>JADHEF010002050.1_pt1 | contig 10185 bp, 4 predicted proteins | sample 8952391 | NCBI WGS metagenome assembly JADHEF01 (sample SAMN16124439, study PRJNA663245) | bioreactor sludge metagenome | isolation source: sludge (nitrite) | place: India:Bengaluru | collected 2019-02-28
GGGCGACCGGGACGGGGTGCGGACGCCGATGCAGTGGAGCACCGACCGGAATGCGGGCTTCTCGCAGGCCGACCCCCAGAAACTGTTTCTGCCGGTGATCATCTCGCCCGAATACCACTGCGAGGTCACCAACGTCGAGGTCCAGGAAACAACCCCCACTCCGTTCTGTGGTGGATGCGGCGGCTGATCTCTCTCCGGAACAAATTCAAAGCCTTCAGCCGGGGCAACATCGAGGTCCTCAGCCCGGACAACCCGCGCATCCTTGCCTTCGTGCGCCGGTTTCAGGACGAACGGATGCTGGTGGTCGCCAACCTGTCGCGCTTTGTACAGTACGCCGAGCTCGACTTGTCGTCCTACCAGGGTCTGGTGCCCGTGGAGCTTTTCGGCAAGACCGCCTTCCCGGTCGTCCAGTCGACCCCGTATTTCCTGTCCATCGGCCCGCACAGCTTCTTCTGGTTTTACCTGACTCCCGGCCAGGCCGCGGTGGAGACCGTCGCCAAGGCGCCCGAGCCCGCGGTGCTGCCGGCGATCGCGGTCGATCTGGATTGGCGGCATTCCTTCCCCGGCAAAGCGAACCAGCCGGTTCTGGAGGAAGCGTTCTCCGCCTTCATCACTCGTAGCCCCTGGTTCGCCAGCCGCAATCGCCCCCTCAAGCGCTCCTCGATCCACGAAGTCTTCGCGCTCACCCAGGGGTCGCGCCGATGGTACCTGGTGCTGCTTAAAGCGGAGTACCTCAGCGGCGATGACGAGCTCTACGCCGTCCCCCTCACCTGTGCCGACGGCCCCGAGGCCGAGCGGTTGTCGACCGACCACCCCTCCAAGGCAGTGGCCACTCTGAAATCCAAGGGGGGGCGCACGACAGGCCTGCTCGCCGATGCGACGGCAGACCCGGCCTTCGGGGACATGGTGTTGCAGGCATTTGTTCAAAGACGGCACGTCCCGGGGAGGCGTTCGCACCTCCGGGCAACGACCACGCCGGCCTTCCGGAAGCTTCAGCCCAAGGGTGGGGCCTATCCGTCGGCTCGGCTCATGCCGGCCGAACCGCACAGCACGCTGCTCGAATTCGGCGACCGGTTGACGCTCAGGTTCATCCGTCGGCTTTCCCTCGGGACCCACCCGGGTCTTGAAGTTGGCCGACAGCTGACCGAGAAAGGGTTCCCCCACTGTGCCCCCGTGGCCGGCGCGCTGGAGCTGCAAAACGATACCAGCGAGCTCATGACCCTCGCCGTTTTGCAGGGGTACGTGGCCCATCAGGGGTCTGCATGGGACTGCGCGCTGGCCCACCTGCGGAGGTTCTTCGAATCGGTCCGGTCACGGAACCGCGCAGACGCCCCACCCGAGTTGCCTCCCGGTTCTCCGGCGGCGATGCTCGAGCTGTCTATGGCGCCGGAGACCCGTGAGCTCATCGGCGATTTTCTCGAGCTGGCGGGTTTGCTGGCTCGACGCACAGCGGCGATGCATGCCTGCCTGGCCTCGATCACCCACCTGCCCGAATTCAGACCGGAGCCCTTCTCGAAACTCTACCAGCGCAGCCTGTATCAATCCATGCGCACGCTGGCCGGAAGGTCCTTTCCCCTGTTGCGCTGGCAATTCAACCGCCTGCTCGAGGATGCGCGCACATTGGCGGTCGACGTGCTGGGGCGGGAACCTGCGATCCAGGCGCGGTTCAAGACGCTCCTCGACAGCAAGATCACCGCGGTGCGGATCCGTTGCCACGGGGATTACCATCTCCGGCACGTGCTTTACACCGGCAGCGACTTTGTCATCGTCGGCTTTGAAGGCAACCCGGACCACCCGATTCCGGCGCGCCCCATCAAGCGCAGCGCGCTCTGGGACGTGGCCGGAATGCTGCGGTCCTTTCACTATGCGTCCCACGTCGCCCGGATGGAGACTGCAGCGGAAATCCGGGCCGACGGCCAGCCCGATGACGGGCATCTGAGCCGCTGGGCGGAGCTCTGGAATCGCTGGGTCGGAGCACACTTCCTGAGGAGTTATCTGCAGGAGACGTCCGGCAGCCGCTTGATTCCGGCAAGCCGTGAGGAGCTTCAGCTTCTGCTGGACACCTTGCTGCTGGAGCGCGCCGTGGGCGAGCTGGGGCATGAAATCCAGCACCGGCCGCAATGGGCCGAGATCCCGCTGTCCGCTATCCGGCAGCTGCTCCACCCCTGATGCGGGCCGTACCTCCGGGGCAGAGGAGAACCCCATGCCGCTCGATGCGCTTCGAACGCAACGCCGCCCCCTCGGGGCCCCTGTGGACGATTCCGCGATAGGAGCCGTTCCGCTCGGCGACGGACGCTGCCGATTCAGAGTCTGGGCGCCCTTGGCCGAGGCGGTGCACGTGCACCTCCTGACCCCGCAGGAGCGATTGAGCCTCCTATCTCCAGCCCCGGACGGCTACCACTGCGGCGTCATCGCCGACGTCGATCCGGGTGCGCTTTACTGGTACCGGCTCGACGCACGCCTGGAATGTCCCGACCCGGCCTCGCGGTTTCAACCCCGAGGGGTGCACGGCCCGTCGCAAGTGATGGATGCACGCTTCGATTGGACCGATGGTGCATGGAGGGGGCTGCCCCTGCGACGCTACATCTTCTACGAGCTCCACGTGGGCACCTTCACGCCGGAAGGGACCTTCGACGGGGTGGCCGATCAATTGGAAGACTTGGCGGCGCTGGGCATCACCGCTGTGGAATTAATGCCGGTGGCCCAGTTCCCGGGGAATCGCAACTGGGGGTACGATGGGGTTTACCCCTTTGCCGTGCAGGACTCCTACGGGGGGCCGGCTGCGCTGAAGCGGCTGATAAACGCCTGCCACGCGACCGGGTTGGCGGTTGTCCTGGACGTCGTTTACAACCACCTCGGACCCGAGGGCAATTACCTTTCGAAGTTCGGCCCCTACTTTTCCGATACCTACCGCACCCCCTGGGGGGCGCCGCTGAACTTCGACGGCCCTCACAGCGACGAGGTGCGCCGATTCTTCATTGAAAACGCCCTCTACTGGATCACCGAATTCCATATCGATGCCCTGCGCCTGGATGCGGTGCACGCCATACTGGACTTTTCGGCTCGGCCGTTCCTGGAAGAGCTTGCCCAGGCGGTTCACCTGAAATCCTCGGACCTGGGCCGCCGCGTGTACCTCATCGCAGAGAGCGCCTTGAACGACACCCGGTTGATCCGTCCGCCCGAGCTGGGGGGGATGGGCCTCGACGCCCAGTGGAACGACGACTTGCACCACGCGCTGCACGCGGTGGTCACCGGAGAACGCCGGGGCTACTACGTCGATTTCGGGAAGTTCGAGCACCTGCTGAAGGCGCTGCGCGAAGGGTATGTCTATTCCGGCGAGGTTTCCGAATTCCGCAAGCGCCGCCACGGCAATTCCTCCCGCGACATCCCCGCACACCGGCTGGTGGTGTTCGCCCAGAACCACGATCAGGTGGGCAACCGGAGACGGGGCGACCGGTTGGCCCTCACACTCCCGCACGCAGCCCTCAGAATGATGGCGGGCGTCATCCTGCTTTCGCCATACCTGCCCCTGTTGTTCATGGGGGAGGAATACGGCGAGACGGCCCCTTTCCCATTTTTCATCAGCCATTCCGACCCTGGCCTGATCGCGGCGGTCCGCCAGGGGCGCCGCGCCGAGTGCCCGGCCGAGGGAGGACAGGACGAAGCGCCGGACCCCCAGGATGAAACAACCTTCGCGGCCGCCAGGCTCAACCATGCCCTGCGGCATGCGTGCGGACCGCACCGCTCGCTGTGGGAGTTCCACCGTCGCCTGATCGAGCTGCGCACCCGCGTCCGCGCACTGGCGGAGCCGGACAAAAGCCGCATGGAAGTGGTTGGACTGACCCGGATGCGAATCGGCTGCCTGCACCACTGGAGCCGGGATGAAGAGGCCTTTGTGATTTTCCACGCGGGCGACAAAACGGTCTCGGCGGCCATCCCGCTGCCGGCGGGTCGGTGGGTAAAGGAACTGGACAGCGGCGACACCGGCTGGGGGGGGACAGGGAGCGGCATTCCCAGCAGCGTTGAATCCTCCGGTGACGTCCGGATGGAGATCCTTCCATACAGTTTGCTGCTGTTGCTTAAAAACAGAGTCTGAGGAGATCGCCTCATGGAAGCGTTTGTCTGCATCCATGCCCACTTCTACCAGCCGCCCCGCGAAAATGCCTGGCTGGAAGCCGTCGAGGTGCAGGACTCCGCCTTCCCCTATCACGACTGGAACGAGCGGATTGCCGCCGAATGCTATGCGACCAACGCCACCTCGCGGATCACCGACGAAAGGGGGCGGATCCGGGAAATCGTCAACAACTACGCCCGAATCAGCTTCAATTTCGGTCCCACCCTGCTGTCCTGGCTGGAGCGCCATTCAGTCCCGGTGTATCAGGCCATTCTGGCCGCCGACCGCGATAGCCGGCAGCGTTTCTCCGGACACGGCTCGGCCCTGGCCCAAGCCTACAACCACATGATCCTGCCGCTGGCCAACTCGCGGGACAAACACACGCAGGTCCTCTGGGGGATCGCCGACTTCGAGCATCGGTTCCAGCGCCGGCCGGAAGGCATGTGGCTGCCGGAAACCGCCGTGGACCTGGAAACGCTCGACATCCTGGCCGAGCACGGCATTCTTTTTACGATCCTGGCGCCTCACCAGGCCAAACGGATCAAACGGATCGACGGCGGCGAGTGGCAGGATGTCGGCGGCGGCAAAATCGATCCCACGCGACCCTACCTGGCGCGTCTGCGGTCGGGACGAACCATCGCCCTGTTCTTTTACGACGGTGCCATATCGCACGCGGTGGCATTCGAAGGGCTGCTGTCCAACGGGGAGCGCTTCGCCCACCGACTCCTGGAGGCTGTTGCCCCGGACCGCAGCGGTCCGCTGCTGGTGCACATCGCCACCGATGGGGAAAGCTACGGGCACCATCATCACGGAGGCAACCGGGCCCTGGCGTTTGCGCTTCACACCATCGAGGCCCAGAAACTGGCCCGCATCACCGTGTACGGCGAATATCTGGAACTCCACTCCCCGCAGTGGGAAGTGGAGATCGTCGAACGGAGCTCGTGGAGTTGTACCCACGGCGTCGAGCGCTGGTGGGCCGACTGCGGCTGCAATGCCGGCCGACACCCCGGGGGGCATCAGGGCTGGCGGACGCCCCTGCGGGAGGCGCTCGATTGGCTCAGGGATTCCCTGGCTCCGGCGTATGAGCGGAAAATGGAGGAAATGGGGTTCGACCCGTGGCAGACCCGCAACGACTATGTCCGTGTCATTCTGGACCGGACACCTTCCGCAGTGGATGCCTTTCTAACCGGAAGAACGCAACGTGCCTTGACGCTCGACGAAAAGATGTCCGCCCTCCAGCTTCTCGAGCTCGAACGCCATGCCCTGCTGATGTACACCAGCTGCGGCTGGTTCTTCGACGACATCTCGGGCCTGGAAACCGCTCAGGTGATCCAATACGCCGGCCGTGCCCTGCAGATCGCCAACCGGATGCTGGGGGACGCCCTGGAACCCCGATTCATGGAGCTGATCGAAAAGGCGAAAAGCAACCTTCCTGAACACGACAACGGGCGCCGCATATACGAAAAATTCGTCAAACCCTCCGTGGTGGACTTGGCCGCGGTGGGCGCTCACTACGCCATGCGCTCTCTGTTCAGGGAGTCCGCGGAACAAACGTCCCTGTACTGCTTCTCCGCCTTCCAAGAATTTTTCAAATCCGCGCAGATCGGGCGTACCAAACTGGTCATCGGGTGCGTGCGCATCACGTCGACCATCAGCTGGGAAGAGCAGCGGTTTTGTTTCGGTGCCATCCATTGGGGGGATCACAATGTGAGTGGGTGCCTTCGGTCGTGTCAAAGCGCGGATGAACTGGAGGCCCAATTCGTCCAGGAGGTATTCGACAGGTTCAACCGAGGGGAGTTCCCGGCCTCACTTGAAGCGTTGGAGAAATCCATGGGGGCCACGTGCTATTCGCTGCGAAATCTGTTCCGCGACGATCAGCGGCACATCCTGTCCATCATTCTGGAGTCCAACCTGGCCAACGTCGAAGGCGTTTACCGCCAGGTCTATGAAGACAACGCACCGCTGCTGCTTTTCCTGAAAGACATTGCCGTGCCGGTCCCCCGGGCTCTGGCCGCCGCGGCCGAATACGTGCTGAACGCAACCCTAAAGCGCGAATTCGAAGAGAGCAGCTTGAACCTCAACCGCATTCAGAATCTCGTGGACGCAGCCAAAATGCATGGAGTCGCCCTGGAAGGCCCCCTGCTGGAACTCACCATCCGAAACCGCATGGAGCGGATTGCCGAGGCCTTCGGCAAGCTGCCGAGCGATTTGGACCTGCTACGGGAATTGGATGCGCTGGCGAACCTCCTGCCGCTTTTCCCGTTCGAAGTCAACCTGCGCACCGTTCAAAACATCTTCTTCCAGATTCTGCGCGAGGAGTTCCCGGCGCTTCAGAAAAAGGCCAGAAGGAGATACAAAACAGCCGTCCAGTGGACGACGCTGTTCAAATCGCTGGGAGACAAGCTCGGCGTCCGGACGGACTAGCCGGTCTTTTTCAGGCGGTACCGCCCCCCTGAATCCTGCTCGGATCCAATTGGAGATTGAATCATGTTCCCACGTGTCAGCGGTGTGCTGCTTCCCATCCCCTGCCTGCCTTCTCCCTTCGGGATCGGGGATCTGGGCCCGGAGGCGTACCGGTTTGCCGACTATCTTCATTCCACCGGACAGCGGGTGTGGCAGATCCTGCCCCTGAACCCGGTGACTCCCGCCTACCAGTATTCACCTTACCACGGCCTGTCCGCCTTCGCCTGCAATCCCCTGCTGGTCAGCCCGGAGCAGCTTGTCGCCGAAGGGCTTCTGGATCAGGGCGATATTCCGTCTCCCGAATTGCCCGCGGACCGGATCGACTATGCCGCGGTCGTTCGAGTGAAACAGCGCCTGCTGGATAAGGCGTGCGCGCGCTTCAGGCAACGGTCGGCGGGGGAGGATTACGCCCGCTTCTGCGCAGAGAACGCGGCGTGGCTGGACGACTACGCCCTATTCGCCGCTCTGAATGCGCGCTTCCCCGGCACGATCTGGAGCCGGTGGCCACGGGACGTTCAGCAGCGGAACCCTGCAGCCCTCACACGACTTCGGACGAACGTTCGCGATGCGCTCGAAGATTACAAGATCGTCCAGTATTTCTTTTCGCGCCAATGGGCCGGGCTGAAGACCTACTGCCGCGAACAGGGGATCCGCATTTTCGGGGATTTGCCCATCTATGTGCCGTTCCACAGCGCGGATGTGTGGGCTCACCCGCACCTGTTCAAGCTGGACGAAACCGGCAACCCGGTGTCGGTGTCCGGCGTTCCTCCGGATTATTTCAGCGCCGACGGCCAGCTCTGGGGCCACCCGGTCTACAGATGGGACGCTCACCGCCAAACCCGCTATGAGTGGTGGATCCGACGGTTCGCCCGAAACCTGGGCCTGTTCGACCACGTTCGGATCGACCATTTCCGGGGGTTGATCGCCTACTGGGAGGTCCCCGCGGGCGAACCGACTGCCATCAACGGGCAGTGGGTGCAGGCCCCCGCGGAAGATTTCTTCACCGAGCTGCGGCACCGCTTCGTATGCCTGCCGGTGATCGCCGAGGACTTGGGGATCATCACCGCCTCGGTCCGCGAAGCCATGCACCGGTTCGGGTTCCCGGGGATGAGGGTGCTCATGTTCGGCTTCTCGGAAGAGCCCGCCACCAATGTCCACGCACTCCACAACATCCCTGAACACTGCGTGGTCTTTACAGGAACGCACGACAACAACACCGTCAAAGGTTGGCTCGAAACGGAAGCCTCCGCTCTCGAAAAGCGCAGGCTGGGGCTGACCATCGGCCGAGAGCCGGCCGCCGATGAGCTGCACTGGGACATGATCCGCTTGGCCATGATGTCCCCGGCCCGGATGTGCATCATCCCCGTGCAGGACCTGCTGGGCCTGGGGCCGGAGGCGCGCATCAACACCCCCGGCCGATGGGAAGGCAACTGGCGGTGGCGGATGTCGCCGGCCCAGTTCACCGCTTTGCCGCAAGCGCCACTGCGGGAGCTGACCGAGGTCTTCGGCCGGCTCTGATGGCGGGTCGGATCGGAATCCGCGGCCGCTGCGCGCACTCGCTTCCGCCCGCGCCCGCCGAGACGCACTCGGCGACGGCCCTCACGATCTTTCCGGCCCGCGCACCCACAGCCCGACGGGAAACCGCGCCAGCAACGACCCGATCGGCTGCCGCCCGCCCGCCCGGCGCTCGCCCGTGAACGCATTGGCCCAGACCCCCGCCGGCACCTCCAGCCACGTATCGCCCCAGTCGTCGCCCAGCCCGACGACCAGCCGCGGAGCCACCGTCAGACACCGCCCCCCCCGCACATAGGCCACCGCGTGCACGGCTTTGGACCCCATTGCCTGAAGCGGCTGGTAGACACCTTCAGGCCCGAAGGCCTCCGGGTGGCGCCTTCTGGTTTGCAAGGCGCGTTGAATCACGTAAAGCTTAGCCATGCCGTCGGTCCCTTGGTCCAGAATCTCGTCCACGGACAGGGACGCAAGCCGGCCCAGCAGGTGCAAGCGACGATCGAAATCCACGGGTCGGCGGTTGTCGGGGTCGACCAGGCTCACGTCCCAGAGATCGGCTCCCTGGTAAAAATCCGGAATCCCCGGGGCGGTGCACTTGATGAGGGTCTGCGCCAAAGATGTGATCATCGCCGGCTTGGCCATAGCATCCAAAAAGATGGACAGGTCCGCCGTGAACGCTGCGTGACCCAATACCCCTTCGACAAACCGCTGAAGCGTTCCCTCGTAGACCGGGTCCGGATTCGTCCACGACGTGTGCTCCTTAGCTTCCCTGGCCGCCTTCAACATGTACGGCCCGAGCCGGTCGATGCCGATCGGCCAGGCGCCTACCAAAGTCTGGTACAGGGCGTACTCCAGGTTCGCTTCCGGAAACCCGTTGCAGCGAAACACCGCGTTCAGCCGGGACCACCGCAAAACCGCTTCCGCCCAGCGCTCCGGCATCTCCGATAGGAGACCGATTCTCAGCCGGGTGTCCTCTCCTCGCTTGGTATCGTGGGTGGAGCTGGCCAGAAGGGTTCGCGGCCGCTCCGACTGGACCCGCGCGCAAAAGGCATGAAACGCGTCCGGGGACGTGCCGAACCTTCCCGGATCCCCGCCGACCTCGTTGAGAGTCAGCAGTCGGTTGAAGCAGTAGAAGGCCGTGTCCTCTACCCCCTTGGCCATCACCGGGCCGGTCAACTGCTGAAACCGCAGGACGAAGTCGCTCTCCATCTCGCCGGCCCGTTCCAACAGCAACACCGTCTCGATCGTTTGAAACACAGCCGCATCGATGCCGGGGCACCGCCTACCGGCAGCGATCAGCGCTCCCTGCACGACGGCCCGATCCCAATCCTCGAGCCGCCCGTCAGCCGGGCGGATGTAGGTCCGATAAACGGGAAAACCGGCAATGAGCTCGGCCAGCGCCCCCTCCAGATCCCGCCGCTGCAGGCCCGCACGGCCGCCCCACCGGCGGTGGATGCCCTCCAGCAGATCCGTGAGATGCGACATTTCACTGACGAATAGATGCGTCAGGACCTGCAGCTTCTTGGCCCGCACGACATCTTCGTAGCCGGCCGTTTGCCCGGTAAACTCGCGGTAGAAATCCGTCAGCGGCCGTCGCCCGTTCGGGTCGACGAATAGCCCGCTCAGGAGGTTCAGAAATTCGTAACCGGTGGTTCCCTCAACCGGCCATTCAGGGTGGAGGGCTTCTCCTGGCGCGAGGATCTTCTCCACCACAATCCAAGTCTTTGGCGCTGCTTTGCGCAACCGCTGCAGGTAAGCGGTGGGGTCCCGCAGACCGTCGGGGTGATCGATACGCAGGCCGTCTACCCGCTCCTCCTGCACCCAGCGCAACATCACCTCGTGAACGGCGGCAAACACCTCTTCTTCCTCGACACGGAGGCCGGCCAGTTGATGGATGTCGAAGAAGCGGCGATAGTTCAACTCCCGGTGGGCGTGCCGCCAAAAGGCCAACCGGTAGTGCTGCAGGTCGAGAAACCGTCTCAGGAGCCCCGGATCGGAGTTGATCCTCTTCAGGGAGTCGTCCCAGGTCTCTTCAACGGCGTCTCCAACGACGGGGCGGCCCGCACCAGCCGCCGCAGCACCGGTCGGGCAATGTTCGT
>JADHEF010002053.1_pt1 | contig 10173 bp, 5 predicted proteins | sample 8952391 | NCBI WGS metagenome assembly JADHEF01 (sample SAMN16124439, study PRJNA663245) | bioreactor sludge metagenome | isolation source: sludge (nitrite) | place: India:Bengaluru | collected 2019-02-28
GCGTTGAGTAAAGGAGCACGCGCAAGTGTCCGAGACGCGGTGCGAGTGCGCCCCACGTGATGGCCCCAAACGTGCCGCCGACGCCGAAAAGCGTGAACGACAGGCCGCTGAAGGAAAGCGAGAAGCCGGCTTCCTCGTGCAGGTAAGAGGGCAGCAGGGTTCCTTGGATTTGGGAGCATGTGGCCAGTGTGGCTGCCATGATGAAGAGCGGCAAGAAGGGAACGCTGGGTATGTTTTCCTTATGTTCCAGCTCGCTTTTCTCCTTGGCTGTTTCGATCGGAAGACGGATGCCGCTAAAAAAGAGGATTGCGGCGGCGATCGGCGCGACGGGATAAAGCCACAGCAGACTGGCCAGCCCGAAATATTGGGTGAGGGTGGCGGAAAGAAAGGCCCCGCTTGCAAAGCCCATGAAGCCGGACACCATGAAGACCGCGGTTGAGAGCGACGATGAGATTTTATCGAGGCCGTGGACCGCGCGCAAACCCTCGGGGTGGACGGCCGCGACGCCGAATCCCGCCGCCAGCGCGATCAGCGACATCCCGACGACGCTGTACGCGCCGGCAGGCAGGCAGGGAATAAACACGGACAGTCCGGCCAGCAGGACCCCCAGACAGATCAGGATCGGACTGGTCCATTTGGCACGCAGATGACCGATGGGGATCTGGAAGATGTTCGATGAGAATCCCAGCAGGGAAGAGACAAAGATCAGCACGGCGATGGAGATGCTGTAGTGATCGCGCATGGGCACGATCACGGGAGCGATGATGCCGACATAGGTGTCGGTTACGCCATGGGCGAAGGTCAGTGCCAGCAATTGGCGCCATTGGCGCGCACAAGAGGGAGAAAAGCTCATCGTTGAATACTTAGAGGGGATGGATGAATCCGCCAAATCTTAGGGGGTTCTTTGAGATGCGTCAAGTCTGAGGGGGCGCTTCCTTCTTTTCAGGGCGCATCCCCGTTTCGCGCCGAAGAGATGCGCGACGCGCACCTTGCCCGACGCCGGACGGGGACGCGGCGTGCCCTGCGGAGAAGGGCGAGAGGAGTTCAGCAGTGAGGGCAGAGGCGGCGCCGTCACTTGAACGGAGTCCAGACCTCTGTGTCCGTGAGCAGAAGCGCGAGAAGCCGTTTGTTGACGAAGAGTTTTGTCTTGCCCTGGCGCGCGGTGTCCAGGATGCCTGCTTCGGCCAGCGCGTCCAGATAGCGGGTGGCGGTCTGGCGCTGGGCGATGCCGGCGTCGACCAGGTTGGAGATCCGGCAATAGGGCCAGACGAAAAGCAGGTCGGCCAGTTCGCGCGAATAGGCCGCGCCCAAGCGTTCGCGCATGAACGCTGCCGTCTCATCGAGCAGCTGCCTGACGAGCGTGATGCGCCGGCAGGTCCAGGCGGCGGTGTCCCCGACCGCGTTGACCATGTACAGGATGAAGGGCTCCCACTCGCCGTTGGCCGTGACGGCGTTCAGGCGGCTGTAGTACGCGGCCTTGTCGCGGATGATCGCGCGGCTGAGGTAAAGGATCGGCGAGGAGAGTAGCCGCTCCTGGACGAGGAATAGGATGTTGAGGATGCGGCCGGTCCGGCCGTTGCCGTCCGAGAACGGGTGGATGGCCTCGAACTGGTAGTGCCCGACCGCAAGCCGGATCAGGGGGTCGATGTCCGTGCGCCCGTTCATGAACTGTTCCCAGTTGGCGAGTTTTTCGCGGATGAGCGCCTCGCCGTCCGGGGGCGTGTAGACGACCCTCCCCGTGTTCTGGTTGCGGAGGCAGCAGCCCGGCGTGGAGCGGACGCCCGCGTCGGTGTGGCGCAGGATGCGGCAGACCTCGACGGCGGTGTTCGTGCAGAGCGGTCGGGTTGCCACGAGGTTGAAGCCTTGTCTCATGGCCTTGCGGTAGCCGAAGGCCTCTTTCATGGCGGGCGACAGGGTGTCGGTGTTCTCCAGCGCCGCATAGCGGAAAAGCTCGTCGGCGGTGGTCACGATGTTCTCGATCTCAGAACTGGCCTGGGCCTCCATGAGGGGCAGGGTGTTCGTGAGGATGTGCTGGTTCGGGATCGTCTATTATAGACACGTCGAATCAAGAGAGGTGCCACATGTGGATACCCGAAAAACCCTATAACGACCTTCCGGCCCTGCCGCCGGCGGCGGATGTCGAGACCCCCGCGATCCTCAAAGCCTGCATCACGGCTTTACGCCACCTCGCGGCCCTGCACGTCTCCGCCGACACGATCCCGTGTACATATGGAAGCAGTCATGTATAAAATACAGAGAAAATCGTACATGAAAAACCATCATGTTTACGCGGTGTACATGAGAGGCGCGTCGTGTACGAAATAATCAGAATTGTATGCTAGAACGTGACAGGCAGGGATGCGAGCCGGTTAATTCGATGTAACGCGAAGACGAGCGGGCGGCCAAGGGCAAGGTGCAATACAGTTTCGACGTAACTAGATTTGTGTTAGTGTCTTACAAACAAAAAACTGCAATAATAAACAAATTGTTTGCGAGACCGCCGTACCGTGACCTCGCGGCGGGTCAAAAAAACGAATCGGGCGTGCGCCCCGACCCGACCGGTTGCCTGCCGGTTGGATACTTAGGTATCTCCTTGCCCGTGTTTGAACTTTTCTGCTAGAATTCAATCATCAGATGAGAAAAGTCTTACGGTGCCACTTTAAATCTGAACCGATGCGTTTGGAGGGTGTGATTGAACATCTTTACGGGCGGCAAAGGTTGAGAAAAGAGTTAGCATAAGTACCCTGTTTTATATTGGGTAAGAAGACGAAGTCCATAAACAAGCGTTCGCGGAAAGAGGAGCACATGAACATGAAACTGTGTAAGCGGGTGATCCAGTTCTTAGTTTTAGCGGCGCTGGCTGCGCCTTCGATCGCCGAAGAGGCCAGCAGCGGGCATTATTCGCCCGGCGCGGCGGCATCGTTCATTGACGCGTTGCCGTACGAGCCCGGCTACGCATACGTGAATCAGTTCGTCTATTACGGCGGTGATGTTTCGAGCCGCACACGGCTGCCCTTGGGCGCGAATATCGCCTCCGGTGTCGATGCAACCTCTTACGCCGACCTCCATGTGCTGGCGTACCAAAGCGCATACGAAATTCTCGGCGGACGGTATGCGGCGGCGGCGGTGCTTCCCCTCGCCCGTCTCGACATCGATGTTTCAGGATCCATCACCGGGCCGCGGGGAAGGACGTTCAAAGGCGGCGTTTCGGACCGCGTTGAAGGTTTGGGAGACATTTACGCGGCACCGTTCATGTTGGTCTGGAAGAAAGGCGACTTCCAATACGATACCCGCCTGGGCGTTTATGCGCCGACCGGCGAATATGACAAGGACGAACTGTCGAATCTCGGCAAGAATTTCTGGACGCTGGAGCCCAGCGTGTCCTTGTGCTATCTGGGCAGCAAGAACGGGATCGAGGTCTCGACGTATGCCGGAGTGGACTTCAACACCGAGAACCCGGATACCGATTACCGGAGCGGCGAGCAGGCCCATGTCGAGATGACGGTGGCTCAGCACCTGCCGCTCGGCAAGGGTTTCGCCGGGCTCGGCGCCAACGGCTTCTACTACCAGCAGATCACCGGCGACAGCGGAGACGGTGCCGTGCTGGGCGACTTCGAGGGCCGCACCGCAGGCGTCGGCCCCGTGCTGTCCTATATCTCCAAAATCGGTGCTCACAACCTTTTGCTCGAGCTGAAGTGGCTGAGGGAACTGGAAACAGAGAACCGCCTCGAAGGCGATTATGTGTGGGTCAAAGCCGCTGTGAGTTTCTAAAGCGGGCTCCGCCCGTACCCAAGCATTCAGAAGACAGCAGTCAGAATAAAATGCGTTGCGCGATGCGCTCTTTTTGTCCATCGTCTCGTTCTGACTCCTGAATTGACGCTTCGCTCCCACGACTGCGTGTGGGCTCTGCCGGATACGGCGGTCTCTAAAGCCACTTGTTTTTTATTGCGGTTGTTGGTTTATAAGGCACTAACGATGCGCCTGCGAGTTGAAAGAAGGAAATCGGACATGAATACAAGAACGATCCTGACCGCCCTCGGTCTTGTGCTGGGAACCGTATCTGTTCCGCCGACAGGGGCCCAAGAGGTTCTGCCCCGGCCCGAGCAGCCCTTCAACGGATTCATCAGCCGCAAAGCCAAGGATTCCATCAGGGACTTTCCCCAGGAGGTAGCGTCTCCGAAAGGCGCTCCCAACGTCCTGCTCATTCTGACTGACGACGTGGGTTTCGGCGCCTCCAGCACGTTTGGCGGGCCGATTCCCACGGTGACTATGGACCGGCTGGCCAAGAACGGGCTCCGCTTCAACAACTTCCACACCGCCGCCCTCTGCTCCCCCACGCGGGCCGCTCTGCTTTCTGGGCGCAACCACCATTCGGCCTCGACCGGTGTCATCATGGAAATGGGCAGCGGATTCCCCGGCTACAACTCGCTCATGGCGAAAAGCTGCGGGACGTTTGCCGAGGTGCTCAAGCAGAACGGCTGGAACACGGCATGGTACGGCAAGAACCACAACGTGCCTGACTGGCACGGCAGCCAGGCCGGGCCCTTCGACCTGTGGCCGACCGGGCTCGGCTTCGAATATTTCTACGGATTCATCGGCGGCGATGCCAACCAGTGGGCACCCGCTCTCGTGGAAAACATCAAGCCCGTCGAGCCCCCGCACGGCGACAAGGACTACCACTTCGACAGGGACATGGCCGACCACTGCATCGCGCGGATCCGCATGCTCAACTCCGTTGCCCCCAACAAGCCGTGGCTGCAATACTATGCGCCGGGCACGTCGCACGCGCCTCATCACGCGCCCAAGGATTGGATCGCGAAATTCAAGGGACAGTTCGATCAGGGGTGGGACAAGGTGCGCGAGGAGACGCTGGCGCGGCAGAAGCAGTTGGGCATCGTGCCGCAGAACACGAAACTGACGGAACGCACCCAGGGCATTCCGGCCTGGGACAGCCTGAGCGCCGACCAGAAGAAGGTCTTCGCCCATATGATGGAAGTCTATGCCGCGTCGCTCGCCCACGCCGACCACCAGATGGGGCGCGTGCTCGACGCCATTGAAGAAATGGGCAAGCTGGACAACACGCTGGTGATCTACATTCAGGGCGACAACGGGGCGAGTGCCGAGGGCGGCCTGCAGGGCGTGCTCAACGAGCTCACCTACTTCAACGGAATCCCCGAGGACTTCGGGCAGATCCTCCAGCGGATGGATGAACTCGGCGGGCCGAACACCTACAACCATTATCCGATCGGCTGGGCTCACGCGATGTGTGCGCCCTTTCAGTGGACCAAGCAGATCGCCTCCCACTTCGGGGGTACGCGCAACGGGCTTGTAATCTCGTGGCCCGCGCGCATCAAGGACAAGGGCGGCATCCGCACGCAGTTCCACCATGTCATCGATATCGCGCCGACCATTCTGGACGCGTGCGGGGTTCAAGTTCCCGCGGTTCTGAACGGCGTGCCGCAGAAACCGATAGAGGGTGTCAGCATGGTGTACGCCTTCGACGAGGCCCAAGCCTCGTCGAAGCGGCGGACGCAGTACTTCGAGATGTTTGCCCACCGCGCGATCTACTGCGACGGATGGGTTGCCGCCACCACGCCGCTCATTACGCCGTGGAACCCGAGAGTCAAGATCCCGGACGTGGACGCCTACCCCTGGGAGCTTTACCACGTGGCAGAGGACTTTAGCCAGGCCGTGAACCTCGCGGACAAGGAGCCGGCCAAGCTCCGCGAAATGCAGGACCTTTTCTGGATTGAGGCGGCCAAACACAACGTGCTTCCGCTCGACAACAGGTTGACGGAGCGGATGGATGTCGCCGCTCGGCCGAGCCTGACCCGCGGCCGCGCGGTGTTCACTTACTATGCCGGCCAGACCCGCATTCCCGAAGGGGCTGCGCCGGACATGAAGAACAAATCCTACAAGGTCATGGCCGACGTGGTGATCCCCTCCGGGGGCGCCGAGGGCGTCATTGTCACCCAGGGTGGACGTTTTAATGGCTGGGGGCTCTACCTGAAGGAGAGCAAACCCGTCTTCCACTACAATCTTGCGGGTGTAAGCCGGTTTTCCATGGCCTCAAAGGAGAAACTCGCAGCCGGGGAACATGTGATTGCGGCGGACTTCAAATACGATGGCGGCGGGATCGGGAAAGGTGCCTCCGTGACGGTCACGGTGGACGGCAAGACGGTCGCGGAGGGCCGGGTAGAGCGCTCGATTCCGGTCCGCGTATCGGTGGACGAGACTTTGGACATCGGGGAGGATACAGGCACGCCGGTCAGCGAGGACTATCAGGTGCCCTTCACTTTCACCGGTAACCTGAAGCGTGTTGTCATCGGGCTCACCGACGCCAAGCTCTCGGCCGAGGACGAGGACGAGATACGCCGTGCCAAGGCCTCTGCGGGGCTTGCGCAGTAACGCGTTCTGTGGGTCATAGAAGGACGTGGTTGGCTAACTGATTTTAAGGCGGCCGGTTGGCCGCCTTATTTTTTTGTGGGGGTGACATCTGGCGCGGGCGGTTTCACTGGCCCTTTTTTCAGTTTTTCGGCCCGCTAGTCGTAGGCCGTGAGTTTCTTGACGCCACAAAAGTCAAACTGCTTTTTCAGGTTCGGTTTTCAACCCAAAGGCACCTATGGCAGGTGTGAGACAAAGAATCCACTTACAGCACATGCGAAAGCCTGCAGACGGCCCTCGTTTAACGCCGTTTAAATATAATCTAACCTATTCATGTGTAAGTATTTATGAGTATTAATAAGAGCGCTTAACGTCCCGCAAAACCGTCTCTTTCCGATGGGTGAAATATTCCTGAAAGTGTTTCATTCTGTCTCGTTTTGTCTTATTTCCAGGCGCCTCAGAGCCCCTGAAGAGCGGTCGGTTGTGACGCTGAAAAGACAGCCGACTTCTATCTGCAGTCATCATTCTCCACCCTCCTCCGTCCGTGTATCCAGCCACCCTCCTCCCTTGGTTGCAGGACGATCTTTGTGCGCGGGGGTGCGGCGCGGGGTCGCACCTGCACGACGGACGGCGGTCCTGTCTGTAGCCCTGCCGTGACCTCTCGGCGGGTCAAAACCGGATCGGGCGTGCGCCCCGCCACGACCGGATGCTCTCACATGTTATCTCACATGTTTTCTCTTGCATGGAGAGGGTGGTCTTATAGTAAACTCAAAGTTGTAATATTGCGTATGAATGCAGGGTCGCGCAAACAAGGAGCATCACATGAGATGTTTCACCGGATGGGGAACGGAATGGTTTCGCAGGGCTATCGTGGTTTTTGGTTTGGCCGAGGCTCTGTTCGCAAATGCGGCGGATCAGATTTGGAACGATGCGGGTATCAATAATACTTGGAGCACCGAAGACCTGAACTGGGATGCGGGCGCCGCGTGGACGAACGGCAACAGCGCCGTTTTTTCGGGCGGCGGCGGTACGCTCGCAGGCGAGACCGTCGACGTCTCGAGTGCGGTCGAGGTCGTCGGCATCACTTTTCAGACTAACGGCTACGTGATCGCGGACACAGACGCCAACGGCACGCTGACGCTCACCGGCACGCCAAGCGTGCCGAGTGTGCTGACCGTGGTTAACGCGGGCGACACGGGTACGGTCAGCGAGGTGCTCGCCGGCACCAACGGTTTTTTCAAGGCGGGCAATGGGCAGTTGTGGCTGACGGCGACAAACACATATTTGGGGACAACCACGGTGAGCGCCGGTACGTTGCGGCTCAACCCCAACTCTCTGAACGCGCTCGGCGCGGCAGGCGGCACAGGTAACGACACGGTTGTGGCAAATGGCGCGACGCTGGATTTCAACGGGTGTTATGCCGCTAGCGCTTCGTCCGAAAAGTTCACGGTTTCCGGTGCGGGCGTGGACGGCAAAGGCGTGCTCATCAACACGGGACTCGGTCATGTGAACAGGAACATCGGAGGCTTGACCCTGCTGGATAACACGGTGATCGGCGGCACAGGACGTATCGACGCCTACACGATCACCGGAAACGGCAAGACGCTGACCAAAACGGGGACAAGCCAGTTGTGCGTGCAGAATGTGGACAAAGCCGAGATCGTCATCAACGAGGGCCAGTATACGGTTCTGAATGACAGCCGGGCTCTGGGGGGCTCAACGGCCGGCGACACGACGGTCAACGGTGTCGGTAACCTCGACTGCTGGGGCAATCTAACGGTGTCGGAACGGATTACGTTTAACGGTGGAAAACTCTCGGAAGGCAATATCAGCAACACGTTCACTCTGGCAGGGTACCACACAGTGAACAGCAACGTGAATGTCAATTCGGGCGGCATGCGCGGAGTCGAGATCAGCGGGTATGTCGATGGCCCTGGCGGTTTTACTCAGCAGAATGCCGGATGGTTCACCCTCTCCGGCAACACGAACACCTACTCGGGGCCGACGATTGTTAACGCGGGAGGACTCCTTTGGATCGGGCGTCCCGGGGCGAATAACGGGGCGTGGGGTTCGGGTGTTTTGACGAACAGCGGCAACACTTACTTCTATTCGGGGCGTTTCGGTTCCGGCAACATCGTGAACTTCGGGAACCTCTATTTCGACCGTCCCGGCACCTATACGATGACCAACACGGTCGGCGCTACCGGAACCTCTCTTGTCCGGTATAAGAGCGATCCGGTGTTCAGCGGAAACTTCTTCTCCAATGGGGTTGTCCGCGTGGTCGACGGCTCGCTGACGTTGACCAACGGCGCGAGTCTTCTCGTGACGGTCGATCTGACGCTCGCGGACCCTCAAAGCGCGAACTACACCAACGCGGCGGTCACCTTCCCTGTGACGGGTACCGTCAACATAACAGAGGGCACGTGGGTCAGGGCAAGAGATATTATTATTGGAAACCCCAGTCCTGTCGGTCCCGGCTTGATGCTGGTCGGCACCATCAATCACTATGGGGGGATGGTTAGCACATACGGAGCGACAGCCGAGAGCAATGGCATCAGGGTCGCGCATTATCCGTTGGGACTCGGCACCTACAACATGCGGGGCGGAACGTTGATCGTCGACAACGGGTGGGACCTCTGCATTGCCACGGACGGGACAGGCTGGGTCCATCAGACGGGCGGCGAAATCTACACGAGCCGCATGATGGTCAATGAACGTGCGGGAGGAGGCGGCTTCGGGCGGTTGACGGTCGAGGGCGGGGTGCTGAACATCGGACTCACAAACGGCATCACGAATGTTGTCGCAAACGGCATTGCGGTGGACAGCGGTGCGCCTTATCTGGTCGAGTATGGCGGCGCGGGCGGCGTGGTGCGCGCGGTTACGAATTTTGTATCCGCGTTGAATGCGACGCTTTACGGGACGAATGCGAATGCGATCACCTTCGACACGCGGGAGTGGGCGGTCAGCCTCTCCGGCAAGCTGACGGGCGAGGGCGGCTTCAACAAGTCTGGGGCCGGCACGCTGACCCTGACGGGCGCCAACACTTACACCGGCGGCACGGCGGTCCTTGAAGGGACCTTGCTGGTCAACGCACGTTCTGCCGTGCCGAACGGCAAAATCAATTTCGGTGTTTCGACCAATGGCGCCTGCGGAGTGTTACACGCGACCGGCGCCCTGTCGCTGGATGGTCTGTCCGTCGGTTTCGTCAATCCGGAACGGGCGGACGAGCAAATCAATTACACCGTCATCACGTGCGACGGCGCATTGAGCGGCACTCTGGACGAGAGTTTCTTGACGCCGCCGTGGCGAGTGCGTTACGATCGAGTTCAAGGCATCGTTAAACTCCACGCCGTGATCGGCACGATGCTCTGGCTGAGGTAGGTCGGGATCGCAATCCCGACCTACGGACGGATGGTTTGTGTTGCCTTCTCGTGGGCATGCTGTCGAGTAACAGAAAATTTGGCTAGCTAAGCAAACAAGGAGATGATCATGAATGCACGGGCAATTGGAATGGTTGCGGCGGTTTTTGTGAGCGCGGTTGTGGTACAGGCGGCGGACCAGATCTGGAATGACGCGGGCGCCAATAATATTTGGAGCACCGATGCCCTGAATTGGGACATCGACGCCGCATGGACGAATGGCAACAGCGCCATTTTCTCGGGAGGCGGCGGAACGGTGGCAGGCGAGACCGTCGACGTCTCGAATGCGGTCACGACGGTGGGAATCACCTTCCTGACCAACGGGTACGTGATCGCTGACGCGGACGCCAACGGCACGCTGACGCTCACC
>JADHEF010002055.1_pt1 | contig 10144 bp, 7 predicted proteins | sample 8952391 | NCBI WGS metagenome assembly JADHEF01 (sample SAMN16124439, study PRJNA663245) | bioreactor sludge metagenome | isolation source: sludge (nitrite) | place: India:Bengaluru | collected 2019-02-28
ATATCATATCGTTTGCCCATCAAAAGACGTTTCGTCTATTTCGCGCCCCAAGGTTTGCCCGGCAGCGGGGCCTTGTCGTCGCCGTATTCCGGCATCGCCACGTCGCCGGCCTCGAAGTCCTGCCACGACGGCTTGCACGCGAGATTGTAGTAGGGCGACTTCTCGTTTTCGATGATGTCCGACATGCGGATCGTCTGACCCGTGTAGGCCGAAATGCGGCCTATCACCGCGCAGGCGGTGGACATCGCCACGTTTTCGCCTTCGTTCATCACCGGGATTTCGCCCATCACGCTACGCAGTAGATTCTCGTGTTCGACGACGTAGGGATTCCCCTCCTTGATCGAATACTTGTTGCCGTTGAGGACATACTCGGCGCCTTCCAACGCCAGCGCCGTGCCGCCGATCTTCTGGATCTTGCCACCCCCCGAGATCTCATACTCCTCGGTGCGGAAACGCTCGCCGACGAAACCGCTCGTCCCGCCGATCTGGCGGCACTGGCTGTGGATGTGAATGCCGTCATCGTAGTCGAAATCCACCCCGAAGAAGTCGTACTGATTGCCCGAGACGCGACGCGTGCGCGCGCCGAAGGCCCCCGCCGTGCGCGGATAACGGCCGATGAACCAGTTCGCGACATCGAGGTTGTGGACATGTTGCTCAACGATGTGATCGCCCGACATTTCCGTCCAGTTCACCCAGTTGCTGCACAGGTAGGCGTCGTTCTTCATCCCTTCCTTGCGTTCACGCACCCACGGCACTGTGCCGTTCCAGTAAACCGCGCCTCCCAACACGTGCCCGACCTTGCCCTGCTGCAACGCGAGCGCTTGCAGGAGATAGCTCTTCTGATGACGGCGCTGCGTGCCGGCCACGAGCGACAGCTTCTTCTCTTTCGCGAGTTTCGCGGCAGCCAAGAATTGGCGCACGCCCGGGCCGTCCACGGCCACCGGTTTTTCGGCGAAGACATGCTTGCCCGCCTTGATCGCGGCCTCGACGTGAACGGGACGGAACGCGGGGGGCGTCGCCGTCACGATGATCTCGCAGTCGGAAGCCACGACCTTCTTGTAGCTGTTGGCGTCCCAGAAGGCGAATTTTTCGTCACATTCGAATTTCTTGGCCGCGGCCTTTGCCCGGTCCTCAAAGAAGTCGCAGACTGCCACCAGCTTGACCTGGTGCCCGAGGGACTTCGCCGCCTCGGTGATCTGCGCCATGGCTCCCGAACAACGACCGCCCGCGCCGATCATGCCGACCTTGAAAACGCGCGGGGCATTCTGCGCCAAGGTGATGGTCGGCGCCGCCGCCATCATCGCCGCAAATACAGAGGACCCTTTAATGAATTCTCTACGATTCTGCATCTCTCTCTCCCTTGTTATAATTGGACGGACACAAAAGACCGCCCTCATTTATGCACAAATGAAATAACGAATCTTTTTACGCCATCGCCCACTGCTCGCGCAGCATCTTGGCCATGTTGAGGATCAGCCGCGTCTTCTCTTCTTGCGGGATGCCCTTTTTGGGGTCAGCCGGATTTTTCGGCCAGCCGCCTTCAAAGCTGACCGCCCCGCGATAACCAATGAGCTTCAATCCTTTAAAGCCATCCACGTAGAGATCCGCCTCGGGATGGACACCGGGAATGATCCGTTCCTTCAACCCCGCGATGTGGACATGCGAAAGCAACTTGCCCGCGCAGATGAACGCGCCCATGAAGCTCGTCTCTTCCAAACCCATATGCCAGAAATCGCCCATCACCGTCGCGCCCGGACCGATATCGGCCGCCATCCGCGCGCCATCGGCCACCTGACGCAAGAACGGCGTTTCGTTGCGCCGCAGCGGTTCCAGAACAATCGAGGTGCCGTTCTTCGCCGCATGCTCCGCCAGGCGCTTGCCCGTGTTGGTCACGAAATCCTCACGCAGTTCCTTGAAGCCCATCGGCACTTTGCCGCGCGCGGGGCACAGGATCAGACCGACTGACTTCATTTTGCCCAAAGCCTCGATGATCGGCAGAAACTTCTGCACCTCGGCCTCACGCTTCTCAGGCTCCGCGTACGAAAAGTCGCTGGGGCCGCACGCCGTCGCGATGAAGAGCTTGCGCCCTTTCATCGCCTCGATCATGGCGTCGCAATTCTTGATCGGCCAGTCACCGGACTGAATTTCGACGGCCCCGAACCCGTTCTGCTCTAAGAAATCGAGCTTCTCCTTGATCTCACCGCCGGGGATCGCGCCCCACTGCAGACACAGATTGAGTTCAGCCGGCTTATCCGGCGGCGACAATTTCGGCATACCGTTTCCTCCGCCCGGTTGTTCCTGTGCCGACACACGTTGCGTGCCACACACCGCCGCCACTCCGGCAACCGCCGAAGCCGTCAGGAAATCACGTCTCTTCATCACTCGCGTCCTCCTCTGAAATTTCGCCTTGAAACTCTCATCCCAAACCAAGGGTAATATCGTCAATAGCAATATCACGGATGGGGTTGCAGGTCAAGGCCGCAAAGCATTACGGGCGCGTGCGTGATGCCGCCTCAACCGCCTGCCTGGCGCAACGGACCCCATCGCTCAGCGCGGCGGAGTCGCTCTTTTCAGTTCTCTTGAAATCAAACCCTGCAAGAACATCGGCCAAAGCCTGCCCCTCCGCCTTTTTCTCGCGCAGCAACCGAATTTTTTCGGCTTCCTCGATACCGTCGCGCAGCATCTCCCACCGCACAGAGGAACGCGGCCCGGGATAAAGCAAAAAGGTGTCGCCCGCCGGCCACGGCCCGAAACTCGAATCGAAGAGCGGATCACGTGGCCAGTTCACGAACGACCAGCGCAGGAACCCGTCCAGACCGTTAGCCGCCGCATAAAACCCCAGCCACACCTGCTCGTCCGTCGGACTGACCGTGAAGGTGTTGGGACGGCGCGGTCCGCAGCATACGTAGAACGTCGTCACGTCCCCCTGTGTCCGCCGCTGTTTGACCTCGTCCAGGAAGGCACGGTCAATATGCGCAATGAACTGACAATAGTTGGCCAGTTCAATGCCCTTAAAATGGCTCGGCGGATGGTTGCCAGGCATGGCGATCTTCAGGCGCGGCGCATACTTTTTCACACAGTCGGCCGTCGCTTGGGTGTCCTCCCTCCCCCTCTCGTCCATCGCGATGTAGGTCTCGTCCGCCCATCCCTTCTTTTCCAGGTGTCGCTGGAAATCCGTCAAGAAAGGCCCCCAGTACGCCTCGTGCTCGGGCGTGCCGGGTTTCACCTCCACCGCCGTCTGATCGCCGGTTGCGCCGTCGATGTAATAGACGCGGTTGCCCCACGGCGCCATGGTGTAGCAATGGATTTGCGGCCCCAATCCGCACTTCTTCCCGAACTTCACATAGTCGTCGAACAGCGTGTAGTCGAACGACCACGAGCCGTCCGCCTTTTTGACATGCGGAATCATCGTATGGTACGCATCGAAATTCTGATGGTTCCACGGCAGCTCGGTGATCGTGGTGGTCAGAACCTTCTGCCCCGCGTTTGCCAACTCGCGGTAGATCGGCTCCATGAAGCGGTAGTGCTCTGGCGAGAAGGGCGAGACACCGTGATACCTAGCCACCGCCCAAGGGTGTTGCCACAGGTCGAGAAAGAACGCCCACGCCTTCGGGTCGGGCAGCCGGGCCTCTAGCACCTCCAGCTCCAGCGGAAAGTCGACCGCTTTCCCGCCCGCGCCGGTCACACTCAACAGGCCCCGGTAAAAACCGGGACGCGTTTTCGCGGGCACCGTGACGGTCAGCCAAACCGGGCGAAAACCGTTCGGAGGCAGGTCAACCCTTTCCGCCGTGTCGAGAATATCCCCAACCGCCTGCTTGTCGGCGAGCACGTAGCGCACAAAACGCGGTAGTACGGCCGAAGCGGGGATAACCTCACCCTTGTCACCGCGGAGCGCTGTCGTGGATAAACGCAACTGCGGCACGGCGTCCGACGACCAGATCACGAACTGCCCATGCACACGCTCGTTGCGCCACGCGGTCGCACGCCACTTCTTAGATTCGTCCCCCATCGCATTCGCCGCCGTCACATGATCCGTCGGCACGGCACGGCCGTGAAGTCCCGGCGCGATCACCGTCGGCGAGACCTGGAATTCGACGACGTGGGCACCCGCCCCGCGCACGCTGCTGTCGGTGACCGTGACACGCAGGAACCGCGCCTCGACCGGTTTCACGAACGGCACCACGAAACCCTCGGAGGTCGCGGGTTTGTCGTTTGCCGTCCAGTCGGCGACACGGGTCCACCCCTGCCCGTCCGGCGAAGCTTCGATGAAGAATCTGTAAACGCGAGGCTCGCCGAAAAAGAACCAGATCCGTCCGGCAGCAAGCGTCTGTTTCTCACGCATCGCGACCGTCAGCACGGCCGGCAACTTCTCGCAGGCCCAGTGGTTGTTGACCTCGACCTTGCCGTCCGTGACAAACTGCGGCCCGCGATCGCCCCACTGACCGGACACCGACAGTGTCGCGTCGCGGAGCGGATTCACCAGCCGAGGCGGGTCGGCTTCGTAGGTATCCTTGCGCCAATCGAGCGGCGGTGGCTCCGCCGCGCCCCACGCCGCACTGCCCCATAGTGCCACCGCCGCCAGAAACATTCCGAAACGACTCATATCCGACCCCCTTTTGAACGTGATACTACAGAAAGAAAAAGAGGACGTCAAACCGGAGACTGCGGCGTTTCCGAGGCTTGCCGCAATCCTGGGCACTGGCGTTCCAGCACCTTGCTGCGCCAGAGGAAGGGGAAGCCCTTGCATTGCGCGGGTTTGACCGCTTGGATACGGCACGTGTTGTCTTCCTGAAGGAAAACACACCGACCGTCTTCACCTTCAATGAGGGAAAGGTCGTGCCGGTTGAAGGTCAGCGTGGTGAAGCGTTCCGTGAAGGCGTAAACGTCCAACCCGAGAAAAGCGCTGATCGCTTCGGGCTCTCCGAGTCCGAGCGCCACATAGCCCGGCACGCGACAACAGGCACCGCAACGCCAACACTGGAAGATCGCAGGATCGATCATCTTATACCTTGATGGCCGCCCGGACGATCGCCGCGACCGCTTGTTTGTCGGCAGGCACGACCCGTACGCGGGTCGGCAGACCGGCCAACCCGTCGAGAACCGGATGATGCGCCAGATCAAGGCCGGTCGCCTGCTGAATGGCGTCACCGAATTTAGCGGGGTGAGCCGTGGCCAGACAGATCATGGGCGCGTCCTCGGCCTGATTGCGCAGGCCCACCGCGACGCCCACCGCGGTGTGCGGATCGAAAAGGTACGCATAGGTCTCCCAAAAGGCGCGGATCACCTGAAGTGTCGATTCCGTGGTCCCCCGTCCTGCCACGATACAGTCTTGCGGCGGAACGTCCGGCTTCAGTGCGCCCGTGGCCTTGAATTCCGCCATCCACCGCGTCAGCACCGACGCATCGCCGCCCGCAAGATAATACAGGTAGCGTTCGAAGTTGCTGGCGACTTGAATGTCCATCGAGGGGCTCAGCGTCGGGGCAACAGTCCCCAAGCTGTACGTCCCGGTATTAAAGTAACGGGCAAGAATGTCGTTCTCGTTCGTGGCAAGAATCAGCTTGTCGATGGGCAAACCCATTCTCAACGCGACATACCCCGCGAAGATGTCGCCGAAATTGCCGGTCGGCACGCTGAAACGAACCTTCGCGGCGCCGGTGGTCTCCTGCACCCGGAAAGCGGCATAGAAATAATAGACGATCTGCGCCAGCACACGTGCCCAGTTGATCGAATTCACCGCACCCAGCTTGCAGGCATCGCGAAAAGCAAGATCACTGAAGAGTTCTTTGACGATGTCCTGGCAATCATCGAACGTGCCGTCCACCGCGAGGTTCCAGACGTTGGCGTCCGGCACGGTGGTCATCTGCCGCTCTTGAACGGGGCTCACGCGCCCGTGCGGGTGCATGACGAAGATACGGATGCGTTCACGACCGCGCACGCCATAGATGGCCGCGCTGCCGGTATCGCCGCTGGTCGCGGCGACGATGTTCATCTCGCCGCCAGTCTCATTCAGAACGTATGCGAAAAGGTTGCCCAGGAACTGAAGCGCCACATCCTTGAAGGCCAACGTCGGCCCATGAAACAGTTCCAGTACATGGACAGGGCCGACCTTGACGACCGGCGTGACCTCGGGATGACGAAAGCCCGCGTAACTCTGAGTTAGGAGGCCGTGTAAAGCCTCCTCGGGAATGTCATCCGCGAAGAGGCGGATGATTTCGAACGCGAGTTCCTGATAAGTGAGCTTTTTCCAGGCCGCCAAACGATCGCTCACATTCGGGATCTTCTCCGGAAGGAAGAGCCCTCCGTCACGCGCCAGCCCGGTCAGTATGGTTTCTTTGAAAGGAAGCGGCGCGCCGCCGCCCCGTGTGCTCAGATATCGCATTACTGGAAAAACTCCGGCAAAAGCTGCTTGATGGAATCAGCATCGACATCGAACTGCTGAGCGGCACTGGTCGCCAACGCCTTCGCGAGTTCCTGCGCCGAAGGAATCTCTTTATAGAAGAGGTTCAGGCAGAGTGCCGCGTTGGTCATGACCCGGGTCTTCTCGCGTAACCGCAACGACTTGGTCGCCTGTTCATCCTTAACCAAACCGTTGATCAGTTCGCCCACAATGTCCAGACGCTTCTCGTAGACGTCGGTCCAGAGGATCTTGGTGGTGCCGACCGACAAACTCTTCTGATCCGCCGCACTGATCGACCAGCCGCGCGAGGACTTATATCCCGTCACTTTTTCCACGAGGTAAGTATGGAAATCTTTGACGCGGTTGATGCGCTCCAGCGCGACTGCGGCTGTGTCTTTGGCCTCCGGCGTCTCGAGCCCTTCCACGACATCTTTGATCATGCGGATCGCGTCGCGGAATTGTAACTGTTTGACCGCCGCCCGAGCCTCGGTTTCGGCGGCTCCGACCTTTTCCCTCTCGGCCTTGACCTTCTCCTGATACTCTTTTTGCTCTTGGTTTTTCTTCTCGGTGGCCGCCTCCGCCTTGAGCTTCTTCTCTTTCTCGACGGCTTCCTGCTTTTTCAGTTCGACCAGGGACGCCACATCGGTTTTGACACCTTCCAATGTCCGTTTGAGCTGAGACACTTTGCGGGGCGCCTCGCCGATCTGGCGGTCATAGTTGATCGAGTTGACTTTTTCGACCAAGGCATTGTTGAGTTTCGCAAGGGCCTCGGCATCAGCCTTGTCCACGCGTTTCAGTCCTTCCGCCGTCTTGGCCTGCGCCTCGACCTCGGACAGCAATTTGTCCGCGAGCAAGGAAGCCTTTTTGACCGCATACGCGTCTTGATACATGCCGCGCACGATCGCGACGACGGGATGCGCGTCACCGCCTTCCGCCGGGACGGTCTCGGCAACGGGGGCTGCGGTTTTTTCGGGCACCGCGTTGGAGGCTACGGCCACGGCGTTTGACACGGCTGGAGCCGCCTCTTGCGGGACCTGCGCATAATCAGGCTCCGGCGGAATCATCGTGGCGAGCACACCCTCTCCCAAAACTTTCGCAACCTCGTCTGACGCGGCCTTGGCATATCCCATCGCTTCCGGCACAAAAGAGTGGACGCGCTCGACCAACACCTTGGCGTTGGCGACCGCTTTCGCGATGGAAGCCCGCATGTTCGTTTGCACCTTCACGATCTGCGCGCTCTCGGCCTTGCTCTTCTTCGCTTTAGAATAGTGCATAAAACCGAAAATGCTGCCGACCGTCAACGCCACTAAGAGCACGATGCCACCGACGACCATGCCGATCATCTTTAATCCGCGTTTCCCCGCGGCTTCTTCACTTTCCTGAACATCCTCGGTTGCGGCCACCGGGACCATACCCGGCGGGAGTTCCCCGACAACGCCTGTTGTGCCCACGGCCCCCGTCGTGCTCAACGAACCGGTCGTGTTCATCTTGCCGGTCATGTTGTTCGCGCTCTTGCCCTTAATCATGATCTTTTTGCTGCCCTTATCCATCTTGATCGGGCCGGCTTTGTCGAGGTAGCGGCGCATGTCGCCCAACAGCGATCCGTATGTGGGATACCGCGTTTGCGGTTCAACCGCCAGCATGCGTGCGATCAGCGTCTCCACCGCTTCGGGAACACCTCCGCGAATCTCTCGCATCGGTTTTGGCGGACCGTCAAAACGCGCTTTGACAACAGCCGTTGCGTCTTCGCCTTCGAACGGCGGAATACCTGTGATTGCGTGGTACAGAGTGCCGCCGAGACTATAGATGTCCGATCTGAAGTCGCACTTTTGGCGCCTCACCTTTTCGGGGGCGATATAATAAGGCGTACCCCACACGTCGTTACCCGGACCGCTGGCCATCGCGGAAAGGCCGAAGTCCACCAGTTTGGCGTTTTTGTCGTTATCGAAAAGGATGTTTTCCGGCTTGATGTCACCGTGTACCATGCCGGCTTCGGCTGCTTCCCGCAACCCTTCGGCAATCTGCGCACCGACATGGATGACGACAGCCGGATCCAGCGCGCCCTGCTCCGCCATCATCTTGTCGAGGCTGCCGCCGGAAACCAGTTCCATGGCGATGTACGGTTGACCTTTTTCCTGCCCAAACGAATAGATCTGCGCGATGTGCCGGTGATTCAACCGCGCGGCCGCTTGAGCCTCACGCTGGAATGTCTCGACGAACTGCGGATCGTCGCCCAGCGTTTTCAGCATGACCTTGATGGCCACCTCGCGGTTCAGGGCCTCGTCGCGGGCACGGTACACGCCACCCATCCCGCCAGCGCCCAGCAATTGCAAAAGCATAAATGAGCCGAACCGCGCTGGCACTTGAAACTCGAAACCGCACGTTGGACACTGCACGACCGTAAATGGAACAAGCCCTTTGACATCCAACATCGCACCGCACTTCGTACACGCAGCGGAATCCACTGGATCCGTCAGAATAATCGACTCGTTGACACCTTCCATAAGACATCCTCATTACAGCCTTGATCACAAAAACACTATCGCAGATGAATTTTTAATATTGCCGAAAAACCGGTGCTTTGTCGATGCTCAAAAATAGGCATCTCGCAAGAAGAAAACGCGGCACCGATGTGCCGCGAAAAATGATCGCTCAAACGGATTACGACTTGACTTTGTCCGCATTCCTGCTTAACAATGCCGACATTCTGGTTTTTTTAATGTGGAAAGGGGTCTTGGCATGTATAAAGTCGCTGCGATGCTGGTGATGGTGTTGATAACCGTTATGGGGTCTGGATGTGCAATGGTCAGCAGACATACGGCGCCAGAGGATGGCGGTACAAAAACAACCGTGGGATTGTTCGGTTTTGGAGCAATTGACAACGGATATCCGATGATACCCCTCTACTCAGGGTTTACTCAGGGAAAATAAGTGGCGCGCCTGGACGGACCGCCCCCCCCCGTGTCAGGTCGACGTAGGTTTTTTGCCTTGCTTTATCGCAGGGAAATCCCAATAATAGCCGCCATTTTTCATCTAGCCAAAGGCGAAATCAATGAGTCAAGAGAAGAGCGTCGCACCCGATACGTCTAAGCCTACCCTCCCGACGATTCCGGAAAATCTCCCTGAAGAACTGCTGCCGTTATACGATTGGTGGAAAACGAGCGGCAGTCAGTTTCTGATCACGCTGGCGGCGGCGGCCGTTTTGGCAGGTGGCGCTTTCACGTTTAAACAATACCGGGCTTCCAAAATCGCCGGTGCCAACCAAGAGCTGTTGAAAGCCTCCTCACTCGAAGAACTCGAATCCGTGATCGCGAAATACGGCAGCACCAAGGCCGGAAACGCGGTGCGGTTGCGACTGGCCAAAGCTTACTTCGACGCCTCGAAATATGAAGAGTCGCTCGGCGCTTACGACGCTTGCATCAGCAAAGGCGTGCCGAAAGGATTCGAGGAAATCGCAAACCTTGGCCGCGCCCATGCACTCGAGGGCTTGAACCGCCTCGACGAGGCGTTGTCTGCCTATCAGACGTTTGAAAAAGCCAACCCCAACCACTTCTTGCAGCCGCAAGCCACCTTGGGCATTGCCCGTATCCTGACGATGCAGGGAAAGAAAGACGACGCGAAGAAACTGCTTGAAAATCTGAAGGCCAAGAAGACCGGTGTGCCTGCGTGGGAAATGACAATCGCCAACCTCGAAGGTGTCATCAACCGTTACGAGCCGCGTGCCGCCCGCTCTCTGTTTGACGCGGC
>JADHEF010002056.1_pt1 | contig 10141 bp, 12 predicted proteins | sample 8952391 | NCBI WGS metagenome assembly JADHEF01 (sample SAMN16124439, study PRJNA663245) | bioreactor sludge metagenome | isolation source: sludge (nitrite) | place: India:Bengaluru | collected 2019-02-28
CAGGGCGAGAGGCGGCGGAGGCTGAGGCGGCCGGAATAGCCCTGCAGGGTCAGCCGGCCGCCGTCCTCCCAGCAGAAAAAGGCCAGCTTCAGCTTGGTCTTGTCGGGTGTGAACGTAACGGCGGACCTTGCCGCCGAGGTCGAGAACGTCCCGGTTTCGACTTCTTTTCCGCTATTGAGGATGGCGTATCTCGTGTCCGTCAGCCGCAGGTTCATTCCTTCCAAGTCTTTCGGGAGGCTGCCGGCTGTCCCGCCGATCTCCCAGAGGCCCGTGAGATCCAGCGGCTTGTCGGCTTTCGGATCCCACTCCCGTGTGTAATGCCCTCCGTCGAGGTATCCCCAGCGGTCGAACCACGCCGGGTAGTCGCCCGTTCCCAGCGGCCGGCGCTTCTCCCGGTCCAGATAGCCGGCGCCGGTTTCGAGGCGGTTGGTGGACCCCATGAAGGCGAGTACCTCTCTTGTGATGTTCTCGGGCGTGACGGTGAACTCGAACGGGCTGTCCGTTTCAGGAACCGGAAACGACGCGGTCTGCAGGAGTGTGGGCAGCGCGGACAGCTCTTTAGCGCTGGGCGGTTCAGTCAGCAGAACAGGATTGATGTGCAGGCGTTCGGATCTTGCGTTCGTTGCGCTGTGTTCTAAGTCGCCGAACCAGGCCTGAACGTCTTCACCAGGCAGTTGCGTGCCCGCGGACTCGGGACGCGGGAACATGGCGGGAAGCGTGACGAAGAGCAGGACGGACAAAGCTGCCGCCCACAACAGGCAGCGTTTGCGGCCGTGCCATCGCATCCTTCTCCTGAGCGCCAGAAGGTCGGCCTGCATCGCCTTGGCGCTGCCGTAGCGGTCAGCGGGGCGCTCAGCGCAGGCCTTGCGGAGGATCGCCAGCCAGTCCGCAAAGAACGGCGATCCGGTGTCCGCCTCCTCACGCGGGGCGAAGCCGGCCTCGTCCGCGCCGCGTCCCGTGCTGGCCGCGTAAAGCAGGCGTCCGAGGCTGTAGACGTCCCCCTGCGGCGTGCCGTGGTTCTCGGGCGGCGCGTAGCCCGGCGTGCCGACGATGGACCTGATGTCGCGCATGTCCGCGACCAGCCCCACGTCGGCGAGGACGGGACGGCCCCGCACGTAGAGGACGTTGCCGGGCTTGATGTCGCGGTGCGCCAGATGGTGCTCCTGCAGGTGCCTGAGCGCGCCCGCCAGAACTAAGGCAAGGCCGGCGCAGTCCTTCAGCGGCAGGGCGACATGCGCGGAGAGAAGGCCGGCGAGAGTAGCGGGACGGTACGTCTCCGGATCGATCCTCCTTCCCCGCCGCTCGTCGTCCGCCGCTTCCATGACCGTGAAAAACATGCCGGCGGCGTCATCCCTGCCCACTGCGAAGATCCGGACAAGCCCCCGCGTGCGCGGCACGCGGCGGAAGGCGGAGACGCCCCGGTACTCCCGCTCGAAGGCGTCGGCGTCGGAAACGCGGTCGCGGTAGACGATCTTCACGGCACGGAACGCGCCGGACGCGTGCCGCGCAAGATAGACGTCGCCGTACGCGCCCTCGCCGATCTTGCTCAGCAGGGTGTGGCCGGGGACGGACGGTGATCCGCAAGGCCGTCCGTCAGTCTTTGCAGTGACGGTGTCCATGGGAATACCGGTGAATATAGGGGCGTGCCTATGGAGAGTAAAGGCGAATCTGGATCTGCCGCATCTTCGCGTAATCTTAACCATGGCTGCGGTCCTTTCCGTGGCGGGCTATTGCTGTGGAGAAAAACGAAAAACGCGCTTCCCCATTATCTGGGGAGAGCGTATATTCTTGTCATTGAACGCGGGGCGCGTGTGCGCCCTGAAGGAGGAACTGTAAAGACAGTTTAGTGCGCTGACATAATCTTGTTTTCTGCTTCTCGCAGAAAGCCGTCGATCCGGAAAACCGCCAAGTTATCAAGTGAGACGTACGCTTTCAGCGAGGTCGCGACCCTTTGGGGGGCGCGGCTTCTGCTTTGCGTCATCTCACGGGCCTTGGCGGGCCTTCCGGATGGGCGTGGAGTCGAATGTCCGCGTCCCTCATTTTCTTTTTGCGTTTCTGTCAGATTATCCACTGTCGGCACGTAGATGCTGGCAAAGGGAGGTTGACGATGAACTGGTACTACATGGACGGTGACAAGCAGGTCGGGCCGGTAAGTCATGAGGTGATGATCAGTCTGATAAGGTCTGGAGCGTTGAGCCGTAAGACACCAGTTTGGAAGGAGGGCCTTGAAAAATGGCTTGAGGCGGAGCAGACTGAACTGGTAACGAGTTTTACCGCTCAAGAAGAGGTCACGCCCCCTCCTTATCGAAAAACAAACGTGCAGACTGTTCAGGAACAGCTCCCCGCCGTGCAACCACGTAAGAAGCGGCATCCTTTTTTGCGTGGGTGTATTGGATTGGTCATCCTTGTTATTGGTCTTGCTTGGCGTTTCCATGATCCCTTTGCGAGCGCTGGCTTGGCTGCGGTCGGTTTTTGGATAATGATGGGATGGTGTGGAACAGAGAACTGGTGATCGAACCTAGCGTTATAGGTGTTGTCATCTGAAGGTTGTTTCGTTGTTCGACCAGGAGATTAAGATGCCCCGAAATTGTCCGTGCTGTCGTGAACCGATCCCTTTGAAGGAGAGGGATAAGCAGCAATGCCCCCAGTGCGGACGCGATTTCTTTGATTATGCAATGGAGCAATTGGAGATCAATTATGGTCTGATGATGAAGACCGGGCTGATAATCGTTGTCTGTCTGCTTTTAACAATGCAAGTCATGTTACTTGTTAGCCCAATAATCGGTACGGTGATTCTCATTGCCCACGCGATCTCGACCCGTGTGTGCCTAGTTCGAGTTCCTCGCCAATTAATGAGTCCAAAGAGACGTTTTTTCATACGATGGATTCCCAGGATGGGGTTCCTATCGCTCGGCATTCCCGGCTATTGTGTGTTATCCCCTATACCGACTATAGGCATCGTGTTCGGGATAGTGACCTATGTTTCGCTGACTTTCATCGCCAAGGCTTACGTCAAGTACTGCCTGAAAAGAGAACGAGTGCAACTTCCATTGGCATGGTGGGAATCTTTTATTCTGTGGATGATTGCCAGCGCTATATTGTCGATTATCGCGCTTGCCTGGCTTGTTGGGGTGTTCGCCAAATTATGTATGCGGCTGGCTCCTTGGCTATATCAAGCGGTTTCAGGGCTGTTTTCTTGACGGGTTCAATGACATCGGTGGTATGTCTGACATGACATGCTTATGTAATGTTCAATCGGCAGGAGGAAAGGTATGGATTCACAACTGCTCCAATACGTCACCGGCTTTGGACTGGCCACTCAAGCGGGGGGTAAAGCCTGCATCCCCATTTTTCTTTTGGGCGTGTTCCACCATACTGGCCGTTTCACATTGTCCGAGAATTTTGCCTGGATCGCAGACCCAGTTGTCATGGTTATCCTCGGCGTGCTGATCTTAGTCGAGATGTACCTTGACGCGCATCCCGATCTTGGAGAGTACATGGACTTTCTGTCGTATTTGCCCGCCACTGTAGCGGGTTTCATTTGTCTTGCAACGGCGACAGGCGGTGTTGACTCAAATATTGCCGCTCTGGCGACATCCGGCATCCTGGGCGGGGTTACCGGCTCGGCATCGCATTACTTGCGTAACAAAGTCCGTAGCCCGATACGAGAGAACCTTGAAGATACGGATGACTCCGTTGGCAAAGGCGTAACTATAGGGGAAACAGCTACAACAGCCACTCTTGGCGTCTCGTTCATAATCTGGCCGCTAGTTGCGGTTGTCAGCCTTGTTGCAGTTGTCCTTTGTGCATGGCTGATCCTCCGCAAAGTCAATTCTCGCCGCACCCCGTGTGGACACTGCGGCCAACCTATGCGCACCCGCGCTCGTGTCTGTCCCCACTGTAAAATGGATCAGTGACCGCGCAACCTGAAGCTTTCCGCCACGGGTTGAGGTTGTGGATAAAACGCGTTAAGAGACTTGACTGGCATACACAATCAGTTGTTTTTTACGAGAGTATAGGAGAAGTTCTCGGTATGAGAAAACCAACGGTGACAACTCTTCGACACATACTTGCTGCAACCACGGCATGTGCGCTCATATGTCTTGTTGGTTGTCCACGTCGTCAATATGTGAACGCCACGTACGCGGATTTCTCTGTAGAGGCGAACCAGATCTCAGTAGCTGGTGGAATGCTCAGCAAAACGACGCAGGCACAGAAAAAAATTATGACAAAGAGCCTCACAAAGAAATATCTGCATAAGTACGTCCGATGGCAGCGCGGAAAGGTTTACTCTGTAGAAAAGAGCGAGAGTCGACGCGACTACTGGTGCCTTGTCCGCATGTATTCAACTATCACCTTTGGACTACTGGATGTGCCTACAGTTGGTTGCTACGTGAGCGAAAGCGAGGCGGCAGTGCTATCAAAAGGGCAAGCAGTCACTCTCGATGGCAGAATTGCAGAAATCCGCGATATCGGAAAGCAAACCACTCCTTTCATCGTTCTCGACCCTGTGACGATTACAAAGCGTGATACACCTCAGTTATCTAGCGAATGACACGAAGAGACAAGATCATGGACATGCGCACTCGGGCCTGGTTGTCATTGGCTGTTTTATTCGATAGAAGGAACGGAAGGACGGCGAGGCGTAATTGCTGCCCTGTTGTTGCGGACAGGTCGTCTGGGCCATGGAAGGATGCTTGAAAATGTTCGGACTCATTGTCATTCCGACGCTCGTGTTGTGCGCGTTCTTCGCATTAGCGAAGTTTGCATTCTCAAAGGAGCCGGATGTATTGAAGCGGGGCTTCAAAGCCCTTGAAGTCTTCCTTCAGCAGATCGTGCTCAACATAGGATGCCTTGTCATTACGTTGCTGCTTGCTGTTGCCGGCGTCGCGGCCGCGCTGACATTGCTTGTCACGCGGGGATGTCACTGACACGGTAGGCACGGGCGCACATCGGCCCTGGACAGATGAAGCATTGGAAACGATTTGGCCGTGAACGGCAAGGTGGTCGGTTTTACGGTTCACCGGAAAACAGGTTTTCCGCAATCACGAGGCAATGGACATGAGTTGGATACTGATACTTGCCGTTTTTTTGACCGTTTTCACATATTTTGATTTTCGTAATGGATGTTGTATGGGTTTAGGGGCTCCGGTATTGGCAGTGCTTCTGTGGATCGTGTGGATTGTACGCTCCTGCTCCGGTTCATGAGGCCGAACGAAATGGCGGATTCAGACATCGCATTGCTTGCGCTGGACCTGCGCACCATGCTCGGCAGGACGGTTGGGGAGGCCGGCGGTCTCATCAGCCCCGTTCTTGAGCGCCTCGGCTGTGCCTGTCTTAATCCGGACCTCACGCCTCAGGACCGGTACTCGCTGTTCCTCGAAGCTACCGACTGCCTCGGGGAAGAACGCGAAAGCGGCGCCCGCCTCTTCTTCGGTTTCCTGTGCCACGCCTATGCCCTGCACGAACGCATGGGGGCGATGCCAGACGACGAGCTGCTGGATGCGGCGGGGAGGGCTCTGGAGTCCATCCTGGCCACGCCCGACGATGATGTGCCTGACTGGTTGGCGGAGGAGCTCGAAGCGCTCGAACCAGTCCCTGAGCGGGACGGGGGCGTTGGGGATGCCCCCGAGCTTCTGCGATGGGCGTTCGATAACGCTCTCGGATTCGCGGAGGGCTGGTGCGAAACGCGGCTGCTGCTGGAGGACGCGGACCCCGAGACGCTGCAGGGCCTTCTTTCCGGCGAACACGACCGGCAGTGGTTCCTGAAGGTGAAGGCGGCCATTTCTTCCGCGTCAGCGTGAGCATGACCTGTGCACAGGTTTTTCCGCGCCCCCAACACCCTCCTTTTTGCCCCTGTTTTAGGTCCCGTCGGGGACGTCAACACAGGGGTTGTATTTGGTCTTCAAAAAAAATCCGGGTGATCTTGCAGGACCCTTCGGTCTATGTATACATAGACAGGGGTACGGCAAGATAAGGGTTAAGCACCAGGGTACCCGGTGGTATGGTGCTCAATCTATAAGTGTAAACCATTGCAGTAGAGCATATTGCTCCTCGACTTTTTTCGCAAAAAACGTATTAGTGAACCACCACCATGCCTGGTGTGCACTTTTTCAGGATTTAACCCCTCAAACGCAGTTTTTTTAGCTTAAAACGCTTGTTTGAAAATTGGGGTGCACACCAGGCATGCTGGTGACTGCGCACACCATAGGTACTGGTGTGCACTTTTTAGTTTGCGGGACCGGGGCAGAGAAGCTCGGTCCGGGGTCACGCCGCCAGCCTCACGCTCACACGCGTTCGCTGCCGGTGCCAGTTTCGGCAGGGCTCCTGATGCGGGCAGCCGCCGCAGTAGAACGATTGCTCGCTGGGAAAGAAGTGCTCGGCCCTGATCATCGACTCCGCAAGCTTCGCGTACTCGGCGAGCCTGACGAAATCGTCGGCACTGCGCGTGGTCACGTGCCGCTCCAGCACCGGCGTCTTGCTCTTCACGCAGACGTCGAACCTGAACCCCGGCACCAGGCCGTGCTTGAACGCGTAGCCGTGGATGAACGCGGTCGGCTGCCAGTCCTTCGCGGCCTTGTCCTTGGGCCACCTTCGTCCCGAGGTTTTCCAGTCCACCAGGGTCCTGGCCCCGCCCTTCTCCACGGCGCAGTCGATCTCGCCGATGAGCGGCGTCTCCAAGCTCTCACCGTCGGCGCAGGTCAGCGGCACGCAGAAGGCCTCGCTGACGCTGACCACGCGTTCCGCGTCATCGTCCATGCCGCCGGCGGCGCAGGCGCACATGTCCCGGCCCATGGCCGCCACCGTCTCCGCGTCCTCGCCTTCTTCGAACCTGACGTCCTTGTCCTCCTGAAGCTGGCGGCTCCAGACGTCTTGGAAAAGCTCGGACGCCGCCGCGGCGTCGGGCCTGCTCCCGCCCAGGCGCGTGAGCGCCGTCCACTCCATGACCCTGTGGAACGCGGAACCGAAACTCAGGCTGACCGGCGTGAACGCCTTGGGCAGCTTATATATTTTATCGAACGCGTACTGAAGGCTGCAGATGTTGAAGAATTGGTTCAGGGCGCTGAAGCTCCAGTGCGGCCGCTCCCGATAGTCAGTGAGTGTTCCCATGGCTTTCTCCTTTGCTGTGTGTGACACCGGGCACGGGATAGAACCGTGCCGGTGCCCTGTGCGCTGAATCACGCGGCCCTGCGCCGCTGTCCGCCGCCGTTCATTTCGTCCAGGAGCGCGCTCGCCTGTTTCGCGCTGAGGTCATAAAGGCCCCCGACGTTGAACCGCTTGCGGATGTCCGCATTGAGGTCGCTGATCGGGATCTTGCGTTCGGCGGCGAGGTCCGTGATGAACTTGACCTGCTTGTTCGAGGCCTTGCGCTCGCCAGTCTGCGGCTGCGAGCCCGCGCCGCCGAACGTCGTCGCGCCGGTGCCGGCATCTGCGGCCGCGCCGCTCTCCAGCTCCTTGTCAACGGCGTTGCGCAGGAACTCGCCGGTCCTGTGGATCTTCTCGCCTATCTGCTCGGGCGTGAGCGCGTCGCTCAGCTCAAGCTCGATGCTGGCGTGGAAACTTTGACTGCTGAACTCCTGTCCCTGCACCGGCACCTTCTTCATGAAGGCTGTGCTGAGCTTAATCATGATTTACTCCTTTGCTGTTGTCGTTAAGCTTGTGGGCGGTTACGCCGCCACCGCCGCAATAGCGGCTCCGGCGGGCCTCGGCCCCCTGACGGCCTTGACCGAAAGCGCGTGCGTGTACTCGACGCTTGGGTCCCTGACCATGCCGTCGCCGACGCGCTCGGCAGCGATCGCGGCCGAGAGCCGGTCGTTGGCCAGCACGTTCAGCGTGAGCCTGCGCCGCGTGTCCGTGGCGCCCCTGTCGATCCCGAGTTTGACTGAATAGATACCCATGACTTCCTCCTTCTTTCGTGATAGCGGTTGTGAAAACGAAAAGCCGCAGCCCCACCCGGAGCCGCGGCTTTGCTGTGGTTGTGATGTTTGCTGCCCTAGACTTTGATGCTCTGGAGCTTGGCCAAACCCGCCCGCACCGCCGCGACCTCGTCGTTGCGCTTGCGCTCCTCCTTCACGGCGTCGCGGATGGCGGCGGCGACGTCGGCCAACGCCGACTGTGCTTCGCGCACACTGGCCTTGGCCTGTTCGTACGCGGCCTGCAGCCGCTCCAGAGCCGTCATTTCCTGCTGCTGTTGCTGCTGTGGAGTCGTGGTCTGTTCCTGCTTCATCTGCTGCGTCTCCTTCATTTCCGCCGGCGGCACCGTGGCCGCAGGCGGTGTGTTGTTGTCGGTTGCGTTGTCAGCCTGGGCCTGGTCCTGCTGCGCCGCTGCCGCTGAAGTTGCGGCTGCGGGCTGCTGCTGCCGGGGCGGGCCGTCGTAGCGGAGCGGCATGAGCACGTGCTTCGCGCCCTTGCCGTCGTCGCTCAGAAGCGGCGACACCTGGTCCGCGAACATGAAGTTTCGGAAGCCGGCCCTGAGCATGTCCAGGAGGTAGAAGCGGTTCACGATGATGCCGCAGCCGCTGCCGGCGTACGCGCTCCCGGCCGTCAAGGGGACCCGCACCTGCCTGTCGCCGTCCTGACCCCTCAGCGTGACCCTGCCGTCGCCGCCTTCGATTCCGACCGCTTCCTTTCCCGGAAGCGCGGGCACGATCTTGGTCAGGGCCTCAGCGTCGGCGTCGGTGAACGTGAGCGTGTGCGCCATGCCGTCCTTGACCGGAACCACCTGCCGCCAGTTCGGGTATTGTCCGTCCACGGCCTTGACGCGGTACGTCCACGGCCCGGACTTGACGCAGACCCGGCCGCCTGATTTCGTTTTGGACACGCCCAGCAGCACATCCTCTGCGAGCCCGTTCCAGAGCAGGAACTTGGTCACGGGCACCATGACGCCGACTTCGTCATCGACGGGTAGCTTGAGGCTGTTGCAGCAGCAGAGCCTTTTGCCGTCGCATGCGACCAAAGTGGCGTTGCGCTCGCCGTCGCCGCTGACGTCGACGTACACGCACTGCAGCGTGCGCCGGGTCTCGTCTGAGGATGCGAACGGGGCCATGCGCCGGTAGGCGTTGAGGAAGCCCTTGGCCTCCCCGACCTCGATCTCGGCACCCGACTCCGGCCAGTCCCTTGGGTCCATGCCTTCGGCGGTCGACGTCACGGCGTGTCCGCCGACTGAGTTCGTGACCATTACCTTGTCGCCGTCCTGCTCCAAGCTTACGGTGTCGGTGCCCGCGCCCTTGGCCAACTCCCTGAGCATGGGGAAGCCGGCGATGATTTCGCCCCCGCCCTCGCATTCGGCGCAGTCGAACCTGAACACCAGTGTCTGGTCCAAGTCCGTCGCCTGCGCCTTGAGGTCGCCGCCTTCAACGTAGAAGCGGACGCAGCCCAGGACCGCGATGCCGGTCTTGGAGGGGATGATCTTGGCGAGGCCGGCGACGGCGTTCCTGAGCTCGGCTTTTGTCAGTGTGATTTTCATGTGTGTCTCCTTTGAGGTTGAACGGTTCAGGCCTGGGCCGGGACTTCGGTGTCGAAGAACTTTGTCAGGTCTTCGCGGAGTTCCCGCATCAGGCCCATGGCGGCGGCGGTCACGAGCGCGCAGAGCCCGAGGAAGCCGCCGATCAAGGGTGTCTTGGTCAGCAGAAACGCGACGATGCAGCCCAGGATCATGGCTTCTCCGAACCTGCGGTGCATCATCAAGAATTTTATGACGGCCAAGGCCAGGCGTTTGCACTTGGCGTAGAGCATGGCAAGCTCGGCCTTGCACTTTGATGGGATGTCGAGTTTCCGGATCTCGTCGATGAATTTGGGTCTGCTCATGCTGATTCTTTCCTTTCTTGTGGGGGTCGGGGTTGGGCCTTGGGTTTCAGGGCCTGGCCGTAACAGGCGCGGACGGCGCGGGCCACGAGCACGCTGATCGGCACACGCGGACTTGAGGATTCGCGGACGCTGTGCAGGACAGCCATGTCCGCACTGTTGATGGCCGATGCCGGCCATGGGTAACGGTAACCGGGGGTGGGCATGTTCGGATCCTTGGTTGGGGTCTGTGAAATAAAAAGGACCCGTTGCCGTGATCGGCAGCGAGTCCTCATGTGTTATGTTATAACTCGACTGGCCTAGGTATTTAAGGTGATAGCATGCTTGGGCATTTTAC
>JADHEF010002057.1_pt1 | contig 10132 bp, 8 predicted proteins | sample 8952391 | NCBI WGS metagenome assembly JADHEF01 (sample SAMN16124439, study PRJNA663245) | bioreactor sludge metagenome | isolation source: sludge (nitrite) | place: India:Bengaluru | collected 2019-02-28
TCCTGCTCATCACCGGCGTGAAGATGCTCATCTTCCGCGACGCGGAGTTCGATCCCCGGTCCAACCCCGTCTTCAAGCTCTTCAAGCGCCTGGTGCCCGCAGTGGACACCTACCACGGCCCGGCCTTCACCATCGTCCAGAACGGCAAGCGCTACGCGACGCCCCTGCTCCTGGTGCTGGTGGCCGTGGAGCTCACGGATGTGGTCTTCGCCGTGGACAGCGTACCCGCCATCTTCGCGATCACTTCCGATCCCTTCATCGTGTTCACGAGCAACATCTTCGCCATCCTGGGCTTGCGCAGCCTCTACTTCCTCCTGGCGGGAGTGGTGGGACAGTTCCACCTGCTGAAGGTGGGCCTCAGCCTGGTGCTCGTCTTCGTGGGCCTGAAGATGCTGGTGGTGGATCTCTACAAGATCCCCGTCCTCTGGAGCCTTGCGGTCATCGCCCTGCTGGTGGGCGGTTCCATTGCCGCGAGCTTCCTGTGGCCCAAGCGGACGGAGACGGCCTGAACGTTCAGTCCCACCACACCGCCACGAGCCCCAGGGCGCCGATCACCAGCACCGCCGAGAACACCAGGATGATCCGGCGCCCGAAGGCCCATCCCCCGGCAAAGGCGGTCATGCCAGCCTTCACCAGGGTGTTGGAGGCCACGCCCAGGAGGATCGTGGTGACGGCCACGGGGGGTGCGATGCTGCCTGTCTGGGCCAGCCGTGCCATGGAGAGGGTGATGGCGTCCACGTCCGTGGTGCCGGCCAGGACACCCGTGAGGTAGGCGGCTCCCGAGCCGAAGTAGGTGTTGGCGGCCTTGGCTGCCAGCAGCACGACGGCGAAGAAGGCGGCGAACTTGACGGCCGAGCCCAGCTCGAAGGGGTTGCTGAAGTGGATCTCGCCGGCGCCCTGCGAGGACCGGGCCTTGGAGTGGCGCCAGAGCAGCCCGGCGGCGACGAAACCGCCCACCGCCATGGCCACGAGAGGGATGGCCAGCAGGGGCACGAGATCCGGCGCAAGGATCGCCACCGTGACGAGCACCCGCAGGAACATGATGGATCCGGCCAGGACGATGGCCATGGCGAAGGAGTCCTGGAGACGGGGCTCCTCCTTCGCGCGTCCCGAGAGGGAGAGGGTCACGGCGGTGGAGGAGGCAAGCCCGCCCAGGATCCCTGTGAGGCCCAGCCCCCGCTGGGTTCCCAGGGCACGGATCGCCACGTAGCCCGTGAAGCTGATGCCGGCGATGAGCACCACCATCAGCCCGATCTTGAAGGGGTTGAGCACCTCCAGGGGGCCCATGGTCCGGTTGGGGAGCTGGGGCAGGACCACCAGGGCCACGAGCAGGAACTTCAGGGTGGCGAAGACATCCTCCTTCGAGGTCTTCGCCACCAGGGCGTGGAGGCGGGGCTTGATGGAGAGCAGGAGGGTGGCGACCACGGAGACCGAGGACACCACCACGAGCTTTCGCTCCACCGGCAGCATGGCCTCGCCTGCCGCCGAGAGGGCCCCCAGCAGGAAGGTGAGGAGCATGGCCACCTCGGAGGTAAGCCCCCGGGAGCCCGTCGCGCGCAGGTCGTGGGCGTAGGAGAGGGCGAGGAAGACCAGGAACCCGGCCAGGATCACCAGCGGCACCCCGGGGCCTGCGTGGGGCACCAGCAGCATGGCGCAGGCACCCACGAGCGCCACCAGTGGATGGGTGCGCGCCCCGCCCAGGATCTCAGCCTTGGCCGTACCGTCCCCTTCGGCGCTCTGCTGCCGCTCCAGGCCGATGAGGAGACCCGCGAACAGTGCGAGGAGCAGCGAGAGGAAGGGCTCGTACTGGGCCATGGAAACTCCACCGGGAACCCATTGTAATGGCAAGGGAGGCCGCTGGAACGACGAAGGGCAGCCCCAAGGCTGCCCTTCCTGCGAGGGAGCTCCGACCTGGGATCAGGCCTCGGTTCTCCGCGGTGCGGACGCCTCCGGGACGGCGGGGGGCGGGACGGCGGGAGGCGCGCTGACATCCTTCTTGAAGACTTCGGCGACAGCGCCCAGGGACGCCAGGGCGCTCCCGATCTCCGTGGGCAGGAAGATCTTGGTGGCCTGGCCATTGGCTACCTTCTCCAGCGCCTCAAGGCTGCGGATCGCGATGAGGGCCGCGTCCGGCTTGCCTTCATGGATCGCATGGAAGACCGTCTCGATGCGGAACTTCTCGGCATCGGCCAGGGTGCGCACCGCCTGCGCCTGGCCTTCGGCGCGGATGACGGCTCCCTTGCGGTCGCCCTCGGCCATCAGGATCTGGCTTTCCCGCTCGCCTTCCGCCTTGAGGATGGCGCTCTGCTTGAAGCCTTCCGACTCGAGGATCGCCGCGCGCTTCTCGCGTTCAGCCTTCATCTGCTTCGACATCGCGTTGGTGATGTCCGCGGGCGGCTCGATCTTCTGGATCTCCACGCGGACCACCTTCACGCCCCACTCGTCCGTGGCCTCATCCAGCACCTGGCGGAGCTGGGAGTTGATCTTTTCCCGGCTGGAGAGCGTGGCGTCGAGCTCCATCTCGCCGACGATGTTGCGGAGGTTGGTCTGCGCCAGCTTCACGGCGGCGTACTGGAAGTTGGCGATGTTGTAGATCACCCGGACCGGGTCCGTGACCCGGAAGTAGATGACGGCGTCCACCGTGACGGCGGCGTTGTCACGCGTGATCACCTCCTGGGGGGGCACGTCGATGACCTGCTCGCGGGTGTCCACCTTGATGAGGGTCTGGAAGAAGGGCAGTACGAAGGTCAGGCCAGGCTCCCGGGGCGGGGCCGAGTACTTGCCGAGGGTCTCCACCACGCCCTTTTCAAAGGGGCGGATGATCCTCAGAGCCCGGCTGGCCAGGATGAGGACGAACAGCGTTACGACGAGGATGACGAAGCTTTCAGGCATGGCTCACTCCTTGGAGGGGAAAGGTTCGGGTTGGGGCTTGACCCGGAGGCGGGTCCCGATGACTTCCAGGACCTCGACCCAGGTCCCGGTGGGGATGGGTTCTTCAGCGGAAGCGCGCCAGTGTGCGCCGCTCTCGAGGCGCACCTGGCCTTTGCCGGTGGCAGGGTCCAGGGCCTCCACGACCCTGGCCCGCTGGCCCACCATGGAATCCAGGCCGACGGGGCTGGTGGGGATGCGCTTCATCCAGCGCCGGGCGAGGGGGGCCACCATGAGGATGAGCAGGGCGGAGCTGACGAAAAAGAGCGTCCAGGCAGCGATGGGACCGGCCCCGAGCCAGGTGGCGAGGGCCGTCAGGAGGGCCCCGGCGGCGAGGCACGCGAAGAAGAAGAGCCCCGGCGTGATCATCTCGATCACCAGCAGCAGCAGGGAAAGGATCAGCCACCAGAGTGCGCTCATGAGGGACCTCGAAGAGTGGGTTCACCATACCCCAACGGGTGGAAACGGGACCAAGCCATCCCGACACATGGCCGACCGGCGGGGAATGATCGCCGAACGGAGCTGTCAGGCGGGCACGAGGCGCTTGGTGCGCCCCATCCACTCCAGGTCCTTCAGGTCGCCGAACCGCTCCCGGAAGAGGCGGTAGTACATCAGCTCCTCCTTGGAGTCCAGGATCCAGCCATTGGGCAGGCGCCGCTCGGACCGGAAGTCGCCGTCGGTGATCTCGGACTCCGCATGGTCGGCCAGCAGGCTCTCCACCCCGGCGCCCTCCCAGAACTTGGCCTTGGGCCGCTCCACCACGGCTTCGGGCAGCAGGCCATCCACGGCCCGGCGCAGGATCCACTTCTCCACGCCCCCGCGGATCTTGTACTCCGAGGGGATCCGGAAGGCCAGCGCCACGACATCAGGGTCCAGGAAGCAGGTGTGGATGGTCAGGCCATGGCGGGCGGCGCTCCGGTCCACGCGCTGGAGGGCCGTGTTGTGCAGCCGGCCGGTGATGTCCGCCAGCTCCTCTCCAAGCCGGCCCAGCGGCAGACCCTTCAGGTAGGCGTAGCCTGCGAACAGCTCGTCACCGCCCTCGCCCGAGAGGGCAGCGTCCACGTGGTCCGCCGCCGCCTTGGCCACCAGGTGGTTCACCAGGCTCGACCGGACGAGGAGGGCATCGAAGGACTCGAGGCTGGCGATGACCTCGGGCAGAACCCGCAGCAGATCCCGCAAGGTCAGGACGATCTCGTGGTGCCGGGTCTGCAGGTGCCCCGCTGCGTCCTTCGCGAAGGCCAGGTCCGGAGCACCCGCCAGGCCCCCCGCGAAGGTGTGGAGCCGCTCCACCATGGGGCGGGCAAGAGCGACCATGACGCTGGAGTCCAGGCCGCCCGAGAGCCAGGAACCCACGGTGTCCCGTCCCATCACGCGGGCGATGGCCTCCTGCAGACGGAGTCTCAGCTGGCGAGCCAAGGTTTCCGGAGTGTCGTTCGACAGGAGCTGCCGGGTGAGTGGGGGCATCACGCGGAGCCGCTCCCCGTCAAAGGTGGTCCCCGGAGGGAGCTCCTCGATGTGGTCCGTGATGGGAAGCAGCGCCTTGGCTTCCGAGGCGAAGCAGAGGGCGCCGTCCGCGGTGAGCCCGTGGTAGAGCGGGGCCACACCGATGGGGTCGCGGCTGAGCACCAGGCGCCCCTCCCGGACCTGGGCCCGTGCGAAGCGGGCGGGGCCCGTCTCGTCGCGGACCATGGACCCCGGCACGTCGAGGGCGGGCCGCTTGCCGACCGCCGAGACGGCTCCCAGGCAGACACCATCCACCTCGATCGTGTCCCATCCGGCCCTGCCCCGGTGGGCGATGGTGCTGAGCATGCCCGCGACTTCGGCCACGCAGCCCGGTTTTGCGATTCCAGCGATGCCTGACATGTTGGTCTCCTTGATGGTGGGAGGGCGGTGTTCAGCCTTCCAGGTCCGTGCCCTTGGCCATGCGCTCCCTCTCCCTCAGCTCGCGCAGCCACCGCTCCATGGCACTCCGGGCGATGTCCTTGCAGCCCAGGCCGAAGGCCAGGGCGAGCCCGAAGACCAGCGCCCCGAAGAGCATGAGGAGCATGGGGCCCAGGATGGTCTTGCCGAACCCCACCTGGTCCAGGGCGATGGCGATGACCACGGCGATGCCGAGGTACTTGATGGAGGTGGAGATGGCCTGGGCGCTCGGGAGGGCGGCGTTCCGGGCGAGGGTCAGCGCGAAGGTCGCCAGGAAGGTCACCATCACGAGACCGACGACGAGGATGAGGAGGGCGGCGATGGCGCTCGGGAGGACGACCCGCACCTGCTCCATGAGCTCCTGGACGATGGTGAAGTCGAGGATCCGGGAGATGCGGATGAAGGTTGCAGCGAGGATCGCCCAGTACACGAGCACACCCGCCAGCTCCACGGGAGCGTAGCGGGCCCCGCCCTTGCGAAGGAACTCCGCGAAGCCGACCCGGATGCTGAAGGCGTCGAAGCGCAGGACCTTGAGGCCCCGGGCAACGAGGCGCCGCGCCACGAACGCCAGGGCCCATCCAGCGGCGAGGATGACGGTCGCCGCCGCCAGGGGTGGCAGGCCACGCCAGAAGGTTCCGATCATCATGGACAGGTCGTTCATGGCTTTCCTCCTTCCGTGGGATCCAGCTCGTCGGAGTCCGCGACGATCCGGTGGATCTCCTTCAGGGACAGGCCCGCCAGCCCCAGCCGCTCCGCCGTGCGGCCCTCCGCGGCGTAGTCGCGGTCGTGGAGCAGCGAGCCCAGCTGAACCACCATCCGCGTGGTGGGCGTGGACACCCCCAGCTCAGCCCCGATGGAGACGATGGGCACGAGGCTCATGGGCACGTCCTCCCAGATGTAGCGGTGGGCGATGGTCGGCGGCGCCTTGATCCCGCGGTAGGCCTCCGTGTGGTGGATCGCCTCGTGGAGGTCGCTTCCCGGGGAGTCGTAGCTGAGGTAGAGCCACTCCCGGGCGGAGACGCTGCGCACGCCCAGGGCCCGGGCCACGTCGAGGCGCTCCTGGTCGATGCGCTCGAGGACCTTCGCCACGGAGGGCGTGATGCCCTGCAGGTAGTACTCGAAGTCGCCCTTGGTCTCCTCGATCCAGCCTGCGTTGAGGATGGTGAGGGCCGGATGGAAGACCGCCCCGATGTTCTCCATGCTCGTGGCGAGCACGTTCCCGCCGGCCGTGAACTGGGGGAAGGCGCCCCGGAGCACCGCCAGGGTCTCGGGGATCCAGTACGAGGGCAGGGTGGCCACGGGCACCTCGTTCTTGATCCGGAAGATCCGCGCCTTGTGGCGGTTGAGGGCGCGCGAAGCGTAGATGAAGGTCTGGGCCTCCGCGATCACGGGCCGGGCCGTGATGCCCAGGTCCAGCAGGATCTTGCGGAACTCCAGGGCACCGCCCGTGCGCCCCGGGTTCAGGAGCACGATCTGGCCGTCCCGCAGGAAGGGCGCCATGGTGCGGGCCAAGGGTGCATGGGCCGTGGCGGGGGTGACGACCATGACGACATCGGCACCCTCCAGGGCTTCGCCGATGTCCGCGGTGGCGAGCCGCACCGGGCCGAACCCGGTGACCTCCCCTTCCACTTCGACACCACCATGCCAGCGCACGCCGGCGAGGCGCTCTTCGGTGCGGTTGTACAGGGCGACCGGGAAACCCATGACCCCGAGGTGCCCGGCCATGGCGAGCCCGCCGTTCCCGGCGCCCGCCACGCAGAAGGACACTTGGCCCCCCCGGGCGGCCGCCGCGCGCAAAGGTTCGAGGATGCGGAGATCCCGTTCACCGGACATGGAGGCTCCTCTCGACGATGGCCGCCGCCCGCTCCCGGGCCGATATCGGCTGGCCTTCGGCATCGACGGTCCTCACGGCGCCGTCCACCAGCTGGGTGGGCCAGGCGGTGGCCCCGGGGAACTCCTCCCGGCAGGCCCACAGGTAGGGCAGGGGCAGGTAGCCGGCGGCCAGGATGTCGTAGAGGCCCTCCGCCGAGCAGGGGTCGGGGATGGTGGCCTCGATGGCACGCAGGAGGGTGGAGGTCTCCTCCATCAGCCACTCCGTGCGGACCGACACCTCCAGGTCGCGGCCCATGTCGGGCACATGGCCCGCCTTCCTCAGGCGGCGGTACTCGGAGAGGGCGTGCCGCGTGATGCGGATGCTCTCGTTCACCGCCGGCGGATCCGCCAGGCGCGTGGCCTCCGTGTAGCTGACCACATGGATGACGGAGGGGCTCGCGGGGTTGTCCGGCTCGATGTCGTCCATCAGGGCGGTCACGGCGGCGAGCTGGGCCTTCGCCTTCTCCTCGTCCCGGGAGAAGTAGTCGAGTCCGCCGCGGGGTTGCAGGAGCACACGGAAGGTGGGGCTCTCCAGGCTCCGGACCAGCCTGAGCAGGGCCCGGGCCTTGGCGAGGTCCTGGACTCCCCACGTGTATTTCGGGGTGTTGAGCATTACCTGGAGCACCAGGGTCCGGATGCCCGCCTCCTTGGCGGCGCGGGCGGCCAGGTAGCCCGAGAGCACGTAGCCGGTGTCGTCGCAGCCGCGGAAGGCGAAGTGGTGGGGCACGTTGGGCTCGAAGGGCTTGCCCGTGGCCGCGATGTAGCGCAGCACCGCCAGGTGCTCCCGGAGGTTCTCCCTCACGGGGTTGGGGCCGCGCCCATCGAGCCGGCAGAACCACCAGAGGGAGAGCGCATGCCAGGCGATGTCGAGGGTCTCCTCGTGGATGCGGGCCAGTCGTTCCAGCCGCGTGGTCCCGGCGTAGGTCCGCACGAGCATGGGCCGCGCGGCCTCCCAGACCTCCGAAAGCTCCCGGGCGGAGTTCAGGGGCACGCCGCCACCATTGGCCCGGTCGCCCCATTCCTCGCCGAAGGCTTCCTGGGTCAGCTGGGAGGTGCCGATGGACAGGACATCCAGCAGGCCCGACTTCGCAAGCTGCCTTGTCCACTCCTGGAACAGGTCCACGGCCTCCTTCCGGTCGGGGAGGTAGGGCCCCACGTGGGCCCGCATCAGGGGCGGCAGGCCCAGGGTCGCGCCGTGCGCGATCCGTGCGAGGATGCCGTCCCCTCGCTCCCCGAAGCGGGGATAGGAGCGCTTCACGGGTGCGATGGCGTGGTGCCCGCCTGCCCGCACCAGGTCCCGGCCGAAGGCCATCCGGGCCTCGTCGTAGAGGGCCCCGGCGGACAGCGAGGCCGGCAGGTCCCGGTGCGGTATGCCGAGGATGTCCAGGCTCTCCAGCAGGGTCTCGTCCCCACGGAAGACCCCGCCGATCCAGGGATGCCGCTCCAGGACGAGATCACACGCGGCGGGCAGCCCCGCGAAGTAGAGGGTCCTGACCGGACCCCCTTCCGCGGACAGCAGGTGGGCTTTGCGCAACCTCTCCACCAGCCGGTCGAAGAAGCGGGCCCCGTCCTCCGGGTCCAGTCGGTAGCTGAAGCCCAGGGCCGTGATGCCCCTGCCATGGATCCAGTCCCTCAGGACACGGACGCAGGCGGGTTCCTCCCCCTGCGCGATGGAATCACGCACCTCCTTGTCCGCCACGATGGCGTGGAGGCCGCACTGCCGCACCAGCTGCTCGATCGAGCTGACCCCGAGCGTGTGCGCATCCAGGCCCGGATGGATCAGCCCCAGCCGGTCGCCCGATCCCAGGTGGTAGCGCGTCGCCATGGAACCCTCCTTCAGGCAGTCATGCTGCCTGTGAAGGAGAAGGCGGCCCGACCTCTCCGGCTCCTGCCGCGCAGTGAGTGGAGCGCGGCACACCTTGGCGAAAAGAAGACTACCAACCCAGCAGGGGCGTCGGCTTTTCATAGGAGTGGGTCGAGTCCCGGAAAGGTTCCATCGCGGAGCTGGACCCGACCAGGGTGGGTTCCTTGTGCCCCATGGAACAATGGGGGCCACTCGACCTGGGAGATACACCCATGCCCTTCGCCATGCTCGTAGCCGATCCCTTCGCTGGAACCCTCGCCTTGCTGGCTCTTGTGTGGGTGGCCGCAAAGCTGGGCGGAGAGGCGGCCCTGCGGTTGAAGCTGCCTGCGGTGGCCGGAGAGCTGTGTGCAGGATTGTTACTCGCCGTTGGTGCTCGCATGATTCCAGGCTTCCCGGATCTGGCTCAGTCGGGCGCGGCGGAGATCCTGGCCAACCTGGGCGTCATCGTGCTGATGTTCGCCGTAGGGCTCGAGTCCACGGTGCCCCAGATGATGAGCGTGGGCCTGCCTTCCCTGCGGGTGGCGGTGATCGGCGTGGTGGTCCCCATGGTCACTGGACTGGGGGGTGCCTGGCTGCTCCTGCCGGCGGGCACGCCCTTCGTGGTGGACCTGTTCATCGGCGCCTGTCTGTGTGCCACATCCATCGGGATCAGCGCCCAGGTACTTCGGGAGCAGGGGGCGGCATCCTCCTCCGAGGGCCGAGTCATCGTGGGCGCGGCGGTCATCGATGATGTGCTCGGCCTCCTGGTGCTGGTGGGGGTGAGCGGGGCGGTGACGGCCCTAGGCTCGGGCACGGGCCTGCCCTGGGGCAGCCTGGGCCGGACCCTGGGGATGGCCTTCCTGTTCCTGGGGTTGGCGCTGACGCTGGGCCGCTGGGCCACGCCCCACCTCTTCCGCCTGGCCAACCGCTTCCGTAGCGAGCAGCTGCTGCTGCCCCTCGGCCTGGCCTTCGCCTTTCTCCTGGCCTGGCTGGGAAACCTTGCGGGGCTGGCTTCCATCGTGGGCGCCTACGCCGCGGGGCTCATCCTGGAGCCTGCCCACGTGCATATGCTAGAGCAGCGGGAATCCCATCGCCTGGAAGAGCTCGTGCATCCCCTGGTGACCACGCTGGCCCCCGTCTTCTTCGTGCTCATGGGCGCCAAGGTCGATCCCGCCTCCCTGGTGGCCCCGAAGACCCTCCTGTTCGCGGCGGTGCTCGCCCTCCTGGGAGTTCTGGGCAAGTACGTGTCGGGACTTGGGGCAGGGAAGGATCTTCGCGCGGCAGTCGTGGGCTGGGGCATGGTGCCCCGGGGGGAGGTGGGCCTCATCTTCGTCGCGGCAGGAAGCACCCTGGTGGTGAATGGGCAGCCGCTCCTGTCTCCCGAGATCCAGGCCGGTGTGGTGGGTGCCCTGCTGCTTACCACGGTGGCGGGACCCATGGGGCTCGGATGGGTCCTTCGTCGAGCGGCATCTCAGTCCTAGAATGGGGTGATATCCCAGAGGAGCGTCCCTTGCCCGTCAAGCCCACCACCAAGGAAGAGGAATTCTTCGCCAAGCAGGAGTTCGAGCG
>JADHEF010002058.1_pt1 | contig 10131 bp, 4 predicted proteins | sample 8952391 | NCBI WGS metagenome assembly JADHEF01 (sample SAMN16124439, study PRJNA663245) | bioreactor sludge metagenome | isolation source: sludge (nitrite) | place: India:Bengaluru | collected 2019-02-28
GAAGAACGAACCAGCCAAGACCGTCGAGCGCAAGGTGATCCTGGTGGAAGCCCAATTGCCGCCCAAGCCGGTAAAGCCCGAGTTGCCACCCTTGTTCACCGACATCGAGCGGCGCACGTTCCAGTTTTTCTGGGACACCACCAACGAGCGCAATGGCCTGACACCGGACCGCTACCCCTCGCGTCCGTTCGCCAGCGTGGCGTCGGTGGGCTTTGCGCTCACCGCCTATCCGATCGGCATCGAGAACGGCTGGGTCAGCCGTACCCAGGCGGTGGACCGCACCCTGCTCACGTTGAAAACCCTGCACGATCTGCCGCAAGGGCCTCAGCGCACCGGCAAGGCCGGCTACAAGGGTTTCTACTACCACTTCCTCGACATGCAGAAGGGCGAGCGCTACGACAGCTGGGTGGAGCTGTCCAGCGTGGACACCGCCCTGTTGATGATGGGCGTGCTGTTCACCCGCGAGTATTACGACCGCGACGAGCCGCGCGAAAAGGAAATCCGCGCGCTGGCCGACGATCTCTACCGGCGCGTGGACTGGACCTGGCTGCAGCAGCGCCCGCCGCTGATCTCGATGGGCTGGTTTCCCGAGAGCGGCTTCATCACCCATGACTGGATGGGCTACAACGAGGCGATGATGCTGTATGTGTTGGCGCTCGGTTCGCCGACGCATGCCGTCAGCCCGGATGCCTGGACGGTATGGACGCGCACCTACACCAATGACTGGGGCGTGTACCAAGGTCAGGAATACCTCTCCTTCGGCCCCTTGTTCGGTCACCAGTACAGCCATGTCTGGATCGACTTCCGCGACATCCAGGACCAGTACATGCGCGAGCGCGGCATCGACTACTTCCTCAACAGCCGCCGCGCGGTGCTGGCCCAGCGCGAATACGCCATCGACAATCCGATGGAATGGAAGGATTACGGCGAAAACGTGTGGGGCCTGACGGCCAGCGACGGCCCGCAGAACACCACGCAGGAATACCGCGGCGACCAGCGCAATTTCCGCCATTACTCGTCGCGCGGAGCCGGCCTGCGCGAGAACTTCGACGATGGCACGCTCGCGCCGACCGCGGCAGTGGCCTCGATCGTGTTTGCGCCGGAAGTGGTGATCGCGGCCACCGAGACGATGTACAAGCGTTACGGCGACTATCTGTATTCGAGCTACGGATTCCTCGATTCGTTCAATCCAAGTTTCGACTACGACATCCCGCTCAAGACCGGCCGCCTCGTGCCGGGCAAGGGCTGGGTGTCCAGTGATTACATCGGCATCGACCAAGGGCCGATCCTCACGATGATCGCCAACTACCGCAACGAGTTCGTCTGGAACGTGATGAAGAAGAGCCCGTACATCCGCAAGGGGCTGGAACGGGCCGGTTTCAAGGGCGGCTGGCTGGCACCTGCCGGTGAGGTGAGCGAGCCGCTGCAATCCGATCCGCGCGCCGCCGCTGCCCGCGAGATCGGCGTGTCCGAGTCGCGCGCCGCCGCCGCTGCGGCCGATGCGCAGCAGCAGGCCGCGCCGCCGCGCAACCAGCCGCAATGAGGGTGACGATGCACTTCATGTCCCGGGCCGCCGGCGGATTGGCGATCGTGCTGGCGATGTTCGCCCTGGCCGCATGCTCGCGGAAGGACACCGACTCCCGTCAGGTGCTCACGTTCTGGGCGATGGGGCGTGAAGCCGAAGTGGTGGGGCAGTTTCTGCCCGAGTTCGAGCGCAGCCACCCGGGCATCCACGTGGACCTGCAGCAGATCCCGTGGACTGCGGCGCACGAGAAACTGCTTACCGCATTTGCCGGCGACACGCTGCCGGACGTATGCCAGCTGGGCAACACGTGGATTCCCGAGTTCGCGCTGCTGGGCACGCTGACGCCGCTGCAACCCTACGCGGATGCCTCGAAAGTGGTGGAGCCTGCCGATTATTTCCCCGGCATCTGGGACACCAACCTGATTGACGGCCAGCTGGTCGGCATCCCGTGGTACGTGGATACCCGCCTGCTTTATTACCGCAAGGACATCCTGCGTGCCTCGGGCGTGCGCCTGCCGATCCGCACCTGGGACGAATGGCGCGCGGCGATGGCGAAGATCAAGGCGCACGTCGGTCCGGATCGCTACGCGCTGCTGATGCCCTTGAACGAATTCGAGCAGCAGCTTTCGCTCGGGCTGCAGACCGGCGACCCGCTGCTGCGCGAGCATGACAACCGCGGCAATTTCCAGTCGCCCGGTTTCCGCAAGGCGCTGGCCTTCTATGCCGAAACCTTCGACAAGGGCTGGGCGCCCAAGTTGTCCGAGACGCAGATCTCCAATGTCTGGGACGAGTTCTTCAACGGTTACTACGCGTTCTATTTTTCCGGCCCGTGGAACATCCGCGAGTTCCGCGCGCGTGCGCCGGAGAAGCTGAAAAACCAGTGGGGCACCATGGCCTTGCCCGGCCCCGAAGGCCCGGGTGCGGGCATCGCCGGTGGCACCAGCCTGGTGATCTTCCACGGTTCGCGGCACAAGGAAGCGGCCTGGCAGCTGATCGAGTTCCTGTCGCGGCCGGACATCCAGCAGCGTTTCCATGCCGCCATCGGCGATCTGCCGCCGCGGCGCAGCACGTGGCATTCGCCGCAGCTTGAAGGCGACCCGCTGGCCCGGGCGTTTCGCGACCAGCTCGAGCGGGTCAAGCCCACGCCCAAGGTGCTGGAGTGGGAGCGCATCGTGCAGCAGATGCGGCTGGTCACCGAGCAGGTGGTGCGCGGCGGCCTGTCGCAGGACAAGGCGGTCAAACTGCTGGATGCGCAGGTGGACGAGATACTGGCCAAGCGGCGCTGGATGTACGAACACGACCGCCGGGAACTGGATGGCGAGGAGGGCACGCCGTGACGTACCGACAATCGCTTGCCGGATGGGTGTTCGCCGGGCCGGCCCTGCTTGTGATCGGCGTGTTCTTCGGCCTGCCGGTGCTGTCTGCACTGGCCTTGAGCGTGACCGATTTCGACCTGTACGCACTGGCCGACATCCGCAACCTGCGTTTCGTCGCGTTCGACAATTACATCGACCTGCTGCAGACGCCGATGTTCTGGAAGTCGCTGTGGAACACGACGTACTTCGTGCTGCTCGGCGTGCCGCTGTCGCTGGCGGCGTCGCTGGGCACCGCGTTGCTGCTAAACGCGCCGGCCGCGCGCTTCAAGGGCTTGTTCCGCACGGCCCTGTTTGCGCCGGTGGTGACCACGCTGGTGGCGGTGGCGGTGATCTGGCGCTACCTGTTCCATACCCGCTACGGACTGGTGAACTGGGGACTGGGGCATCTCGGGATCAATCCGGTGGACTGGTTGGGCGACCCGCACTGGGCGATGCCGACCATCGTGATGTTCGCGGTGTGGAAGAACTTCGGCTACAACATGGTGATCTTCCTTGCCGGCCTGCAAGCCATCCCGCAGGACCTGTACGAGGCCGCGCGCATCGACGGCGCATCGAAGTGGCAGCAGTTCCTCTACATCACCTTGCCGATGCTCGGTCCGGTGCTGCTGGTGGTGGGCGTTATCACCATTTCCGGCTACTTCCAGCTGTTTGCCGAACCCTACGTGATGACCCGCGGCGACCCGCTGCAAAGCACCGTCAGCGTGCTGTATTTCATGTTCGAGGAAGGCTTCAAGTGGTGGAACCTCGGCCGTGCTTCGGCCGTGGCATTCCTGCTGTTCCTGATCATCCTCGCGGTGACGGCGGTGATGATGCGCTTCGGTCGCAAGAGGGATCTGGTATGAGCCGTGAAGTTGGCGTGTCCCGCTGGAATGCGATCGCGGTGAATGCCGGGTTGCTGGTGTTCGCGCTGGTCGCGGTGGCGCCGCTGCTGTGGATGCTGTCGGTGTCGTTCATGCCGCGCGGCGGCGCCAGCCATTTCCCGCCGCCGATGCTGCCTTCGCACGTCACCTTGGACAATTACCGCGAGCTGTTCGGGCGCAGCGGCATGGGGCGCAACTTCGCCAACAGCCTGCTGGTGTCGGTGGCAATCACGCTCGGCTCGCTGCTGCTGAACACGATGGCGGCCTATGCCTTCGCCAAGCTGCGTTTTGCCGGCCGCGAGCGGATCTTCCAGCTGCTGATGGCCGCGTTGGTGATCCCCGCCCAGGTGACGATGCTGCCGTTGTTCCTGCTGATGAAACAGTTGCACCTGGTCAACAGCTTCGGCGGCGTGATCGTGCCGGCGCTGGCGACGGTGTTCGGCATCTTCCTGGTGCGCCAGTATGCGCGCAGCATTCCCGACGAACTGCTGGAAGCGGCGCGCATCGACGGCGCCGGCGAGCTGCGCATCTTCTTCCAGATCGTGCTGCCGATGCTCAAGCCGGTGTTGGTGACCTTGTCGATCTTCACTTTCATGGCGGCGTGGAACGACTTCATGTGGCCCCTGATCGTGCTGACAGACGCCGACCACTACACCTTGCCGGTGGCGCTGGCGTCCCTGTCGCGGGAGCACATCATGGACGTGGAATTGATGATGGCCGGCGCGGTGGTGACCGTGTTGCCGGTGCTGCTGCTGTTCCTGCTGTTGCAGCGCTACTACATCCAGGGCCTGCTGCTGGGCAGCGTGAAGGGGTGAGCCCGAGCGCAGCCAGCCGGCTGTCCCTCACTGGCACTGATGCCCGGCCAGGGAAGGCCGGGGCGGACAATCCAGAAGTCGAGGTGCAACGTCATGCATGGCTGCGGAATCGGCAATCCGGATCGGGCGATTGCTCACCATCTTCCACGCCTGATTGCACTGGAAATGGCCGGGAAAACCAGGGATTCCGAAGCAGGGATGTGGCGCCGGAGAGGCAATGCCTTGGTCGGGCTGGATGCTTGCGAGGGTTGGCTTGGCGCTTCTTCAAACGCTCCGCCATGGAGAAACGTGCCGGAGCATTCGATGCCTGCACGCCGGATTCGATGACCCGTCGGCATGGACGGTGGTGACGTCCGACCAGGTCGGTGCCAGCCTGCGCGCCGTGCCGGGCCGCGATGGCGGCAAGGCCTTGTGCCTGGATTACGATTTCAACGGCGTATCCGGCCACGCAGGATTGCAACGCAGGCTGCCGCTCGATTATCCGGACAACTACCGGTTCGTCTTCGATCTGCGCGGGGATTCGCCGCGCAACGACTTGCAGTTCAAGCTGATCGATGCCGGCGGCGACAACGTGTGGTGGGTCAACCGGCCGCATTACGCCTTCCCGCGTGACTGGAGCGAGGTGGCCTACAAGCGCCGCCACATCGACAAGGCCTGGGGGCCGGACCCGGACAAGACCTTGCGACACAGCGAAAAGGTCGAATTCACCGTTTACAGCAAGGTGGGCGGCAAGGGTTCGGTCTGCTTCGACGATCTGCGCTTGGAACCCTTGCCTGCCGAGGATGACTCGCCGCTGCATGCCACGGCCAGTGCCACGCCGTCGCCGCACGAAGCGGCCAATGTCACCGATGAAAACCCGGCCAGCGCATGGACCGGCGCATTCGATGCGCAATCCGTGCCGGAGTTGACGCTCGATCTGGGCCGGCGCCGCGAGTTCGGCGGCCTGAGCCTGCAATGGGGCGCGGCGTTTGCTTCGCGTTATGCGCTCGCATTGTCCGATGACGGCAAGACCTGGCACAGCGTGCGCACGGTGGCCGACGGCGATGGCGGGCGCGACTGGGTTGCCTTGCCCGAATCGGAAGCGCGCTATGTGCGCCTGCGCCTGTTCGCCGGGCCCGAAGCCGGTTTCGCGCTGCAATCGCTGCGCATCGAACCGCTGGCCTTTGCCGCCACGCCGAACGACTTCATTGCTTCGGTAGCCCAGGATTCGCCGCGCGGGCGCTTCCCGCGCGGCTTCAGCGGCGAGCAGTCGTACTGGACGATCGTCGGGGTGGATGGCGGTTCCGATCAGGGCCTGATCGGCGAGGACGGCGCCATCGAGGTCGCCAAGGGCGGTTTCAGCATCGAGCCCTTCGTGCAGGTGGATGGCAAGACCCTGGGCTGGGCCGACGTGACGGCCACGCAGTCCTTGCAGGACGGCTACCTGCCCATCCCGAGCGCGCATTGGACGCATGCGGATTTCGCACTGGACATCACCGCCTTTGCCTCGGGCGATGCCGCGCATTCGCAGTTGTGGGCACGTTACCGCCTGAGCAACACCGGCACCGCGCCGCGCAGCTACGTGCTGGCGCTGGCGCTGCGGCCGTGGCAGGTCAACCCGCCGACCCAGTTTCTCAATACGCCCGGCGGCTGGAGCCCCATCCGGCATCTGACGCTGGACCGCTCTGGCGGGCGTGCGGAAGCGGGCGAGGGCGACGTGCCGCCACGGCAACTGCGTTTGCTGCAGGCGCCCGATGAGTTGGCGGCATCTTCGTTCGACGCCGGCGAGATTGCGGCACGCCTGGCGACGGGCCGCGTGCCCGAAGTCGCCATCACGGCACAAGCCGACGATGCGCAGGGGCTGGCATCGGGCGCATGGCTGTACCGCATCACGCTGGCACCGGGCGAATCGCGCGAAATCGGCTGGACCAGTGCCTTGAGCGGAGAGTTGCCCGAGTGGCGGGAGCCGTTCCCGGGCATCGCGCTGCTGCAACGCCAACAGGAAGCCACGGCGGCGCGCTGGCGCGATGCGCTGGACCGCGTGCATTTCCGGGTGCCGGCGCAGGGCCAGCCGCTGGTGGACACGCTGCGCACGGCCACAGCGCACATGCTGATCTCGCGCATCGGCCCGCGCCTGCAGCCGGGCACGCGCTCCTATGCGCGCAGCTGGATCCGCGATGGCACGATGATTTCCGAAGGCCTGCTGCGGCTCGGGCGCGAGGACGTGGTGCGCGATTTCGTGCAGTGGTACGCGCCCTACCAGTTCGCCAGCGGCAAGGTGCCGTGCTGCGTGGATGCCCGCGGCAGCGACCCGGTGCCGGAAAACGACAGCCATGGCGAGCTGATCTTCAATATCGCCGAGTACGCGCGCTACACCGGCGACATGCCCTTCCTGAAGGCGATGTGGCCGCACGTGCGTGGCGCTTTCGACTACATGGAAGTGCTGCGCGCAAGCGAGCGCACCGAAGCCAACCGCGTCCGCAACCCGGCCTTCTACGGGATGATGCCGGCCTCGATCAGCCACGAAGGTTATTCGGCCAAGCCGATGCACGCCTACTGGGACGATTTCTGGGCGCTGCGCGGTTACGACGATGCGGCGGCCGTGGCGGGCATGCTGGGCAAGCGCGAAGAGGCAAAGGCGATGGCAGCCGCGCGCGACCAGTTTCGTGCCGACCTCGATGCTTCGCTGCGTTCGGCCGTTGCCAGGCACGGCCTCGATTATTTGCCCGGTTCGGCCGAGCTCGGCGATTTCGACCCGACTTCGACCACCATCGCATTGGTGCCGGGCAACGCGCAGGGCTGGCTGCCTGCGGCGCAGCTGGATGGCACGTTCCAGCGCTATTGGCGCGAGTTCGCGCAGCGCCGCGACGGCTTGCGCGAATGGAAGGACTACACGCCCTACGAATGGCGCAACGTGGCTGCGTTCCTGCGGCTGGGCTGGCGCGAACGCGCGGCTGAGGCCGTGCGCTTCTTCTTCCGCGACCGCCAGCCGCAGGGCTGGAACCAGTGGGCCGAGGTGGTGTCGCACACGCCGCGCAAGCCGTTCTTCGTCGGTGACTTGCCGCATGCGTGGGTGGCCTCGGATTTCGTGCGTTCGGCGCTGGACATGTTCGCTTACGAGCGTGCCGGCGACGGCAGCCTGGTGCTGGCAGCAGGCATCCCGGTCGATTGGCTGGACGGGCAGGGCATTGCCGTGGACGGCCTGCGCACGCCGTACGGGCCCCTGTCGTATTCGTTGCGTCGCGATGGGGGCGTGCTGCGGCTGGATGTTGCCGGCGATGCGCTGCGCGCACCGGGCGGGGTGGTGTTGCCGTGGCCATATGCGGGGCGCCCTGGACCGGTGCGGGTCAACGGCCGGCGCGTCTGGCCGGCCGGCGAACTGCGCCTGCGCGCCCCGGCGAAGGTCGAGATCGACCTCGTCGAGGTGTCACGATGAAGCCGACAAGGACGGCATGCAACTCACTGTATTTAAATGGAATTATCCATTCTTTTTGATGATGTTCTGGAATAATAAGAATAATTGACGGCAGTTTTGTAACCGGGAAGTAGCAATCGCTTTCCACTATGGCGGCCCCACCCGATGCCGACCGCCGCCTGATGATTGCGATTCCTCGCCGTGCCCTGAGTTCATGCATCCGCCAAGCCCTTGCGGCTTCCGTGTTCTGCGCGGGCCTTGCCGCCCCGGCGACGGTGTTGGCCGTCGAGCCGCCTGCCGGCGAGGCGGACGCGACAAAGAGCCGGGCTCCCGAGGCCAGTACGCTCGATGCGGTGAAGGTGACGGCCGCGCACGAGGTCATCGACCAGAAGAAGCATTCGCCGGTCATCAAGGATTCGGTGATCTACGATGAAATGGACAGCTACGGCGACGAGACGCTGGCGGAAAGCTTGATGTCCGCCCCCGGGATCAGTGCGGTGGAGGATGCCGGCGAGCCGCGCTACGTCACCATCCGCGGCATTCAGCCGAACCTGAATTTCACCACCCTCGATGGCATTGCCATTGCCAGCGTGGGCAGCAGTGGTTCGGGCGAGCGCATGAACAACCTGCAGCTGATTCCCAGCGACATCGGCACCCGCACCGACATCTACAAGACCTTCAGCGCAGAACAGGCGCCCGATGCCGTCGGCGGCGTGATCGACATCATCAGCCGCAGTGCGTTCGATCGTGCCGGCCGTTACGTGTTCGCCGACGCGGCCGGCATCTATTCCACCGCGTCGACCGACGTGGACCGGAGCGCGGGCGGCAATCACAAGACGCTGGGCCATTTCGGCAAGAGCGCGAAGCTGGTGTTCTCCGACCGGTTCGGCGCGGACGACCAGTTCGGCATCGTCGCGGTGGCACGCTATGAACAGCGCTCGCGCAACAGCATCAAGCGCTGGGTGGAGTCGAACTACTATTTCGACGAAAACGGCAAGTACCTCACCGACGGCAGCACCGCGCCGACCGATCTGGCCGGCTGGAACGGCCTGCGCGCGCCGGGCAATTTCAGCACCGGTACCTACACCAACTACATCACCAACTTCGGCGGCTCGGTGAAGCTCGAGTGGAAGCCGTCCGATGCGCCGTTCTACGCCTCGTTGCTGATGTACGGGTACCGGTTCTACGAAAACTCGACGATGAACAAGACCGACCTGTATTCCAACGCCAAGTTCGCCCTGCGCGACCAGACCGAGGACTCGGGCACCACCCAGATCAACAGCATCTACATCAAGAACCGCCACGACCGCTGGGACCGCAGCAACCGCGGCGCCATCGCCGATTTCGCCTGGGATGTCGACGACCTGTCCAGACTCGTGTTCCGTGCCGGCCACACCGAGGAAACCTTCGACAACACCCAGACGTACTGGGGCGTGCGAGCCTATCCAAGCAACCTGTACGTCGATTACGCCAACGACGACCACGGTTTCCCCAATGCGGTCGGCGTTTCGGACCCGGCGTTGTTGCTGGGATCGAGCTACAAGCTCAATCCCGCGCAGGCCTACATCTCGCCACGCGACGCCAAGGAGAAGATCGACAACGTGCGTGTGGACTTCACGCACAACATCGATGCCGATGCCAGCGGTTTCGGCTTTGCCACGGGGGCCGAGTACCGCCGGCTGAACATCTGGCAGGACATCGACTTCACGTATTACAAGACCAGCGCGGCGCTCAACGACTACCTGTACGTGGGCTCCACCAAGATCGGCAGCGTGGGTGGTTTTCCGCTGATCGACAACGAAAAGCTCAGCTCGGAACTCCTGCCGAAACTGGCCAGCAACGATGCCGCGTATCCCAACGCGGATTACACCAGCGACTACAAGTACGTCGAGGACGTCGCTGATGCCTATGCGTCGCTGCACTACGCGTGGGACCGGCTGCTACTGGTCGGCGGCGTGCGTTACGACCACGCCTCCTTCGATGCCTACAGCCCCTTCAGCAGCAATGGCGGCAGCACCTACACGGCCGATTTCCGCAAGACCACGGGGGGATACGGCAATTTCCTGCCCTCGCTCAACGGCGTGTTCAAGATCGGCGAGGACCAGCGCCTTCGCTTCTCGGCCAGCCGCACCCTGGGGCGACCGACGCCCAGCAACATTGC
>JADHEF010002061.1_pt1 | contig 10114 bp, 8 predicted proteins | sample 8952391 | NCBI WGS metagenome assembly JADHEF01 (sample SAMN16124439, study PRJNA663245) | bioreactor sludge metagenome | isolation source: sludge (nitrite) | place: India:Bengaluru | collected 2019-02-28
ATCCTCCCAGGGGATCAGCATGGCCTCCAGGGCCGCACCCTCGGCCTCCGTGCCGCACTCGTCGCCCAGGTCCCGGAAGAGCAGCGTCATGGCGCGGTTGGACCAGGCCTCCGAGCAGCTCTCTGTGAGCTGCTCCTCGATCTCGTGGGCCTCGTCCAGGATCAGCACGGGAGCGTCGGGCAGCACCTGGCCGAAGGCGGACTCCCGGAGCACGCGGTCCGCCAGGAGCAGGGCGTGGTTCACGATGACGAGGTCGGCCTTGGTGATCTCCTGGCGAAGCTGCGTGAGGAAGCAGTCCTCGAAGCGCGGGCACTGGCGGCCCGTGCAGCGCTCGGCCCGGGCATTCAAGCGGTCCCAGAGTTCGCTTTCACCTTCCCCGTGCCGGCCCAGCTCCTCGCGGTCCCCCGTGAGGGTCTCCTTCGCCCAGCGCGGCAGGGCCAGCCACAGGCCGTGGTCCGCCATGCTGAACTCGGCGGGGGGATGGGCCTCCAGCTCCTCCCAGGCCGTCTTGCAGAGGTAGTTGGCCCGCCCCTTGGCGATCACCGCGTGCACCTCGCGTCCCAGGATGCCCCGGGCCCTCGGCAGGTCGTCCTCCAGCAGCTGCCGCTGGAGCTGCTTGGTGCGGGTAGAGACCAGCACAGGATGGCGCCCGGAGGCCAGCGCAGGGATCAGGTAGCCCAGGGACTTCCCCGTGCCCGTGCCCGCCTCGATGGCCTGCAGCATGGCGTCGGGGCGGCTCTCCGGCTCGGCCCCTCCGCGCTTCCAGGCCTCCTGCCGCTCGGCCCCCTCACGGATCGCGTCGGCCACCAGCTCCGCCATGCGCCGCTGCCCCGGCCGCTCCTCCGCCCCGGGGAAGCAGGCGAAGAGCCGGCCCTCGGGCGGCGCGAAGTAGCGGTCCATGGGGTGAGGCATCCCTCCAGCATGCCCCAAGAAGCGGAAAAAGGGCGAACGGCCATTCGGCGGGGCCCCTCAGGGACTCCGGACCTCGCTCAGGTAGTCGGGTCCGGAAGAATGCCCCGGAACGTAGATTCTCAGCTGCGCTCCCTCCGTGTGCTCCCAACCCGACGGCAGAAGCCATCCCGTGGAGATGCGCTTCCAGGTGTCCTGGATGGCCCTGGGGGTAGGCCCTGTCGCTTCGAACACTCCCCAGGCGGCTTCCGGCACGTGCGCCTTTCCAGCCCTGAGGCGATCGAACGTCCCATTGACCATGAGCCGTCTCCAGAAGACGGGGTTCTCCCTGCAGTCCCGCTCCTTGGCGAAGGCGCGTGCGGATCCCTGGGCCAGTGAGGCAGAAAGCGGGCTTGACCTCGGGGCGGTGGTCCATGGTTTGGCCTCCATTGATCCCGAAGTTGAGGCTGGACTCGAAGCCCCTGGGTCCTTAGGGGCTGTTGGCATCGAAATGCAGTCGTGCGAAACCCGAGAATGAACCTCTTTCGCTCAGTCCATCGGGACTGGCATTGACTGTCGCGGCGACATTGCCGGACCGCAGCAAGCCTCCCTGCTCGCCGAAGCATTCGCGCACGCCGCTGTCCAGGTCCAGGGTGCCGCCCTGGTGCCTCAGCTCAGGCAGGCCCAGCGCCGTCGTCCAGCGCAGAGAACACGTCCTCCCGGAGCTGGCAGGTGAGTCTCCGGACTAAGCGGTTGTGGGTGGAAGGGGTGCAGAAGCGTTGGATGCCCAACATCTGGCGCAGCGGCGCATCCGCGCGGAGCCACTCCAGGTGCAGGGACCGCGAGGCACCCGCCAGTGGGCCGCGCAGCCCGCCGGTCTCACGGAAAGCCGCCAGGACGGCCTTCCCGCATAAGGCTGTGATGGGCTTCCGTGTAGCCCCAAGCTGGACTTCACCCCCACCCAGGGCACTGAACGTCGACTGCGGGGTCCGGGTTGAAAAGGGCCCTTCGCATGCCCGGTGAACCCGGCTGCCTGGGTACTGGACTTCCTTGGTTGCGAGTTTTCCAGACTCGATTGCCGCCTGGGTAATGGCAAACCGGTGTCAGGGCTTTTTCACCTGCACGACGCGAATGTCTTCGACACGGGTGCGAGGGTCGATGGGAAACTCGAGAAACTTTCCATCCCCGGCCTTGGCCTGGACCCTCTGACGATTGCGGCCGATCTCCATGCCAGCGTCGTTGAGGTAGCGGACCTCCAGGGTGAACTGGCCCGCCCGCTCGAAGGTTAGGTAGACCGAGGCCCGGTATTCGGGTGCGCCTTTCACATGCACAGCGGTGGCAGCCATGCCCGCCACCCTGAGGCTATCGTCGGCGCCGAGGTCCCTTTCCCCGCTCCCCTTGGAAACGAGGCTGCCTGCGGACTGGAGGGCCTTCTCCGCGGAACCCAGGGCCTTGTCCACAAGCACATTGGTCTTCTCCTGGACCCGCTGTTCCAGGACTCGACTGGCCTGGTCGGCAGCCGTATCGCAGCCGAGCCCCAGCATCGAGAGGCAGAGGGTGGAAGTCGTGGCAAAGGTCTTCATAGGGTCCCTGGGGTCTTCATCACCATGCCCTTGGATGTCTCCCCGACCCCGGTCATCCCAGCTGGAGAGCCGGCATGATGCCGCGATGCGTCACGCAGAGCACGAGCGCATAGCGACAGCCCTTGGCGAGCATCACCATGGAGACGAAGGAGGCCAGGGGGTAGCGCATCACGCCGGCCACCACGGTCAGCGGATCGCCCACGAAGGGCAGCCCGCTCAGAAGGAGCGCCCACCGCCCGTAGCGATCGTTCCAGCCCTTGGCCCGGTCCAGCTGCTCCGGAGACACGGGAAACCACCGCCTTCCGGAGAACCGATGGACTTCCCGGCCCAGCCACCAGTTCAGTATCGACCCTGCGGTGTTCGCAAGAGTGGCGATCAAGAAGAGGACCAACAGAGGGTGACCCTGGTAGACCAGGGCGGTGAGGACCACCTCGGAGGTTCCCGGCAGGAAAGTCGCAGAGGTTAAGGAGCTCAGGGCCAGCCCGAGGTAAAGGGACCATTCCATGTCAGCTCCCACGCTCCACAGTCCGTCCATGCCGCGACCCCGGCCACCGTATGGTCATCCTACCAGGAACCCCGCAGGCCCTACCGCCCCCGGGCAGGGACCCCCGAACCCTGGAGCCGTGCCCCCTCAACGGTCGGGGGAAGAAATTTCCGGCCCCGACTGAATGGAGGGACTGACAATGATCCGCCTGTTGCGGCGACAGTGCCGATCCGCAGCCAGCCATGCAGGGTCCACTTCGCTCTCGCGAGCCTGGCCAGGGGCGGGGGGTGCCGTGGCGGCGCGGAGTTGTTGCATTGGGACTCCCCCCGGACGTGACCACAGCAAGCCGCCCTGGCGCCTCGGTTCGGGCAGTCCCAGCGCCCGTCGTCCAGCGCAAAGGCCACGTCGATCACCTCCGCGGAACGAACGGCAGCAAGCTCGCCGACTGCCAGGCTGAGGCGGCACCCCCGGGCGTAATCGCCTGCTGTGACTCCCAGGATCACTTCGAACAGCCGTGAGTGATGTGACGTGGATCGGTTCATCCCGGAGCGGCGCCCTCCCTGTCCACCTCGACCTCCAGATGCTCCTCGCGCCAGGCCATCGAGTGGCTTATCCGATCCTGCCAGTCCATGCCCGGTCTCCTCCTCGATGGCTCAGGAATGGGCCTGCGGCATCCTGGCTGCCCAGACCCATCTCTGCTTGTCCTCTTGGGACGGGGTGGGCCCAACGGGGACCAAACGGCGCATCATGGCATCTGGAGGATGGAGCGAGACATGAAAATCAATGCGTGTTTCTCTGGTTCACTGCTGGCGGCCCTGCTGTGCCTCGGCCCAGCCGTCCTGGGCCAGAGCAGCCTCTACCATGGCGCCCGGGTGCCCATCACCCCAGAGGAGCAGGCAGCCATCGAGATCGGACGCCAGGGAGCCAAGCCGCGCCCCATCTCCCCCCGCAAGCCCCTCAGTGGCACCGAGGCGAGCCGCGTGGCGGTCTTCAAGGCATCCAGGCATTCCGTCGTCTACATCGCCTCGGCCACCCGTCAGTTCGTCCTGAAGAACGCTGAGACCGGCGACGTGATGGCCATCCCCCCGGGCACCGGCACCGGCTTCGTGTGGGACGGGATGGGCCACGTGGTCACCAACCATCACGTCATCGAGATCGACGACGAGAACGGCCAGCCCATCGGCGAGGCCGAGGACCTCCAGATCAAGCTCGCCGATGGCAAGATCTACCGGGCCCGGGTGATCGGGAAGAGCCTGGCCTACGACATCGCGGTACTGCGGGTCTTCGCGCCCCTCAAGGACATGAAGCCCCTGCCCCTGGGACGCTCGAAGGACCTGCAGGTGGGCCAGTCCGTGGTGGCCATCGGGAACCCCTTCGGCCTCGACCACACCATGACCCAGGGCATCATCTCCGGACTCGGCCGCGAGGTCATCACCGATGTCTCACTGCAGCGGGGCATCCGGGATGCGATCCAGACGGACGCCGCCATCAACCCCGGCAACTCGGGAGGACCCCTCCTGGACTCTGCGGGACGCCTCATCGGCATGAACACGTCCCTCAAGTCAAGAACCGGAGGCAATGTCGGTGTGAGCTTTGCCATCCCGGTGGACACATTGAACCGCGTGGTGCCACTCCTCATCGCCAAGGGCCAGCTGGAGCGGCCGATCCTGGGCTTCTCCGCCGTTCCTGCCCAGGTGGCGTCGTTGCTGGGTGTCAGCAAGGGAATCGTGGTGGGCGGCGTGCTGCCAGGATCGCCTGCGGACCGCGCCGGGCTCAAGGGCTGGGTGATGAAGGAAGGCGCCCAGACACCGGAGGTGGGCGACATCATCGTCGGGCTCCTGGGCCGGTCCGTGGATCACGAGGTGCAGCTGGCGGACATCCTGGAGCTCCTGCCCCCGGAGACGGTGCTGGTCTTCGATGTCATTCGCGCCGGTGAGCGCATCGCGGTCACCCTGCGGCCGGGGGACAAGGCCCCGGCCACCAGCGATCCGGCCCCGTCAATCTAGCCGCTTAGCCGGCACCTGGATCAGCGGAGTCGCCCCGCCCATGGGGGTGATGATCAGGTTCCCCTTCTCGCCGATGGCGCGGAGGGCCTGGATCCGCTGGTACTCGATGATCTGGGGGGTGAGGCTCTGGCTCACGATCTGCTGGGCCTTGGCCTGGCCCTCGGCCTCGATGCGCTTGCGCTCGGCCTCCTGCTTCTCCTTCAGCAGGATGAAGGCCATCTTCTGGGCCTCCTGGTCGGCGGCGATCTTGTCGTTGATGGCCTTGGTGATCTGCTCCGGCAGGAGCACGTTGCGCAGGAGCACCTGCTCCATGGTCACGCCCCGGGACTCGAAGGACGTCTTGAGGGACTTCGTCACCTGGTCCACGAAGGCCTGGCGCTTGGAGGTGTAGAGCTCCGTGGCCAGCAGGTTCGCGGCAGCGTCCCGGAGGCTCGCGCGGATCTCGCTGCGCAGGATCTTCTGTTCCACGTCGGGGCCGATCTCCTGGTAGATCCTGGCGACCTTGGCGAGCTGCAGGGAGTAGAAGATCGTGCAGTCCAGCTTCACGGTGAGGCCGTCGCTGGTGATCACCTGGATGGAGTCGTCGCCCGTAACCTGGCCTTCGTCGGCGACGTTGGACATGGTGTAGTTGCGCGTGCGGATCTCCATCTCGGTGATGGAGGCGAAGGGGTTCACCAGGTGCAGACCCGAGGGCAAAGCCTCTTCCCGTACCTTGCCGAAGAGCACGACGACCCCAGCCTGGCCCGGGGGCACGATCACCGCCATGCTGCCGACCATGAGCACGGCGCCCAGCGCGAAGGCGAGCCACTGAACGATCTCCAGGCGCTTGGCGAGGGGAAAGCCCAGCTTGCCTTTCACGCGCCAGACGATGATGCCGAAAGCGATGAGCAGAACGGCGAGGAAGATCATGGGTGTCTCCTGCAAGGGCCTTCAGGGTGGCACGGAACTCCGATGACTGCCTCGGGCGTTTCCGAGCAGAGACCCTCCTCCGCCCAGCGGTGGCCCGTGCGTGCCCACCGGTGGACAGCCCGAGCCATTCGACCCTTCCCTCACGCCATCCAGCCCTGGGTGCTCTCAACCGGGCAGAAGCAGCGCTCCATTTCTCGGGGCCACCCCAGGCTTGAACGGGTCGGAGTCCAGGGATGAGAGGAGATCAGACAGTGCGAAGGCCGGTCGCGTGGACCCTGCCGTTCGCCCTGGCTGTCACTCCGGGCCCGGCGGTCGGTTCTGAAGAACCGCTGGCCACAGCCCGATTCCAGGAGGGTCGGTTCCACACGGAACTGGCCGTCAACCATGGCTTCGGCGAGATCTGGAGCCATCTCTGGGTCCGCCGGGGCGCCTATCCGGACTGGGTCGTAGAACCGGTGGGCCCGAAACCACAGGAACGCGTGCAGGACGGAGAGCTGCGCATCACCTGGATCGGCCACGCCACCGCCTTGATCCAGATGGACGGCTTGAACCTCCTCACGGACCCCATCTGGAGCCCGGTGGCTGGTGTGGGATTCCTCGGGGAACGGCGCATCTCGGCCCCAGGCGTTCGCTTCGAGGATCTGCCTCCCCTCGATGCGGTGCTGGTGAGCCACGATCACTACGACCACCTGGATGTGAAGACCCTGCGCCGCCTGGCCCGGGAACACCGCTGCCCGGCCTTCGTCCCCTTGGGGAACGGACCGCTCATGCGGCAGGCAGGGTTCACCCGGATCGTCGAGTTGGACTGGTGGAGCTCCGCGGATGTGGATCCGCGCGTTCGCGTGCGGGCCGTGCCCGCCCGCCATGGTTCCCAACGGTCTCCCTGGAGCGAAAATCGCACCCTCTGGTCCGGGTTTTCCATCGAAGCCCCCTCGGGGAAGGTCTTCTTTGCCGGGGATACGGGTTGGGGTCCCCATTTCTCCCAGATCCGGCGCGTCTGCGGCCCCTTCCGCGCCGCCCTGCTCCCCATCGGCTGCTACGAGCCCAGGGCTTTCATGGCCCCCATGCACCTCAATCCACTGGAAGCCCTGAACGCGGCGCGCCTGCTGGAAGCAGTCACGTTCATCCCCATCCACTATGGAACCTTCACCGAAGGGAGCGAAGGCTACGAAGGTCCCTTGAGGGATCTGCAGAGAGCCGCGGCGATGGATGCCGAGCCTGCCCGCGTGCGCGCCCTGGGTCGGGGCCAGGCCTTCGCCTGCCCCCCTGTTCCGAACCCTCCTTCCCAACGCTGACCGGAGGCTAGTCATGCACTTCACTCTCCCCTATCTGCCCCCAGGGCTCCTCCTCCTGGGGATTCTGCCCCTCGTGAGCTGCACCGGAACGAGGGAGTCCCCGCCCCCCGAGGCGCCCCTCGTGAAGGTCTTCACCGTTGAGGACCGTGCTCGCCAGGCCCTAGAGCTGCGTGGCAGCGTGGCGTCCGAAGGCCGACTGAAACTGGGCTTCAAGGCGCCCGGGATTCTCGGGTCCCTCCAGGTCCGGGAGGGCGACATGATTCGAGCAGGACAGGTGCTGGCGGTGCTGGATGGGATCGATGCGCGCACCCAGCTCCAGAGCGCCAAGGCCGCCCTGGACCGCGTCCGGCGGGACGCGGAGCGCGCCGAGCGCCTGGCGGCCGAGGGAGTGCTCCCAGCCAATGACCGCGCGGATGCGCGAAACCAGCTCGAGGCCGCAGAAGCCCAGTGGCGGCTTGCCCAGGACGGCATGAACCGGACCCGCCTCGTGGCGCCCGCTGCGGGAACGATCTTCCAGCGGCTTGCGGAACCCGGCGAAACCATCGCGGCGGGTTCGACCGTGCTGATCCTGGACACCACGGAGCGTCCCGTCATCCGCGCCGGCGTCACGGAGCGGGAACTAGCCCGTCTCCGCACGGGCCAGGAGGCCCTGCTTCTTCCCGAAGATGGCACGCCCCCCTTCAAGGGGCGGGTGCGTAGCCTGGGCGCCGCCCCTGGGGCCTCCGACGGTCTCTATGCGATGGAAGTGCTGCCGGAACGCCTGGACCTTCGGCCCGGAACCCTGCTCAAGGTGCACGTAGAAGGCCAGGGGGATCCGGGCACCATGTGCATCCCCTTCCCTGCCCTCGTCCACCGCCAGGACCGGGACTTCGTCTACCTGATCGAGGGCCGCGGACCGGATTGTTCAGTCAAGGCCCGCCCCGTGGACGTGGCCAAGATCGATGGCAGGGGTGTGCTGCTCCGGCAGGGGTTGAAGCCCGGGGAGCGCATCGTGGCCGAGGGGGCCTTCTTCCTCGAGGACGGCCAGGCCGTCCGGATCCTGGAGTAGAGCATGGCGCGCCATCCTGAGCTTCCGCGGGACGAGCTGGGTCTGCGGGACCTGGTCTCCTTCCATGCCCTGCGCCGGTGGCGCCTGGTGGTGGCGGGCTGCGCCGGGCTGCTGGCCCTCTCGCTGCTCTCCTGGTTCCTCATCACCCGCCGGGAGGAACCCAAGGTGGACATGCCCATGCTGAGCGTGGTCCTCGCCTACCCGGGGGCCAGCCCGGAGGACGTGGAGACCCAGGTGGTGAAGCCCCTCGAGGAGGTGCTCTACGGCATGGAGCGCATGAAGCACGTGGAGTCCACGGCCATGCCCAACGCGGCCAGCTTCCGGCTGGAGTTCGAGGAGGGCGTGGACATCGATGTCATGGCCGAGAAAGTCCGCGGCAAGGTCCAGGGGAAGATGGAGGATCTCCCCGACGAGGTGAAGGACCCTGAGGTCCAGATCGAGAGCACGACCCTCACCCCCCAGATGCTGGTGGCCGTGACGGGCTTCGCCTCGGATATGGCGCTCACCGCCGAAGCCAAGCGGCTGAAGGCCGAGCTCCTCACGGTGCCGGGCGTGTCGGGCATCGACCTGACGGGGGACCAGGCACCCGCCGTGCGCGTGCGCCTGGATCCGGTCCGTCTGGCCGCCCACGGGCTTTCGGTGGACCGAGTGGCCCAGGCCCTCCAGAGCGCCAACGTGCGCATTCCCGGCGGGGAAGTCCGGCTGGACGGCACCAGCACCCTCCTGCAGGTGGACCAGTCCTTCCGGGACGCTGCCAGCGTGCAGCGGGTACCAGTGGCCGCCTCCACGGACGCCCAGGGCGGCAGCCGGTCGGTGCTCCTGGGTGATATCGCCGAGGTCATGGACGCCACGCTAACCCCACACACCCGCTTCCTGGCCCAGGGCCAGCCCGGGGTCGCCCTGGAGATCCGCTTCCGGGCCGAGGCCGACGCAGTGACCGTAGGGAAGGACCTCCGGGAGCGGCTGATGAAGCTCGAACCCCAGGTGCCCAAGGGGCTCGCCCTCGATCTCGTCCACGACCAGCCGCGCCTCATCACGAAATCGGTCAACAGCTTCGCCAGCAGCCTGCTGGAGGGCATGGTCCTGGTCCTCGCCATCGTCACCCTCGGCATGGGCTGGCGCCCGGCCCTGGTGGTCTCGGGGGTCATTCCCCTGGCCGCGGGCGGGGCCGTGGTGGGCTTGCTGCTACTGGGGTTCAGCCTGGAGATGGTCTCCCTCGCCGGGCTCACCATGGCCCTGGGCCTGCTGGTGGACGACGCGGTGGTGGTGACGGAGAGCATCCACCTCATGCGCGACAAGGGCCTGAGCCCGCTCCGCTCGGCGGTGCTGGGCACGGCCCGCGTCTTCCGGGCCAACAACGGCACGACCCTGGTGGCCATCGTCTCCTTCCTGCCCCTCTTCTTCATGGGGGGTGACATCGGGCAGTTCATCCGGGGACTCCCCACCGCCGTGATGATCGCCCTGGGCACGTCCCTGCTCGTGGCACAGCTGGTGACGCCATGGCTCGCCACGCTCCTGCTGAAGACGCGGGACGGGGTGGCCGCGGTGGGTGACGGCGAGCTCTTCGACCGTTCCTGGGATACCTGCGGTGCCGGGTCCAGCGAGGACAGCGCCGCCATCGCCTTCCTGCGCCGCGGCTATTGGAGCCTGTCGCGCCGGATCATCGCGAACCCCGGCAGGGTGGTGGCGCTCTTCTCCGGACTGCTCCTGGCTTCCCTGGCTCTGTTCCCCATCATCGGCTTCCAGTTCTTTCCGAAGTCGGACAAGCCCTTCCTCTTCGTCTCCGTGGAAATGCCCAAGGGCACCCACCTGGACCTCACCACCCGGAAGGTGCAGGAGGTGCTGGGCCTCCTGCGGTCGGAGAACGCTGTGGAAATGGCCTCGGCGGTGGCGGGGGGCAG
>JADHEF010002047.1_pt1 | contig 10110 bp, 7 predicted proteins | sample 8952391 | NCBI WGS metagenome assembly JADHEF01 (sample SAMN16124439, study PRJNA663245) | bioreactor sludge metagenome | isolation source: sludge (nitrite) | place: India:Bengaluru | collected 2019-02-28
GAAAGCTCCGGGAAGAGAATTAAATCAGCTTTTTGTTTTTTGGCTTCATTTATCTGTTCAAGCATCTTTTGAGTGTTTGCTTCGATATTGCCAATATGCGGAGAGAATTGTGCAAGGGCAATTTTAAAACTTTTCATTCCAACTTAATCCTATTACCTATAGGGATGTATACACAGACTTAGATTTATTATGATTATGCGTTCAATGCTGTGTACGTGACGACAAATAAAATAGAAGTATTAATCAATAATTAGCAATTCGATACTATATACGAATTGCATCGTTTATAGAGAAAAAAACAAAAAAAAATCTGAATTTAGACAAAAAAATACAGCAGGGATGCGAAAATAGACATATTGCAAATGGATTGTGGTGATTGGATGAGATAACCTGCTAGATGCAATTTCTATTAAATTTTTTAAATCAAATGTTTGAGGTGGAATTCTACATTTTGTCTACGCGTGCACAAGCACTTGCCAGGTTACGGTTTGAGAGGCAGTTGTAGTTAAAAGTTATACACACTGTTGTCTAAACATTAGTTGCCAAAAAGTATGCCATTCACTTCAAGCCTACTTATGAATCGCTACCCGTTTCATAAACAGCTTTAAGTTTGCTCACCTGGAAAATTCACCAGATTCTGTTCAGCAGAATGATCTCGACAATACTGAAAAGAGGGACTTGAACGATGAAATCGAACTATTAAAAAATTAAAAAAGATGATCGGATGGAAAATTATGAGGCATTATTGAAATTTATTCATTCCAAGAATTAAGTTAAAATTGAGCCTGCAAGAATTACTGTATGAGGTGTTGATTATTTAAAATAATGTTGGGGATATTTTTAAAGAATATGTCCCGGGCAATCTCTCCTTGTTGTTCAATGTTGTATGTATGAAACGGTTTGCCCGCAATAAAGTGGTATTTATAAGGATTATATTTTTTAAAACTCAAAAAATATTTGGACTGCAGTATAGCACCGTGTAACAGAACATTGATATTGGACTGATATTGATAAATGTGGGTCATCTCATGTATGAGCAAACCTTGCATTTGTTTGGATCGCCGAGAGAAATCTTCACAAAAATTTTCGTTATTCATGAAAATGTTGCCATTGGGAGCCATGTACATATTTATGGGTTGCCAGGGAAGATATTTGATATTCAATATTTGAACTTCATTGTAATTGATTAAATTACCGAAAACTTGCCGTGCAAGATTTATCTCACCCGTGGTCAACTGCCGAAAACGAAAGTTATGAATATCAAACATTAAATAAAGTTTGAACCATAACCAGAACCTAAATTTTTGGAACATAAAGTTTCATTTTACTGTTTGTAGGGTAAATTCTATTCACAAAGTAAGGCGAGAGTAAATGTCAAGGAAGGGAAATTTGTTCAATTCTTTGATTTGATATTGTAAAGATGCTGAAGAAAATTTGAATTCTTATTACCCGTGATGGATAAGAAGTTAGATACAAGTTTAACAATAGAATTTAAAGATCAATTCAAAATGAATTTACTTAGAAAGTTAAATCTGGAAAAAATCCTTTTTATTAAGGCAAAATCAAGGTCAACTCTTTCGATATTTACCATGTTACCAGCGGATGGTTCATCTCATCAGAGCTCATTAATTGGCGCTGCATGCTTTACATTTTTCCTGGATGAAAGATTGTTAAAGTCATTATTTATGGATTGATTCAACTACGCTAACTGTATGCAAAAATCCGTGGATTCAACGGCATAAATCTCGAGCAGAGATTACAACCCGCGGCAAAAGCTCAATGGGATGGTTCTTTGGCTGTAAGCTGTACTTAATCATGAATCAGTTATGAAGTCTGCTTGACTCTCAACATCAGATGAATATTACTTAAAGCAGCCTAATAAAATAGAGAATTTATTTAGCTTGTTAAAAGGAAAAAATCATTTGGTGACGAGTAAAGCGAGAAGCATTGATGGGTATTTATCTGGAGTTTATGCATCGTTATGTGTCTATCAACTCTGTCATAAAAACAAGCCAGTGGTTCGTATTATGCAAACATCTGCTTAAACAGGATTCGGGTTGAGTAAAATTTTATAGCATGGAGTAGAGGCTTGATTGAAAGACGTAAAAAAACCGCCCGGAAGGGGCGGTTTTTTAAATCATTAATTCTAAAAGAATTAACGACCTTGGATGTCACGTTGAACTTCACCAGTGTAAAGCTGACGTGGACGACCGATTTTGTAAGGGCCGCTGTGCATTTCTAACCAGTGGCTGATCCAGCCAACTGTACGTGCAAGAGCGAAGATTACAGTAAACATTTCAGTCGGAATACCAATCGCTTTAAGGATGATACCTGAATAGAAGTCTACGTTAGGGTATAAGTTACGTTTGATGAAGTATTCATCAGACAATGCAATGCGTTCAAGTTCCATTGCAAGAGCAAGTTGTGGATCGTTGATACCAAGCGCACCAAGAACTTCATCACAAGTTTCTTTCATTACTTTCGCGCGTGGATCGAAGTTTTTATAAACTCGGTGACCGAAGCCCATCAGTTTAACTTCTTTAGTCTTCACTTTTTCCATGAAGCCCGCAACGTTTTCTACAGTGCCGATTTCATCAAGCATCTTAAGAACGGCTTCGTTCGCACCACCGTGAGCAGGACCCCAAAGTGCAGAGATACCCGCAGCGATACATGCGTAAGGGTTAGCACCAGTAGAACCGGCTAAGCGTACTGTAGAAGTAGATGCGTTTTGTTCGTGGTCAGCATGAAGCGTGAAGATACGATCCATTGCTTTAGCAAGAATTGGGTTAACTTTGTAGTCTTTGTCTGCAGGAGTAGCAAACATCATGTACAAGAAGTTTTCAGCGTAGCTCAAGTCATTACGTGGGTAAACGAATGGTTGACCAACTGTATATTTGTAGCTCCAAGCTGCTAGCGTAGGAACTTTAGCAATCAAGCGGATTGCAGTAATTTCACGGTGGTTAACGTCTTCGATGTCCAAGTTGTTGTGATAGAACGCAGAAAGCGCACCAACTACACCAACCATAATTGCCATCGGGTGAGCATCACGACGGAAACCATTGAAGAAACGGCTAACTTGGTCATGAACCATAGTGTGGTTACGAACTTTAGCATCAAATTCTACTTTTTGTTCAGCTGTTGGAAGTTCGCCGTTTAACAATAAGTAGCAAGTTTCTAAATAGTCTGCTTTAGTTGCAAGCTGGTCGATTGGGTAACCGCGGTGTAGAAGAACACCTTTGTTACCATCGATGAATGTGATTTTAGATTCACATGCAGCTGTTGCCATAAAACCAGGATCAAAAGTAAAGTGACCTGCGGCCAACACATCTTTAACGTCGATTACATCTGGGCCCAATGTGCCGCTGTAAATTGGTAATTCAATTTCTTTGCCATCAAGCTGTAAAACGGCTTTTTTGCCAGTTGCTGCAGACATTCAATAGATCTCCTGTCCTGGTGAATGTTTTATCTGACTCGTAGTACTAATCTTTTAATGCGCGAATCAGACGGGTCAAAAATTTGCTATAAGATTAGTGAGTACTGAAATTTTGTCAATTATACTTATGGATAAAGCGACGCCCTCACCGGGGTTGGATCAAAAAAATCCAGTAGCCATGAGGAAAATATCAGTATCGACGCTGTATAATAAGTCAAATGAAAATAAGTTGCAGAAAAAAATATGCATGTTGTGGGAATTGTAGGCAATTTTTAATTCCTAAAAACTCTGATAGGTTTCGAATTTACGTCAAGCCTAATATTTTAAATTATTCTAATTTTCGTAACTTACATCTTTTTATTGTATTTTTTGCTGATTTTTTAGTCATAATTAAAAGCGATAAATGAAAAGTGAAATTAAGTTTGTTTGGTTAAAAAATAGCTGCCAAATATGTGCTGAAATGCCGGTTATTTGTCCAAATTGGATAAAATAAACCATAATTTTGCAGAAAAAATCAGCATGATTTTGCCATATAAGGAAGTTATGCACAGACTAAGTGGTTATTTCATTTCATGAAGTTGGATTGATATAATTATTATAAATACCATATATTTTTTATGGAAATGAAAGTTGTTATAAATGATATAAATACAGCTAGGATTGTTGTAAAATATAATGATTCTTTGTTCATCTTTAGTCTAAATAAATAAATTTAATTCTCAAAGCTAAAAACGATAAATAAAATTTAATTTTATTTAATAAAAACCAAACATATAGCTCTGTTTTCTTAGATGTATTTTGTCTGCTTGCATTGGGGATTTTATGTTAATGATTCTTATTTGATGCTTTTTTATGGAAAAGCTAAATGTGACTGTTTGTATTTTGATAGTTCACGTTTTATAATTCAGTGTCGTTTTAAGTTTAGGTGTTACTGGATAGAGTAATTGCCTAAAAATGCTAGCTTTCCTTCGAATTAATTCCAACAAACTCCGGATGGAGTTTTTACTTACAGGATGCCCGCTGTGAAAAGCAACAGACCTGTCAATTTGTCCATGGGTCAAGTTTTAGAAGTAAACTTAAAATCCCCTGTGGCTATTGCATCAATTCTACACCGTCTCTCTGGTGTCATCGTATTTTTACTTGTACCGGTACTTTTGTGGCTTTTAGACAAATCGTTGTCTTCTGCTGAAGGTTTTGCTGAAGTTCAGGCAATCTTTAGTGGCTTCATTGTGCGCTTTATCGTATGGGTGTTTGTAGCCGGCTTACTTTTCCATTTTATTATGGGTATTAAGCATTTACTTGCTGACCTTGGTTTTGCTGAAGAACTGCAAAGTGGTCGTGTGGCAGCTACTATTTCATTGATCTTGGCTGCGATTTCTATTGTCGCATCATTTGTATGGATTGTTCTCTAATGAAAAGTGCTACAGGTTTAACGGGTTCAGGTTCTCGCGATTGGTATATCCAACGCGTAAGTGCTGTTGTATTAGCTGTTTATACTGTTGTGGTATTGGGTTGGATCCTTCTGAATGGTGGATTTAACTATGAACAATGGTTTGGCTTTATGATGACATTACCAATGAAGATTATGTCTTTATTGGCAGTCTTATCTCTTGTCGCACACGCTTGGATCGGTATGTGGCAGGTATTCACGGATTATGTGACTACTCGTCAAATGGGTCCTTCAGCTTCGGGCTTGCGTTTGGTGCTGACTTCAGCAGTGATTATTGCTGTATTTGCATATGCAATCTGGGCGATCCAGATTTTTTGGGCGAATTGATAGGAAAATATCATGGGCGCGATTAACCCTAAAGAAGATTACACAAATATTCCACACGAAACTTTCGATGCTGTCATCGTTGGTGGTGGTGGTTCAGGTATGCGCGCATCTTACCAACTTGCTCAAGCTGGTTTGAAAGTTGCTGTTTTAACTAAAGTATTCCCAACACGTTCGCACACAGTTGCAGCGCAGGGTGGTATTGGTGCATCTCTTGGTAATATGCAAGAAGATAACTGGCACTACCACTTCTATGACACGGTTAAAGGTTCAGACTGGTTGGGCGACCAAGACGCGATCGAATTTATGACGCGTGAGGCTCCACAAGTTGTTTATGAATTAGAACATCTGGGTATGCCATTCGACCGTAACGCAGACGGTACAATTTACCAACGTCCATTCGGCGGTCACTCTGCAAACTACGGTGAAAAAGCAGTTCCTCGTGCATGTGCTGCTGCCGACCGTACAGGTCACGCACTGCTTCACACGCTTTATCAAAGCAACGTGAAAATGGGTACGCAATTCTTCGTAGAATGGATCGCACTTGACTTGATCCGTAACGAAGCTGGTGACGTACTTGGTGTAACTGCTATTGACCAGGAAACTGGTAAAATTGCAGTATTCCAAGCCAAAGCGACATTATTCGCTACAGGTGGTGCAGGTCGTGTTTACCGTGCATCTACTAACGCATATATCAATACTGGTGACGGTCTTGGTATGGCGGCTCGTGCAGGTATTCCATTACAAGATATGGAATTCTGGCAATTCCACCCAACGGGTGTTGCGGGTGCAGGTGTATTGTTGACTGAAGGTTGTCGTGGTGAAGGTGCAATCCTTCGTAACAAAGACGGCGAACCGTTCATGGAACGTTATGCTCCAACTTTGAAAGACTTGGCGCCACGTGACTTCGTATCACGTTCTATGGACCAGGAAATCAAAGAAGGTCGTGGTTGTGGTCCTAAAGGTGACTACATTCTTCTTGATATGACGCACTTAGGTGCAGATACGATCATGAAACGTCTTCCATCTGTATTCGAGATTGGTAAGAAATTCGCGAACGTTGATATCACTAAAGAGCCGATTCCAGTAGTACCAACAATCCATTATCAAATGGGTGGTATTCCAACGAATATTCATGGTCAGGTTGTGGTTCCTGAATCTCGCGAAACAACTCCGCTTGAAGCACACTACAACAAAGATACTGATGTTTATTCTACAAATGCGGAAGGCCGCGACTTCACTAAGCCAGTGAAAGGTTTCTATGCAATTGGTGAATGTTCATGTGTATCTGTACATGGTGCGAACCGTTTAGGTACAAACTCATTGCTTGACTTGGTTGTATTCGGTAAAGCTGCTGGTCAACATATCATTGATTATGTGACTAAACATCATGGTGATGACTACCAACCGCTTCCTACGACTGTGCTTGAGCAAACTGTTGAACGTATTCGTAAATTGGATGAGTCGACTTCAGGTGAAAATGCTCAAGAAGTTGCTGATGCAATCCGTGACATCGTTCAAGACCACGCTGGTGTATTCCGTACATCTGCACTTCTTGAAGAAGGTGTGAAGCAAATTCTTGCGATTGAGCCACGTGTTCGTAACATTCACTTGAAAGACAAATCTAAAGTATTCAACACTGCACGTATTGAAGCTCTAGAAGTTGAAAACTTGTATGAAGTGGCGAAAGCAACACTGATTTCTGCTGCGGCTCGTAAAGAATGTCGTGGTGCGCATACAGTGGTAGATTTTGAATTGCCGCCAGAACATGCGGACTATCCATACGGTCGTCGTGATGATGAGTGGATGAAGCACACATTATGGTTCTCTGTTGATAACCATCTTGAGTACAAGCCAGTGCGTTACAAACCTTTATCGGTTGATGCAATTCCACCTAAACCACGTACATTCTAATAGGGAGAAGTAAGATGAGTAGAGGTACTCGTACATTTAATATCTACCGCTACGATCCTGATAAGGATAAAGCACCGTACATGCAAACTTTTAAACTTGAATTGACAGACAAGCACCGTATGTTGCTTGATGCTCTTCTTGCTTTGAAAGTGCAGGACGAATCTTTAACGTTCCGTCGTTCATGTCGTGAAGGTATTTGTGGTTCTGATGGTGTAAACATCAATGGTAAAAATGGTTTGGCGTGTCTGTGGAACCTGAATGATTTACCGGAAGTGATTACTGTTCGTCCACTTCCAGGTCTGCCAGTGGTTAAAGACTTGGTTGTAGATATGAATCAGTTCTATGATCAGTACAATAAAATTCATCCGTTCTTGATCAACAACCAGCCTGCGCCACCGAAAGAGCGTTTACAGTCTCCTGAAGAACGTGAACACCTTGATGGTTTATATGAATGTATTCTTTGCGCATGTTGTTCGACTTCATGTCCGTCATTCTGGTGGAACCCTGACAAGTTCTTGGGTCCTTCAGCATTGTTGAATGCTTACCGCTTCATCATTGACTCGCGTGATACTGGAACACAAGAGCGTTTGGCTCGTCTTGACGATCCATTCTCGCTATTCCGTTGTAAAGGTATTATGAACTGTGTATCAGTTTGCCCTAAAGGTCTTAATCCAACTAAAGCTATCGGTCATATCCGTAGTATGTTGTTAGATCAAGCAGGTTAATCTGCTCCAGTTAAAAAAGCACACCTTAGGGTGTGCTTTTTTATGCTTTTAATAGTTGTAAGATAGGTAAGGAATACTAAATGGCTATATGAATAGACAGGAGTAGGGGTGTGAAGTGTTATTAAAAAATATATAATTGATTAAAGTAGAGACGGAATCTTGCTTAAAAGCGATCTAAGTGTGGTGGGATTGTTTGAGTGAGTGATTAAAGCACTAATTGTAGGCTTGAATCTGCAAAGTTGAGATTAAAATGTTATCATATAACGCATATAAAGAGAGCCAGTTTAAATATTGAGCTCTCTTTTGTTATATGTGTGGGCGTGGGGTAGGACTTTGGTCTAGATTGAATCTAATTATGAGATAAAGCACCATATGTTAGATGAAAATGGAGGATATGTATTTCGCTGAGTTATGAGAGGTATGTGTCAAAAAAATCAATTGCAACTGGAGAACATGTTACGATTTGGCACAAAGCTATATTTAAAAAAAGCACTGTATTTGCGTACATTTTTTCAACATCTGAAATTATGTATAAGGTTTATAAATAGATATAAATCGCTTTAGAAAAATTAAGTCGCGTAGTTATTTTTTCTAAGTCGATTTGCAAAAAAATTGCTCGGTCTTGGTCGAGTATATATCAATGAGTGATGATGCCAATGGGGGCGTTATGATTCATTATTCACATTGGGTTATTCCTAATGTAGTGATCACGCCTCATGGCTTATGCCTTATGGGGACTAATGTCATATTACCAATTTGACATTATTAATCATGGGTTCGCTTAAAAAGCATCCTGAAAATGTTTTTGCAATAGGAAATGGGTCCACAAATGCAAGAAGTTGCTGACGCACTGCGTCTTGACACTGAACTTAGCGCTGACAGTGCAGCGTATATTGAAGAACTTTATGAGCAGTATTTGACGGCTCCAGATTCAGTAGGTGCTGACTGGCAGGAATACTTCGGTAAATTCCCTAAAGGTGATCAACCACATAGCAATGTACGTGAGCAATTCCTTTTATTAGGTCGCAACTCAAGTCGCGTTCAACCTGTAATTCAAAGTGCTGTAAGTTCTGAGCATGAGCGTCGTCAAATTGGCGTATTGCAACTAATTGCGGCTTATCGTAACCGTGGTCATCAAAAAGCAAAATTAGATCCACTAGGTTTGGCTAAGCGTGAAATCGTACCTGATCTTGATCTTGCTGCGCATGGTTTGACTCAATCTGATTTAGATACAGTATTTAACACAGGTAACCTTGCAATCGGTAAGAGTGAAGCAACTCTAGCTGAAATGGTTCAGGCGATGGAAGCAACTTATTGTGCTTCTATTGGTGCTGAATACATGCATATTGTTGATACCAAAGAAAAACGCTGGATTCAACAACGCCTTGAAAGTGCAAAAGGTCAATTCGGTTTCACTGCTGAGCAGAAAAAACACGTCTTAGAACGTCTGACAGCAGCTGAAGGTCTGGAAAAATACCTCGGTAATAAATACGTTGGTGCAAAACGCTTTGGTGTAGAAGGTGGTGAATCCTTCATCCCGATGGTGAATGAACTGATTCAACGTGCAGGCTCTGTAGGCTGTAAAGAAGTTGTAATCGGTATGCCGCACCGTGGCCGTTTGAACTTGCTGGTCAACATTATGGGTAAAAACCCGGCTGACCTGTTTGGTGAGTTTGAAGGTAAATCACTGCACAAAAAAGGTTCTGGTGACGTTAAATATCACCAAGGTTTCTCATCTAACGTGATGACACCGGGTGGCGAAGTTCACTTGGCATTGGCATTTAACCCATCTCACTTGGAAATCGTTGGACCTGTAGTTGAAGGTTCTGTACGTGCACGTCAAGTCCGTCGCAAAGACATTGGTGGTGATGATGTATTGCCAATCATTGTTCATGGTGATGCAGCATTTGCAGGTCAAGGTGTAAACCAAGAAACCTTCCAGATGTCACAAACACGTGGTTATACCGTAGGTGGTACAGTTCACATCGTTGTTAACAACCAGGTGGGCTTCACAACTTCTGACCCACGTGATGCACGTTCTACAGAATACTGTACTGATATCGCGAAAATGATTCAGGCACCGATCTTCCATGTCAATGGTGATGATCCTGAAGCTGTATTGTTTGTTTCTCAATTGGCACATGACTTCCGTCATACTTTCCGTAAAGACGTTGTAATTGACATGTTCTGTTACCGTCGTCGTGGTCACAACGAAGCGGATGAGCCAGCTGCAACTCAACCAATGATGTATCAAGTGATTAACA
>JADHEF010002063.1_pt1 | contig 10098 bp, 9 predicted proteins | sample 8952391 | NCBI WGS metagenome assembly JADHEF01 (sample SAMN16124439, study PRJNA663245) | bioreactor sludge metagenome | isolation source: sludge (nitrite) | place: India:Bengaluru | collected 2019-02-28
ATCATGAGCGCCCATCTTCCCTTTAACGATTGGCCGAGCAAAGCTGCAATTGAGGCCTTTGATTGAGAATCGTATCTATTTTGCAGGTTTTTTTTGCCAATGCCGGTGCGATTGTGTAGAACAGCCCTTTTTCCGCTCGGAGAGATGAGATCCACTCTCAGGTTAGAGATATTTTCGTGGGTTATGTCCACATCCACCACCAGCCTCTTTGCCTTGCCCTCCTGGTCTATGGAGATGAAGTCTTCAACCCCCTTGGAATTGCTTTCGGGAATGTCCTGGCCTGAGCACGACCTAGCCCGGACCACATGGTCTGCCATCTCCCTGCCGATCACAAAGGTAATGACCCGGCCAGGCTCCCCAATATTTGATATCATCAGCCCCGAGTCAGAGCCGTCCCACAAGACCGATGAGGGCCTGGTATCATGGCTGAGAGCTATGGCCTGCATCCGCCGGTAGAGATCCGTCTCGTCGCCCAGGCTGCGATTGGTCTCCAGGTCCAAGCTGCCGTCCGCCTGAAGGAGACCGCACTGATAATGCCTGCTGGCCGTTCCTCCTTGCCACTCATTTGAGCCCAATGAATCGCAGTGATAGACGGCCAGGCCGCTTGCAGGAATAGATGCATCCAAGTCAACTCCAAAGCGATTCTCTATCAGAAAATACTCATTTATCTTTTCTGTCTCGTAGATCATGACGGTCCCATAATCCCCATGAACGGCCTGATACTCTCCGGGTTGGTTGAGGCGAATGACTCGGTCGCACCATCCCACCAGGTTTCTCAAGAACGCACACACAGGAGCAGGAGTCCGCCCTTCATCGTTGTGGTTTCCGGCGCTCATCAGACAGAATGCACCAAGCCCCGCACTCTTCTCGAAGTCGCCATCTCGATTGCCGTAGTCGTACAGGTCAGGCCATCGGCTGAGCATATGTCCGCACTCATGGCAAAAGGTTCCGATGGAGAGATCTTCTTTGCTTTTTCCCATGCTTGACAGCATATAAAAATAAGTTTTAATGCCACTGTAATTGAGCTCCAGAAAATGGTTGTGCGGCCACAACACACCCTGATATTGGGTCTGGCCGGCGTAAAGAAAGCTCATGGCATCGACTACGCCCGCTCCCTGTGAGTCGAATTCCCTTAAATCGAGGCCTTCCTTTACTGCCAGGTCGAGAGCCTCTTCGACCAGAAGGTTCTCTGTGTAATACTGCCGATTTCGGCTTAAGATTACCGGCCCCACTACCTTATTGGAGTAGTCAAGCTTGCCGCCGGACATCAGCCGGAAGTACTCCCTCACCGAACAGAAATTTCCATTCTCATGATAATCGAGGCCATTGAGAAGGCGATCAACATCCTCCCTCGTAGCGCTGCTCGTTACGTCCTTGAACTGGACGAGCACTGCCAGACCTCGAATCTCGCCTTCGGAGACCCTCCTGCCATCCAAAAGCCCTTTCACAGATCCGAAGGTCTTGAGATTTAGGCTCGGTTTGAAGGCTGAGGCAGGAGGATTCATCCTGGAGTATCTCGCTTCAAACTTGCGGTTTCTGATCTCTTCGGATTCTTTGAAGTGTCTGCGGACTCCATCCGGAGGGCTTTGAGATAAGGCCACACCACTGGATATGAACTCGCCTGAGATCAGTTGAGCATAGCAGTAAAGCCCTTGGTCCTGGTCATATACAACGGTGTAGCCGGACATGCTCTCGTATCGGGAATAGAACTCATCGCCATAAACTCTGAGCTGCACCTCAGGGCCTTTATCCTGAGGAAATTTTAAAAACTCCCCAAATATCGAACTCATGACATATCAGACCAACCATCAATTTCTACCACAATGCAATGCTATGTCATAAGTTATTCTCAACTGACTATATAAATATTTCACTTAAGATGCGACGCTTCAGAGCGCGCTTTGGGAAAAAATTGGAAGGTAACAAGGTGAAAGGCAAAAGGTAGAAGGAGAAAAGAACGCGCGTCAAAAGGCTATTTCTCGCACACACCCTTCTCCATTGCCTCTTTTGCCAGACGGATGGCGCACAGCTCTGAACACATGGTACAGGTGTCAGTCTCCACGCCCCTCCTGTGACGGATCTGCTTTGCTCTTGCCGGATTAATGGCAGCCTGAAACTGCCCTTCCCAGTTCAGATCAGCCCTGGCATGTGCCATCTGCAAATCCCAGGATCGGGCCCTATCACTCACTCCGGGACGAGTGAGGTCAGCAGCGTGAGCGGCAATGCGTGTGACGTAGGTGCCCTCAATCACATCCTCTTTGGTGGGCAGGTCCAGGTGCTCGGATGGCGTTGTGGCGCAGAGAAAGTCTGCTCCTGCCATGCCGGCAATCACTCCACCCATGGCAGCGGTAATGTGGTCGTATCCAGGGGCAATATCTGTAACAAGCGGCCCCAACAGATAGAGAGGAGCCCCGTCAGTCAGGTACTTCATGGCCTTGACGCTGGTCTCTATCTCGTTTGCTGGCACATGCCCAGGTCCCTCGACCATTGCCTGAACTCCTGCGGCACGGGCCCTCTTGACCAGCTCGCCAAGCATTATGAACTCCATGTACTTGGCCCGGTCTGAGGCATCCTCAATGCAGCCAGGTCGCAGTCCGTCGCCTAGAGACAGAGTCAGATCATACTCCTTGGCAATCTCCAGGAGGTAGTCATACTCAGAGTAGTAGGGGTTGTCCTCGCCAGTCTCGCTGATGTACTTCATAGTCAGAGAGCCCCCGCGGCTGACCACGCCCATTATCCGCGGATCATTTCCCAGCCTCTCCAGAGTATTCTTGTTCACACCCACATGGACTGTCACGAAGTCCACTCCGTCTTTGGCATGTTTTTCCAGGGCATTGAATAGCCCCTGGCTGGTCAACTCCTTCCTGACGGCTGCATTGTAAATGGGGACTGACCCCACGGGAACCCTTACAGCCTCCAGGATCTTACGGCGCATGCAATCCAGGTCTCCGCCGGTTGACAGATCCATCACCGCATCCGCTCCGGCTGCTACTGCCGCGAGGGCCTTTTCTACCTCATCATCTGGAGAGTTCAGGTTCTGTGATGTGCCCACATTTACGTTCACCTTGGTGGACAGCATCTCACCTATCCCGGTAGCTGTATTTCGGCCCTCTCGACGGATATTTCTCGGTAGCACTGCCCGTCCTGTCGCCACCAAACGAGCCAGACTCGCCGGTTCTATTGCCTCGTGCCTGGCCACGGCCTCGATCTCTGGGGGCACGCGCCCATTTCTTGCCTCTTCTATCAGCGTCATCGATACCAACTAATATATTGTAAGAGCTGCTTTCGTCTCGCTGGTGTTTATCTCATGGTCGAAGTGCATAAGGTTAGCGGTGCGGCCTTTGATGGCAATGTCTACCTGGTCATGGACAAAAAACCAATTTTGGTAGACGCCGGCATGATGGCAGGACCCACCCTAAAGAACATTATGAAATATATCGATCCAGCCAAGATCGAGATGATAGTCCTCACTCACTGCCACCACGACCACTCCGGGGCAGCGCCGGCACTCAAAGAGGCCACGGGAGCACGTCTCTTATTGAGCGAGAAAGAGGTGGGAGCTGTAGGCGATGAACTGGCGTCGGTATCCTACCTGTTCGGCCAGCAGGCGGCTGTTTATGAGGTGGATGAGACGCTAAAGGAAGGCATGGTCCTGGATATTGGAGACTGGAAGCTTGAGGTCCTGGAGACGCCAGGGCACTCTCAGGGAAGCCTCTGCCTCTACGAGAGGCAAGAGAAGGTGCTCTTCTCTGGAGACACGGTATTTCCGGATGGAAACATCGGCAGAACAGACATGTACGGGGGCAGCACTCCTGAACTGGTCGAGTCCATAACAAGGCTCACGGGACTGGATGTAAATACCATGTATCCGGGGCATATGGAGACCACAAGCCACGACGTCAACCGTCAGATTCAGATGAGCCTCAGATTCGCCAAGAGCGTCCTCTGAGGTACACCTTTTATATCTTTGAGCCAGACTGTTTATATGGAAGTCTGGCACATAATCGTAATCTGCATTCTCATGGTCCCCATCTTTCTGATCGCCAACTACATCATAGTCAAAAAAGCGGCCAGCGAGAGAAGAATGCGCGACGATAAGCTGGAAAGAGCGGTGGCAGCGAGCGTGGCTGAAACCTATTCTAAAAAGGGTCTCGCCCGTGAGAGCTGGCCCAAGTACAAAGCTGCCAGAAAGAGGAAGAAAATGTGAGACAAAAATGCTTTAATGCCTGGCAGCTCCCACTATGCATAGATGATTGCATTTGAATACCTGGAGCACACTGCAGATATCATGTTTCGCGCGTACGGAAGTACGCAAGAAGAGATGCTCAGCCATGCCGCTTCTGCGCTCTTTAAAGCCATGGTAGATCCGGCAACGATTGCCGTCAGGGAGAGCTGGACTGTGGAGATAGAAGCCCCAGATCTCGAAAGCCTCGCCTACCAATGGCTCTCCGAGATCGTCTTTCTCTTCGAGACTGAGTCTGCGGTCTTCTCGACCTTTATAGTTCGGCTCACTCAAGTCGGAGCTATGCCGGACGAAACCATAAAGCTTCATGCTGAAATCGGAGGCGAACGGATTGATCTCAACAGACACGCCTTCGGAACAGAGGTCAAGGCAGTCACCAGGCACAAGTTCGGCATTAAGAAGAACGACCTCTGGTGCATTCAGGTTGTTTTGGACGTGTGACAATGGACGATATCAGCAAGAATCTGAAGAAGATCGACGACAATACTTACGAGGTGCCCATCGGCTACCGGCCCGGTATGCGCGTGCCTGGAAGAATCTTCGTCTCCTCGTCTCTGCGAGAGATGGTGGAGCCTGGCACAATAGATCAGGTGGCCAATGTCGCCACCCTTCCAGGCATTGTCAAGTACTCAATGGCCATGCCCGACGCCCACCTGGGATACGGCTTTCCCATCGGGGGAGTGGCCGCCTTCCGCGAGAACGATGGCATCATCAGTCCTGGTGGAGTTGGCTTTGACATCAACTGCGGCGTGAGGCTTTTGCGTTCCGACCTGTCGGCAGAAGCAGTGCAGCCCAGAATCAATCTGCTGCTCGATGCGCTCTTTCAGGCAGTTCCCTCAGGTCTAGGTGCCACCGGCAGGCTTCATGCCACAGATGCTCAGCTTACCGAGGCATTCCTCTCCGGAGCCAAATGGGCTGTGGAGGAGGGTTACGGCTTTGAGGCCGACCTCACCCACTGCGAGGAGAACGGGCACACCGCCCAGGTGAGCGTAAAGGCACGCAAGCGTGGCAGGCCCCAGTTGGGGACGCTTGGCAGCGGCAACCACTTCCTAGAGATTCAGAGGATTGAAGAGATCTATGACGAGGCTGTGGCCAAAAAATTCGGCCTTTTCAAGGGCCAGATTACGATTATGATCCACTGCGGATCGCGCGGAGCCGGTCATCAGATCTGCACGGATCACCTGGATGTCCTCTCGAGAGCCGTGAAAAAGTACAACATCGCCATTCCAGACAAGCAACTGGCCTGCGCGCCGCTGGGCTCACCGGAGGCCAACCATTACTTCGGGGGCATGGTCTGTGCTGCCAACTACGCCTGGGCCAACCGGCATATCATCGCCCACTGGACACGAGAGGTCTTCGAGAAATACCTTCCAGGTTCAAATCTCGACCTTGTCTACGATGTGGCCCACAACGTGGCCAAGATCGAGGAGCACGAGGTTGACGGCAAAAAAGAGCAGCTCTATGTACATCGCAAAGGAGCCACGCGGGCCTTCGGACCGAGCAGAAGAGAGGTACCGGATGCCTACCGGGCTGTAGGCCAGCCGGTGATAATACCAGGCAGCATGGGCACGTCCTCCTACGTCCTCTGCGGCTGCGACCGTTCTTCCGAGCTGACATTCGGTTCCGCCTGTCACGGCGCAGGCCGGATCATGAGCCGAAGCCAGGCCATCAAGCAGTTCAAGGGAACGGATGTCAAGAGCGCCCTGAACATGCGGGGCATAGTTGTCAAGGCCACCAGTCCAGGAATGCTGGCTGAGGAGGCCCCACAGGTCTACAAGCCCTCCGGGGATGTGGTGGATGTGGTGCATAATCTGGCAATAGCCACAAAGGTAGCCAGGATGGTTCCTCTGGGTGTCTCAAAGGGATAAGAAAGGAAAAGGATTTCTTGAAGCAGAGCGCATATGATCAGGGGTGATCTCGATCTCGACAGTAGGAATAGACGGGGATTTTCTGTACGGGATTAACATAGCCGGGGCGAACGAATATCTCCTGGCGATCCAGGCAATCATTGTCCTCTCTGTGATATTTATCGCCGTATGGATGATCTATCCACGATTTCAAGCGAGTCAGGCAGATTCGACGTGATTGCTGATTGGCAGATTGGCCTGCCTGATTTGCGGATATCGACATTGTGGATATCAACATGTTGCTGAAGGTGGTCTTAGTAGAGCCGCTTTACGACGGCAACGTGGGCTCTGTCGCCCGGGCCATGAAAAACTTCGGCTTTCGCGATCTAGTGCTCGTCAATCCCTGCAAGATCGAGGATTTCGGCCTGGCCATGGCATCTCACGCGAGGGATGTCTTGCAGATGTCGCGCACCTTTGATAGCCTCCCGCAAGCCCTGCAGGGATGCGATCTGGTTGTGGGCACCACTGGCAAGAGGCTGGATGAGGCCCAGCACCATCTGCGCCTGCATCTGCGAGTGCCCTGTTTTACCCCAGAGGAACTCGCGAAAAAGCTCTGCGGAAAAGAGGGCACCGTGGCGCTGCTTTTGGGCAGGGAGGACTGCGGCCTGAATTCCGAGGAGCTGGCGCTCTGCGACATACTGGTCTCCATTCCAACCAATGGCGAGTACCCGGTCATGAACCTCTCCCATTCCGCGGCTATTCTGTTTTATGAGCTGTCCCAATTAGAGGATGAAGAGGGCGACAACGTAGAGATGGCACGTGGCGAGAGCCTCTCTTTCCTGCAAGACCGTACCCGATCGCTCTTGGACGAGGTGAGCTACCCGCCGCACAAGGTCGATTTCACTCTGCTCATGCTGCGACGGATCCTGGGCCGGGCCGAGCTGACTGAGAGAGAAGCTCGAACGCTCCTGGGTCTGATAAAAAGAATTCGCTGGAGGATTGCGGGCTGCGAAAAGCCGGAAAGTCCAGAATGAAAATAAAAAAATAGCAAAGGCAATTTTATCACCTGCAGCACCTGGCTACAGATCCATCCAGGGTCTTGGCGGTCTTCATGGCGGCCATGGCCTGCTTATTCCTGCCTTTTCGCCCTCTTGAAGGCGTCCTCAACGGCATCTCGGATTATGTAGCCGCCCTTGTGCAGGACAGTGTCTCCGAGTTCGAAATCTCGTTCCATCGATCCGGTACATGGGTAGGCATGATGCGCCTCAGAGATCCTCTCCCTGATGTCTGGTTGGTCCGGCTCAAGGCCAAGGAGACGCTTGGCCACGAACCATGTGGAGCCACATGGTGCCGACCTGACAACGTTCGCAGCCAAGATGTAGTCCTTGCCCTCCCGGCTCTTTTGGACTGTTACGTCGATCAGAGGGTCCCCGATTCCCGCTTCGGTGAGAAACTTATAGATGTTAGGCTTGGAGGGATCCGGGCGAAGTGCGCAGAAAGGCTTGGCAAATGCAGCCTCCATCCCCAGCTCTGCAGCCTTTTCCTCAAGTTGCTTTCTCTGGCCGAGCGGCAGCTCACGAGGCGACTCTGAGCCGCCTACAATGCCCTTGATCCCGGCCTCCTTCAGCTTGGGCAGCATCCCGAAGAGGATGTCGGGATGGACGTTGATAACCAGGGCGATGTCTGCCTCAGGAATATTCTGGGGCAAGAGCGGTTCGACATCCTCGATGAAGTCGCCCAATGATGCTGGGTCCGGCATCTCCACTAAAGAGACGATGTTCTCGGCATAGCCTGGCCGGACGTTTCTGCATTGGGTGCAGCCCTCGCCACAGGAGATGCAGAAGCCGGAATAGTTGACGAGGTTGCCCACAACCCGCGCACCAAATTCGCCATTGTAGAATGCCACCAGTTTCAAGAGGTCACCACACTTGCAATAGACAATTATGTAATATTGGCCGCTGTGCAAATAACGTTTGCGGAGCCCTTCGCTGAATTGCGTGGATTGGACCGCATTATGTTCATAAGAAATAACAAGGAGCCGAAAAAAAAATTGACCGGCATCGTCAGACAGTCACTGCCTGGCCGATGCCGTTCAGCCTGCGCGCGGCATAAAGCAGGGCCGCAAAGCCCAAGCTCATTGAAATCACACAGACAAGGCCTCCCACCATTGGCAGATGGGTGAGCACATTGAGGACTATAAACCCTATCACAAAGCAGGCCAGATCCCCCTGCTTGATCTTAGCCTGCTCATTGATCCATTTGCCGAGAGAAAAGGAGACGAAGGTCCCGCTCAGCATGAAGGCCGCTATAATGAGAAGAGTTGAGAGCATAGCAATGGGCAGGCCCACAACAGTTGCAGCCACCAGCAAAATTGCAATGAATGAGGCTATGATCATGACGAATCCCAAAAGAATCTTGACAAGAGTCGAGCTTCTCACCTCGCCGTCTACCGTCCGGAAGATGCCCGGCAGGTACCGCACAAGGATCAATCCAAGAATGAAATAGCCCAATATGGATAGCAGGCTGAATATGCCATAGCCTGTCTCGTAGTCCTTGCTGTCCTTTGGCTGCTCCTCCACTTTATGGAATTTTACTGAAGACGCAAAGCCAGTATTATTGAATTGATTGGCGCTAACCGTGAGAGTTCCGTTGACCCGTCCAGCGTTGACCACCTGGCCGCCTGCGATGAGGGCATCTCTATGAACAGTGTTTCCGGGAAGTATGTTGACCTGGCCGCCTGCTGCCACCAGGTTCGTGCCGGTGTTGCCGTCAATGCGAACATTGCCACCGATGACTACCACCTTTCCTCCGACATCGGAGTTGACATCGACCTGGCCGCCGGCAACTATGACATCACCCTTGACAGGGGCATTGATGCTCACTGTGCCGCCTGCAACTATTGCCGAGTCCACCGGGGCATTGATAATCACTGTGTTTCCACCCGCAATGACATCGTCGGCTATTGCCGTGTCTATGGAGATGGTCTCTCCAGAAAAGGACTGTACAGCAAGTCCGGTCGAAGAGAGCAGAACCGCTGACATCAAAATGAAGATTGATCTAATACACCACATCCCATTCACCTTGATCCATAGTGCCTCTGATCTAATAAATAACCCATGTATCATGGATCACATTTATATTTCCAGGCGGCATATTCGGTCACCAAGTGGGTGAGGCGAAGAGATGAGATGGATGACTTTTGTGATTATGCCGGCATTAGCCTGCTTCATCGCCATAATGGCTGCAATCAGTATGAGCGCGGCTGGCGCAGACTCATCGACAACCGATAGAATAGCCCAGAACTTCACTGAGCACTCATGGGTATTTGTTAACGGCTACATGGAAGAGTCCAGGATCCTGCAGACTCAGAAGGGCTTTTCCGGCCAGAAGATAGTTCTGGGCACGAGGGGCTCAGGCATGGCCACAAGAACCGTTGACTCATCGGTATATCGGGACTCAAATATGGAGGAGGCTTCCCTCACCATCTCGGCCAATTATGATTATAAACCCTATACTCCGCCGCTCACCCAGAGCGACCTGAGAAATGCCCTCTGCGCCAAGAATTATGAGGTAGGGTCAGCCATGTCCGAGACGTATCTCATAGACAAAGACCTCATAAAGGATACGAAGATCTACCAGAACGATAGCTTCTCAGTTTATGATATCAGCTCCGAGATCCAGGGTACGGCCAAAATAGGTCAGAGGGTGCAGAAGAATGCCAAAACAGTGCCGTCCTTCGTCATGAGCGGGACATACATGGGCTATGCGCAGATAAGGTCTGAGACGGTTGTTGGAAATACCTCAGTTCTGACATTGCCCTGTCCTTGAAGGGCAATGGCATGACCATCATATCCGAGCGGCTGCATGGGCGAGGGCGACCACATCTCGCATCTCCTGGAGACTTTCAGAGTAGTGCAGGTGGCTATTGCAGCTGCAATCGGAGCAGCCGAAACGAAGCTGGGGCAGCAGAGCCTTCCCGATGGCCTGTGCAATTTTACATTCCAGATC
>JADHEF010002059.1_pt1 | contig 10095 bp, 9 predicted proteins | sample 8952391 | NCBI WGS metagenome assembly JADHEF01 (sample SAMN16124439, study PRJNA663245) | bioreactor sludge metagenome | isolation source: sludge (nitrite) | place: India:Bengaluru | collected 2019-02-28
TGCCGCGCATCGTAGGCCCTCTGGTTAATAATAATAAATATATTGTTATGATGCTTAGCATCACAGTTTGTTATGAATGGTAGAACGCCTCAATGAACCTCAAGGCATTGCGCTGCTGCGTCGAGATCGTACGCCAGGGCAGCTTCACCAAAGCCGCGCAGCACCTGCACATCGCCCAGCCGGCACTGAGCATGGCCGTAACCCGGCTGGAAGAAGAACTGGGCGTGACCCTGTTCAACCGCACCACGCGCAAAGTGATCCTCACCGCCGAAGGCGAACAGTTTCTGCCGCGCATTGCATCGGCCCTGCGTGAGATGGATGTCGCCCGGCAAGAACTGCGCGACATGTCCGACCTGAAACGCGGTGAAGTGCGTCTGGGTATTCCTCCGATGTTCGGCCTGCACTATGTGCCCGGCTTGATGAATGCCTTTCGCAAGCTGTACCCCGGCATTGCCATGACCGTGTTCGAAGGCAGTGCCGAGGACATTGGCCACCGCCTGGAACAGCGTGAAATCGACCTGGCACTGCTGGAATCCAGGCGCGTGCCGCCCGACAAGGAGTCGATCCTGCTGGGCAGCGACGAGATGCTGGCGTGCATGCACCCCGACCACGCCTATGCCGGTAAAGCCTTCCTCACGGCGGAAGACCTGCGCAATACCGACATGGTGGTATTCGACCGAACGTTCGTACAACGTCACCTGCTGGACGCGTTCTTCGCCGAACATGGCATTACTTACCAGGTGGCGCTGCAGAGCAACTTCGTCTCGCTGGTGGTGCAGGCCGCGTTGGACAACATGGGCGTGGCGACCCTGCTGCGCTCGGTGCAGCAGCGCACACCGGGCATCGTCGGGGTGCCGTTCCGGCCAGCGCAACTGATGAGCTTCCGCCTGTGCTGGCGGTCGGGGGAATACCTGTCGCTGGCCAGCAAGCGGTTCATCGATTTTGCCGCGCAGACACATTACCTGGAGCGTTGAGGCCAGCCTGTTGCGGCGCTTTTATGGTTGAAGGCGCCGCCACAAAGATCACGCCAGCAGAGGTCTGTGCTCAAAAACCAGGCGGAGAACATTTGTACCCTCACTGTTAACCGGCCAGCAATTTGAGGGGCCTTCATCCGCAAATAGCTGGTTCGCTACTCATCAATTGCTATTGCAAACTGTCAAATCAGTGCAATTCGACAGGTTCTTGCCTGCGCTTCGCCTCCCTACAATGACCCCACAACAACAAACGAGCCCAGCTCTGCGAGGCGCGCCCCACCATGTACAGAGACCACATCGTCAAACCGCGTGCGACCGACAACCCGGCATTCATGAGCCTGGTTGCCGCAGTGATATTTGCACTCGCCCTGCTCTACGGCGTGGGCGACGGCAGCCTGGCCCGGCTGATGGGCCCGATCGTGCTCGACCTGCAGGCACCGCTGCTACGCAACATCGCCGTGGCCGGCACCCTGGCCGTGACCCTGGTATTGAACCTGTTCATTCTTGGCCGCTTTCCGTTGCGGGCGCAGGTGATAACGGTCTGGTGCGAACTGTTGCTGCTGTTCCTGCTGTTCTTCGACACCTTCGACCTGTCGTACAGCTTCATCGCCAGCAAGGTCGGCTTCATGATCACCCAGGGGGTGTTCACCACCGTTTACGTGTCCACGATCTCGATTGCCATCGCCTTCGTTCTGGCGCTGCTGGGGGCTACTGCGCGGTTGTCGTCGAACGGTTTCGCCATCGCCATTGCCAGCTTCTACACCTCGTTCTTCCGCGGTGTGCCGCTGCTGATCCAGATCTACCTGATCTACCTCGGCATCCCTCAGCTCGGCTATGTGGTCGGCGCCGTACCAGCGGGCATCCTGGCGTTGTCGCTGTGCTACGGCGCCTACATGACCGAGATTTTCCGCGCTGGCATCAGCAGCATCCCGCGCGGCCAGTGGGAAGCCTCGCGGGCGATTGGCCTGACGCCCTTCCAGGCCATGACCCGGGTGATCCTGCCGCAGTCGATGCGGCTGATCATCCCGCCCACCGGCAACCAGTTCATCTCCATGCTCAAGGACAGCTCGCTGGTGTCGGTGATCGGCGTGTGGGAGCTGATGTTCCTGGCCCGTACCCAAGGCCGTGCAGAGTTCCGGCACCTGGAAATGCTGATTACCGCCGCCGTTCTGTACTGGGTACTGTCGATCCTGCTCGAAGCCGTGCAGTCGCGCCTGGAAAAACGTTTCGACCGCGCCCACCGCTGATCGAGGAGCCGATGATGAACCAGCCTTTCACCCCCGATGTCACCCAGGCCGCCGTGTCGATCCGTGGCCTGCAAAAATGGTACGGCGAGTTTCATGTGCTCAAGGGCATCGACCTGGAGATTGCCAGCGGCGAAATCGTGGTGGTCTGTGGCCCGTCCGGCTCCGGTAAATCCACGCTGATCCGCTGCCTCAACCTGCTGGAGGACTTCCAGAAAGGCCAGGTACTGATTGCCGGCAAACCGCTTGACCGCGACGCCGCCAGCGTGGCTGCCATCCGCCGCCAGGTGGGCATGGTGTTCCAGCAATTCAACCTGTTCCCGCACCTGACCGTGCTGGAAAACCTGATGCTCGGTCCGCGTCTGGTCGGCAAGCTCAGCGAGGCCCAGGCCCGCACCTTGGCGTTGGAGTACCTGGACCGGGTGCGTATCGCCAGCCAGGCCGACAAGTTCCCCGGGCAGCTTTCCGGTGGCCAGCAACAGCGCGTGGCCATTGCCCGCGCCCTGTGCATGAAGCCGCGCATCATGCTGTTCGACGAGCCCACCTCGGCGCTGGACCCGGAAATGGTCAAAGAGGTGCTCGACGTGATGGGCGAACTGGCCCAGGACGGCATCACCATGCTGTGCGTTACCCACGAAATGGGCTTCGCCCGCCGAGTCGCCGACCGCATCATCTTCATGGACCAAGGCCAGATCATCGAACAGGCCCGGCCCACCGAGTTTTTTGACAACCCGCGCCATGTGCGCGCCAGGGAGTTCCTCTCGCAGATCCTCAGCCACTGAGGCCTGTGCCTACCGCTGTGCCAACACCACAACAACAATCGCATGCCCGGAGACTTACCGAATGAAGCCAGTCGCACGCCTGTTCGCCTTCACCGCCATCGCCGGCAGCCTGACCCTGATGGCCAGCACTGCCTGGGCGGGAGCCACGCTGGACCGAATCCACGAGAGCAAGGTCATGAAAGTGGCGACCGCCGCCAACTGGCCACCGCAGTCGTTCCTGGGCGAAGACAATACGCTCAAGGGCTTCGACATCGACGTGGCCACCGAAATCGGCAAACGCCTGGGCACCAAGGTGGCATTCGTCACCCCTGAGTACGGCATCATCACCGCCGGCCGCTGGGCCAGCCGCTGGGACCTGTCGGTCGGCTCGATGACTCCCACCACCGAACGTGGTCGGGTACTCGACTTTCCGGCCATCTACTACTACACCCCATACGTGTTCGCCGTGCACAAGGACGCCGCCGGCGCCAGCACTGCCGACCTCAACGGCAAGACCATTGGTGTCGAAGCGGGTACCACCTCCGAGGACTACATCAACCGGCGCCTGAAGATCGACGCGGCGGACGTGCCTGCATTCAGCTACAGCGTGGAACCGGGGGATGTGCAGACCTACGGCGACAGCATGGGGCCGCTGGATGACCTGCGCATGGGCAACGGCACCCGCCTGGACGCCACCCTGTCGGCACTGCCAACCATCATGGGCGCGATCAAGGCCGGCTACCCGATTGCCCCGGTACAGGGCAAGCCCGCCTATTACGAGCCGCTGGCCATCGCCACCGACAAGGGCGACGACGCCTTCAACGCCGAACTGGCCAAGGCCGTCGACAGCATGAAGGCCGACGGCACCCTGAAGCAGCTGTCCGAGAAGTGGTACGGCGCCGACCTCACGCAAGTGCAGTAACCCCTAAGCCCGCAGCCCGGCGCCTTTCAGTTGAAAGGCGTGCGGCACCCTCATGCCCGCAAAACGTGCAGCGCCCAGTAAAAGGATGACCCAGTCGATGTCCAGCTACAGCAACAACTACTACACCGGGACCATGCGCCCTGCCCCCCAGCGCCCGGCCCTGGCCGGCGAAACCCGCGCCGATGTGTGCGTGATCGGCGGTGGCCTGGCCGGCCTTAGCGTGGCGCGTGAACTGCTGGCGCGCGGGCGCTCGGTGGTGTTGCTGGAGGCGGCACGGGTGGCCTGGGGCGCCTCCGGTCGCAACGGTGGCTTTGTACTGCAGGGCTGGTCCGAAGGGCTGTCGGCAATCGAGCGGCGCTGCGGCAAGGCAACCGCTGCCGCGCTGTTCCGGTTGTCGCTGGAGGGAGTCGATATCGTGCGCGACACGATTGCCCGGCACCAGCTACCAGGCTGCGCCGCAACAACCGGCAAGCTCAGCGTGGTGCGCTACGACGACGCCGACAACCTGCAACGCACCCGCGACCGCATGGCCCGCGACTTCAATTTCGACATGGAGTACCTCGATACCCAGGCACTGCGCAGCCGCCTGAATACCGACCGCTACTTCCAGGGGTTGCGCGACAGCCATGGCTTTCACTTCCACCCGCTGAACTACTGCCTGGGGCTGGCCGAGCTGGTCGAGATTGCCGGCGGCCGTATCTACGAACAGTCACCGATGCAGCATGTGGAGCGCCGAGCTGCCGGTCATCGTGTAGTCACTGCCCACGGTGCGGTAACCTGCGCCGATGTGGTGTACTGCTGCGGCGGCTACGGCGGCCCCGAGTTCGGCCAACTGCGCCGTGCGTTCTTGCCGATTGCGACGTACGTGGTGCTCACCGAGCGGCTCGGCGAACGCCTGCGCAACATAGTACGTACCACGGATGCTGTCGGCGACAACCGCCGTGCCTCCGACTATTACCGTATCGTCGAGGGTGACCGCCTGTTGTGGGGCGGCCATATCACCACACGCAACCTGCAGGACGAACAGCGGCTGGGGCAGTTACTGACGCGCGACATCCTCAGCGTTTACCCACAATTGCAGGGTTTGAAAATCGCCAAGGCCTGGTCCGGGCTGATGGGGTATGCCCGCCACAAAATGCCGCACATCGGCCCCCTGAGCCCGGGTTTGTGGGCTTGTGCTTCTTTTGGGGGCCATGGTATGAACACCGCACCCGTGGGCGCGCGGGTGGTTGCCGAGGCCATCTGCGGCGAAAGTGACCGCTATCGCCTGTTTGACGCCTACGGCCTGGAATGGAACGGCGGGCCGTTCGGGCCAGCGGCGGCACAAACGGTGTATGCGGGGCTGAAGCTGATGGACAAGTTCCAGGAAGCGCGCGCGCAGCACAACAACTAGAACAATCACCAGGAATCGCCATGGACGCCCTCCCACCCGGCGCGCTGTTCAAGCTGACGGAAAAAGACCGGCAACTGCTGGGGCTGCTGCAGGCCAATGCCCGCGAGCCTACCGCGTCGCTGGCGCGCAAGCTGGGCGTGTCGCGCTCGGCCGTGCAGGAGCGCATCAACCGCCTGGAGAACGCCGGTGTGATCACCGGCTACAGCGTGCGTATCGACCAGGACAAACTGCAGCAGGTGATCAACTGCTTCACCATGACCTCGTGCAGCAACAAGAGCTACACCGACGTGATGACCACCTTGCGCAAGATGGACTCGGTGCAGGCGGTGTATGCGGTGTCGGGCGAAATGGATTTCATCATCCACCTCACCACCCACACGCTGGGCGAACTCAACGCCGAGCTGACCCGCATCAACATGATCAAGGGCGTGACCCACACCGCATCGCACATTGTCATGGAGACCAAGTTCAGCAAGAAGCTGACGCTGTAGCACGCAGACCGTAAGCCCTGCGCCCCCTCAGACAGAACCCGCCTCTGCAAACACCGATGTTGTGCGGTTGTCGGCCGGCTTTCTCGACGTTACGGCCGCAGATTGACTATGATCCCACCTTGAACGTTTCAGCATGTTTCAGTAAGGATCCCGATGTCAGTCCAGGAACACCCCCCTCTCCCCAGCAAAACCACCGTCGCCAAGATGGAAGCCGCCATGGCGTTGGGCAGCTTTGCCATCGGCACCGGCGAGTTCGCCATCATGGGCCTGATGCCCGACATCGCCAACAACCTGCAATTGAGCGAGCCGCAGGTGGGGCATGCCATCAGCGCCTATGCACTGGGGGTGATGGTTGGCGCCCCGACACTGGCGATTCTGGGTGCCAAACTGCTGCGCAAGCACATGTTGTTGCTGTTGATGCTGCTGTATGCGCTGGGCAACCTGGCCACGGCCTTTGCCCCCTCGTTCAGCGGCCTGGTCGCCTTCCGCTTCATCAGCGGCCTGCCCCACGGCGCCTACTTCGGCATTGCCGCAGTGGTGGCCTCGAGCATGGTGGCGAAGGACCATCGAGCGGGTGCCGTTGCCCGGGTGATGATGGGCCTGACCTTGGCCATGTTGCTCGGCAACCCGGTGGCCACCTTCCTGGGCCAGTACTTCGGTTGGCGTTCGGCCTTCGTGCTGGTCGGCGCGATTGCCCTGTGCACCATCGCCCTGGTGTGGCGCTTCGTGCCCCAGCGCCACGACGAAGTCCGCAGCGACCCGCGCAAGGAGCTGCAAGCCTTCGCCCTCCCGCAGGTATGGATGGCGCTGGCCATCGCTTCGATCGGCTTTGCCGGCATGTTCTGTGTATTCAGCTACCTGGCACCGACCATGCTGCAAGTAACCCAGGTGTCACCACAGTGGATTCCGTCCGGCCTGGCGGCGTTCGGCGTGGGCGGTATCGTCGGCAACATCGCGGGCGGCAAGCTGTTTGATCGCCTGCAGTTCCGCGCCGTGGGGCTGGTGCTGGTGTGGTCGATTGCCGTACTGCTGTTCTTCACCTTCGCCGCCCAGGCGCTGTGGAGCCTGCTGTTGGGTATCGGCCTGGTGGGTACCATGATTGCCCTGGCAGCGCCGCTGCAGATCCGCCTGATGGACATTGCCCATGAAGCACCAAGCCTGGCAGCGGCATCGAACCATGCGGCGTTCAACCTGGCCAATGCATTGGGGCCGTGGCTGGGTGGCATGGCGATTACCGCAGGCATGGGCTGGACAAGTACCGGCTTCATTGGCGCGGCGACGGCACTGGTCGGGTTGGGGATTTATCTGGTGGCGCGACGGATGAAAGGCGGCCATTGAAATACCCGCGCCCAGCGGGTGCGCGAAACGCCCGATAGCTCAGACCTGGATAGCTCAGCCCTGCATTCAGGCAGGGCTGGCCTGCGGCAGCTCGATGCGTACCCGCAACCCGCCACTGTCCGCAGCCAGCGCCGTGATGCTGCCGCCGTGCAACGCAATCGCCCGCTGTGCAATCGCCAGCCCCAGGCCAAAGCCATCGCCACTGTTATCGGTGCCCCGGTCGAACGGCTCGAAGATGCGCTGCAAGCGGGCCGCCTCTACGCCCGGCCCATGGTCGCTGACACTGACCTGCAACCATTGCCCGCCCGGCGCCAGCGCGGCCTGCACCAGCACCTCCGTACCGGCTGCGGTATAGCGCACAGCGTTGCGGATGATGTTCTCGAACGCCCGGTACAGCAGCTCTTCATGCCCGTGGATGAGAAACGTACCTTGGGCGTGCAAGGACACCTGGCACTGTTTCATACCCGCCTCGAAACGGGCGTCCTCGACGATCTGCGCCAGCAACTCGACCACATCCACGCTGGCAAAGTCGCTGTCGCCCTGCCGCGCCTGGGCGCGGGCCAGGGTCAGCAATTGCTCGATCAGGTCGTCCATTCGCCGCGACTCACGCTCGACCCGTTCCAGCATATCGAGCCGGTCGGGTTGCTGACGCATCAGGCCAATGGCGGCATGCATGCGGGTCAGCGGTGAACGCAGCTCGTGGGAAATGTCATGCAGCAGGTTCTGTTGCGCCTGCACCAGGGCCTTGAGTTGACCGGCCATACGGTCACAGTCTTCGGCCAGCTCGACAATCTCGTCACGGCGTTTGCCAAGCCGCGGCTTCACGCGCACGTCGAACCGGCCCTGGGCCACCTGGCCCATCGCTTCACGCAGCCAAGCCAGCGGGCGTGTCAGGTACAGGCTGCACAAGAAGGCAAACAGCGCACTCATCAACGTGCCGGTAAACAAAGGGCCCATGCCACGCGGACGGGGTGGCTCGCCAACGGTTGTGGCCACCGAGGCCCGCAGTACCAGCGCGCGGCCCTCGCTGTCGCGTAATGTTTGCTCGAAACGGGCCACCTGCACCGCCTTCCCCGCCAGCAGTTGCCCCTGGCTATCGTAAAGGCCCACCTGCACATCGGGTGGCTGCGGCGACACGTTCAGCAACTGCCGGCCGGCCTGTTCGCCATAACGCTGCAACAGCTGCAGCTCGGTGGCCAGCAGCGAACGCAGTGCCGGGCTGTCTCCACGCCAGTCATTCAGCATGAAGGTGGCCGCGCCCACCAGAAAGGTCAGGCTGTTGGCGAGCCAGAATGCCAGGAACAGCTTCCAGAACAGGCGCCGGCGCATCATTCGACTATCAGCATGTAGCCCATGCCACGCACGCTCTGGATCCAGCTGCTGCCGTCAGCGCGCGGGCCGAGCTTTTGCCGGATGCTGCTGACATGCACATCGATGCGCCGGTCGTAGCGGGTCAGCGGCCGGCCCAGGGCATTGAGCGACAGGTCCTGCTTGCTGACCAGCTGTCCAGCCTGGCGGGCCAACGCCTCAAGCAGGCTGAACTCCGAGCCGGTCAGTTCCAGCGTGGCGTCGCCCCAGTGCGCTTCTCGACGACCCGGCCACATTTTCAATGCACCCGTGCGCACTTGCTCAGGTGCACTGGCTTCGCCCATCAGTTGCGGCTGCACCCTGCGCAGAATCGCCCGCAAGCGGGCCACCAGTTCACCCGGCGAGCTGGGCTTGGGTACATAGTCATCGGCCCCCAGTTCAAGGCCGGCAATGCGGTCGATGTTGTCGCCACGGGCAGTCAGCAACAGCACAGGCACCTGACTGCGCGCGCGCACCCGCCGCAGCACTTCGATACCCGAGATACCCGGCAGCATCACGTCCAGCACCACCGCCTGGTACTGGCCGGACAACGCCTGGGCCTCGCCCTCCTCGCCAGTGTCCACGGCCGTGGCCTGGAAGCCTTCGCGCGCCAGGTACAAAGAGAGCATTTCAGTCAGTTCGCGGTCGTCGTCGACCAGCAGCACGGGGATCATCGGGGCCAGATATCGCAATTGCAGGGGCGTTAATGATCGCCCCCCACGGCGGCACTGTCACCGCCGGCCGGTCGGACTTTACACATCTTTACCCTCGGCTAACCGCGCCGTACACAGCCCGCCCGTATCCTCATCGCCCGCTGCTTGCGGGTTGCCCGCGCTTGCTCCCCTCCGAATCCGCTTGTCTGGAACCCCCGATGAACTACCCGCGCCTGTTGCTCTCCATCCTGTTGCTGAAAGCCACACTGGTTCAGGCCTCCCCCTTCAGGATCGCCGACATCCGCGTCAACGGCCTGCAGCGGGTTTCCGCCGGCAGTGTGTTCGGTGCCCTGCCGCTGAACGTCGGCGACCAGGCGGATGACCGCCGCCTGGTGGACTCGACCCGTTCCCTGTTCAAGACCGGGTTCTTCGCGCCCGTCGGTGTCGAGCATCGAGATCGAAGGCAACAAGGCGATCAGCACCGAAGACCTGATGAAGGGCCTGAAGCAATCGGGCCTGGCCGAAGGCGAGATCTTCCAGCGTGCCACCCTCGAAGGCGTGCGTAACGAGCTGCAACGCCAGTACGTGGCCCAGGGCCGCTACTCGGCCGAGGTCGACGCCGAAGTGGTGCCGCAACCGCGCAACCGCGTAGCGCTGAAGATCAAGATCAACGAAGGCACCGTCGCTGCCATCCAGCACATCAACATCGTTGGCAACAACGTGTTCGACGATGAAACCCTGGGGCAGCTGTTCGAGCTGAAGACCACCAACTGGCTGTCGTTCTTCAAGAACGACGACAAGTACGCCCGCGAAAAACTGTCCGGCGACCTGGAGCGTCTGCGCTCCTACTACCTGGACCGCGGCTACATCAACATGGACATCGCCTCCACCCAGGTGTCCATCACGCCAGACAAGAAACACGTCTACATCACCGTCAACATCAACGAAGGCGAGAAGTACACCGTTCGCGAC
>JADHEF010002069.1_pt1 | contig 10088 bp, 10 predicted proteins | sample 8952391 | NCBI WGS metagenome assembly JADHEF01 (sample SAMN16124439, study PRJNA663245) | bioreactor sludge metagenome | isolation source: sludge (nitrite) | place: India:Bengaluru | collected 2019-02-28
ATGACATTCTCCCTCCCCCCGGGCGGCATAATTGGTATAGTAGGGCCTAACGGCGCTGGAAAGACAACACTGTTCAAGATGATTACAGGACAGGAAAAACCTGACAAGGGAACCATAAGGGTAGGCGAAACAGTAAAACTTGCCTATGTGGATCAGACAAGAGAGCTTTTAAAACCTGACAAGAGCGTTTATGACATGATTTCAGGGGGGAGCGACCTGGTTAAACTCGGGAACAGGGAAGTCAATTCCAGGGCATATGTCGCCAAATTCAACTTTACCGGTGCTGATCAGCAGAAAAAAATCGGCATTTTATCAGGCGGAGAGCGGAACAGGGTAAACATTGCCATGATGCTGAAAGAAGGGGCAAACGTTGTCCTTCTTGATGAGCCTACAAACGACCTTGATGTAAACACCATGAGGGCACTTGAAGAGGGGCTTGTGAACTTCGCGGGATGCGCTGTTGTAATAAGCCATGACAGGTGGTTTCTTGACAGGATAGCTACCCATATTCTCGCTTTTGAGGGAGACAGCAAGGTATTCTGGTTTGAAGGTAACTATTCCGAGTATGAGGCAAACAGGAAGGAACGGCTTGGAATAAGCGATGACCAGCCTCACCGGATAAAGTACAGACACCTGACAAGGGAATAAAACTGTTAAGATGCAATGGGAAGAAAGGGAGTTATTTTTTAAAAAAACTGAGAAACTTTGAAAAGGATTTTTTCACTATTGAGCTGAAATTTTCCCTTTTTTCCCCAAGCAGATAGATGAGAAAAAGCTCCTCGATTGTCTGCCTTGGCCCGTCTGTCTCTTTAAGTTTACGCCTCACAGTGTTTTCAAGCCGTGTATGGAAAAAGGAATAAATCTCCCTCGCGTCCCCGTGTAAAAAAATCCCCTGCTTTTCCCTGTAAATCTTTTCCTTTTTAAGGATATCAACAGCCTTTCCCCTGTCCAGCGCGGAAATCTTTAAGTCCTGCATCATCTTTCTCAGATGTCTGATCTCTTCATAGCTGAGGCCGAAAACAAACTCTTCCAGGGCCTGTTCAATGGAATTCCTGTTTGCCGCATCAGAAAGAAAATCGCCCCAGATGTCAGGGAGGTTCATTGAAAGCCTGATGATCTCGATTGTTCCCTGTAGTGTCCCCAGCACAGGCACTGCCCTGCAGCGCTCTTTCCAGAGCGACATGAGCGGAGGGGAGAAAGAGTCGAGATTTCTGTCCATCCTGTATTCCCAGAGATAGGAAAGCTCATCAGCTGCTGCTTTTATGATTTTCGGGCTTGTAAAGCTGTTTTCAATAATTGCCTCATAAGCCTCTTCAGCCATGAGGGAGAATACAAGGCGGTCGCAGCAGTACTGTATCTCACCTGCCAGAAGCTTTTTCTCTTCCTTCGCTGAAATAACCTTAAGCAGAAAATAGAAGAAATTTATTTTTGTCAGGGTAAAACACCTACCCATGGTTGCCCTGGTGGGAATAAGCAGCGGGTTGGCAGTTCCCGTTTGTGACAGTGTCTCAGCCATTGTGCTGATATCCCTTTTCGACATACCGTGCCGCTCACTGCTGCGAAGCGATGGAGTCCTTGAAACAAGCTCTGCGAGCAGCGCAAGGTCCTTTTTTTGGCTTATAAAAGAGGAGTAAATGTCTTTTCCTGATTCTTTAAAGACCTCTGCTGATTTTTCAATCAGGGAAGCTTCTTCCTGTGTAAAAGCTGATATTTTATGCATTCAGTTAACTTTCAGGCAGTTTACTAAAGTAAAGGCATTGTTTCAATGCCCGATTACTGTTTGCCTTGCGATGATTTTATCTATCCGCAGCGGGATTTTGCCTTCAGGTGCGAGACAATAAGAGATATTGTTCTCCTGCTCGCCAATCAGTGCTGTGCCAAGTGGAGACAATATGGAAATTCTGCTTCCTTCATGATCTGTGTCAGCCGGAAAGACAACAGTAACCATTTCTGTTTTCTCGTTTTCAAGGTTTGTGAATACAACTGTTGAATTGATACTTACAATATCAGAGAGAAGTTCAGGGTCATCTATAACAGCGGCGTTTTTAAGCTCTTCTGCCAGGTTTATCATATGCTCTGATTTCAGCCTGTTGCTTTCCCTGTAGACCTGTATGATTTTTACAAGTTTCTTGTAGTCTTTGCTTGTGAGTATTATTCTTTTAGCCATAAACCTATAATCCTCCCGGATGATATAAAGTAATATAGACATAAGCAGATAGGTAAACAACAGGAAAAAAACAGGCAGCATGTATACATGTTTAGTACATGTTTCGTAGATAAAGTACCAGATTTGTCCCTTTTTTATTGATTTCAAGCTTTTTTCTGATTGTATTTCTGTGTCTTTCCACTGTTTGCGGCGAAATGTTGAGAAGGGCTGCAATATCCTTTGTTGTTTCACCGTTTTTGATGAGGGAACATATCTCAAGCTCTCTGGGCGTGAGGGTTTTTGAAAGCTCTTTAATCCATTCTTCCTGGCTGCCAAGAATAGCCTCAAGCTGGAGTTTAAGCTGCCTGATCAGCCCAGTCTGCCTTTCCCCGAGCGCGGTATCCTCAAGCTCTCCTATAAGCGGAAGTAAGAGAGTTCCCGCCGCCTGCCTTGCAAAGCTGATGTATTCCTCCTTCTCCCTGCCTATCTGGTAAAGGACCTCCCTGAGGGCTGTATTCTTTGCCTCAAGTTCCTGCGATTTTTCCTCAAGCTTGCTGTAATAGCTGCTTTTTGATACCGCGTTTGCAATAAGTGAAGCTGCTGAAGAAATCAGTTTTTTCTCCCTTTCGACAGGCTGTGAGCCAGGTGTGTAAAAGATTGTTACAGTGACTTTTTCACCGCTGTCAAGCAAAGCCTCTTCAGTGAAAGAGGAGAGATTAAGTGAGGGAGGGGTGTCAGGTCCGAAAATCTCATCTGCGACAGCGATTTTCACTATTGTTTCCTCAGGGTGTGTCATTGCCTTCCTAAGTGATTCCGCTATCCTTGACGCAAGCGATGTTCTGTCTGCTGCTGTTCCGGTAAGCATTTTCGCGATTTCATAGAGGCAGTCAAGTTCTTTTTCCCTTTCCGAAAGATCGTTCTGTATATCCATGGCTAATGGATTATACCATATTCCAGCGGTAAATTGTCCATTCAGTTTATTTCATGACAGGAGGGCCTGATTGTTTGAATATTGAAAAATTGTGGATAATGAGTTAGACATGATGATTAAAGCAATGATAAAAAACATATCCCCGGAAATATTCAGGAAAACCGACTGCGCAACCCTTGCGGAAAAATCCGGGATAATCACGGAGAGCTGCATAAGGCTCATGGGCTACCTTGAAAAGCTGCCCGATCATCTGAAAAAAGAAATACAAAAGCTCCTGTATGATCCCTTTCCCGATTTTATAATTGAAAAAGCGCCTTCCGGTGCCGAAAGTGTCCTTGAAAGGGGGAAAAAGCTTCCTGACAGAGAGCGGCTTTTTAAAGCTGCCCCGGGGGCAGCCGCAGACAGCCATAACAATTTCCCCGGCGGACTAGTTATCCATACGCTGACAAATATTGAGCTTGCGTGGAACAATATCAACTCGCTTGAGCAGATATATCCCGGAGTATCTGTTGACAGGGAAAAAATCACGGCAGCGCTTTTTATGCATGATATGATGAAAGCATGGATAATGACGTGGAAAGAGGATCACACTTCCCATCAGGATATCAGCGTGGAAGGGCACAAACTGCATCACCTTCTTATTGCAGCGCAGGCAATAAGCGACAGGCTGGACAGTGATCTGATCAGGATGATTGTCTCTGTTCATTATGACCCGGTAAAGGAGAGGAGCAGGATAAATGATGCGCTCAGCATCGCCTGCAGTTTCGTCAATACTGACAGGCCGGATTGGGATGACTCTTTTACCATGGAAGAATGGATATGTTATTCGGCTGAGCATCAAACCAGAAACCTTCTGCTTTATTGCAGCTCTTTTTTAAGGAAGGAGCTGGAGTGCAGCATAAAAAAGAGCTTCGGCGGAAATGCAGACGCTTGCAGTGTCAAAGCTGCCGTTAATGCCATTCTGGCTTTTGAAACAGATGTCGCACTGTACAGTTTTCTGCTGTCAGAAGGCAGGGAAAGCTTTGACATAAAGATACATGACGCTCTTGAGGTGATTGCGGGAATGCTTTCATAAAACTGCCTCAAATACCGCACTTTTATTACTGGCAATATTATTTACTGTCAAGAACTTCCCTTACCTTTGCCGAGAGTGTCTGCATGGAAAAAGGTTTCTGTATAAAGTTGATTCCCTTGTCAAGTATGCCGTGATGGGCAATGATATCGCTTGTATAACCTGACATGTAAAGGTGCTTGCTTGACGGGCAATGGGAAGAGAGTTTTTTGACAAGATCGCGCCCGCTCATCCCCGGCATTACAACATCAGATATTATAAGGTTGATTTTTTCCTTGTATGTGCTTGCAATAAGAATGGCTTCTTCAGGTCTCATGGCAGGGAGAACATTATACCCGTAAGTTTCCAGCATTGTTTTGCCGATTTCCAGAATGGCGGGTTCGTCTTCCGCCATAAGAATTGTTTCATGCCCCTTTTCAGCCTGTAAAGGATGATCTTCCTGCTTCTGATCAGGATCAGCTATGTAGACAGGCAGTAGTATTTCAAAGCTGGAGCCGGTGCCCGGAGTGCTGCTTACATTGACAAAGCCATTGTTCTGCCTGATGATGCCGTAAATAGTGGCAAGACCAAGCCCTGTGCCCTTGCCAGTCTCCTTTGTTGTGAAAAATGGCTCGAAAATCTGATTAATTGTCTCCCTGTCCATACCGCATCCGTTATCGCTTACTGTAATCATGACATAGGATCCAGGATGGGCATCCGGGTGACCAAGGCAATAAGCCTGGTCGATGACAAGGCATTTTGTTTTAATCGCGATTTTTCCCGTGCCGGAAATTGCGTCGCGGCTGTTGATGCAGAGATTGGTAAGAATCTGATCTACCTGTGAAGGATCGATCAGTACAGACATGATCCCTTTTCCGGGAAGCCACTCGAGCTCAATATCTTCGCCTATCAGCCGGCGGAGCATTTTAAGTACTTTCTCAATTGTCTCATTGACATCAAGCAGCCTGGGGGCTACCGGCTGCTGCCTGGCAAAGGCAAGAAGCTGCCTGGTCAGGTCTGCTGACCTCTCTGCCGCTTTCATTACCTCGCTTAAGGATGCGTAAAACGGATTATCCTCATCAATCTTGTTAAGCATCAGCCCTACATAGCCGTATATAATGCTGAGCATGTTGTTGAAGTCATGGGCCACCCCGCCTGCCAGCCTTCCTACAGATTCTATCTTCTGGGACTGGATCAGCTGCATCTGCAGCTTTTCTTTCTCCTGTTCAGCTTTCCTTTTGTCTGTAAGATCAATCTCAAAGATATGGAAACCTGTCACATTGCCCTGGGAATTTATGATTGGTATATAGGAAGTCTCAAACCATCTGGTTTCCTCATTTTGCCCTGTGGTGTTTTCAATAACAATCTGTTTCCCGTCAAGAGCGGCCCTGATGTGATCCCTTATTGCGGAATAATTACCAGTTCCAAGAATTTCTTCCACTGAATGGCCTACAATATCATTGAATTCCAGTCCGGTCTTTTTTACGTATCTGCTGTTTACAAAAACATAGTGCTCAGTTGCGTCAACAAAAGAAACGCATGCCGGCAGATTGTCAAGAAGCACTTTCAGCCTCAGCTCATTTTCTTTGGCCGCTTCAAGCTGTTTCTGCAGCTGCGGATAGTAGCTTTTGCGTGTTGACTCAAGGCTTAAGCTTAAAAAACTTTTTCTTAAAGAGCCGGGATTTTCGCTTTTACTTGTGTCTGCCATTTCTGCTGTAAGCTCCGGTATTCATTGTTTAAAGCTCATTCTATCTTCCTGAATATTTTTACAATGTCCTCTTTATCCGCGGTTCTTGGATTTGTGACAAGGCATGGGTCTCTCAGCGTATTTTCTGCCAGCCTAGGAATATCGGGAAGAGACACCCCCTTTTTCCTGAGCTCCCCATTTATTTCAAGCTCTTTTCTTAAATCTGATATGGCGCATCTCAATGCCGCCCTGACCTTTTCAGGCTGGGAATTCCTGACATCGATTCCCATTGCTTCTGCAAGCCTGGTATATTTTTCTGTTGCAGATGAAAAATTGAAATCAACAACATGTTCAAGGAGAATAGCATTGCACTCCCCATGGGGAAGGCCGAGGCAGCCGCCAAGGCTATGGGCCATTGCGTGAACCAGACCGAGGCTGGCGTTGGAGAACGCAAGCCCTGCCATCAGGCTTGCCATCATCATGTTGCCCCGGAATTTCATGTCTGACGGGTTTTTGAACGCCCCCTCTAGGTTCTCCCTTACAAGTCTTACCGATGACAAGGCAGCCATGTCGGTAAGGGGTGATGAAGCTGTTGAGACATAAGCTTCGAAGGCATGGCAAAGGGCATCCATTCCTGTTTCAGCAGTCAGCGCCGGAAGCATCGTTGTGGTTGTTTTCGGGTCTACAAGCGCAATGTCGGGTACAACCATTTTGCTGACTATCGCGATTTTTACCATCCGTTTTGTGTCAGTAATAATGGCAAACTGTGAAACATCTGCCGAGGATCCCGCTGTAGTCGGTATGAAAATAAGGGGCGGGCCCGGATTGGGAACCTCGTCAATGCCTTCAAAATCGATTATGCTGCCTGAATTGCCTGCCATCACCCCTATTCCCTTGGCGCAGTCCATGGAACTGCCGCCCCCCACAGCCAATATGAGATCGCATTCCTCTTCGCGGTATATATCAGCCCCTTTCATGACCTCGTAGTCTTTCGGATTGGGAGTAACATCGCTGAAGATGGCGTATGATATGCCTGAAGACTTAAGGCTCTCTTCAACCCTGGATGCCCAGCCTGCGCCGCGGACACCTGGGTCTGTTACGATCAGGGCCTTTGCTGCCCCGAAATTGACCGCATGACGCCCGGCAAGTTCCAGGGCATCTTCTCCGTAGACAATCTCCGGCACCAGGAATTTCCGGAGGCTTAAAAGCCTGGCAGGTTCCATAATCGCTTTTCCCTTTCTGGACATGAAATCGCGCCGGCAATGCGGCACAGTTTCCTGTACTATAAATAATTATTATGCATGGATTTGCAAAAGGCAATAAGGTTTTGTTTTTACAGTGGTATACGGCTATGTTTTAAGGTTTTGGGAAATCATGCTGAGGTATCCTGTCTGTGAAAAGATGATGTGATCAAGAAGGGGGACTCCAAGCACTTCTCCTGCCTCTGTCAGCCGTTTTGTAACTTCAATATCCTCTTCGCTTGGTTCAAGGTTCCCGCTGGGGTGGTTGTGACAGACCAGAACGGCAGCTGCCCTGTCTGAAAGGGGATCAGCAAAAACCTCCCGCGGATGGACCAGTGCCCTGTTTACAAGCCCGACAGAAACTACGCGGACTGCCATAATCTCATGTGCGCCGTTAAGCGATACGGAAAGGAATATTTCCTGTTTCCTGTCTGCATAATGCTGAATAAACGGATAGATGTCTGAGGGGGCTTTTATCTTCCTGATCTCGGGGCAAAGTATACGCCGTGAAAACTCAAGCCCTGCGGCAATGACTGCTACCTTTGCCTTCCCCAGTCCTGATATTTTAAGCATGTCGCAGCTGCTGATTTTATAGTCGATGCTGTCCAGATGGCTTAAAACCTCATCAGATAGTGAAAAAACACCCTTTCCCCTGATTCCGCTGCCAAGTATAATGGATACAAGCTCCCTGTCGGAGAGGTTTTTCACGCCGTGTTTGAATAGTTTTTCCCTGGGCCGGTTATCTGCCGAAAGTTTCCACATATCTAGCTCCCTGTAACTCATGAACGGTATAAACCGGAAAATGAGCCGCCTTGATTCAAACCTTGACACTGATCATCCCTGTGTGGTAGTTTACTATGGCCTCTTTATCCTGCCGTGTGCAAGGATCTAATGACCATAAGGAGGAAACATGAGGAAATACGAAGCTACTTTTATCTTCAGAGCTGAAGAAGATAAAATGGCTCAGGCCAAAGAATTTATTAAAACTGTCCTTGAGAGTAAATCAGCGAAAGTACTTAAAGAAGAGGACCAGGGAGAAAGAATTCTTGCGTATGAGATAAAAAAGCAGACTAAAGGTCGCTATTTTTTCTACGAACTTGAATTTGACCCTGCACAACTCAACGAAACAGAAAAAGAAATCAGAATGAATTCCAATGTGCTCAAATTCCTGTTTGTCAATATTGATTAATCCCGTTACTTAAAGAGGTAATTGATTATGACAGATATAAACAGGGTTTTTCTTGTCGGCAGGCTGACAAGAGATGCGGAACTCAGGTTCACGACAGCGGGAACTCCGGTTGGCAAATTCTCCATAGCAGTAAACAGAAGCAAAAAAAACGGTGATAAATGGGATGAAGAGGTAAACTATTTTGATATCGTTCTATGGGGAAAAACAGCGGAGGCCCTGAGCAAATACCTTACCAAAGGCAAGCAGGTAGCTGTGGAAGGTGAACTAAGGCAAAGCCGGTGGGAACAGGACGGACAGTCAAGGAGCAGGGTTGAGATCCACGCTGGAAATATCCAGCTTCTTGGGGGAACAGCTTCATCTTCAGGCAGTCCGGCATCAGGCCAGGGCGCAGGATCTGGCGGAGCAAGGTTTTCACAGCAGCCCAGGCCCCAGCAGGGACAGGGCGGAGGTACAGCGCCATTTGAGGAATACGGAAAGGAGCCTTTTGGTGACCCGGGTCAGTTTGACGACGATGGTATTCCATTTTAAAAATATCAGGGAGGCATAAATATGTCAGATGATTATAAAGAGAAATATGAGACTGAAAGTTTTGATAAAAAAGATATGGACATGGTTTATGACGATGACCAGAAGCTTGGAGCAGGCAAGGGAAGACCAAAGCCGATGTTCAAGAGAAAGGTCTGCAAATTCTGTTCGCAGAAGCTTGCTGTTGACTATAAAAACCATGAAATGTTAAGGCGTTTTGTAACAGAGAGGGGGAAGATACTTCCCAGAAGAATTACCGGAACATGCGCCAGGCACCAGAGATCACTTACAACCGCGATAAAGAGGGCGAGGGTTCTTGCCTATCTTCCGTTTGTAAAAAAATAAAAAATGTCTGGCAGGAAAACAGGAATGGAAGCTGGAAATATTCCGGATATAGTAAAAAGAATAAATAAAGAGGTAATAATATTTTCCCTCTTTTCGGTTTTCTTTCATCAGTCCGGGTATCTTCTGTTTTTTTTCCTTGTTCCGCTTCAGGCATTGAGAAATAAAAAGGGATTTATTTCCCTGTTCCAGGCAAGTGTCATTGTCATTACGGTTATACTGTTTGCGGCAATCGCGAGAACAGCGGGAATAGAACAGCTGGCAACAAGAATCATAATTATTGCTTCTGAGCTTTTTCTGCCGCTGGTGCTTCTTGCAGGTTTTCTGTATATAAACTATGACTGGCCGGGAAATCCGAGAATGCTGAAGAAGGTGCTTATTGTAACAGCCGGAGCATTGATTGCGGGAATACCCGCATTGCTGATTTACAATTCATCTTCGTTTCAGAATTTTTATAAAAGCCAGATTGCTCTGGCGCTTGAGTTGCTTAACCATGCCTTTAACGAGGTTCAGAGTATTGAAGCCTCTGATATGGCTGAAGTGCTGAAAAGTATTGATGCGGAGACTGTGTTTGCTGTTGTCAAAAAAACAGTTATGCGCGGATTCCTGTTTTCGTATTTTATGATACTTTCCGGCAGCTGGTGGATAGGCAGTTCCGGAATAAAGGATGGCAGATGGAGAAGCTGCTTCAGGCCTGCTTCTTTTCACATGCCGGAATATATGGTCTGGCCTTTGATTGTTGCGTTGTCTGTAGTTGTTCTGGATTATAAAATCAGTACAGGTTTTATGGGATATCTGGGATGGAACATACTGCTGATAATGGTAACCCTGTATGGGTTCAGAGGCCTTGGGATAATTCAGGGTTGGATGGCCGCCGGGAATCTGCCCGCAAGCCTGAGGGTACTTGTAATTTTTTCAATCGTGCTGTTTTTAATGCACCCGGGATTGAATTATATAGTACTTGTCGGGATGCCAG
>JADHEF010002067.1_pt1 | contig 10078 bp, 6 predicted proteins | sample 8952391 | NCBI WGS metagenome assembly JADHEF01 (sample SAMN16124439, study PRJNA663245) | bioreactor sludge metagenome | isolation source: sludge (nitrite) | place: India:Bengaluru | collected 2019-02-28
GGTCTTGTGGATGAACTCCACGACCTCCAGCATGCGGTCCAGTTCGGGGGTGCGGAAGATGAACCCGACGTCGCCCAGCGCGCCGCTGAAGACCGCCGGCACCGTCTCCACCTGCATCATCAGGTGGCCGTAACGCGCCAGGACGTCGTTGTGCGTGTGCGCGTAGGCGATGTCGCGGCGGCGGCTGGCATAGCAGCAGTGGTAGGTGCGCTCGCAGACGAGCCGGGTGCTCCCGGTGACCACGAGCTCGGCCCACGCGCGGTAGACGTCGGTGTCGCAGGCGTAGTTGAACATGTCCGTGGTCCAGCCGCCGGGGGGCCGCAGGTTGACCTCCAGGCCCACGTAGTCGCCCGCCGGGGTGAGGAAGAACTCGATGTGGAAGAAGCGCTCGCGCACCCCGAAGGCGGCCAGGCACGCGCGCCCGGCGGCCTCCAGCGCGGCCGGGATCTCCCGCTGCGAGTAGTAGAAGAGGTGGCGCCGGTCGTTGACCGTCTCCATGATGCCCTGGCTGAAGACGTGGCTCGCCGTGAAGACCGGCTGCCCGTCGGCGTCCGCCAGCCCGTCGAAGGAGTGGATCGTGCCGGTCACGAACTGCTCGAGGAGGTAGTCCACGGGCGGGGCGGTTGCGAAGACCCGCGCGAGATCGGCCTCGCCGTCGATGCGGTACGTGTCGAGCGCCCCCACCCCCGCGTCGGGCTTGGCGACCAGCGGGTAGCCGATCTGCTGCGCCAGCGCCCGGGCCTCCGCGAGCGTGCGCACCCGCCCGCCGCGCGCCACCGGGACCCCGGCCGCGGCGAAGCGCTCTTTCATCCCCGACTTGCAGCGCACGAACCCGATCTCGTCCGCGCGGATCCCGGGGATGTTGAAGTCGTCGCGGATGCGCGCCTCGGTCGCGAGCCAGTACTCGTTGAGCGAGTCGAAGCGGTCGATCCGGCCGTAGCGGTGGGTGTAGTAGCCGCAGGCGCGCACGAGCGCGTCGTAGTCGTGCATGTCGGGCACCGGGTAGTATTCGCTCAGCGCGGTGCGGGTGTCGGCCGGCAGCGCCGCGTGCGGCGCGTCGCCGATGCCGAGCGCATTGCCGCCGGCCTCCCGGATCTGGCGCCAGAAGCGGTGGTAGTGGGGCGGGAAGTGGGGGGAGAGGATGACGACGTTGCGGGCCATGGCCTCAGGCCTCCTGACGGGCCGCCGCGGCGAGCGCCAGTATTTCGGCCTCCTCCGGGCAGCGGAAGATGTACCGGCGCGCGCCCATGACCTCCCAGTAGAGGGCCGGGTTCTCGGCGCACTCGACCAGGCGGGGGCCGAGCCGGGCGACGAGCGCGTCGTGGCCGAGCACGTGCGGCGTCTCCTTGCGGCCGACGTAGGCGACGCAGTAGCGCTTCTCCTCCGGCAGCTCGAGCGGCCGGCCGAGCAGCATGTGCACCCAGGCGCGGTAGAGGTCCCCGTCGATGCTGTAGTTCATCATGTCGAGGATGGCCCCGCCGGGGGGGCGGCAGTTGATCTCGATCGGCACGTAGTCCCCGTCGAGCCGGAAGAACTCGAAGTGGAAGAACTTGCGCCGGATGTCGAAGGCCCGAACGAGTGTTCGGCCGATCCGCCGCAGCGCTTCCGGGATCTCCCGGCCGACGTAGAAGTAGGTGTCCTTGCCCTGCGCGTACTCGAGCAACCCCTCGCCGTAGACCAGCGTGTTCTCGAAGCGCACGGCCCCCTCGGTGTCGGTCATGCCGTCGTAGGTGACGATCGGGGCGTCCACGAACTCCTCCAGGAGGTACTCCTCGCGCAGCTCCGGGAACACCCGGGCGAGCTCTGCGGCGTCGTCGACGCGGAACACGCCGCCCGCGCCCACCCCCTCGTTGGGCTTGAGGATGACCGGGTAGCCCAGCTCGCCGGCCAGCTGGACCGCCTCCTCGGGCGTCGAGACCACCGCGCCGCGGGCCACGCGCAGCCCGGACTCCCGGAAGACGCGCTTCATGACGGACTTCTTCTTGACCCGGTCGATCTCGCGACGGGTGATGCCTGGGATGGCGAAGCGCTCGTTGATGAAGGCCTCCAGCCGCAGCCAGGCCTCGTTGTGGGACTCGACCAGGTCGAAGGCGCCCTCGAAGCCCTGGGCGTGCTTGATCTCCAGCATCTCGTTGATGTCCCGCACCGCCTGGCGCCAGTTTTTGAGGTCGGTGCGGCCGTACCAGCGGATGCACGCGCGCAGGTCCGCCGGCAGGCTGAAGAACTCGGCCTCGCCGATGGCCCACACGCGCACCCCGGCCCGGTGGAGCTGGCGCACGAAGCTGGCGTAGTTGGGGGGGAATTCCGGGGAGATGTAGAGGATGTCCATGGTCGAACTAAAAGGGTTCAAGGGAAGGAGAAGCCGATGCAGGATGCAAGGATTCAAGATCCAGGATGGAACTGTGAGAGCTGTTCCGGCCCAGATCCCGGCGGGCAGGTCTGGCCTGCAGCCGTTCATCCTGCATCATGGATCCTGTATCTTGCATCCGGGGATAAGGCCTCCGGCCTCACTGTGGGAGCGGCTTTCCAGCCGCGATCGTTCAGGGAGCTCGAAAAAGGGCAATCTAACGCACCCCCCGCGGCAGTCAAGTCGCGCCGAACCGGCCTAGGCCAGCTCGTCGAACCGGCAGCTCAAGGTCACCCCCTCGCCGTCGAAGGCGCTCTTCACCTTGTACGGGAGGGACTTGAACATCCGGATCATGGACTGGTTGTTCGGCGAGGTGTAGGCCATCAGCCCGAAGAAGCCCTGCTCGCGCGCCGCGTCGGCCAGCTTGCGCAGGATTCGGCGGCCGATCCCCTTGTTCTGGTGACTCTTGTTCACGGAGAAGGCCACCTCGGCCATGTTGATCTTCTCGATCAGCATGCACTCGCCGATCGCCACCACCCGCCCGAAGCCGAACTCCCCGACGATGGCCAGCAGGGTGAGGACCTTGACGTAGTCCACGCAGGAGCGCACGTCGATGTCCGAGCGCGAGAAGCAGGTCTTTTCGTGCCGGAAGCGCGAAAACACGTCCTCCTTGTCCAACCCGTAGTAGTGCTCCAGGGCGATGACCTCCTCGAGCTGGATCGGGTAGACGCCGCGCACGGCTTCGCCCAGCGTCCGCTCCCGGCCGATCAGGCCCAGGGTCTTGGCCTGCGCGAAGAGCTCCTCGCGGAAGGCGGGGTGGGCGACGCTGATCATCCCGACGGCGCGCTCCTGCAGGCTCTTGCCCGCCATGTTGAAGGCGCCGTACTCGGTGATCACGTACTGCACGTCGGCGCGCGGGACGGCGACGTTGGTGTCGCCCAGCTGCGGCACGATGCTGCTCGTCCGCCCGTCCGCCGAGGTCGAGAAGAGCATGATGATGGACTTGCCGCCCGGGGAGCGCCGCGCGCCGCGCACGAAGTCGGCGATGCCGGAGACGCCGGCGAAAAAGGTGCGCGGCGAGGCCTCGGCCTCGACCTGGCCGGTGAGGTCCATCGTGCGCGCCACGTTCATCGACACCATGCGCTGGTGGCGGCCGATGATGAAGGGGTCGTTGACGTAGTCCGACGGGCGAAAGTCCACCGCCGGGTTGTTGTCGATGAACTCGTAGAGGTTGCGCGAGCCGATGGCGGCCGAGGCCACGAGCTTGCCCTCGTTGAACCCCTTGCGGCGGTTGTTGATGACCCCGGTCGCGTAGAGGTTCATGATGTCGTCGGTCAGGAACTGGGAGTGGACGCCGAGGTCGTTCTTGTCCGCGAGCGCCTGGATGGTGGCCTGGGAGGCGGCGTCCAGGCCGATCTGCAGCGTGGAGCCGTCCTCGATCAGCCGGGCGATGAGCCGCCCGATGCGGGTGGCGGTCTCCGAGGCGGGCGGCGGCTGCACGGAGAGCAGCGGCTCGTCGTGTTCGACCACGAGGTGCACCTGGTTGACGTGGATGAAGCTCTGCCCGAGGACGCGCGGCATCTGCGGGTTCACCTGCGCGACGACGAGATCCGCCGCGAGCGCCGCGGCCAGGGTCACGTCCACCGAGACCCCCAGGCTCATCCAGCCGAAGTCGTCCGGCGGGGAGACCTGGATCAGGGCGACCTGGATCGGGAGCTTCTTGGACGTGAAGAGGTCCGGCACGTCCGAGATGTTCATCGGCGTGATGAAGCGCTTGTGGCGGGCGATCACCTCGTCGTGGGCGGAGCCGAGGTAGATGGTGCGCACGTTCAGGGCGGCGTCCTGCGTGGCGTCGGCGAGCGTGCTCAGCGGGGTGGCCTCCGAGCTCATGAGCCGGACGATTTCCAGCCCGCTCAGGCGCGGAGCGGCCTCGGCCAGGGCGCGCATCAGCTCCTGGGGCTGCCCGCAGGCCGAGCCGATGAACAGGCGCTGCCCGGGCCGGATCAGCCGCAGGGCATCGGCCGCGGAACGCCGTTTGGACAGGTACGCGTCGGCCCAGTAGTCGGATGTCGGCATGCCGCCTCCTGGTGGAAGGCTGAAGGGGAGATCTTGAAATTCCAGAGTATCCGAAAGCCCGCGGGGTTGTCAATTTGAGGGGAAGATGGATGCTCGATGCCTGATTCAGGATACAGGATCCATGATGCAGTATGGACGCCTCCCCAGCGATCCTGCATCCTGTATCCTGCATCTGCTTCTTCGACCCCTCGACCCCCTCACTTGTTGTGACTTTCCCGCGGCGCTCTGGTATGATTATTTTCTTGTGCGCCGCAGGTTCACCCGGCTGCCGTTCCGGCGCACCTTCTCTGCTGAGGACCGGCCATGCTGTACTCGACCCGTTCCAAGCTGATCGCCGGATTCATGGCCGTCGCGCTGCTCGTGGGGGCGGCGTCCCTCTTCATCGGGGTGCGTCTGGTGGACGAGCACGTGTTCGGCGAGGCGCTCAACCGGGTGACCCAGGACCTGAACGCGGCCAACGAGATGTACCTCACCCGCGTGAAGCACGTCAAAACCTCCCTTAGCATCACCACCCTCGGCTTCGCCTTCATCAGCTCGGTGCGCGAGCGCAACACGGTGGACTTGGCACTGCGCCTGGAGCGCATGTCCAAGCTGGCCGAGCTGGACTTCGCCGGGGTCGTCGACCCTCGCGGTGAGGTCGTCTGTCGCACCGGGCCGAACGCCTTCCCGCCGCCCGGCCGCCGGCCGCCGAACCCGCTGACCCAGGCCGTGCTCGAGCAGCGCGTGTCGGTTTCCGGCACCGTGATCCTGCCCAAGGAGGTCCTGGCCGAGGAGAACCACGAGTTGGCCGAGCGGGCGCGCATCCTGCTTGCCGCCGGCCCGGATTCCGCCTCCGCCGCGCGCGAGGAGATCACCGCGGGCATGACGATCGCTGCGGCGGTGCCGATCTTCGAGGGCAGCAGCTTCATCGGGGTGCTGTACGGGGGGATCCTGCTCAACCGCGGCGAGGCCTTCGTGGACACCGTGCGCGACACGGTGTTCCAGGGGGAGAGCTTCGGCGGCAAAAACATCGGGACCGCGACCATCTTCTTCGGCGATGTCCGCATTGCCACCAACGTGCTGACGCCGGAGGGCAAGCGGGCGCTCGGCACGCGGGTGTCGCCCCAGGTCGGCGAGCACGTGCTCGGCCAGGGCCGGCGGTGGGCCGACCGCGCGTTCGTCTTCAACGACTGGTACATCACCGCCTACAGCCCGATCGAGACCCTCTCGGGCCGGCGGGCCGGGATGCTCTACGTCGGCGCGCTGGAGGAGAAGTACGCCGCCATCCGCCGCCAGCTGTTGTCGCTCTACATCCTGCTGACCGCCGGGGTCATGCTGGTCGCTTCGGCGCTCGGGCTGGTCATCGCCAACCGCATCACCTCCCCGATCCAGCGCCTGATCCGGGCCAGCCGCCAGGTGAGCGAGGGCAACCTGACCCCCGACCTCGGGCCTCCCGAAAAGGGCGAGATCGGGTTGCTGCAGAACACCTTCAAGGAGATGGTGGCCGGGGTGAGCCGCCGGCATGCCGACAGCGAGGCCCGCATCCTCCACAGCCAGCGGCAGGCGAGCGTCGGCCGCCTGGCGGCCGGGGTCGCGCACGAGATCAACAACCCGCTCACCGGGGTACTGACCTACACCCACATGCTGCTGCGGCGGCCCGAGCTGTCCGAGGAGGTGCGCGCCGACCTGCAGATCGTCGTCGAGGCGACCGAGCGCGTGCGCAAGATCGTCAAGGGCCTGCTCGACTTCTCGCGACAGACCAAGCTCGACCCCGAGCCGACCGACATCAACCGCCTGGCGGCCGCAGCGACGGCACTGATCGAGAACCAGGCGCTGATGAAGGGGGTTGCCATCAAGCTCAATCCGGGCGAGAATCTGCCCGAGCTGACCGTGGACCGCAGCCAGATCCAGGGGGTGTTGATCAACATGATCATCAACGCGCTCGACGCGACTCCGCCGGGGGGCACGATACGGGTGTTCACGGCCTCCGGGGCCACCGGGAAGCCCTCCACCCGACGGGGCGTAGAGATCACGATCGCGGACACGGGAAGCGGCATCGCCCCGGAGGACCTCGACCGGATCTTCGACCCGTTCTTCACGACCAAGCCGGTCGGCCAGGGGACCGGGCTCGGCCTGGCCGTGTCGCTCGGCATCGTGGAGCGCCACGGCGGCGCCATCCGCGTGCAGAGCGAACCGGGCAAGGGGACGCGCTTTTTCATTTGGCTGCCGGCGAGAGGCGTATCGTGAGACCGACCGTCCTGGTCGTCGACGACGAGCCCATCGTGCGCAAGAGCTGCCGCGTCGTGCTCGAGGCGGCCGGCTGGCAGGTGCTCGAGGCCGGCTCGGCCGGCGAGGCCGTCGCGCTGCTCGGCTCCGCGGCCCCCCGGCTGCTGATCGTGGACCTCAAGATGCCGGTCGAGGACGGCACGCGGCTGATCGCCCGCCTGCGGGCGATGGGCATCCGCACCCCGGCGGTGCTGATGAGCGGCTATTCGACCGAAGAGACCGCCCGGGACGCCGAGCGCCTGGGGGCGCTCGCCTTCCTGGGCAAGCCCTTCACCCCGGACGAGTTGACGGCGACCATCCAACAGGTGTTGAACCGCATCGACAAGGAGGACGGCTATGGCCAAAGCGAAGATCCTGGTCATCGATGACGAGCGGATCGTGATCGACAGCATCACCAAGATCCTGAAGGAGGAGCACATCGAGGTGGAGGCCACCCTGAGCGGGCGGCAGGGGGTCGAGATGGCGCTGCAGAAGGCCTACGACCTGGTGCTGACCGACCTGCGCATGCCGGACATCGGCGGCATGCGCGTGCTGCGCGACATCCAGCGCGCCAAGCCGGGTCTGCCGGTGGTCATGATCACCGGGTACGCCTCGGTGCCCTCGGCGGTGCAGGCCATCAAGCTGGGCGCGGTGGAGATCCTCGAGAAGCCCTTCTCCCCGGACGGGCTCGTCGCGGTCGTGCGCAAGGCGCTCGGCGCTCGGCCGGGAGCGGACGAGGCGGACGAAACGATCCACCGCGGCGAGATCATCCGGCTGCTGGAGCGCGCCGCGAGCGACCAGAACCTGGTCTACGAGCTCATGCACTGCGGGGCGGACGCACTGGCGGACTACGAGCTCACCAACGCAGAGAAGCTCGCCATTCTGACCGCGGACATCGAGTGGATCGAGAAGCAGGTGGGGCAGCTTTCGCCCAGCCAGCGCAAGTGGCTGGACGCGCGGCGCAACAGCGAGATCTGGTAAAATTGCGGGTTCAACGGTTCCAGGTTCACGGTTCACGGTTGCGCTTCTGGTTCGCGGACGGCACGTTCCGGGCGGAATCTTATCCAACCGCTGAACCGTTGAACCTGAAACCCGAATCCACGGTTTAGGCCGCCTCCTCGGGGTACGCGTCTCGACAACCGTTGAACCGCTGAACCGTGAACCCGGAACCTCTACTGAAAATTTGTAACTCCGGCCCTTCGGGTGTAGAATGGAGGTGAATGTCATCCCGCTCTGAACCCCGGACGAGGAGCTCATGAAGCAAACGGCAGCCGTCCTGTTCCTGGCCATCCTGCTCGCGACCCAGCCCGCCGAACCCGCCCAGGTCGCCCGCGCCACCAAAAAATCCGCCTCCGCCCCGACGATCACCTCCCACGTGGCCGCGCCGCGTCCGGCGTGTGAAGCCTATGCCGTGGCGGACGCCGCCGACGGGCGGGTGCTGGAGGGGCGGAACCTGCAGCTGCGCTGGCCCATGGCGAGCGTCACCAAGCTCATGCTGGCGATGGTGGTGGCGGAGAAGATCGAAGGCGGTCAGCTGGGGTTGCACGAGCCGGTCCGGGTGAGCCGCGGCGCCCAGGGGATGGGGGGCACCCAGGTCTACCTGAAGGCGGGCGAGATTTTCACGCTGAACGAGCTGATGACCGCCGCCATGGTCGAGTCCGCCAACGACGCCTCCTACGCGGTGGCCGAACACGTCGGCGGCAGCGTGGACCAGTTCGTGCGGATGATGAACCGCAAGGCGGCTGCTCTCGGCATGCGCGACACCGAGTTCCACGGACCGCACGGGCTTCCCCCGCGGCGGGGCGGGAGCGACAACCTCTCGACCTGCCTGGACCTGATTCGGCTGGCCCGCGCGGCGCTGAGATACCCGCAGATCATGGAGTGGACCTCGACCGAGCGCAGCACCTTCCGCAACGGGACGATGCCGATCAGCAACCACAACCGGCTGCTCGGAGTCGTGCCGGGCGTCGACGGGCTGAAGACCGGCTTCACCCGCCGGGCGGGGTACAACATCGTGGCCACGGGCGCGAGCGGCGACCGGCGCCTCATCGTGGTGGTGCTGGGCAGCCCCGAGTCGCGGGTGCGCAACGCGTTCGCCACGGAAAAGTTCCGCGAGCACCTCCACCTCGTGCCGGGGCCGGCGCCCGACGGCGGCAGCCAGGCCGAAGACTTCGGCGGCTGAGCCGGCTGCGGCTCGGGCGGGCCGGCCGCGGTCAGGGCCGGGCGGCCGCGCCCACTGCCGCGGCGACCTGGTCGGCGGTGTAGAAGTCGCTGCGCAGCAGCGTTTCCCCTGAAGCGCCGACCACCACCAGCAGCGGGATGGTGAGGCTGCCGGATTCCCGGAGCCGGGCGCGACCGGCCGGGTTGCCCGCGGTGAGGTCCACCTTCATGGGAATTGCGCCGGCCGCGTCGATCGCCCGCGCCAGCTCCCGGTCCTTCCACACGCTCTGCTCGAGCGCCTTGCAGTTCAGGCACCACTCCGCCGTGAACACCAGCACCACGGGCTTCCGGTCGCGCCCGGCCGCGGCGAAGCGCTCGGGCGTGTAGGGCACCCAGCGCAGCGGCCCGCTGTCGGTGAGGCCCGCCGCGGCCGCGACGGCCAGCAGCACGACGGCCGCGCCGGCAGCGCCCCACGCCAGGCGGCCGGCTCTCGTCCGCGCCAGGCGCAGGGATCGGGCTCCCATCCACGCGCCGCCGAGCGCGCACAGCCCCATGACCGGCCACCAGAGCAGGCGGGGGTCGGCACCGGCTTCGCCCGAGAGCGTCCGGACCCCGATGCCGATGAAGTAGGCCGCGGCCGCCAGCATGAACACGCCCATCACCTGCTTCAGCAGCTCGCTCCAGGGCCCGCTCTTGGGCACCCGGCGCAGCCAGTCGGGTCGGGCGGCGAGCACCGCGTAAGGCAGCCCCATGCCCGCGCCGATCGCGGCGAAGGTGGCCAGCGTGACGGCCGGCGCCTGGGTTGCAGCCCAGGCGGCCGCCGTGCCCATGAAGGGCGCGGTGCAGGGCGTGGAGAGGACGGCCGTGAGCACCCCCATCCCCACGGCGCCCGCGGCGGTGTCCTGGCGGGGGTTGAAAGCGTAGACCCGGGAGGGCAGCCGCACGGCGAAGGCGCCGAACATCCCGACCGCCATCAGGGCGATGACCGCGCCCACCCCGATCGTGAAGGCCGGGTACTGGAAGAGCTGATGCGTGGAGGTGAAGCCGCTCGCCGGCGAGACGATCGCGCCCAACCCGACCCAGAACAGCAGCACCCCTGCGAAGGTGCACCGTCCCATGGCGCGGCCGCGCCGCGGGTCGGTCGCCTGCGACAGGCTGATGATCTTGACCGGAACGAGCGGCAGGACGCAGGGGGTCAGGTTGAGCAGGCACCCGCCGGCGGCCGCGAGAAGCAGCACGGCGGTCAGCCCG
>JADHEF010002071.1_pt1 | contig 10056 bp, 19 predicted proteins | sample 8952391 | NCBI WGS metagenome assembly JADHEF01 (sample SAMN16124439, study PRJNA663245) | bioreactor sludge metagenome | isolation source: sludge (nitrite) | place: India:Bengaluru | collected 2019-02-28
ACCGGCATCACCGCATTACCAGACAACCTGACCGTGGGTGGTTCCCTCGACCTGCGCGGTACCGGCATCACCGCATTACCAGACAACCTGACCGTGGGTGGTTACCTCGCTATCGATCCAAAGAAAATATCCAACGCGGCATATAAAGAAAATTGCGGTTACTCAAGCAGAACGATTTATGCGGTATGGGTGGGTGGTAATTTCAAAATTGCAGCAGGTTGCTTCTTTGATGCGCTGGATAAGTTTGAGCAGGCTGTCGATGAAAAATATTCAGGATCGGCAGCGGAAAAGTACAAACAAGCGGGTCGGGACTGCGTTGCTGAATTGACACTTAAGTTAAATAAAGAAGCGGCGTGAGGCATCCATGAATCTAGGCAAAGAAGAATTATCGCGGCGGGTGAAAATCACAATCCCGCTGCTTGAGCAGGTTGCAAGTCTGTCTGCCAAAAGACCGAAAAAGCATTACTGGCGTGAAATTGAAGCCAAGCGAGAAGAGTTGGAATTGGCTCGTGAGTTTGCACTATGAAGCTAGTTTTCATCTTTATCGCAGCAGTCGTTCTAGTTACTGCCACCCTACCCCTGATTTACGCCCAATAAAAAAGGCCAGCGATCTCAACTTCGCTGACCTCTTCAAGGCTCGAACACCACATTCAAAACCTTTAACTGGAGGTTATATGAAACACACACTTAACGCAATCCTGCATCTGCCCAGTGCAATATCGGCAGACCTGAAAGCAAGAGATGAAAAGCGCCGCCGCGCTCGCATCTATCGAAATATGCAGCAGTCTGTCGAACCAATTCGTCACACACCAGCCATTCAATCTGGCATTGAAACCTACAATCTGTGGGGGGGTGAATGATGAAAAACGGTGATATTCCAGCTATGCCTTTCGAATGCGTGAGAACAAGAAAATATGGTCTACCTGATGAATGGGTAAATTATGGCGGACTAACCAAGCGTGAAATGTTTGCTATGGCTGCAATGCAAGGTTTGCTTAGTGATCCAAATATGACGCTGACTAGCTCAGTGAACGTTGCGGTGGAAGCTGCTGACTTATTGCTAAGACGATTGGATGGTGAGGATATCAATCCACCAATTATGCCTAATCCGGATTGGCCGGAGGAGGATGAATGATGAATCACCCAAAGCTACAGCAAGTCGCTCGGTCTTTTGATGACCACTCCCGCACCGATTCGATTGTTTCTGAATTGGCCGACCAGGCAATGAAAGGCGATTACAGCCGTATCAGCCTCGACTCAATTCTTGAGCGTGAAGTGGATAGTGAAGCATTCACCAATCTGACGGTGAAGCTGCGCGAAGCTCACTCGCAAGGAGCTCACCCTCAAGTGTTGATGGATATGTTCAATACGTTGATGAAATTAGACCGGAAGCTCATTGAAGGTATCGCAGCTGATTTGGTGCCAGCAATCAACGATCAGTATATGGAACAGGCCGCAATTCAATTATTGGAGGCATCATGAATGCACAAGTGGAAACCGGAATAGTCCGCGATCCGCAGTCAGGCATCATCCTATCTATACCCAATGGCGTTTATCACGACATCACTAACGAAGAATATCACTCCGGCCCGGGCGTTAGCAAAAGCCAGTTGGATGATATCGCCATTTCTCCCGCTGTGTACCAGTGGAAGAAAACGGCGCCAGTTGATGAGGAAAAGTTAACCGCGCTGGACATGGGAACCGCCCTGCACTGCCTGCTGCTTGAGCCGGATGAATTTGAAAACCGATTCATCATTGCTCCAGAATTTAATCGCCGTACCACTATCGGCAAGGAATCAGAAAAAGCGTTTCTGGATGACTGCAAAGCTACCGGTAAAACGGTTATGACCTTCGAAGAAGGCCGGAAACTTCGATTGATGCGAGAAAGCGTTTTCGCTCATCCAGATGCGCGATGGCTACTTGAGCAAGAAGGTTATTCAGAATCATCTATCTACTGGACCGACGAAGAGACCAGCGAGCAATGCCGGATCAGACCAGATAGATATCTGAAAAACATCCCTGCGATTTTTGATGTAAAGAAAACGGCCGATATTGGTCGATTCAGCACGCATGCCGAAGAGTTCCGCTACTACGTTCAAGATGCCATGTATTCAGAGGCCTATGAAAAAACGTTCAATGAACGCCCTGATTTTCTATTCCTAATGGTTAGCGACACGATCGATTGCGGCAGATACCCAGTACGAGTTCAACCGCTTGAAGATGAATGGAAATCAGCAGGCTTTGAATGTTGGCATCGAGATCTTCGCCGTTATCACCAGTGCAAAATCAACAATGATTGGCACTACATGAACCCAATTACTCGCCCGTATTGGGCGAAAAGGAAGTCAGTATGAGCCAAGTAACAGCAATTCAGCAGGCCGCCAGTGAGCAGTTTGCGACAAACTATCCGACCGTTGTTCAGCGTGGGATTGACGAAAGCACATGGGGCGCTCTGTGTAACACTATTTATCCTGGTGCAAATCCAGATTCCATCATTATGGCGGTCGATTACTGCAAGGCGCGAAAGTTAGACATCATGCTCAAGCCAGTTCACCTGGTGCCAATGCAGGTGACTGATGCGCGCACTAAGGAAAAAATCTGGCGTGATGTGCCAATGCCTGGGATTGGAATGTACCGAATACAAGCGGATCGCTCTGGTAATTATGCGGGTGCCGACGAACCTGAGTTTGGCCCAACTGTAACGCAAGAATTTCCAGACCCATACAATGCAGGGAAAGTGGTTCGCGTTTCATACCCAGAGTGGTGCAAGTACACGGTTTACAAGTTTGTTAATGGTCAGCGTGTTGCACATATCGCCAAAGAATACTGGATCGAGAACTACGCAACACAAAGCAGTAAAACTGACTGCCCAAACGCCATGTGGAAAAAACGCCCATATGCGCAACTTGCAAAATGCACCGAAGCACAAGCACTGCGTAAAGGATGGCCGGAAATTGGAAATGAACCAACCGCTGAGGAAATGGAAGGTAAATCGTTCGCCAATGAAGAGCGAGATATCACACCGCAACCAGCGCGTATTACTCAGTCATCAACAGTTGCAGATCGCATGAAGGCTGCTATCGATACAGATATAACGCCGGATGCTCAACAGGAATTAACTCCAGATAAAAAAGAAAAACTAAACCAGTTACTTTCACAGATGGAGTTATGCGAAAGCCTAAATGAGTTGAAGTCTGTTGCCAATAAAATGGCTGACGTTGGTGTTTTACCAGACAAAGATCGACACCACGCGACAGAGATTTACCAGAAAAACCATCACCGCATAAAATTAGCCATCGAGGCTGAACAAATTCCAGTCTAACCATAGCCCTTCGGGGCTTTAATCGGATACCACGCCATGACAGAACAAGCAAAGACTGAATCAACCTCGCTGGTTGTCATTCAGCCAACCGATGTACGCGCATTTTTCGTTGAAAGTAAGAATCTCGATTCAATTCTCACCGAAATTGAAACGCTGGCCACTAAGTTTGATCCTGATGTTTCAACTGCTAAGGGCCGCAAATTAATTGGATCACAAGCCTACGCAGTAGCCAGAACCAAGACTTTTATTGATGGTCTTGGTAAAGAACTGGTTGATGCAGAAAAGGAAATTCCAAAGCGCATCGATGCAACGCGAAAGAAAGTCCGTGACTTCTGCGATGAATTGCAAGCCAGAGTGCGCAAACCGCTAACTGATTACGAAAACGCTGAAAAAGCCAGAGTTGCAGCACTTGATCAGCGCCTTGCAGCCATTCAATGGTTAGGCACCAAGGCAACCAATGAATCACCATCATCTGAAATTCAGTTGTGGATTGATGAGTTGGAAGCCATAGCCATCGATGACACTTGGGACGAGTACCAAGATCGCGCTCAGGTAGCCAAAGAAGCTGCGAAAGTGAAGCTGGAAGCATTTCTGCAAACTCGCCTGACATGGGAAGCGCAACAGGCCGAAATTTCCCGGTTAAAAGCGGAGCAGGAAGAAAAAGACCGCATTCAGCGTGAGCAACAAATCGCAGATCGAGCCAGACACGAAGCCGAGCAAAAGGCATTACGTGAAAAACTGGAATCTGAACAGCGAGAACAAGCCGCAAAGGATGCCGCCGCCAGAGCGGAACGTGAAGCAGTGGAAGCAAAAGAGCGTTTGGCTCGTGAACAGCAAGAATCAGCAGAGCGTGAACGGTTAGCGGCTGAACGCGCAGCCGAGCAGGAACGCCAGCGTATCGCACAGGAAGAAGCCAATCTCAAGGCCGAAGAAGAACGCCGGGCAGCAGATGTTGAGCATCGTCGCACCATAAATCGCGCCGTTATCGCTGCAATCATGGCGGCTGATACAACCATCACCGCAGTGCAGGCCGAAGCAGTAATGAAAGCTATCGTTCTTCACAAAATCCCCAATACCAGCATCCAGTATTAACGGACACCACTATGGAAACAAAATTCTTATCTGATGGCAGAAAGGTTGCCATTGTTGGTAAATTAAATAATGTTGAGTTTATTGTGCAGGAAATATTTGTTACTTCATCTGGTGATGAAATACCAGGAGGAGAACGGTTCACTGCAAAGTCACTTCACGATGAACCTGTTGAATCATATAAGGCTAGAGAGGAATGTAAGCTTAATAATAGAATTGAAAGTCTAAAGCTTGAGCTCAATAAAATAGAAAATCAGATAAAGTCAGCTAAAACAGAAGCACAAACTCAAGCTCAAATTTTAAAACAGTCAAAATTGACAATTAACACGCTAATGGATGACCCTGATTTAGATCTTCTTTGTGATGTTATTGCTGGAAATATCAAATGGGTGGTTAGTTCATGTAGTTACAGAATGACAGAACCAACACCGTTCAATAAATCAATGAATCAGAATGATTTCTCTGATAACAAAGTTAGGCTTTTATCACTGTTTGGTGATTCTGATGGAAATATCAGTTACAGACTTAATCGTTATCGGGATGACTCGGGCAACTGGAGTGATGTTTTGTTCTTCAGAAATGATGATGAAATGAAATCATTCCTTACCGATGAGATGAGCAAGCGCATAGATAAACTCACTCATGAAGAAGTATTGATGCTTCGAAAATATATTGACGTGCCTAACTCAATAATCGAAAAAATAAAATCTCGCGAAATAGCAGAAAGAACAGCAGTTGCTAACCGCACGATAAAAGAAGCTCAAGAGCGTTTAAATAAACAAATAGAAAGCATTAATTCGTTGGAGTAATCCACTATGGAACCACAACTGACACCTGGCGCGGCGATAACCCGCGCTTTTGCATCGTCACGCCAGCAATTACAGAACGCGCTGGATCATCTGAACAACCAAGAACAATTCCTGTTAGATAATGCTGAACAGTTTGAGTCAACCAGTGTTGATGACTATAACGCCGCGGTTGATTTAAATGAAAAGCTGACTGCTGATATTGAACAAAGTCAGCGTGAAGTCAGTGCATTAAAACTGGAAGTTCATGGACTGAAAGAAAAGCAGGTTGAATTTGAACACGCCGCGTTGGATGCAAAAGCAAAAGCCAGCAAGGCGGAAGTAAAAATCACCGCTGAAACTTCCAGGGCTGACATAGCTGAACGCGAGTTGAAGCGTTTGCGTGAATTAAATCCAGACCGATTAGCCCGCAACAACAAAGAAAAAACAAAACTGCTGGATGAACAGCGCAAGGCTTTAACCGAACTGCGTACCAGTAACATTGCGTTAAAGCGCACTAACACTGAAGACCAAGCGAAGATAGCTGAGTTGGTGAAAGTTATTGCCGAAGCTGACGCGGAGGTTCAGGAGTTACGCCGTCAGGATAAATACCGAGCACTGCATAACCTGCACCTGAAAAAGCATTTCTTCGCCGATGAAGACAAAGAAAAGTCATTCCCATTCTTTGCTTATGTCATTCCGCATGGTCTGCAATCACTTGATGAACAACTACTCGATTTAGAGTGGAAAATATTCGTGATGTCGGCAACCGGTGAAGGCGCAGCAATATTGATGTCAGAGTGGCTGTGTCCAGTGTTACCACCATGCGCATTTGCTCGTAGCGTTCCTAAAGAGTTAATCGACGCAATCATGTACTTTGCACTCGATGCGCTGGCAGAAACACATCAGCCGCTAATCGAACGTGCTACATGGTCACAATCTGTCAGTGTTCGCGATGTAGTTTCGGCTAAGCAGGCTGAAATTCTGGAAGCCAATAACGTCATTACGCTACACGACATCATGATGCATCAGGCTTTCAAACTATCAAAAATCAAAGGCATCAGCGACAAGTCTGCGCAATCAATCATGGAGTGCGCAAACAAGTACGTTGCTGACAACTATCGCGCTGAAGAACGGGAGGCGGCATGAGCCTATTAAATCGCGGTCATCGCGGTCAACTTCGTGAGAGGTACATCGGTGAAGGGAAGTTGCGCGAGCTTATGTCAGAAGCAGCGAACAAAGAGAAATCCGGCCAGTTAACTGAGGCCGCTGCATCATGGGAAGCCGCGCTTCGTAATATCGACTACAGCAAGAAAGATGCTATCCAGAAAGAAACATACATCAACAACCGGATCGCCTACTGCAAAACATGGGGATTACGACTGAGAGGTGCAGCATAAATGGCAAACGATGAATGGAGAACGCCAAAACAAGTATTTAATGCGCTGGATGCTGAGTTTGAGTTTTGCGCAGATATGGCCAGTGATGATGACAACAATCTGCATGAGGTTTATTTCACACAGGAAAGTGACTCTCTAAATAATGACTGGCGCGAACTGGTTATTGATGCGTATGGATTCTCCAGCAAAACAGATTATGTCTGGTGCAATCCTCCGTATTCAGATCCAATGCCGTGGGTTAAAAAGGCCGCCGAATCACAACGGAACGGCCTTGGCGTAGTAATGCTATTGAATGCAGACACGTCTGTTGGCTGGTTCAAAGAGGCATACAAAACGGTTTCAGAAATTAGATATATCATTGCAGATGAAAAAGAAACTGGAGGTTATTCCAGTGGCCGTCTTGCCTTCCTGAATGAGAAAAACGAACCAATATCGGGTAATAACAAACCTCAGTTTGTCCTTGTATTTAATCCATTCAAGATTGCAGCTCGCCACACGGTCTACATCGAAAAATCATCCCTTTACGCTAACTAATGCCCCACTTATCCACCGTTTCTGTTGATAACTCAATCAGCAGCGGATTTCTATTGTCTGGAGTTAAATTATGGACTCCGCAAAACAAAACGCCCTTCGCGCAATTATCCGGCAGATAAACGCTGATATTAACTCTCAGCTTGCCGGAGTTGCGCCGAAAGAGCGGATTAAAAACCAATACAAGAGTGTGATATTTAAAATATTCGACAAGCACAGAGAAAAGATAAAGCTTCTCGGATTTAGTCACACTCAATTCCTTTACCAAATGAGTTTAATTAATGGTGTTATTAAAGAGCGAGATTAATATGCAGCCAGAATTAACACACGAAAAACAACCGCAGAATCACGAACCACCATCGCTGGAATATTCACTTGAGTGGTTAAAAACACAAGGTGAATGCGCGCAGGTGGTTTTAGGTTTTATAACCAAATTAGAAGCAGAGAATAAAGCGCTATGGAATATGCAATAGCTTTCTATATCGCTTTTAACGTTGGTGCTTATTTATTAACAGTAGTTGTCGTAACAAAATTATCAGGAAGGTTTTATGAGCGAAGAAATTAAATTTGAGCCGGTGTTTGGCGATCAAAGTTTGTTTGAAGATGCACCAGATGACGCGATTGCTATTAGGGTAAATGATTACAAGCTGATTACTTATTATTTTCTCACTGAAGAACATCTTGCATTAACCAACTCGCGAGAATTAAAAGCAATTCCAATTATAGCCATGCGCCGAATCATCAAAACGCCAGTCTGGACAGTTGCAGATCAGCAGGCTGGCCTGCTACCTCCAATAGGCAGTAAGTATCTAACCGGCGGAGATATGCGTGAGTTTACATGCTTATTTCACAGCAAAGGAAACGGAACTGTCAGCGTTATTGGTTTTAACTCTGATGATGAAGTTAGCGGATACCAAATTCAATATTGCCACCCCATCGAAACCCCAGCCGAGAAAGCGCAGCGGTTGAAATCTGAATGGTGTGCTAAGGCCGCTAAACAACTCAAAAACCTTGAGTACACCAGCACGCTTACAAGTATTTATGACGCACTACTATCCGGCGAACTGCAAGCGCCAAAAGGGGAGCGATGAAAGTTAATTCACTACCAGCCATGTGTGCAATGACCGTGTTCTTTGGTGTTGTGATGGTTTGCGCTTCCATATATCGACCATCTGTTGCGTTTCAGCTTGTGATGCTTATATGTGGAACCATTTCTTTTACGGGTATGTGTGTTGTTAAAGCGATCAAGGAGTATAAAAATGACTGAGCGCGAGAAGTTTGAAAAGTGGCTCAACACTTTGGATAAGCAAACGCTTGTGACTATGACAGCAAAGCAAGCCAAAACAATAAAATTAATGCAAGCCGCCAAAGCAACATCATTCAGCCTGCCCGACCGTATGGATTATGAATTGCACGGCGACAAGGTAATTAACGACCCGTTTGCTGATGGTTATAACCAATGCCTGAGTGATGTAATTGCGATGAATGAGGAGTAATAGGTGTTATGGCTATTTTACTCCCCCAAAAAAGAAGAATACCAAAATCAGGAAATATGCTGGAGCCATACAAATACATCAAGGGCGAACCAGTGTGGACTGATGATCAGATTGATCTGTTATGTTTTAATCTAATAAAGAATAAAGAATACAATTTTATTTCAGGAGCTTTAAGAATGGATATTGAACAAGCAACATCTGATATTGAGTCACTAACAAAGGTATTTGGAAATAAAATCCAGCAATTTACAAAAACACAAACCGATTTATCAGAACAAGCAAAAAAGGTATCCGGGCAAGTTAGAGATTCAGCTAATAAGCTAAATACCGCCATGCAGACTTTAGATAAAAGCATGAATCTTGATAAGCTGCAACAGCAAACGGAGCTTCTTGAGCGAATGGCTGCTGCAATGATCGCTCTCGCCAACCTTGAACAGTCTGGTCATTTAGATCGCATTTCTAAAGCATTAAAGAATCAATAAGGGGTTTGCAATGAATGCGATAGCAAACATTTCATCAGATGAACTAGTTAAGCAGGCGGAAAAATTATTAAAGGCTGCCGAGGATGTAAAAAAGAGAGAAAAATCAGCAGCAATAAAAGAGGAGGTGGCACCGATCCAGCTTCTTGTTGCTAAGTCAGTTGTGGCAATACAAAAGCACGTCGATGGGCTTGTTGATGCGATGTCTGATCTTGAAAAAGCATCCGAAGCACTTCGCAAGGCATTGGCGAATTAATTAATAAAGCAGCACCGGAGCAGCCGGAATAACCGCACTACCCGCTACGCCCTCTCGAAATAATTTTTAGGTGATAAATAAATGACAGAGAATGAATTAAAGAAATTAGGTGATGAAGTTACACCTGAGGTTGCATGCCAGTTTTTGGGTGGTGACAAACCAGTTGCAGCAAGTACATTGCGCGGCTGGGTTAGTGATCACAAACACCGCAAACTATTATCCCCGATCCGTTATTCATGCAAATGTGTGAGATTTCCAGTTCAGGGATTAATTAGTTTTAAAAACGCATGCCGAGCTCAGTTCTAACGCTTACGCCGAAGCAAAGCCACGTTAGCCAATATACTTGTTTCGTGCGCCTCAAATGCCTGGCGCTTTAATGCCATTTCCTCGTTAAGAATTTCTTCTGAAAAATCGTAATGCTCAGCCATTGGGTCGCTTTTATTATCAGAGTGATGCATGCACATCATGCTTATTTCTTTGGTATCGGAGCGACTAAATCCACGCTGCCTAAGTTGCGCGATAATGTTACTTTTCAGAAATTTTCGACACATGGTGTTAAATGCGCCTGCGCTACCCTTCACCATACCTTCATGTATCTCACCCTTTACGGCATCTTTTGGGCTGTATGTCTTAATTAATTTATCAAGTGACCGCTTTGAAAACGCATTTTTAGGATCTGACGGCTGCAAAAAAACATA
>JADHEF010002072.1_pt1 | contig 10056 bp, 6 predicted proteins | sample 8952391 | NCBI WGS metagenome assembly JADHEF01 (sample SAMN16124439, study PRJNA663245) | bioreactor sludge metagenome | isolation source: sludge (nitrite) | place: India:Bengaluru | collected 2019-02-28
GACTCCGAGGGCTGCGACGGCAGCTTCTCGCTCTTCGGGCGCATCCCCCTCCACTCCCAGGTCCAGGTGTGCCTGGCCCAGCCCGAAGCCATCGTGAAGGACGTCTACAGGGTGGCGGCCGAGGCCGCCCACTGCGGCTTCCGGCCCCGGGCGGCGCTCGCCGTGAGCTGCGCGGGTCGCAAGCACCTCCTGGGCAACCGCATCGAGCACGAGGTCCAGGCCATCCGCGAGAGCCTGGGCGAGGATCTCGCCCTGGCGGGCTTCCCCTCCTTCGGCGAGTTCAGCCCCGTGAACGTGCAGGGCCGGTACTCGGAGACGTACTTCCACAACATGACCTACGCGCTGCTCCTGCTGGGCGAGTGACATGGCCCACCGGTTCCTGAGCACGCGATCCGACGCCCCCCGGGGCTATGAGATCCTGAACCCCGCCAAGAGCGATCTGCTGCGCGGCACCGTCGTGCTGCTCGTGACGGACGAGGGCGAGGCACAGCGGCTCCTCGAGGGCCTGTGGACCCGCTTCTGCGGCATCCTGATCGTGCCTTCCGAGACTACGGCCATGGAGGCCTGCGGCCCGCTGGCCTGGAGGCTCCAGGCGCCCCTGGAGCTCATTCCCGCGCTGCAGCCGTGCCTGGAAGGCTTCGCCGCGGCCATCGGCGTGGGGAAGGCGGCCTCCGACCAGAAGCTGGTCTGGCAGAAGGAGGTGGCCCGCCTGGACCTGGTCCACTCGGCAGTTCGCGAGCACTACAACCTGGTGACCGAGCGGCTGCGCCAGAACGTGGTGCAGGTCTCGAACCTGAACCGTTCCCTGCAGGAGCAGCTCGAGCGGATCCAGAGGACGGAAAATGCCCTGCAGCGCAGCGAGCGCGACCTGGCGATCACCCTCGACGCCATTGGCGACGCGGTGGTGGCCACGGACCTGAACATCACGATCCGCCACATGAACCCGGCGGCGGAAGAGCTCTGTGGCTGGCTGAAGGACGAGGCCGTGGGACACCCCATCGAGGATGTCTTCCCCCTGCTGGACGTCCAGGATCGCGCCATCCACCCCGAGCTGGCCGAGCGCGTCCTGACCCAGGGGCGCACGATCGGCCTGCCCAAGGACACCCGGCTCCATGACCGCCAGGGACGCGAGCGCCGGGTCTTCCACTCCGCCGCCCCCATCCAGGACGACCAGGGCCGCCCCATGGGCATCGTGTACGTCTTCCGCGACATGACGGAACAGCTCCGTCTCGAGGAGGACCTCCGCCAGCGACAGCGCATGGACGCACTGGGCCAGCTGGCAGGCGGCGTGGCGCACGACTTCAACAACCTGCTCCTGGGCATCCAGGGCTTCGCCGAGCTGCTGGAGACCCGCCTCGGGGACGACGACCAGAGCCTCCACTTCCTCCGCTCCATCCAGACCGCCTCGGAGCGCGCCGCGGGGCTCACCCGCCAGCTCCTGGCCTTCGCCCGGAAACAGGCTCCCCGGATGCAGAAGGTGGACCTGCACCGCCTCATCCGGGACGTGGTGGAGCTCGCAGCGCATACCTTCGATCGCCGGATCTCCCTCCGCACGAGGCTCCTGGCCTATCCCTCCACCATCGTGGGAGAGCCCGCCCTCCTGCAGAGCGTCCTCCTGAACCTGCTCATCAACGCCCGGGATGCGATGCCGGAGGGTGGCGTGCTGATGGTGACCACCACCACGCACAGCCATCTTCAGCTGCCGCAGAGCCTCGCAGGCCTGCCCGCCATGGACTACCTCTCCGTGGAAGTGGAGGACTCAGGCATCGGCATCGCCCCTGAACACCTCGACCGGATCTTCGAGCCCTTCTTCACCACCAAGAGCACCGGCAAGGGCACGGGCTTGGGGCTCTCGGCCCTCTACGGAACCATGGAGGACCACAAGGGCAAGGTGACGGTCTCCAGCCAGCTGGGGGGCGGCACCCGGTTCACCCTCTACTTCCCCCTCGCCGAGGCACTGCCCGAGGCCATGTCTGTCGAGCCCGGGATGCCCGTCCGGGGCCATGTCCTGGTCGTGGACGACGAGGACTTCGTGCGCAACTTCCTTCGGATGAGCCTGGAGTCGGCGGGCTATTCGGTCTCGATGGCGGAGAACGGGAGGGCGGCCCTGGACCTCGTGGAGGCGGACCCGAGGGCCTACGACGTGGTGCTCATGGACCTCAACATGCCCGTGATGAACGGCCGCGACGCCCTGGCGGCCCTGCGTCCCCTGGCCCCGGACCTGCCGGTGGTGGTGGCTTCGGGCTACATCACGGAGGCGGATTCGGACGACCTGCGGGCCCTGGGCGCCCAGGCCATCCTGGCCAAGCCGTTCAAGATCCAGGAGCTCTGCGAGCGGATCTCCGAGCAGATCTCCCTGAAAGGTTAGGTCGGGGCAAGGTCAGTCGCTGCCCGTCTCGGTCTTCCAGCCTCCGGGAACCGCCTCCAGCCGCACGCCGCGAGCGTGTCCCGTCACCCAGACCTGCCCGCACCCGGCCGCGCGGAGAACATCAAGCGTGGCGGCATGGGGGAAGCCGAAGGCGTTCCGCCGGCCTGCGGTGATCAGGGCCACTTCCGGTCGGAGGGCCTCCACCCAGGCGGAATCCGAGGCGCTCCGGCTGCCATGGTGCCCGGCTTTCAGCAGCCGATGCGGAGGTCCCGAACCCGGATCCCCCAGATCCAGCAGATCCCGCTCCTGCAGCGCAAGGGCATCGCCCATGAGCCACAGCTCCCGGTCCCGCCAGCGCACCCGCAGGACCAGGGAGACCGTGTTGGCATCCTCGAACAGGAGAGGCTTGGGCGGCCACCGGACGGCCAGTTCCGCCTCACCGGTGCGCCAGGCCTCGCCTCCGCACATCTCCCGCGAATCCCGGACCAAGGCTTCCGGCACTACGGGGGCCCAGGTTCCTGTCAGTCCAGGCACATGGACCCGCTCGAAGGACCGCAGGCGCACCAGGGTCGGCCACCCGCCCGCATGATCCTGGTGGGGATGGGTGACGACCAGGTCGAGGGGCTCGCGGACGCCCCTGCGGCTGAGCACCCGGGCGATGCGCCGGGCGGACCAGGGGGAGAGACCCGTGTCGATGAGCGTCGCGTGCCCGCCGGGAACCCGCAGCAGCAGGGCATCCCCCTGGCCCACGTCCACCGCCTCCAGGCTGAGGGACCGCGGCGCCCTGCCCGTTCCCCGGGAGAGGAGCAGGCCACCCGAGACCCCCACCAAGAGCACCACCAGCGCCCGGGTCCGCCGCAGGGCCGCGCCGGCTTGGCCCAGGCCGATCCAGCCCAGGGCCAGGAGGATCCACGGCCACAGGAGCTGGGTCCCCAGGGGCACCACCCGGGCGAAGACAGGAACCAAGCGCTCCCCTGTCCAGGCGAGGACTGCGCCGATCGCGGGCACGATCCAAGGGAGGGGCAGAAGGATCAGCACCAGGCAGAGCGGGGTCAGGAAGGACACCAGGGGCAGGATGAGCAGGTTGGCGAAGATGCCCCAGATGGGGATGCCCCCATGGAACAGGGCCAGGAGCGGAATCGTAGCGAGCCAGGGGGCCAGGAAGCCTGCTGCGGGTCGCGCCCACCGGCCCAGCAGGGGCGACATCAGGCCCGCCAGTGGCTCCACGCCCCAGAGCAGCCCCAGCAGGGCCCACCAGGCCAGGAGGAACCCGGGCTCGCACCCGGCCGCCGGATGGGTGATGAGCCAGAGCAGGAGGGCACCGTGGAGGGTCAGCACGGGAGGAAGCCGCCAGCCGCGGCTCCGGCCCAGGACCCAGGCCGCACCCATCAGCAGGCCCCGCCAGACCGGCGCGGAAAACCCCACGATGGCGGCGTAGAGCAGGCCGCTGAGCACGCTGGTCGCCCCGCTGCCACGCCGCAGGAGGCGCCGCCAGAAGGCCTCCGCCACGCCCATCACCAGGGTCACCTGCAACCCCGACACGATGAGCGTGTGGATGGTCCCGCTCTCGGCAAAGACACTGAAGACCTCGTCCCGGGCGGGCGGCAGCCCCAGCGTCAGGGCGCCCCACAGGTCCCGGGCCATGCCGCCCGGAACGTCCAGCGCCTCGAAGCGCCGCAGGAAGAACAGGCGCAGTCTCAGCAGGGGAGAAGGCCGGGGGGGCCCGAGGGGCTCCAGGAGCTGGGCCGAGCGGACGAAGACCCTGCGGGGTGACCGATCGCTGCGGGCCCGCCACAAGGGCCGTTCGGCGATGAAGACCGGACCCGGTTCGATGGGCTGGAGCTCGGCCCGGAAGCGCACCGGCGTGCCCGGCTCGGGGGCTGGATCCCCCTCCAGGGGCAGCCCCAGGGGCAGCTCACACCCTGCCAGGGAATCCGGCGATCGGACGGTCAATGCGCTGACTCGCCGGTTCCCCTGCATGCGCCAGGGCTCCGACACCGTCCCCTCCAGCTCCTGGAAGCCGACGGGCACGCTTGCCTCCCAGAGCGCCTGCCGGCGCAGCCCCAGGAACGTGATCCACACGAGCAGGCAGGCCAGCGGGATCACCCGGAGGGCACGCCAGCGCAGCAGACCAAGGGACAGCCCCACCAGGACCCAACCACACGCCAGCCAGGCCAGGGGCACGTGGCCTTCCCAGCGCTCGGGCACCAGCCAGGGCACGGCGCAGGCCGCCGCCATGGCCCAGGGCAGCGGCCAGAGCTCCGCGCCGCAGACGCGCTGCCAGAGTCTCTCTCGGGTGAGCATTCAGAGACCCTAGCACAAGCCGGATTCCGCCAATTCCGGTAGGCTGGTACTGGTCATTTCCGCGAGGAACCGTGATTCCCATGCCCCTCCGTTCCCTCTCCCTGGCGCTGGCCGCGGCCACCGCCCTGGGCGCCTGGAGCCCGAACTTCCACGAAGCCCAGACTGCCATGGCCCTCGGGATGGTCCCCAAGCGCATGAAGGACTTCATGCTGTCGTACGCCCCCGCCCTGCGGGACGGCGCCCGGGGGGTGGCCAACGACCAGGTCCCTGCCCCCGAGGACATCGAGGCCCAGTTCCAGCGCATCCTCACCATGAGCGAGGAGCAGCGCCGCCCCGACGCCATCGTGAAGGAGCTGGGCACCCTGGCCCACATGACGCAGCTCCTGCTGGACCCGTCCGCCACCGTGGGCGTGACCCCCCTGCGGGAGAACTTCGAGGCCTACGGCGACGAGTATCTCTTCCGGCAGGGCAAGAACCGGCCCAGCATGGGCGCGAACAAGGAGCCCTTCTGGGCCGTCAGCGCCCCCCCGGACCCCCGGCCCCAGGTGCTCAAGTGGTCGGAGCTGAAGTACGAACGCCACCGGACCCTGCTCCAGCACTTCGACACCGCCAACAACCGCCGCATCGGCCAGTGGGGGGACCTCTCCGTCCCCTTCGCCCAGCTGCAGCTCTCCTACTCCAGCGGGGTCAACGCCACGGCCAACATGTGGATCCTGGTCTGGCGGTCCGTGGGGGAGTACTGGGATCTTCCGCAATAATTTCCGGACCTCCCCAGGTTAAAGATCGGGATGGAAACGCCGTTGACAGGTTAGGCGACTAGGATTTCCTCTGGATCGGAGGTATCTTCCTATTCATCTCAACCGGGAGACTCAGATGGCTTCATACACCCGCCTCGGCTCGTATCTCCTCGCAGACGAACTCTCGGCGGATCCCTTCGGCAAGATCCACCGCGGGCTGACCATCGTCGGCAGCACCTTCGACAAGCACTTCCTGGTGCGCAGCTTCTCGGATGAGATCGTGAACGCCGGCCTGGGCGAGAAGACCGAGGATCTCGACCGACATGTGTCCAACCTCACGGGCAGCCGCGGCTTCGGCCACGCCTACCACGTGGAGGGCGGCAAGGCCCCCGTGGTGTCCTGCGACATGGTGCCCGGGCGCAGCCTCGCCCAGATGATCGAGAAGGCCAAGCACGAGCAGATCCCGCTGGGTGTCGACCATGCCCTCTCCGTGGTCCAGGGCCTGGCCCAGGCCATCATCCAGCTCCACGGCAAGGGCCTCAGCCACGGCGTGCTCTCGCCCCACAGCATCTGGGTCAGCTTCGAGGGCGCCACGGCCATCCTCGACGCTCCCTTCGCCACCATCATCCACGGCCTGCTGCCCAAGTGCCCCGTGCTGGGCGCCGCCCTGGCCCGGTACCGCAAGACCGCAGCGAATCCCCTGCTGCAGGACCTCTTCTCCCTGGGCGCGATCCTCTATGAGCTGCTGACCTTCGAGAAGCTCCCTGCCCCCGACCAGATCCCCGCGGCCCTCGACCGGGCCACCCTCAAGGCAGCCCAGGAGGACGGCCCCGTGCCCCAGGAGATCCTGGAGCTCATGAAGCGGCTGCTGATGGTCACCCAGCCCTTCGAGAACGCGGGCGCCTTCGGCGCCGAGCTGGAGCGGGTCCTGTACGACGGGGACTACAGCCCCACCACCTTCAACATGGCCTTCTTCATGCACACCCTCTTCCGGGAGGAGAACGAGCTGGACAACCAGGCCATGAAGGCGGACCAGACCGCCGACTTCACCCCCTATGCCACCGTCGAGTCCGGCGCCTATGCCGGTGAGGGCGGCATGAGCGCCGGCCTCAAGAAGGCGCTCCTCTTCGGCGGCATCGCCGCCGTGGCGGTCATCGCCATCGTGGGCGGGGTCAGCTTCTTCACGGCCAAGAGCGCTCGCGAAGCCAAGGCCGCCCTGGAGGAAGCCAAGAAGCTGAACGAGGCCAAGGACCTGGAGCTCCAGAAGCTGGCCCAGGAGCAGTGGCTGGCGGACCAGAAGGCCCAGCAGCTCGCCTTCGAGGCCAAGGAGGCCAAGGAAGCCAAGGCCCGCGAGGAGGCCCAGCGCGCCCTTGAGCAGCTGCAGAGGGATGCCGAGGAGAACCGCAGGAAGCGCGAGGAGCTGATCAAGCAGAAGCAGGCCCTCCAGGCCAAGAACCCAACCCTGACCGCCACCCCCATCCCCGTGGCCGCGACGGGCACCACCCCGAAGCCCACCACTCCTGCGGCCACCACTCCTGCAGCCACCGCCGCGGACGCTCCTCCCGCCGTCACCCAGAAGGCCGCTCCCTCGATCCCCAGGCCCGGCAGGAGCAACCTCCCTGCCAGCCTCCAGAACACCGACATCGTCGTGGGCGTGAAGGTCTTCGTGGACGCCCAGGGACGGCCCCTCAAGGTGCTCATCGAGAAGGGCGTGGAAGGCTCCTTCGGCTACAACGAGGCCGCCCGGGAAGCCGCCCTGGCTTCCACCTACAGCCCCGCCAAGAAGGCCGGCCAGCCCACCACCGGCTGGGTCTCCCTCACCTACAACTTCGGCCGGCCCCAGTAGCAGCCGGTCGTCCGCGGATCACGGCCCGGGCTCAGGCCCGGGCCGTTTGCGTCTCTGCCGCGGTCCGCGCCAACCGGTCCACCCGCTCGTTCTCCGGGTGCCCGGCGTGGCCCCGCACCCAGCGGGCCTCCACGCGGTGCCTCTGCAGCAGGCGGTCCAGCTCCTGCCAGAGGTCGGCGTTCAGCACCGGCTGCTTGTCCGCCTTGCGCCAGCCCGCCCGCTTCCACCCCTCCAGCCAGGACTGGATGCCTTTCACCACGTACTGGCTGTCGCAGTACAGCTCCACCTCGCAGGGTTTGGTCAGCGCCGACAACCCCTGGATGGCCCCTGACAGCTCCATGCGGTTGTTGGTGGTGTCAAGCTCCGAGCCAGCCCCTTCCTTCTCATGGGACCCGCCCATGGCCCGCACCCGCAGCACGTAGGCCCAGCCCCCCGGCCCCGGATTGCCCAGGCAGGCGCCGTCGCAGAACAGTTCGACCTTCGGGCGGTTGGACATCCGTAATCTCCACCTTCCACCTTGGCACACTCCCGGACCCTGGCGAAGAATGGTGGGAAGGAGGGACGATGACCTCGAACGTGGCCGTCATGGAAGGACCGCTGGACGCCCAGGCCCTGCGCGCCGCCGCTGCTGACCCCCGCGCAGGCGCCGTGGTCGTCTTCGAAGGTTGTGCCCGCGACCACCACGAGGGTCATGCGGTGGACAGCCTCGCCTACGAGGCCTTCGAGCCCATGGCCGTCGCCGAGCTGGAGAAGCTCCGTGCCGAAGCCACCCAGCGCTTCGGCCTCGTCGCCTGCCTGGTGCACCACCGCATCGGGCATGTGCCCCTGACGGAAGCCGCCGTGGTGGTGGTGACCGCCTCGGCCCACCGGCGGGAGGCCTTCGAGGCCGCCCTCTGGATCATGGACACCATCAAGGAGCGGGTGCCCATCTGGAAGCGGGAGCGGTTCACGGAAGGCGGCGAAGGCTGGGTGGAGGGTCATCGCCTGGTGCCCTGAGGCCAAGTTGCCATCAAGAGGATGAGTCCACCACGGGGGCACTGAGAACACGGGGTAAGGAGTCAGGGATTCCAAAGACAGGTTTGGCCTCTTTTCTTGCTCTTGCTTCTTTCTCAGTGCCCTCCGCGTCTCCGTGGTGAACCCTCTCGCTCAAATGCAACCCGGCACGAGGCCGGCTCCCGGACCGATCCCCGCCGGCGCGGTTCCCACGATGGCCTTCGGCCTGCACTTTTTCAAACCATGAAGGAGTGATAAGCTGTTTTTTCTACCCGATACGTGACGCCATTTACCTATTCCACCCCACTCGCCCGGAGCATGCATGAGCTGGCAAGACATGGCCGCCCTCACCGGCGCCCCGGGGTTCGACATCCCAGCGGCCAGCGGCCTGACGAACCTCCTGTCCTCCTTCGCCTCGGCGTTCCTCCAGACCACCCGCCTGCTCAAGCTGGCGTTCGCTGAGGGCAGCGGGATCCCCGCCAACACGCTGCTGCCCCACCGCCTGAAGGGCCGCGAGGCCATCAACGAGGGCTTCCGCTACGAGCTGGAGGCCCTTTCGAGCGATGCCGCCATCGAGCTGAAGCGCCTGCTGGGCATCCCGGTGGAGGTGACGCTCCTGACGGACGCGGGGACCCACCACGAGATCTGCGGCATCGTCACGGGGGCGTCCCAGCTCGGCTCGGACGGGGGCTTCGCCACCTACCGGCTGGTCATCGAGTCGGTGCTGGAGATCCTTTCCCGCCGAAACACCTGCCGGGTCTTCACGCAGATGAACGTGAAGGATCTCACCAAGAAGATTCTTTCGGAGCACCTCGAGGGCAATCCGGTCCTGGGCTCGGCCTTCCGCATCGACGACCGCTGCCAGGTGGACTACCCGGAGCGCCCCTTCTGGATGCAGTACAACGAGTCCGACCTGGCCTTCCTGAAGCGCCTCTGGGCCCGGGAGGGCATCAGCTTCGTGGTGGTGCCCGCGGCGGAGTCCACGAAGGAGCATCCTCAGCATGCGGTGGTCCTCTTCGATGAGCCCTCGGACCTGGACGGGAATGCCTGCGGCACGGCCCGCTTCCACCGCGTCGACGGCACGGAGCAGAAGGACGCCATCACCGAGTGGCGGGCCCGGCGCTTCCTGCAGACGTCCTCCGTGGCCCGGTCCAGCTGGAACCACGAGTCGTCCTCCACCCTGGACACGGCGGAGACCGCTAGGATCTCCCAGGGCGAGCATGGGGATGCGCTGGCCTCCACCCTGGAGCACTACGAACACCACCTCCCGCTCGAGGATGTCGAACCCGGTGTGCTGGAGGGCCGAACCTTGGCCCGGGTTAAGGCGCTGGAGGGTTCCTCGAAACACTTCGAGGGCACCGGCTCCATGCGGACCTTCCAGGCGGGCTCCTGGTTCACCCTCGCCCAACATCCGGTCCACGACCGGGATCCGGAGAAGGACCGGGAGTTCGTGATCACGAGCCTGGAGACCAAGGCCGTCAACAACCTGCCGTCGGACCTGGCCTCGGGACTCTCAGTATTGCTCTCACAGGGCAAGCCGAAAAAGCCTGGGCAGGCCGCACCGGAGCCCCCCTGCACCAACCGCTTCACCTGCGTACGCCGGGGCATCCCCATCCTCCCCGAGGAACACCCCGCCCCTCGCCCGGGTCTCATCAGCGCCCGGGTGGTGGGGCCGGAGAACGAGGTGGTCCACGTGGACGAGCTGGGCCGCATCAAGGTGCGCTTCCTCTTTACGCGAAGCCACGAGCATTCTGAGTCCGGCGCCGGGGACACCGACGCCGACAGCGCCTGGGTGCGCCTCGCCCAGA
>JADHEF010002073.1_pt1 | contig 10052 bp, 4 predicted proteins | sample 8952391 | NCBI WGS metagenome assembly JADHEF01 (sample SAMN16124439, study PRJNA663245) | bioreactor sludge metagenome | isolation source: sludge (nitrite) | place: India:Bengaluru | collected 2019-02-28
TCTCCCTGGTTGGTGGTCGTGAAGTCGCCCCAGAGGCGCAGGACCTCCCCGGACCAGCGTGGGTTGTGGGTGAAGACGACCCCGGTGCCCGAGGCGGTGGAGCGGTTGCCGTACACCATGGCCTGCACGGCCACGGCCGTTCCCCAGTCGTCGGAGATCCCCATGATGCGCCGGTAGGCCTGCGCCCGGGGGGACTCCCAGGAGTGCAGCACCCGCCGCAGCGCGAGCAGCAGCTGCTCGAACGGAGAGTCGACCACGGGGATGCCCGCCTCCCGGATCAGCTGCCGGTAGGCGAGCGCCACGGAGCGCATCTGCTCGCCGCTGAACAGACGCTTGAGCGGCAGCCCGGAGCGTTGCTTGGTGTCGCGGATGATCGCGTCGAACTCGTCACGGCTCAGGTCGTGCGCCATGCCCCAGCTCTGCAGGAAGCGGCGGTAGTTGTCCCAGGCGAACCAGGCGTTGCCGGTGCGGGCGGCGACGGCGACGGTGATCTCCTCGTTGTTGCCCACGTCGAGCAGGGTGTCCATCATCCCGGGCTGGGACACCGCCGAACCGCTGCGCACCGAGAGCAGCAGCGGGTTGGCCGGGTCGCCGAAGGTCCTGCCCGTCGCCTGCTCGAGGCGTCGCAGCGCCGCCCGGATCTGCTCCTGGAAGGTGCGCTGCGCGGGGGGGTAGCCCTCGATGACCTGGCGGCAGCGGAACACCTCGGTGGTGACGATGAACCCGGCGGGCACGCGGAACCCCATGCCGTGCAGCTTCACGAGGTTGAAGCCCTTCGTCCCGAGGTGCACGACGCCGGCCCGGGATTCGGCCGCGGCGTCGAGCGCCACCACCGCCCCCCGCGGTTCGTGGAGCAGCAGCTGCAGCAGCTGGTCCGCCGGCAGGGTCTCCGCCTGCTGGCGCAGCGTCTGCAGGATGCGGCCGATGAACCCGTCGAGCCGCTGCAGCCCCGGGGTCGCGGCGATCCGGTCGCGGAAAAAGATTTCCGAAATGCGGTGGTGCAGGCGCTCGGGGTCCTCCGCCGGCTCGGGAGGGAGGTATTTGGCGAGGATCCGCCCGGAGCTCAGGCCGGGCAGGATGCGGCCCAGGTTTGCGCCGTGCAGGTTGTGAAAGTAGTCCTTGACGATGTTCTGCACGGCCTGGGCGAAGCCCTTGAAGATGTCGATGTACTGGGTCACCGTGAAGCCCCTGATCGACAGCGAGTCCTCCAGGAACTCGAGCTGGCGGGTGAGCTCCGCGGAGCGGATGCCGTCCAGCCGCAGCGCCTGGTCAAAGCGCGTCAGCAGCTGGTGGATCCGGTGGAAGGTCGCCTGGGTGATCAGGCTCAGGTCGAGCTCCCGGATCAGCTCGTCGAACAGGACGTCGGCGACCGACTCCAGCCGCAGCGACAGCCCCAGGCAGTCGAACTTCATCTCGTGGTAGCTGCCGTACATCGAGGGGATGTCGACCGTGATGTGCCGCTTCTGGTAGATGTCCTCGACCGGCTCGTAGCTCGCCTCCGAGAGGATCACCGCCTGGAGGGTGCCGAGGTAGCCCAGGATCCCCCCGAGACGCGCCTCGGCGTCCGGCTCGGCCAGCGCGCGCTCAAGCCGGTCGAGCCCCGGCAGAGCCTCGGGCCGCAGCTGCGCCAGGAGGCCCGCCACGTCGGCCCGGTCGCAGCGGTACTTGCGGCACAGCAGGCCGTAGAGCTCGACGGCGAGCTCGAGCCGCTCGAGATCCGATTCCGAGGCGGCCGGCACGTAGCCCAGGAGCGCGCGCAGCTTCCCCGGCGGAAATGACGCCAGGTCCTCGGGAATGCGCACCCCGCGCCGAGCCAGCCGCATCATGGCCCGGTGCAGCCCGCTCACATGGGGGCCGCGGGAGTCGACCCGGCGGTAGACGGCGGGGGGCACGAACGGCGCCAGCGCCTCCTTGTCGAGGTCCCGCCAGAACCGGAAGACCGCCTCCATGAAGGGCAGGATGCGGCTGCTGCTCTCGACGTGGCTCTGCTTGCGCAGGAAATGGACGAGCGGGTCCTCGCGCCGGCAGAGGTCGTCGATGCGGGTGGAGACCTCCCGCAGGCGCCCCTCCGCGCCGATGTCGTTGAAGAAGACCGGGCACAGGCGCGCGAGCTGCTTGACGAGGTGGTAGACGGGCTCGATGCGGCTGTTGAGCAGCGCGGTGACGTCCCGCGGGAACAGGTCGTTGTCGCGGATGTGGACGCCGCCCAGCGCCAGGTGGATGACGAGCGCCGACAGCAGGCGGGTCGAGCGCCGGGGGTGGGCCTTGATCAGCTCGAGCCAGGTGCGGACGTTCTGCAGGTGGGCGGCGTTGACCTGGGTGCGCCACTCGTCGTCGACCCCCTGGACCATGGGCGACTGGAACCCGAAGTCGATCAGCGCGTCGATGAAGAAGTTGACGAGGTCGAGGTCGTCGGTGCGCTGGACGCCCTGCCCCGTGTTGAGGATGCAGCTCAGCGCGGTCGCGGGGTAGTCGTGCGCGCGCTCCGTGAGGATGGAGAAGGTCTTGCGGATCAGGCGCTGCACGTCGCGGTAGTGGTCGTTGACGATGATCCAGGTCAGCGTCCGGTTGATCTCGCGCAGCGTCTCCTCGTGCAGCAGCGCGAGCCCCGGGACGCTCATCATCTGGAAGAGGAAGACGAGCTTGAGGTGGTGCCCCCGTCCGCGCGTGCCGCCGCGCTCGAGCAGCTGCTGCGGGACGGCCTTGTAGGCCGCGACGATCTGGTGGAAGCCGGGCAGCGCGAGCAGCCGCCCGGCCGTCTCCTCCGCGGAGCCGGGCGCAGCCGCGAGGATCGCCTTCAACGCGGCGCGCCGCTCGGCGAGCCGGGCGTGGGAGATCTCCCCGAAGAGGTCGTCCCACGCGCCGGGCTCGCCGAACTCGGCCGCCTCGCGGTCGAAGCGTGGCTGCGGGTCGGGCCCGGCCGACCACGAGGCGTAGGTGCGCTCCAGGAAGCGGGCAAGCACCCGGTTGACCGCCTCGATGCCCTCGCGCCCGCCCGGGCCCCGGAGCACGGCCCGGGCGAGCTCGGAGACGGAGAAGTAGCTGCGCACGACGAGCTCGAAGGACGGGTCGCCCGCCCGGTCCATGCGGTCGAAGGCCGCGAGCACCACCGGCCGCAGCCGCGGGCTCCCGGCGCCTTCCTCCGATGCGCTTACGGCGAGCAGGACCTGCAGCAGCGCGTCGGCCGCCTCCGCGCGCGTCGCGTCGTCGCGCGCCTCGTTGAGCGCGGCGTCCAGCACCCCGGTCAGGATCGCCAGCGCCTCCGGCCCGCGGGCGTGGCGCCGGAACAGGTGGAGGTAGCCGAGCGCGTAGCGGCGGGCCTCGGCCACGATGAAGCGCCAGTTGCGGTAGGGGTGGGAGATCTCGCGCAGGAAGGTCGCAACGCCTTCGGTCAGGCCGTAGTACTCGCTCATGACCTCCAGGACGACGGCGCAGGACGGGTCGATCGCCACGTCCACGTGGTAGTCGGCCAGGTTGGCCTCGAGCGCTTTGGACCGGGTGCGAAGCTGGGAGTCCACGACATGCCTCCCGGACGATCGCGCCGCCCGTATCGGGCGCGCGCGGGCACCGAACGCAGCACAACCAGGATGTCATCCGGGGTGGAGGCCCCGGGCGGGATGATCAAAGCGTAACAAAAGCCGCCCGGAACGGCAAGCCCGCCGGGTGCCCGGGGCACGGAAGGCCGGCCCCCTGCCCGGCTTGTGTTTTCCAGCCGATTCCCCTACCATCCGGGCATGCGACACCATCACCGGCAAGCGCCATCGATCCTGCGGGAGGCCGCGCTGCTGATCGCGGCGGCGGTCGGGCTCGCGCTGCTCGCCAACGCCTGGCGCCCGGACGGGCTGAGCCTCTTCACCGCGCCCCCGGCGGCCGGCGAGCTCCCGGCCGACGCGCTGCAGATCCCGCTCGAGGAGGCCGCCCGGCGCCATGCCGACGGCTCGGCCCTCTTCGTGGACGCGCGCGCCGCCGCGGACTTCGCGGCCGGCCACATCCGGGGCGCGCTCAACGGTCCGGACCATGAGTTCGACCGTTGGATCGAGGGGTTCATCGCCGCCACCGAGCCCGAAACCGTGATCGTGGCCTACTGCGAGGGGAGCCGCTGCGAGCTGTCTAAGTCGCTCGTGGAAAAGCTCCAATCACTGGGGTATGCGAACGCGCGCTACCTGCCGGACGGGTGGGGACAGTGGAAGGCACAAGGCTTGCCGACGGAGACGGGCACGGCGGGGAGATAGGGGTTTTAGGGTTCAGGGTTCAGGGGGTCGAGGGGAGGACAGATACTCGATCCTGGATTCTGGATGCTCGATGGCGCAGATGCAGGATACAAGATACAGGATACAGATAGAACAGTCGGAGCTTCATCTTGCATCTTGAATCCTGAATCCTTGCATCCAGCATCTCTAAATCCTGGATTCAATCGAGCATCCAGTATCGAGCATCCAGCATCGAGTAGCGAGTATCCGCTTCACCCCACCCGCATCATCCGGTACACCACCATCCCCGCCAGCCAGGCCAGGTCCTCCGGCGACAGGATCCGGCCGGCCGAGCGGTCGAAGAGGATGGCCGCCTCCGGCGGGAACTCCTCGTCGCCCGCGTGCAGGATCAGGCGGAGCGGGACGTTCGGCAGCGGGCGAAGCTCGGCCGCCGCGTCCCCCTGCCCCACCGCCGTGCCGCCCAGGCGCGCCGCGGCCCGCCGGAACGCCTCGAGGTCCCCACCGAAGCGCTTCTTCAGCGGGTCGACCGCGCGTTTGACGAAGGCCGGGAAGTAGAACGTCGCCCCCGGGATCTCGCGGTAGGCGACCCAGTCGCCCGTGATCGCAACCGGCGCCTCGGCCGCGAGGTAGTGCAGGAGCAGCACCTGCTCCTGGAGCGGGATCTGCGCGCCCGCCGCCACCGCATCCGCGAACTCGAAGCCCGGGCAGCGCACTTGGTAGAGACGGTCGAGGAACGGGACCTGCAGCGCACCCGCGTCGAAGGCGAAGCCGGAGCGGGCGGCGATGCGCTCGCATGGGTCGGCCGCCAGTTTCTCGCGGGCCAGGCGGCAGGCGGAGATGTAGTCGTCGACGCGAGGCATGGGAGCTCCAGATGAGGTTCACGGTTCAGGGTTCAGACGACCAACGGGGCCGTAAGGGCAATTGCCTGAATGGCGTTCCGATTGCGATCGCGATTTCCCGGTGGGGGCGGCATCTTGCCGCGATCCCGATCGAGGCGGGACGCCTCTCCCACAGGTTCATGCTGCTCCGCCTGGCCGGAACATGTTCCTGACAAACGCCCTAAACCTGGCGCCACAGAATGCAACGGCGGCGCTGCCGATGCAACGCCGCCGCGAGAAAGAAATGAAAACCAAGCATCAGGCCGTCAGGCAAGGCGCGCGGCCCTTTGGGATGCGCAGCATACTGGCCAGTATGTGAGCAATCACAAAGGGCCCCGCAACGCAGCATCACGGCCTGAGGCGCCGGTTTTCCTAAATTTCCAGCCAGCTGTCCGAGTACAGCGTCTTCCCCAGGATGACGTTCACCGTCTTGGCGTAGTCCTGCATCTCCTTGGAGAGCGAGGCCATGTCGGGGGTGGCGCCGTCCATGATGCCGTAGATCAGGTCGACCACGTCCTGGCGCTTGCCCTTGGCGATCGCGATCAGCTGGTCGTCCAGCGGATCGGCGATGACCGAGACCATGCCGTGCTTCTGCAGCATGACCATGTAGGTCTGGTTCAGGATCGGCCGCAGGTGGCCCGGAGGACCGTTGGAGATGTTCGACAGGCCGCAGGTGCTCTTGGCGCCCGGGGCAATGTCCGGGATCATGGACTGGAAGTTCATCAGGCTGATCGCCTGGGGCTGCTGGATGTTGACCGGAGTCACGATGCCGTCCACCCAGATCTTCTCGTTGGGGATGCCGGCCTCGTTGGCGAAGTAGAGCAGCTCGACGCAGAGCGCGGCACGCTCGTTCTCGTCCCGCGGCAGCCCCTCGGGCCCCCACATCAGCGCGATGAAGTCCGCGCCGGCGTCCTTGGCGATCGGGACCATCTTCTCGTAGCGCTCGGGTCGCACCATGATGGAGTTGACCAGCGGCGGCTGGGCGGTCGGCTTGTAGACCTTCAGCGCGGCCGCGATGGCCTCGATGTTGGAGGTGTCGAGCGCGAGCGGCACGTCGGGCACCACCTCCTGGACGGTCTTGACCACCCAGGGCATCAGCTCGTGGCCCTCCTTCTTGGCCGGGCCGAGGTTGATGTCGATGTAGTCCATGCCCTTGGACTTCTGGAACAGGGCCTCCTCCTGGATCGGCTTCGGGTCGCGTTCTTTGAAGGCCTTGCCGATCTTCTTGGAGATGACGTTCAAGCTTTCACCGATTAAAATCATGCGCTCCTCCCTCGTGTGTCGAACGGGTCAACGGGCAGCGGGCACGCCGGCGGGATACCGGCGCGCCCCACGGGTGACGGTCAGCGGGCCTTGAGGAAGGCCGGCAGGTGGGCGGCTTCGCGCGGGCCCACCGTGATCTTCCAGCCGGACAGCTCCTCTTCCATGTCGCCGGCGATGGCAGCGGCGTAGCCCGGGATGATGACTTCCTTGTTCTTGACCTTGTCGGCGATGCCGGACTTCTTCACGAACATGCCGACGTCGTCGCCCGCGAACTTGCCCGCGGCCCAGGCGGTCATGACCGACAGGCCCTCGGAGTCCTTGATAAGCAGGTAGCTCGGCACCCGGCTGGCCTCGATCTCACCGGAGACGATGAAGTAGGTCAGCGCGAAGTTGGTCGTCACGAGCACCGGCGAGTTCTCGTTGGGGTTGTTGATCTCGTAGATGCCCTGGGTGACGGTCATCGGCCGCTGCGGGTCGGTAAAGATGTTCAGCCGCTCGAGCAGCAGCGGGAACAGGCTCTCGCCCGCGAAGTCCGACAGGACGACGATCCCGCCGTACTTGGCGACGAAGGTGCCCGCGATCAGCGTCTCGACCTCGAGGCTGCCGGCCATCTCGCACGGGAAGACGATGGTCGGGAAGCCGAGCGCGCGGTTGCCGTCTTTCAGGGCCGCGCGGCGGATGGCGATCATGTCCTGGTGCAGCTGCTTGGGCTCGCGGCTGCCGGGGTCGAGCACCAGGTCCTTGAGGCCCATCTCGGTCAGCTTCGTGGTGAGCGGGACAAGGTCGGCGACCGAGGCGGCCTTGACCGCGAGCGGCAGCCCCGCCTCTTTGGCGAGCGCGCCCATCTCGGCCAGGTTCCCCGCGGGGGCGGCGTACAAGAGCGGGCGTTTGAACCCGGCGGCCGCGACGGCGGCCTTCATCACGGCCGGCTTCTCGGTCATCAGGATCAGGTTGAACTCCGAGGTGGTCGCAATCGTCTTGGCCGTCCGCGCGAAGGCCTCCGCGTTGCCGTTCACGTCGCGCACGGCCACGAGCTCGGGCCGCAGGTTGAGCCCGACGCGCTCGTACTGGAAGGCGTTCCAGGTCTTCAGACGCGTCGCGAGCTCGGCCTCGGCAATGTCGGAGCCGACCGCTGCGGCGAGCAGCGTCGGGTTGAAGAAGGTCTTCTCGTGCCGGTACTGCACGGTCTCGCCGCCGGTCGTGGTCGCCCGCACGCCCTTGCCCAGCGCCACCGGCCGGATGGGGGGGGCGGCGGCCTCGGAGAGCGCCGCACGCGCCTCGGCCGACACGTAGGGGCAGCTGTCGAGCTCGGCCTTGCCGGAGGCGAGGTTCATGGCGAAGGCGAGGCAGGTCGGGACCCCGCACTCCTTGCAGTTGGTCTTGGGCAGGAGCTTGAATATCTGAATACCGGTCAATGCCATGTCGGTCTCCTTTGTGCGTGTCTGAATCCGGTCGGGGGCGGCGCTCCCCGCGGGTCGCGCCGCCCGCTGTCCCCCGCGAGGCTCATCCGGCGATGAGCGGCTCCATCGACAGCGCCGGGTGTTTTTTCTCCTTCAGGAAGGCGAGGATCTCCTCCTCGGTGGTCCCCACGGTCTCGTCCGCGATGCGGTCGATGAGGTCGGGCACGCCCACGTCCTTGCCGCGCTTGAGCAGCCGCTCCTTGAGCTCCTCCTTCAGGATCTTGGGCATCCACACCAGACGCTTGATCCCGCCGTCGCCGACCAGGAACTTGCCCTGGGTGATGTTGTACTTGGAGTGGCCCACGAAACCCGGCGAGCTCGCGCCGCCGCCCATGACGCCGGCGAGCGTCGTGAACTTCATGCCGCAGGGGGTGTCCCCGCTGTAGTCGCGGTTGACGGTCATGACGCCGTTGCAGGAGGGCAGCATGGCCGCAATGCACTCGCAGCAGCCGCAGGTGGTCATCGGCGCGTGCACCATGGAGTAGAAGTTGTAGTGCGTGACCGCGCCGCGCGAGGCCTTCTGCACGAACTCGTTGACGCCCTTCCACTGGCCGAGCTTGGGGTCGAGGCACTCGCCCTTCTCGATCGGCTGGTTGGGGCCGGTCGGGTTGATCTCGAAGGAAGCCTTGCAGTCCATCCAGTTGTAAGCGCCGCAGAGACCCGTGCGCTCGGGGCTGACCGTGCAAACGTGGCTCGGCGCGAAGGACTGGCACAGCGTGCAGGAGTAGTAGGTCTCGACGTCCTCGTCGCGCATCTTCTCGACCCGCTCGTCGCGCGTCTTGTACTCGGCGCGCGCTCGCTCGGTGAGCTTGTCCACGTCCTCCTTCTTGGTGAAGAGGGTGACCTGGACCTTGTCGACGATCTTCTGGAAGTCCTGGTGGAACTTGGCGTGCAGCACGACGCCGATGTGCTTGAGCGAGAAGGCCTTCTCCTTGGCCGCCTTGCTCACCCGGATCCAGGAGATGTCGCGCTGGCCGATGTGCATGATGCCCTGGATGTAGTTGATCAGGTGGTGGATCTGGCGCTCGATGATCGGCTCGAAGTCGGTCTGGAACTCGCGGCCGGCGATCTGCACGTAGATGCCGAGCGGCGCCGCCCCGCCCTCCTTGATCTCGCTCAGGTCCGGCCCGACGACGACGACCTTGCCGTCCTCGATCTCGTTCATCTCGGCCATCTTGACCAGCTCGGTGCACTGGGTCTTGCCGCCGCCCATCTGGCAGTAGAGGTCGGCGCCGCGCACGCGCTCGCCCTCGTAGGCCGGGCCGAAGGACATGGGGATGTCGATCGTGGCCACCTGGACCTTTAGACCGCGCACCTCGACCGACTTCTGGACCATGTCGGCGTGGGCCACGTTGGCGACCACGTGCTCGTAAGTGCAGACACCGGTCGGCAGCACCTCGGGGATGTCGGTGTCGGCGATCGTGGGGAAGCCCCAGTTGACGCAACCGGCCGCCGCGGCGGCCCAGTCGGTCCCGACCTCGCCCAGCGCGTTGACGAAGGCGAAGATGCGGTTCTTGTTGTAGAGCAGCATGCGCTTGTAGTCGCCGGGCTGAACGCCGCCGAAGGCCATGGCGGCCCGGTTGGCGAAGCCCAGCGCGAAGATGGCCGAGGAGATGTAAGGGCCAAAAGGCACGATGCGCGTGTTCCAGCCGATCTGCACCCCGGCCTTGAGCAGCTGCTGCGCGACCGAGGTGTCGTTCTGCTGGGCGGCCAGGAAGATGTAGAGACTGCGCTTCTGGTACTCCTCGACGATCATCTTGGCGGTCTCGGGGTCCGGCGCCGCGCCGACGATGGCGGCAAATCCCGGGGCGGAGCCGTCCACGAACTCGACCCCGCGCTTGCGGAAGACGGTGTCGTCCGCCGCGCCGAGCCAGATCTTGCCCGCCTCCTCGTCGATCTCCTCGGAGTGCAGGTAGAAGTCCGGCTCGTTGAGGTAGCGCAGCGCCTCGCGCAGCTCGAAGCTGAAGAGCGCCGCCATGCCCGAGTCGAGCAGCGGCCCCAGGTAGGGCAGGTGGTTCATGCTCTTGATGTGCGGGGGCAGCAGCTTGCGCACCACCGCCAGGACCTTCTGCATGTCCTCGAGCGTCTCGACCTTGATGCCGAGCAGCGAGTAGATCACGGGCAGGTAGTAGGCCGTGTTCGGGAAGCCCACCTTCGTGTCCGCGTTGAAGGTTTCCAGCGCTTTCTTGTACTCGCCCTCCACCTGGGAGACGATGTTGTACGCGCCTTGCACTGCAGCG
>JADHEF010002075.1_pt1 | contig 10038 bp, 11 predicted proteins | sample 8952391 | NCBI WGS metagenome assembly JADHEF01 (sample SAMN16124439, study PRJNA663245) | bioreactor sludge metagenome | isolation source: sludge (nitrite) | place: India:Bengaluru | collected 2019-02-28
TGAAAATTATATCGCTGAAAAACCCTTTACAGATAGGTTTGTGCAACAAAGCCTTTAAAAAGTAACAAAATCCCTGAAAATAGATTTCTTGTACAGGAAATTAATCTTTTCGGATTTTCTTTAATTAACTCATAGTCTTCTATTCCAAGCTGAATTGAGTCAATTGCATTTTGTAGTATCGCCATTCAAAAGTTACCATTTTAATTTTTATAACGTTCATCTAGTCACTATACCAAGCTTATGCTAGAACAAACATATCACTATCAAATCTATAAGAATTCCTATGAAAAAATTGAAATCTAAACTCACCGTTCTAGGCTTATTAGCTACTGCATTTTCATCAGCCTTCGCCCTTTCCCCGCCCGCCCCAATCCCCCAACAAAAACAAGTTTCAGGTTATTACCAATACCAAGCTGGTGACGTACAGATCACTGCCCTGCTCGATGGTACAAACTTTATGTCACCAAACTTATTTAAAGATATTTATCAACAACAAGTGCAACAAATTTTGAAGAAATACTATGCAGATCAAGAGAAAGGCGTACAAACCTCAGTGAATGCGTTCCTCGTCAATACAGGAAAATCTCTGGTATTAATCGATAGCGGTGCAGCGAGTTGTTTCGGCTCACATTTAGGTTCAGTTTTAAGCAATCTAAAAGCATCAGGCTATCAACCTGAACAAGTTGATACCATTTTACTCACACATCTACATCCCGACCATGTCTGTGGTATCAGTAAAGATGGTATTGCCAATTTCCCTAATGCAACCGTGTACGTATCGAATGATGAAGCAAAATATTGGTTAGATCCGAAACAAGCAGCAAAACTACCGAAAGAAAAACAAGCCAATTACTCAGGTACGGTTGAGAAAATTAAACAAGCGATTGCACCTTACCAAGCCAAACAACGCTTTAAAACCTATAACCTCGGTGATGACATTCAAGGTTTTAAAGTCATTAACACGGCGGGACATACACCTGGGCATTTTAGTTATGAATTAAAAACCAAAGATGAAAACGTGGTGTTTATTGGAGATATTGTCCATTCACATACTGTGCAATTTGATAAACCTACAACGGCAATTGATTATGATATCGACCCGAAAAAAGCGGTACAAACACGCTTAAAGCAATTTGCAGAATATGCGAAAGGTGGGCAAACCATTGCAGCACCACACTTACCATTTCCTGCGATTGGACATATCTATTCGGCAGATGGGAAAAGCTATGAATGGATTCCTGTTCATTTTAAGGATTAATTTATACGAAAATCACCTCTTCTTTGGGCTGAAAGTTAAAAGTCACTTCAAACCAAATATAAGTTTGTTAAATCATAAAAATCCCCTCATTTGAGGGGATTTTTTTACTGCTGTGGACTCATCGAATTTTGTACAAAATGCGGAGAGCGAGGTCCATATAACAACCCTTTTTGCTGCATCAACTGCGGAGCATACAACTGCGTACTTACACTGTTAGACAGTACATAGGCTTTGTCCGATAAGTGATTCGAAATTTGGTCAATCAAAGCACCCACTAACATCCCGACCAGACCCGCGTTGCTATTATTATTGGCTTGTTGGATTTTTTCCTGACCTTCCCATAATAATGCTCCGGTTTTTAAATCAACCAATTTTGCCTCGACCGCAACGGTCGAAGTCGATTGAATCACCTGATACTTAGAACCATATTCTTTAACTTTGACATACAGTGAGGCATCCGCTCCAAAAATTTCATTGAGTTTCTGAATTGGAATTTGCTGCGCATCATAGCCGTTGGTTACGCCATTTTCTTTAAATAGCGTATCGACCACAGAAATGGGGAACACATAATAGCCCGCTTCTGCCACAGGTAAAGTCACGGTAGACCAATACCCATAGGTTGCCCGTGTATCGGGTGACTCATTCACAGGCGGCAACACCAAAATAGATTTTGGCATATTGGCATGATATGCAGATAAGTCACGATTGCTTTTTGGTGTCGTAGCACAACCTGTGAAGAGTGTCACAGCAAGGCCAAGTACACATAGTTTTTTGAAATGTTTCACTTCACACTCCCTGCCGCAGACTGAGCCGTCATTTTTTTCAAAAGACGATCCATTAATACTGTCGACTCTGGGTAAGTTTGGCGTTCAAGTTCAAAATACTGAACAGCACGTGGGCCGTTATTGATATTTAAATTCAACAAACCCAAATGTGCATACAAGCCCGGAGGCACTGCTGCATTTTTGGCTTTGGCTTTTTCAATATCTTTTTCAAGTTTGCCAATCTGTTCTTGTGGAGAAGTCTTTTCTGGCAAACTCAACATCAAATAAGTTTGCTGCGGATATTCACCCCAGCTGTATAACGATTTTGGCGCTGAAACACAGCCCACCAAAGTCATGGTGCAGATCGCACCTAAAACCAATACGATTTTTTTCATTGATTCAACCCAATTACTGCGCAGACCACTTATTGGTTTGAATATCCAACACCAAATTATTAACCGCTTCACGCACAGCTAAATCTAGAACTTTACCGTTTAAAGTTGAGTCATAAGAAGCGGTAGAGCCAAAACCTAAAATTTCACGTTCACTGAGTGCATACTCGCCTGCGCCTTGCACAGAGTGAACAATTTCTGCTGTTTTTACATCGACAATATTTAAGTTCACTTTGGCATAAGCAATTTGGGTTTTACCACGGCCCAATATGCCAAATAGCTGGTGATCACCAACTTCTTTACGGCCAAATTCAGACACGTCGCCCGTTAATACATAACGTGCGCCTTTAATGGCTTGAGAGGATTTGGTAAAACCTGCTTCTTGTTGTAATTCAGCAAGGTTGTCACGGTTTAGGACAGAGAAATAGCCCGATTGCTGTAAATGCGTTTCTAAAATAGTTTTTGCTTGACCACCTAAACGGTCAACATTGTCTGAGAAAATGCCACGCATGTAGCTTGAGCGGTTGTCAAATTTTCCTACAGAAACAGGCGTTTTAGCGCCAGCGTATTTAACTGGCGCCACTGCCGCTATTACTTGCGGTGATTGAATTATTTTTGACGTTTCTGTTGTTGAACATGCAGATAATGCTAAGCCACTCAAAACAGCCAAAAATATCGATTTATTCAAAATTTATCCCTCAAATCTTTAATTTAAAAATCATTAAAAAATCAAAGGGATTATAACCATTTAGCTTTTAGTTACCTATACAAAATCCAGTTTTGTTGTTGTAAACCTTATCACTTCATTCCAAAAATCAGTTTTAAACCCAACACCGTCATCACCGCCCCTGCTGCGCGGTCAAATACGGCTTTAAACTTCAAATACACACGGCGCGGCTTTTCAGCAGACAATGCCACTGCAACCAACGAACACCAACCCGCATCAATAAAGAAACACAGGATAGGTAGTACAAAATAGTAATAGGTTGGGATTTCTTTGGGTAAAAGTGCAGTAAAAATACTGGCTAAAACAATCGCAATTTTAGGGTTGGAGAGCTGAGTAATTAAACCAGTCATAAAGGCACGGCGTAAAGTCATTGCTTTTGAGCTGGAATGATCTGCCTCAATTGGCTCTTTGGCATGTTTAATAATTTTAAATGCGAGCCAAAGCAAATAGATCCCACCACAGATTTTTAAGGCCAAATACGCTGACGGCACTGCCAACAACAAGGCTTGTAAACCAAGTACAGCCAACAGACCAAAAACAGCTGCGCCTGTTCCAGTCCCCAGTGCGGTAAAGAGGCCATGCTTTCGAGAAATCGCAATCGAATTTTTTGCTACATAAATCGACGTCGGCCCAGGGCTCATTGCGCCTAACATTAATGCAAAGGCAATCGAGCCCAAAATCCAAAATGATTCCAAGAGTGACCTCTAAATTGAGAGAATTTATCAGCTGCGATTTTACGCTAAACAAAGTTTTTACGATATTCACTTTATCAGTTATTTTTCACATTTATATCGTGATCAAGCCGCAGCGTGTACGTCCATTATATTTTTTAATGATAAATAAAAAAGCCTATTTTTAAGGAAATTTGGCATAGGCCATAGTGAAAACAACAATAGAGCAATTACTCAACAATAAACTTCAACATCAGTTATTTAGATCATATTCAATTTTAATAAAAAGACAAATGTGTATTAAAAATAGCCATCATATGCTTATTTTTGATTACAAAATATAATGGGAGGATTGCTTCCCTTTTCATACATTTTTCATATATAAAAAGACTTACTATTTATAAGGTTTTATTTCTCTAAACCACATTTTTAACTTCATAATTTTTAACATCAGAATTAAAGGTGAACCATGCAAAATAAGAAGCGCACCCCATTAGACACGCAACAGTCCCATCTTTGGATCATTGGTGGTGGTATCGCAGGTATGGCTGCTGCTGCATTTGCGATCCGTGATGCCAAAGTCCCTGCCAAAAATATCCATATTTTAGAAGAACTCGATATTTCAGGTGGCTCGATGGATGGCGGACATACACCGCATGCCGCGCAAGCTTGGGTAACACGTGGTGGGCGAATGCTGACCGATGAAACTTATTTGTGCCTATGGGACTTATTTTCCAGTATTCCATCTTTGGAAAATCCAGACATTTCAGTGCGTGAAGAATGTCGTGAGTTTAATGAAAAAGTAAAAACCCACGCCAATGCACGTTTGATTGATGCCGAACATGTCATTGCGGATGCGGAAAAGCTTGGGCTGAATACGCTACATCGTGCACAAATGCTACGCTTACTGGCTTCAAAAGAAGAAAAAATTGGCAGCCGCCGCATTGATGAATTTTTTGATGAGGCCTTTTTTGAAACCAATTTCTGGCGCATGTGGCGCACGACTTTCGCTTTTCAAAAATGGCACAGTGCAGCAGAGTTAAGACGCTATTTCTTGCGTTTTATTCAAGAATTGCCACGCATTCATACCCTAGCGGGTGTGAAACGTACTAAGTACAACCAATATGATTCAATGATCCTGCCCTTGCAGCGTTGGCTAGTCGCACAAGGCGTCGATGTGCGTTTTGGACACTATGTCACAGATGCGGACTTCATTACCAATGCTGAAACTCAGGAACGCCATGCCTCGCGACTATATGTACAATTGCCTGAAGGCTCAGAGCAAATTAATCTGAAAGCCAATGATTTAGCTATTTTCACTTTAGGCTCTATTACAGCAGACTCTCGTTATGGCGATAATCATGACGTGCCTGCCCTCATTCGTCATCGAGAAGATCATGGCTGGACGCTTTGGGAAACGCTGGCACAAAAAGCCCCAGACTTTGGCCGTCCAATGACTTTTTATGGCAATGTCGATGAACATAAGTGGGAGTCTTTCACTCTGACTATGAAAGATGACGTGCTACTTAAACGTATTGTTGACTATACAGGCAATGAACCGGGTACAGGCGCACTGATGACTTGGTACGAGTCGGGTTGGCATTTATCCATTGTGGTTCCTGCACAGCCACACTTTGCCGAATTACCTGAAGGCCTGTATACCTTATGGGGCTATGGTTTCCAAATTGACCATATGGGCGATTACATCAAGAAACCAATGTCCGAAGCCACGGGGCAAGAAATCCTAACAGAACTGATTAAACAGCTCGGTTTTGACGACATTTTAGATCATGTTTTGGCAACGACTGATGTTACTACCGCCATGATGCCATACGCCTCTGCCCTATTCGCCTGCCGTAAACCGGGGGATCGTCCACAGGTAATTCCACAAGGCTCACAAAACTTTGCCTTCCTTGGACAGTTTGTGGAAATTGAAGATGACGTGGTCTTTACTGTGGAATATTCAGTTCGTGGAGCAATGCTTGCCATTTATGAGTTCTTTGGGGTGGAACGTGACATCCCTGAAATTTACAATGGTCTACTTGATCCAAAAGTGGGTTTAAAAGCTTTAGAAACAGTGTTCCACTAAGCTTTTAATAATAGTGATAAGAGCACCTTTATGTCGCTACTATTACATAGTTTAATTTAAGCAACGTTTGGATACGCGAGTGTGGCAGGGATGCCACACGTTATCCATCATAATAGGGATGTTATGTATGGATAACAAAGGCTTTTGCTTACTTTTGGCCTATCAAAAGTAAGGTTATTGCCTACGCAAACACCTTTTGTACTTTATTGAAAAGTTGAGGCAATGCACACACCTAGTTTTAAATTGGATAAAAAGAAAAATTAGATAAAACTTTATACCTCATTAGTAAATAAATTGACTAATCAACATAGGAAAAACATCTCCACGTTTTAAATAAAATACCGAAACTGACTAAGTGCTTTTCTATCGTTTTCTCATGATTTTAGATTTCATAAAAATTACAAAACTCACTTGAAGCTTTGACTGTACAGATGCAGCATAAGACTCATCTAAAACTTTAAAAATAAATCTATGAAACTAGCAGAAGCACTTTTATTGCGTAGTGACTTACAAACCAAACTCGCGTCTTTACAACAACGCATCAACAATAATGTGCTAATCCAAGAAGGCGATGAACTGAGTGAGGACCCGAATGCGCTAATGGATGAGGCCTTTAGTGTGAATACAGAATTACATCATCTGATTGAAAAAATTCATGCGACCAATGCTCAAGCTAAAACCAGCACGGGTCAATCGATGCTCAGTGTTTTAAACACACGTGATTTGCTCACACAACAGCATCGTATTATTCAACAGGCCATCGACAGCTCACGACGTGAAAATGGTCGTTATAGTTCGAGTGAAATTCGCTGGGTTAAAACCATTACGGTTGCAGACTTGCAAAAACAAGCCGATGCAATTAGCCAGCAACTCAGGCAAAATAACTTAGAGATTCAAGCTTCAAATTGGCAAATCGAACTGATCTAGTCAATTTGAGCCACAACAGTTTGGGCATATTGGGCGAGTACAAGGCCTTTTATACGTTTGTAAGGCTTTAATTCAACAAACGTTTGCAGGAAGTAAGACGTCTACTTCACATTTTCACAAATCTGGCGTAGCACAATGCATCTTTTATACTGCACATCGCACCTTGCACCACCATGTACTGACAATATGCCTCCCTATTTTTACCTATTAGTAGGCATCAGCCTGTGGAGGCGTTTTCTGATTAAAAGCCATTTCTTGTGATGGAAGTTTATAGTCACGATCATGCACAGGAACTCCGCCAATAATCATGGTACGAGCCTCAGTTCTAGGCTGATTCAAATCCTTTTTTGCATCACACGCGGTTAGCTGAGTGAGCAATAAAACCAATACTAGGGTAGATAAGGTTTTCATCATATCCCCTCATTTATCATTATTGTGCTTTCAGCATAGCACTTTTATTTTTCCAATCCTATCGACTTTGTTACAACTCTTATCTATCTACATGATGGTTCTGTGCGTATTTTTTTATTTCAAGAAAAATCAAGCATTCGTTTATAAAACAATAATATAAATGATTTAAGTTAACCAAAATTCGATTTAAATATTTATCCGACGTATTGAAAAAACTATCTTGGCGGAGTCTTATCTTGTTTTATTCAATTTCTTCATCAGCCTGCGGCTCGCCCTACTTTTGTTTCGACAAAAGTAGGCAAAACCATTGTCATCTGCAAAACCTGTTCATTCCTTGGATTTATTCAAATATAGCGAATAAAACATTATCTTATTTACACCATGCAGGTTGCAGATGACGTTTCCGAGTCGCCTATTTCTTATCGAAATTAGATTAAATTAGAAAAAGACAACCTGATTTACAAAATCTTACAGGATTAAATATTTACAACGGACATTTTTGTCCGTTAAATAATAGCACTCCCAAATCAAATGAAATAATCACCATGACCAGTCGTCAACAGCGTGCTGCACAAAACCGTGAGGAATTGCTGGAAGCTGCAGTTCAGGTTTTTCGTACACACGGAATCAATGCCCCCTTACAAATAATCATTGATACAGCCAATGTCGGGCGGGCGACGTTTTATCGTAATTTTGATGACCGTCGTGCCTTGGTGATTGCACTCATGGAACAAGCTTTGGAACGTCTCGCTGTTCGTGCGGCAGCGTTTTCTCAGTATGAAGATGGTTTTATTCGTTTAATTGAAAACCATGTTTATAACTTGCCCTATTTAACCGCACTGATGGAATATTGGCGGGTGATTGAGCGTGATGATCCCGTCATGGTCGATATCTACGCGCGCCGCAATGCGATTTTACAACCGTTAATTGATCAAGCCATACAGCACGGCGTATGCCGCCCCGATTTGACTACCCAAGATTACGCCATGATTACAGCGATTTTAAGGACTTCATTTCAAGGGCTAACCGATCTAGAGCAACAACAACTTGCACAACGTGCAATTGAACTCTTACTCAATGGTATTCGGGCATAAAGGTCACCACTCATGACACAGCCACCGCGTTTACTCGAACCTGCACCAAACTGGACAGCCGAAGAAAAGCCAACCCTGCCTGGCTCTCCTGCCGTGATCGCACACTCCACGCCTAAGCGCTTCATATATTTTTTTATTGGTTTATTTGTCGCACTGTCTGCAAGTCTCAGTAACGGTTTTATTACCGCGAATTTACCCTTAATTCAGAGTGAATATGGACTCACACCCTCTGAGGTGGCATGGATTCCTGCAGCTTATGTCATGGCCAATGTCAGTGCGAATCTGATTTTGTTTAAAGCCCGCCAACAATACGGTCTGCGTCTATTTTCTGAAATAGGCCTACTGATTTTTATTGTAGTTTTAGTTTTACACGTCTTTGTACATACCTTTGAAATGGCTGTACTGGTGCGTTTTATTAGTGGCATGGTTGCAGCACCGCTCAGCTCTTTAGGCATGTATTACATTATGCAGGCTTTTAAGCGAGAAAATTTTGGTCGCAGTATCTATTTGGCTTTAGGCTTCCAACAGCTTGGTATTCCCTTAGCATGGATCATTTCTCCGTACCTTATTGATGTCAATAACTGGAATGTCCTATATACCTTTGAAATTGGTTTAGCCCTGTGCTGTTTTGCAATGGTGGTGTCGCTTAAATTACCCCGCAGTTTAAGAATTGCTGTTTTTGAAAAGCAGGACTTTTTCACCTTTGCCTTGCTTGCGCCTGGTTTTGCCTTTTTGTGTATTGTACTGACCCAAGGGCCAATCTTGTGGTGGTTTGAAGTGAAATGGTTGGCATACCTTTTAATTGCAGGGTTCAGTCTGATTGTGATTGGTTTGGTCTACGAACATTATCGGGTCAATCCACTGATTATGACGCGTTGGCTGGGGACATCATCTACGCTTCGTTTTATCATCGGTGCCTTTGCAATTCGCTTCTTAATGTCGGAGCAAAGTTATGCTGCCGTGAGTTTTCTCAAAACGATGGGTATGGGCCCCGATCAATTTGTCCCGCTCTATGTGGTGATCTTTTTAGGCATTGTGTCTGGAACCTTATTTAGTGCCATCACTTTTTCACGTGAACGGATTATTTGGCACCTACTGTTAGCAGAAGCTTTGGTATTAATTGCTTGCGGACTGGATTTCCATCTCACTAGCGATGTTCGTCCTTCTAACTTCTACGGCAGTCAGTTTTTGGTGGGCTTTGCCAGTGGTGTGTTTATTGGTCCACTCTTAATCACGGGGATCTTAAGTGCCATGCAAAAAGGCCCTACCCATATTGTCACGTTCATTGTTTTATTTTCAGCGACTCAAACATTTGGTGGCTTAGTCGGTTCATCGTTTTACTCCACCTATCAACAAGTCCGAACCCAGAACTATCGTGCTGAAATGATTCAACAACTCCCCGAAACCAATCCGTTGATTGCACAGCGTCTTTTAGCGTATCAACAAAGTTCGCATAGTTACACGCTCGATCAGCAGTTAGAGCAACAACAAGCCTTAAAAAATTTAAATCAAGTGGTAACTCGAGAAGCCCAAGTACGTGCCTATAACGATGTGATTAGCTTCAATGGCGTTGTTGCCATGCTGCTGTTGCTATGGGGGACATTCCTGATTGCACGGAATCAATATCAACTGCGACAACAAGCGAAAATCGGTCATGTCTAATGCCATTGCTCCCTATTTATTGAGAAATTGTTATGTCTGAAGA
>JADHEF010002076.1_pt1 | contig 10025 bp, 9 predicted proteins | sample 8952391 | NCBI WGS metagenome assembly JADHEF01 (sample SAMN16124439, study PRJNA663245) | bioreactor sludge metagenome | isolation source: sludge (nitrite) | place: India:Bengaluru | collected 2019-02-28
ATCGAAATCCAATGCAAAAAATGCAAAAAGAGCTAATTTTTCAACTTTTTAAATTTATTTAAATTAATTAATTTATGGAAAATATAATACATTCTTTTTGGTCTACACCAAGTATAAAAGATAAAACAATAGAACATGATAGAAATAACGGAGGTTTTCTCACAGAAAAACATCATGCAATGAGTTGGGCTTTGAGTTGTTTGAGTTGGAAAAAATATTATGGAAAAATAACATTATATACTGACAAAAAAGGAAAAGAATGGCTAATAGATAAATTAAAATTACCTTATGATGATGTAATTGTTTGCATGGATGAAATAAATAATGTTAATCCAATTTATTACGCATATTCAAAATTATATGTTTATTCTTTACAAGATAAACCTTTTCTGCATGTTGATGGTGATACATATATTTTTGATAAATTACCGATAGATTATAAAAATTCTGACTTAGTTTGTCAAAGTTATGAATACAATTTTTCTTTTTATGGTAAAGTATTAAAACAAGTATGTGAAAATCTAAATAATCTTCCAATTGAAATATATAATTACAATTCAGAAAATTTTCAAGCCATAAATGCAGGTATTATTGGCGGAAAGGATGTATTTTTTTTTAAACAATTATTTTTATTAGTAAATGATATTTTCAAATAATACAATAGATTTGGAAAGATACAATGTGTTGATGGAACAATTTTATTTTTATATGCTTGCTAAAAAAAATAACTTAAAAATAGAAAGATTAATTAATTCTAATATTAGTGAAAATTTTAAAGAGTTAACACAATTTCATTTAACACCTTGTTACAACTCTTACATACATTTAATTAGTTTTTCAAAAAGACAATATTTGCATTTTCTACAATTAGAATGTAGACTAAAAAAAGAATTTCCTGAAACCTTTAATCATATAAATTTAGTGTATAACAATAGTAATACACAAAAAAATAATTCTTTTAAAGATAATATCAATCATTTTAAATTAACAGCTTCATTAATAGATGATGAAGAAATTGAAAATATAGAAGATAGAAAAGACAAAATTGAAAATTATCTTAATCAAACTCTAAAAGATAAATCAAGTTATTCCCTCTTCATTTATGATATATATCAAATTGAAGATTTTATATATAAAATTAACACTCAATATTCCAAAGAAAATACAGAAAAAGAAATTTCCAATAACATTTCTAAATTATACGATAAAAAAAATGTAAATGATTTAAAATTTAAGATTAATGAAAGTAAAGGGGAATTAATTTTTTTAAATTTTGATTATTCAAATTATAATATAATAGATGATTTAGAAAAAATAGTATCTGAATATAGAAATTTAAAACAAACGAAACCATTACCATATTTTATTTTTGTTGAAGATGACTGGTCAGAAATGTATATTGAATGTAAACGACTTGTTGGTTGGAATTTATTATATTAACCCGTAGTGCATTATAAAAAAGGTTACTCATAATACGAAAATTTCGTATATTGTATTGACTACCAATCTAATACATTATGAATAACCTAGATGCAATTTACGATTTTATTTTAAAGGAATTAAGAAAATTAACCATCAAAGAAAATTTTTATTTCAAACCAATTAAACCAAAATTATCTGAGTTAGAACTCATTGAAATAAATATTTCTGCAGAATATTTATCGATAGATTCAGAATATCAGTTGTTTAGATACCTCTCTAATTCAAAACTAAAGGGAATGATTGAGAGAAGTGTGTTTAATCGCAGAAAAAGAAAGCTTTTCTTACACTTGGAAAATATTAGAAAACTTATGGTTGCTAAATTTAATGAGATGGAAACCACTTTTATTGTAGATTCGATGCCTTTAGAAATCTGCAAAAACGCAAGAGCGAACCGCTCTAAAATTTGTAAGGAAAATGAATTTTCGTTTCCCAGCAAAGGTTATTGCGCTTCTCAATCGAGTTATTATTATGGTTACAAATTACATGCAGTTTGTTCTGTTTCCGGAGTTTTCCAAAGTTTTGATATTTCTACAGCAAGCATTCATGATATTCATTTTTTGCAAGATATCAAGCATCAAATGAACAATTGTACGTTGATTGGAGACAGGGGTTATTTATCCACCCAAGTGCAAACAGATTTGTTCAATTATGCGAATATAAAGCTGGATACACCCATGAGAAACAACCAAAAAAATTATCAAAAACAAAAATATATTTTCAGAAAATCCAGAAAAAGAATTGAGACTTTATTCTCTCAACTTTGCGACCAATTTAAAATCAGAAACAATTACGCAAAATCTTTTAACGGTTTTAAAACAAGGGTATTGAGCAAAATAACAGCATTAACTTTCATTCAGTTTGTAAATGTTTTTGTTTTCAATAGAAAAATGAATAGACTTAAAATTGAATTAATTTAATAATGCACTACGAGTTATATTATTACCTTGACGAAGAATCAAAAAATATTAGTGATTTTATAAATATAATCACTAAATCTAATTTTTTAGATTATGAGGGAAATAATTTAGAATATGATATAACAGATTTTTTATTGTCAAACGCAGTTTACCACTCTTATTTAAAAATTGAAATATGATAAAGAAAATAATTTTTATAATATTATTAGCACTTATAAGTAAAAATGTTTATGCTCAATCTGATACTATTAAAATGGATAGTATAATGAAAACTATTGAGCTTAAAGGAGTAACAATTATTGCGAAGAAAAAACTATTTGAAAGGAAAATTGACAGATTAGTTTTCAATGTTGAAAATAATATTTCTGCAACTGGTTTAGACGCTTATGAGTTACTGAAAATTACACCTAATTTAAGAGTGAATAATGATGTTATTACTATTCCAGGAAAAAATAAACTTGCAATAATGATTAATGATAGATTAGTTCAATTATCTAATGAAGAATTAATTAATTATTTAAAAACTATTTCTAGTAATGACATTAAAAAAATTGAGGTTATCACAACACCACCTTCAAAATATGATGCTGAGGGTAATAGTGGTTTGATAAATATTGTATTAAAAAAAATTACTACTGATAATTGGAAATCCACTTTACGCTCCTCTTTTGGTGTGGCTACTTATACATCTTATAATAACGGAGTAAATTTTAGTTTTAAAAAAAATAAAATACTATTACAATCAGACATCAATTATAATAATGGTTCATGGCTCAAAACAAATACAAATACATATAGTTATATTGACAGAAAATGGATCACCAGATAATAATTGCTACAATAACTGCGACAGAGGTTGTAAAACTAAATCTTAGTTTAATTTGAGGCTATTCAAATTTTAGAATAGCCTCTATTTTCTATAATTAATAAATTTTTAAAATATATAGTATGAAATATAGTCAATTTAATAACCATTTTTTTTATGAACAAAAATATATATGGTTCAATTCATTTAGTAATGAATTTTTGATACTAGAACCTATCTTACATGAACTTCTTATTGCTTCAATAACTGAAAACAATCCATTGGAATTAAAAGATATTCATCAAGATTTTTTTGATGCGTTATTATCAAAAAATTTTATTCTTGATAAATCTATTAATGAAATAGAACTTGTACGAGAATGGAATAAAAGATTAATAGAAAATGATAGTTTTTATCATATAACCATAAACCCAACAATGAATTGTAACTTTAAATGTTGGTACTGTTATGAAACACACATTAAAGATTCAAAACTTTCAGATAAAACCATTCAAGCAATTTGCAATCATATAAATTTAGTTTATAACAACAATTCAAATTTAAAAGACTTTAAGCTTTCATGGTTCGGTGGTGAACCACTATTATATTATGATACAACTGTAAAACCAATATTAGAATTTGCGTATAATATTTTTAATAATACTAACATTAATTTCTATTCCACATTTACTACTAATGGTCTCCTAATAAATGGTGATAGAATAAACGATTTTAAAAAGTATAATGTTAATTTTTTACAGATAACATTAGATGGTTTTGAAGAAGAGCATAACAGAGTTAGATATATTTCAAAAAACAAAGGATCTTTTATTCAAATTGTTGAAAATATTATTTTATTAGCTGAAAATGAAATTAATGTAACCGTAAGAATTAATTTTTCAGAAAAAACTTTACTAAATATTTCTAAATTAGCCGATTTGTTTTCAAAAATTGAAAACAAACACTTAAAATATTTACTTTTTGATTTTCATCAAGTATGGCAAGAAGAAAAAGACCTAACATTAGAACTAAATACCGCATTAGATTATTTTAAATCAATTGGGCTTAACACGGTTCAAAGAGATGATGTAGATACATTTAAATCCCCTTGCTATGCTGATAAAAAAAATCATGCTACAATTAATTATAATGGAGAAGTTTTTAAATGTACAGCTAGAGATTTTAGATCAGACATCAAAGAAGGTGATTTATTAGATGATGGTACGATAAACTGGAATAATAAATATTATCAAAGGCTTGATTCTAAAATCAAAAACACCCCATGCTTTACCTGTTCTATTTTACCTATATGTGGTGGTGGTTGCAGTCAGGTATCATTAGAAAACATAGATATTGACTATTGCGTTAAAGATTTTGACGAAAATAAAAAATTAGACATCGTTAAAAATAAATTTCAATTCACACTATATAAGAGTAATGCTTAAGTTTATTCCTCAACATGATCAAATGGATTGTGGCCCTGCTTGTATAGGTATGGTTGCGAGTATATACAATAAGAAAATTTCATTACAATTTTTAAAACAATTAACCTTTATTTCTAAAGAGGGGGTTTCTTTATTAAGTATTAATGAAGCTTCTAAAAAAATAGGTTTTGAAACTTTTACATCAAAATTATCTACAATAGAATTAATAGAAAATAAAAATACCCTTCCATCAATCTTACATTGGAATCAAAATCATTTTGTAGTATTAATAAAAATATCTAAATCTATTCTCAGAAAAAAATACTTTTTTCATATTGCAGACCCAGCTCATGGTTTTATAAAACTTAATCAAGATAAATTTGAAAAAGCATGGCTAACAGATAATAATACAGGTGTTAGCCTTTTCTTAAGTCCAACAGATGAATTTTTTAAATTTGTTCCACCAAATGAAGACAAACTTACTATTAAATATGTTTTAAAATATTTAAAACCATATAAAAATAAACTAAGTATCATATTTTTATTATTATTACTTGGTAGTTTATTAACATTAATATTTCCATTCTTAACAGAAAAGCTTATAGACAAAGGAGTAAACGCAAAAGATCTACCGTTTATAACCTATATTTTATTTGCTCAATTAAGTTTATTTGTTGGTACAATAACTATCAATATATTTCGTAATTGGTTAATGCTTTATGTAGGGACTCACTTAAGCATTACAATAATTTCTGATTTTTTAAAAAAAATGATTATGTTGCCTATTAAGTTTTTTGATACTAAACTTATGGGGGATTTTCAACAAAGAATACAGGATAATCATAGAGTAGAAGATTTTTTAACTTCCCAATCAATGATTACGCTCTTTTCTATAATTACCTTTTCAGTGTTTTTTGGCGTATTATGGTATTACGATTATAGAATATTATTAGTCTATTCAATATTAACTTTTTTTTCAATTATGTGGTCTTTTTATTGGTTGAAAAAAAGAAAAATTCTAGATTATTTTAGATTTCAGTATTTGAGTGAAAATCATGAGTCAATTTATGAAATTTTAAATGGTGTAACTGAAATGAAACTCAATCAATTTGAATATTTTAAAATTAAAGAATGGGAAGATATACAATTTAAACTTTTTAAACTTAATACAAGAATTTTAAAGCTAGATCAAATACAATTGTCAGGATTTGAAATAATAAATCAATTAAAAAATATTTTAGTAACATTTTTAGCTGCTTTATTCGTAGTAAATAATTCAATGACATTGGGTATGTTATTGTCAATTTCATATATCATTGGTCAAATGAACTCACCTATAAATCAATTAATAGGTTTTTTCCGTTCATTGCAAGATGCTAGATTAAGTTTAGAACGTCTTAATGAAGTTCAAAAGAATAATCCTGAAGAAAATTCAGATATTAACTTGATAGATATTAAAAGCATAATTAATAAAAAATCAAATAATACTAACAGATATGGTATTAAAATTGAAAATTTATATTTTCAGTATGAAGGGCCTAAGTCTCCTTTTGTCTTAAATAATATTAATTTTTTTATTCCAAACGGAAAAATTACTGCGATTGTAGGAGCGAGTGGTAGTGGTAAATCTACGTTATTAAAATTACTTTTAAGATTTTATGACCCTACAAAAGGTCAAATATTAATTAATGATAATGATATTATAAATATTTCCCCAAACAGTATAAGAGAAAACACAGGTGTAGTTATGCAAGATGGTTATATTTTTTCAGAAACCATTCAAAGAAATATTGCAACAAGCGATACAGATATAGATCATGACAAATTAAACAAAGCTACTAAAATAGCAAATATAGAGGGTTTTATTAGCAGTCTTCCTCTTGGTTATAATACGAAAATTGGAGCATCTGGTAATGGTATTTCAGGTGGTCAAAAACAACGAATATTAATAGCAAGAGCCGTATATAAAAATCCACATTACATTTTTTTTGACGAAGCTACTTCGGCACTCGATGCTGAAAATGAAAAAATCATACACGATAATTTACAAGAGTTTTTCATAGGAAAAACAGTTATTATCATTGCTCACCGTTTATCAACAGTTAAAAATGCTGATAATATTATTGTTCTTAAAAATGGTAAAATTGTTGAGCAAGGAACACATAAAGAACTAGTGGAAATGAAAAATGAGTATTTTAATTTAGTTAAAAATCAATTAGAATTAGGTAACTAATAATTAGATTTTTTTAATTTTGTGCTATTAACCAAAAAAATAAAATAATTATGGCATCAACTTCAGAAACAGGACACGCAAAAAATATTGCAAACTTTCAAGACCTTATCTCCTTTTGTCAAGGCTACGGAGCAACTTATAACCCAACCAAAGAGAGTTTAAAAATTCCACAACTACAAGCATTATATCAATTGGCACAAGACAAACTCAACGCAACTAAAACTCAAAAAACAAATTTTGACAATGCTACCAACGAGCGTAGAAATTCCTTTGCAAATCTAAAACCATTAGCCACAAAAATCATCAACGCATTTGCCGTTTCAGGGGCAGACACTTTAGCCATTGCAGACGCCAAAACTGTAAACAAAAAATTACAAGGGACATCTTCTAAAAAATCAACCACAGAAGAAACCAATCCAGAAAATACACCAACCACAAACAGCATATCAACTTCTCAACAATCTTATGATCGCTTAATCGACCATTTCGCAAATCTTATTCAAGTAGTAGAACAAAACACCAACTACACACCCAACGAAACAGAATTACAAGTTGCCACACTACAAACCAAACTCACTGAATTGCAAACCAAAAATACCAATCTTATTAACGCTTACACAGGTTACAGCAACGCAATGATTGAAAGAAATCAAACGCTTTACAATCCTTTAACAGGTTTGGTGCAAACATCAAAAGAAGTAAAACAATATGTAAAAAGCGTATTCGGATCAAACAGCCCACAATACAAACAAGTAAGCAGTTTAGAATTTAAAGTTATCAAGAAAGATTAATATGGTACAAGGTAAAAGTATAATTCTCGCAACATCATTTATAAAGTTGCTAACTGCGTTTATACTTTTATCTACTGCATTTATAATATTACAAAATGCAACTATAATACAAACGTATGCAAACATAAAATTACTAACTGCGTTTTATATTTTAGCAACTGCATTTATAAAACTATCGACTGCAAATATAAAGTTACTAACGGCGAATAATATTTTAGCATCGGAAAAGTTACATTTAGTAGGTGCAACAATAAACAGAAAACAATATGCCAACGCACAGGAAAAAGCACATTTGCAATCCGCACCACCCAACGCAAAACCCAAGATTGTAAAAGAGCTTTTCCCTTTCCCACTTTTGCCAACGCTCAAAAAAAGAATAAATTTCCTCCACTCCAATCCGAAAACCCAACCTTGCCGAATAGATGGCACAGCATATAACAAGAGTTTTGCGAGATTGCGGGGTAAGGTGCTAAATTCAAGTTTATTGCTTATCTTTGAACTTTGGTGCTTAACTGAGAGTTTCGGCATATTAAGCCCGCAACCTCGCAAAGCTCCAAACCGTTAGCAGAAAGACTTAACAAATATAGCGCAAATGAAAGTTGGCAACCTTAAAGGAGCTTTATTAGAATATATTGTTCGTCAATTATTAAAAAATTGCGGATTCACAAATATTAAAGCTGATAATTTATTTTCATATGAAAGAGGCGGTCTTTTTTTTATTAACGGAAAAGGATCTGCTCACGATGCAGATATAATAATGAATCCTCCTATTCAAATGCCTTTTGCTTATCCTACTCAATTAATATTTGAATGCAAAGCTTATCAAAATAGTGCTAACCTTACAATTGTTAGAAACGCTTTAGGACTGCGAAATGATATTAATGATTTTGAAATTGTAACACGAGAAAGTATCTTAAAAAGACAAAATAATCGAAGAGCTGATTATGCAATTGATAACAGAACCCGATATTTATATCAAGTTGGCGTTGCGTCAGTTAATGATTTTAGTAAACCTGCTGTTGAGTTTGCTGCCAACAATAAAATACCTTTGTTATCTCTAAGTTGGTTTCTTAGCTCAAATATAATTCGAGACTTTAATAATATCAATCAAGCTTTAATTGATAGTTTTGAAGAAGATGAAATTCAAAATCTTTATAGCTTTTTTAAAGATAGAGATGGTGATTTATACAATGAGAAATATATTAAAGCATTAAGATTATTAGATGATGACAACATAATTGGTGACATTGTTACTTTTTCAAATACTGTCTTAAGATTTGCTTATGTCGGATTACTTGAAACAGGTGATATGGTATTTTTATTTTCACGAACAACAACTGAAGATAATATTCTAAATAGTGAAAATAGATATGGAACGTTTTCTGTTTTAAAAGCTGAAATACATTGGTATGAAGTAAACCCAAACATATGGACATTAACTGTTTATAACCCAAATAATAGAGACGAATCAACTGAATTTGATTTTTATGTTCCAAACAAAATATTTAGTCATTGGAAATCTTTCAATTTAGATAAAAATGTAGCATTGGATATTAAGCAAAATTTTTTCTCAAAAATATTTGTATTTAATCAAAGGAATAATCCAGAAGCTCCTTTCTCTATAATTAATATTAACAATACTTGGTTACAAAATGCAAGACAAAGGCTATCTACAAATAATTAATAAGTCCTTCTGCTAATAACTAAGTTTTCGTCTTGTCCGAAGGACACGAGATGAAAACCCTGTTGAGCGGAACCTTCGGGAGCTTTTAACAGTTTTTTCAAACACTATGGGTTTATCGTAAAGTTTTTAGAAGATATTTCAAGAGAACAGGACGTTCTCTTTTTTTTAGGCATTCGTTTTTGGCGAACTTTGTCGGTTTTATCGTGTTTTCCTTCACGTTGGGACATAATTTCCCTTACCCAAAAATCTATTTTTTAGGCGTTGGCTGGCTTTGGCTCATCTCCAAAAACCATTGTGGCGGTCCCCTCAAATCAAACATTGCAATGGTGACTAAATTCCCTGTTTTACAACAACTGCATTTCGGTTGAAATGGCTTGGGTAAAGGTTTTTCTTTCGATTGGATGCCTAATTTTTGTTGCAGATTTTTAAGTTTTTGGCGTTTCCAAGTGCTGCTCAAAAAACCATAATGACGGATTTTTACAAATCTTTTCGGCAAAATATGCATCGCAAAACGGCGGATAAACTCTTCATGGCTTAAAACCATCTGCTTTTTGATGCCTTTTTGACGGTAATCTTTGTAATCGAACGTTACTGTTTTATCATCAATTTCCCTAATTCTACCATTGCTGATGGCGATTTTGTGGGTGTATCTGCCCAAATATTCCACCACAGATTTTGGGCTTCCAAAT
>JADHEF010002078.1_pt1 | contig 10024 bp, 8 predicted proteins | sample 8952391 | NCBI WGS metagenome assembly JADHEF01 (sample SAMN16124439, study PRJNA663245) | bioreactor sludge metagenome | isolation source: sludge (nitrite) | place: India:Bengaluru | collected 2019-02-28
TTTCATCCTGCAGCAATTCCGCGCACGCTTGCGGTTTTTCCTGCCGGGGCAGCAGGCACGGGCGGTCGGCGCGCGGCTGCTCAACGACCGCGTCATCGCAGCCGCGTTGCACCTGTTGCTGGGAGAGCCGGTGCCGCCGCCGGCGATCTGGTGGACGCCGGTGCTGGGCATGCTGTTGTGGCCGCTGGTGTTCGTGCTGCTCGATGCGGTGCGGCTGGGCCGGCGCGGCGACTGAGTCATGTTCGCGCATCGCCAGCAGAAGAACCCGGGGGCCGAGGCCGAACAGTTCCGCCGCCGCGCGGCAGTGGGCTTCCTTGCCGTGGTGCTGGCACTGGGCGGTTTGTCGGCGTGGTATTTCAAGCTGCAGGTGCTCGACCATGCCGAATACGTCACCCGCTCGGATGCCAACCGCATCCGGCTGCGGCCGGTGGTGCCGGGGCGCGGGCTGATCTACGACCGCAACGGCGTGGTGCTGGCCGAGAACGTGCCGGCCTTCCGGCTCGACGTCATTCCGGACAAGGCCGGCGACCTGGATGCGGTGATCGCCGGCATCGGCGAGCGGATCCCGCTTGACGCGGACGACATCGCCCGCTTCAAGGCGGCGCGCAAGGGCGCGCGCGGTTTCCGCCCGATCACGCTCAAGCCGCGCCTGAGCGAGGAGGACATCGCCCGCTTCGCGGTGGACCAGTGGCGGTTCCCCGGCGTGGAGGTGGTGCCGTATTTCACCCGCTACTATCCGTTCGGGGACCTGTTCGCGCACGTGATCGGCTACGTCGGCCGGGTCGACGAGAAGGATCTGGAATCGCTGGGCGAGGCCGGCGCGGCCCTGACCCACGTCGGCAAGTCCGGGCTGGAGCGTTACTACGAGCCGGTGCTGCGCGGGCGCATCGGCTACGAGCAGGTGGAAACCAACGTGGAGGGGCGCGCGTTGCGCACGATCGGGCGGGTGCCCGGACGTGCCGGCACCGACCTGCGCCTGAGCATCGACGTGAAGCTGCAGCAGGCGATGGTGACCGCGTTCGGCAACTACGAGGGCGCGGCGATCGCGATGGACCCGCGCAGCGGCGACATCCTCGGCATGGTCAGCCTGCCCAGCTATGACCCCAACCTGTTCGTCAACGGCATCTCGCATGCCGATTTCAAGGCGCTCAACGACAACCCGTCGCGGCCGCAGTTCAACCGGCTGGTGCTGGGCGGCGTGGCGCCGGGCTCCACGCTCAAGCCGCTGATCGCGCTGGCCGGCCTGGACAGCGGCGTGCGCCGGCCGGAAGACAAGATCCTGTCCACCGGCATGTTCTACCTGCCGGGCGTGAGCCGTGGCTGGGGCGACTCGCACCGCGGCGGCCATGGCTGGACCGACATGCGCAAGTCGATATCGCAGTCGGTGAACACCTACTACTACAAGCTGGCGCTGGACCTGGGCATCACCCGCTTCGACGACTACATGCGCAAGTTCGGGTTCGGCCAGCCGACCGGCATCGACCTGACCGGCGAGATAGGCGGCATCCTGCCTTCGCCGGAGTTCAAGCGCAAATCGCGCAAGGAGCGCTGGTACCCGGGCGATACGGTCAACATCGCCATCGGCCAGGGCGACTGGAAGGTCACCCCGCTGCAGCTGGTGCGCGCGCACGGCGGCATCGCCAACGGCATGCTGCGCGAGCCACACCTGGTGATGCAGGAACGGCGCGCGTTCGATGCGCCGTGGACGCCGCTGCAATGGGCCGAGCCCAGACCGATCACCGACAACCAGGCGCACCTGCAGGTGATCCGCGAGGGCATGATGGACACGATGCGGCCGGGCGGTTCCGGGTATGCGGTGAGCATCGGCGCGCCGTACCAGATGGCGGGCAAGACCGGTACCGCGCAGGTGGTCAGCCGCAAGGGCGTAAATGCGGTGGATCCGCGCAACCTGCCGATGCACCTGCGCCACCGTTCGCTGTTCGTCGGCTTCGCGCCGGCCGACAACCCCAGCATCGTGCTTGCCATCGCGGTGGAGGGCGGCGGTTACGGCGCCAGCACGGCCGCGCCGATCGCGCGCAAGATTTTCGATGCGTGGTTGCTGGGCAAGATGCCGCAGGGGCTGACGGCCGAGGAGGCCGCCGCTGCGGGCGATGCCGAAACCGGCGCGCCGCTGGCGCCGGCCCGCCACGCCGACGGCGCGGCTTCGGCGCCCGCGACGGAAGCGCCGGCCGCCGCGCCGGGCCCGCAAACGCCGGCACCGGCCGGACAGGAGCCGCCGCGATGATGGCTTTCCTGCACTGGTTGGGCGATCTGGCGCATCGTCTCGCGCGCACGCTCGACTGGCCGCTGTGTGCGGCGCTAGGCGCGCTGATGGCGTTCGGCCTGCTGGTGATGCACAGCGCCGGCGGCCCGCATCTGGTGATGGCGCAAGGCTCGCGTTTCGCGGTCGGCGTGCTGGCGATGTGGGGCATCTCGCGGATCTCGCCGCTGCGCCTGCGCGCGTGGACGCCGCTGATCTATGCCTTGTCGATGTTGCCGCTGCTGGCGGTGTTCGTGATCGGCACCGGCAAGTACGGCCGGCAGTGGCTCAACCTGGGCCTGTTCTACCTGCAGCCGGCCGAACTGCTGAAGATCAGCATGCCGATGATGGCGGCGTGGTATCTGCACCAGCGGCCGTTGCCGCCGCGGTTGTTCACGGTGCTGGTGACGGCGGTGATCATCGGCGTGCCGACCGGCCTGATCATGCTGCAGCCGGACTTCGGCACCGCGGTGCTGATCGGCGCCAGCGGGGTGTTCGTGCTGTATCTGGCCGGGCTGTCGTGGTGGTGGTTCGTCACCGCCGGGGTGTTCGGCGGGGTGATCGGCGGGCTGGCGATGTTTGCGCCGATCGACTGGTTCTTCATGCTGCGTCCGTACCAGAAGGACCGCATTCTGACCTTCCGCGACCCGGAAAACGACCCGCTCAGCGCCGGCTGGAACATCATCCAGTCCAAGATCGCGATCGGCTCCGGCGGCTGGACCGGCAAGGGCTGGGGCCAGGGCAGCCAGTCGCACCTGAACTTCATCCCCGAGCAGAGCACCGACTTCGCCTTCTCGGTGCTGAGCGAGGAATTCGGCTGGATCGGCGTGTCCATCGTGCTGGCGCTGTATCTGTTCGTGGTGGCGCGCTGCCTGTGGATCGCGGCCAACGCGCGCGATACCTATTCGCGGCTGATCGCCGGCGCCACCGGCCTGTCGTTCTTCGTCTACGTGCTGGTCAACGGCGGCATGATTTCCGGCCTGCTGCCGGTGGTCGGCGTGCCGATGCCGCTGATGAGCTATGGCGGCACCTCGGCGGTGTCGTTGCTGGCCGGGCTGGGCGTGGCGATGGCGGTGAAGGGCTATCGCCCGGTGAACGCGGCCTACTGATCCGGCGAATGTTGATCCGGATCAATCGTCCGGTCATCAAACAAGGGCATACTCCGTAACCGTTCTCAGTATGGAGGTGGCCGCATGACATTCAGGATTGCAGTGCCGAAGGAAACGCTGGCGGACGAATGCCGCGTGGCGTTGGTGCCTTCGCAGGTGGCGCGATTCAGGAAGTTGGGCGCCGAAATCGCCATTCAACGCGGGGCGGGCGACGCGGCCAGGTTCCGCGACAGCGACTACAAGGACGTCGAGTTCGTCGATGACGCACAAGCCTTGGTCGCCAACGCCGACGTGGTGTTCGCGGTGCAGCCGCCCTCGCCGGCGCTGGTGGCCGCGATGAAACCCGGCGCGTGGCTGATGAGCTTCGTCTACCCGCAGAAGGCGCCGGCGCTGCTGCCGGTGCTGCGCGACGGCAAGATCTCCTGCTTCGCGCTGGAAAGCGTGCCGCGCATCAGTCGCGCGCAGGCGATGGACGCGCTGTCCAGTCAGGCCGCGCTGGCCGGTTACTACGCACCGCTGCTGGGCTCGGTGCATCTGCCCCGGATCCTGCCGATGATGACCACCGCGGTGGGCTCGCTGCGTGCCGCGCAGGTGCTGGTGATGGGCCTGGGCGTGGCCGGCCTGCAGGCGCTGGCCACCGCGCGCCGGCTCGGCGCGGTGACCGAGGGCTACGACGTGCGTCCGGAAACGCGCGAACAAGCGCAGTCGGTGGGGGCCAAGTTCGTCGATACCGGCATCGACGCGCGCGGCGAAGGCGGTTACGCCCGCGAGCTGACCGCCGAGGAAAAGGCCAAGGCCGCCGAGGTGCTGACCGCGCACATCCAGAAGGCGGACATGATCATCACCACCGCCAACGTGCCCGGCCGCAAGGCACCGCAACTGATCAGCCGCGCGCAGATCGAGGGCATGAAGTCCGGTTCGGTCATCGTCGACATGGCGGCCGATTCGGGCTGCAACTGCGAGGGCGCCGTGCCCGGGCAGGACACGGTGATCGGCCCGACGCTGGTGATGGCCCCGTTCAACGTGCCATCGAAGCTGGCCCAGCACGCCAGCGAGCTGTACTGCAAGAACCTGCTCAACCTGCTCGAACTGATCGTCAAGGACGGTGCGCTGGCGCCGGACCTGAGCGACGAGGTCGTCGCGGGCACGCTGCTGTCCCACGACGGCGCAATCGTCAACAAGGCGGCCGCCGCGCTGCTGCAAACGAAGGAGGCCTGAAATGGATGCCCTGCTTTCGATGAGCTGGCTGGTCGCGTTGTACGTGTTCATGCTCGCCGCGTTCACCGGTTACGAAGTGATCGCGCGGGTGCCGTCGATCCTGCATACGCCGCTGATGTCCGGCTCCAACTTCGTCCACGGCATCGTCGTGGTCGGCGCACTGCATGCGCTGCTCAACGCCACCAGTCTGGTCGGGCAGATCCTCGGCTTCATCGCGGTGGTGCTGGGCGCGGCCAATGCCGCGGGCGGCTACGCGGTAACCGAACGCATGCTGGCGATGTTCAAGCCCAGCGAAAAAAAGGCGACGGCAACAGCCGTCGCGAAGGAGTGAGGTCATGGCCAGTCTTCTGGTTGCGTTGGCAGGTTTCGTCGCAGTCCTGCTTTTCATCTTCGGCCTGAAGCGGATGTCGTCGCCGGTCACGGCGACCCACGGCATCATCGTGGCCGGCTGGGGCATGGCGCTGGCCGTGCTGGCCAGCTTCCTGTACCTGGCCGACGTGCAGCCGGCCGCCGAGCCGCATCGCGCGGTCAACCTGTTGCTGGCCGTGGTCGCGCTGGCCATCGGCGGCGCGTGGGCGTGGCGCGGCGGGCGCAAGGTCGCCATCACCGACATGCCGCAGATGGTGGCGCTGTACAACGGCATGGGCGGCGGTTCGGCCGCGGCGCTGGCGGCGGTGGTGCTGTTCGAGCGCGGCGGCGAAGGCGGCAGCCTGCTGCATCAGGTGGTCACCGTGCTCGGCGCGCTGATCGGTTCGGTGTCGCTGGCCGGCTCGCTGGTCGCGTGGGCCAAGCTCGACGGCCGGATGAAGAGCGCTTGGCGCTTCAAGGGCCAGCGCGAATTCAACCTCGTCGTGTTCGTGGCCACGCTGGTGCTGGGCGGCGTCACCATCGCGTCGGGTGACGGCATGCTGGTGTGGCCGCTGCTGTTCTTCATGCTGGCGCTGGCCTTCGGCGTGCTGATGACGCTGCCGATCGGCGGTGCCGACATGCCGGTGGTGATCTCGCTGTACAACGCCTTCACCGGTCTGGCGGTGGCGCTGGAGGGCTTCGCCCTGCAGAACCCGGCGCTGATGATTGCCGGCATGGTGGTCGGTTCGGCCGGCACGCTGCTGACCGTCCTGATGGCCAAGGCGATGAACCGCTCGCTGGCCAACGTGCTGTTCAGCAACTTCGGCGAGGCATCCGGCGGCGGGCAGGCGGTGGAAGGCGAGATGAAGTCGGTCGATGCCGGCGATGCGGCGGTGACGATGCGTTACGCCAGCAGCGTGATCGTGGTGCCCGGCTACGGCCTGGCGGTGGCGCAGGCGCAGGCCAAGCTGTTCGAGCTGGTCAAGCTGCTGCAGGCTGGCGGCGTGGACGTGAAGTTCGCCATCCACCCGGTGGCGGGGCGCATGCCCGGGCACATGAACGTGCTGTTGGCCGAAGCCGGCGTGCCCTACGACATGATCTACGACATGGACGACATCAACGAGAGCTTTGCCGCCACCGACGTGGCGCTGGTGATCGGCGCAAACGACGTGGTCAACCCGGCCGCGCGTACCGACAAGAGTTCGCCGATCTACGGCATGCCGATCCTCAACGTGGACCAGGCGCGGCAGATCTACGTGGTCAAGCGCGGCAAGGGCCGCGGCTATGCCGGCATCGAGAACGCGCTCTTCTACCAGAAGAACTGCGACATGGTGTACGGCGATGCGCTGGCCGTGCTCAACGAAATGGTGCAGGCGGTGAAGGCGCTGGGCGAATGAGTCCGGCACTGCGTGCGCCGCGGGAATACGTAACCGCAATGCGGCAAGGCCGCTGAAGGAGCAACTCATGGGCATAGAAGGAAAGGTTGCACTGGTCACCGGCGCGGGGCAGGGCATCGGCCGTGGCATCGCGCTGCGTCTGGCGCGGGACGGCGCCGACATCTGCCTGGTGGACGTGAAGGCCGAGAAGATCGAGGCCGTCGCCGGCGAAATCCGCGCGCTGGGCCGCAAGGCCACCACGGTGGTGGCCGACATCTCCAGACGTGACGAGGTGTTCGCCGCGGTCGATCATGCCGAGAAGACGCTGGGCGGGTTCGACGTCATGGTCAACAACGCAGGCATCTGTCAGGTGAATCCGCTGTCCGAAGTGACGCAGGAAGAGGTCGAGCGGATCTACGGCATCAACGTGCAGGGCACGCTGTGGGGCATCCAGGCTGCGGCGGCCAAGTTCAAGGCACGCAAGCAGAAGGGCAAGATCGTCAACGCCTGCTCGATCGCCGGGCACGAGGGCTACGCGTTGCTGGGCGTGTATTCGTCAACCAAGTTCGCGGTGCGCGCGCTGACCCAGGCTGCCGCCAAGGAACTGGCGTCCTCGGGCATCAACGTCAATGCCTATTGCCCCGGCGTGGTCGGCACCGACATGTGGGTGGACATCGACAAGCGCATGGCCGAGGTGACCGGCGCCAAGGTCGGCGAGACCTACGACAAGTTCGTCGGCGGCATCGCGCTGGGCCGGGCCGAGACCCCGGACGACGTGGCCGCGCTGGTGTCCTACCTGTCCGGCCCGGACTCGGACTACATGACCGGGCAGGCCGTGTTGATCGACGGCGGCATGGTCTACCGTTGATCGGCGTGCGTTGGCTGAATTCGCGGGGAACAAATCCCCCGCGAATTCATGGGCTTGTTTGCCATTGCTGACAATGCGCATGTAATCTTGTGCCGATGAAACGCGCCTATTCCGTCTGCCTGCTGGCCCTTGCGCTGGCAGCCTGCGCAAGCAGGCCGCCCAAGGCCGGTCTGCCGCCCGGTGCGGCCGTCGTGCCGAAGCACGGCCATCACGGCCACAAGACCGCCCCTGCCGAAGCCGCGCCCGAGACGCCGCAGGCCCAGCCGGCGGTGGATCTGGCACCGGTGCCGTTCGCTCAGGCCCGGGCCGCGTTCGTGCGTGATACCGCCGCTCGCTACGGCATCGACCCTTCCGCGATCGAAGCCACGCTGGCCCAAGCCAAGGTGCTCGACAGCGTGGTCGCGGCGATGTCCCGGCCGGCCGAGCGGGTCAAGCCGTGGAGCGAATATCGGCCGATGTTCATCACCCAGGCCCGCATCGATGGCGGCCGCCGCTTCATCGATGCGCACCGCGACGAGCTGATGCGCGTGCAGGCCCGCACCGGCGTGCCTGCCGAGGTGATCGTGGCGATCATCGGCGTGGAGACCAGCTACGGCGCCAACACGGGCCGCTACAAGGTGCTCGACGCGCTGTACACGCTGGCCTTCAACTACCCGCGCAGCGGCGACCCGGCCAAGGCCGAGCGCGAGGTGCGCCGCGAGCTGTTCTTCCGCGACGAACTGGCGCAGTTGTTCGCGCTGGGCAAGGAGGAAGGCTTCGACGTGGCCACCTTGACCGGCAGCTATGCCGGCGCGATGGGGCTGGGGCAGTTCATGCCGTCCAGCTACCGCCAGTATGCGGTGGACGGCGACGGCGACGGCAAGCGCAACCTGTTCACCGATTACGACGACGCATTCGCCTCGATCGCCAACTACTTCGTGAAGAAGGGCGGCTGGCAGGCCGGCGGCGAAGTCGTCGCCCGGGCGCGGCTCGACGACGGCCGCGAGGAATTCAACCCGGCCGACTGGACGCCGACCTGGACGCTGGGCGATCTGGCGCACCGCGGTTACCACGCGGCCGACCCGGTGCAGGCCGGCGCCCGCGCCACGCCGGTGACGCTGGACGGCGGCGACGGCAAACAGTACTGGCTGGGCTTCCGCAATTTCTACGCGATCACCCGCTACAACAACTCCAAAATGTACGCGATGGCCGTGTACCAGCTTTCGCAGGCCATCGCCGGCAAGGAGATCCCCGCCGCATGAACACGAGCACCCGCGCCCTCGTCCTGTCGATGCTGGCGCTGGTGCTGGCGGCCTGCAGCAGTGTGCCGAAGAAGGGCGCGCCACCACAGGCAGGCGGCAAGCATGCGGCCTCCGTGCCGGTAGCGACCACCTGGCCAACCGAGCCGGTGCCGGCCGGCTGCAAGGGGTCGCCCTATGCCAAGGCGCAGGAAGACGCCTCCAAGCGGGGCAATTACACGGCCGGCGGCCTGTATGCGCCCGGCGTGCGCGACAGCGTGTCGGGCATCAGCGTCGACGTGGCCTGCATTCCCGAGCCGCTGGTGACCGACGAGCCGCATTCGAGCTACGGCAACCGCAGCCCCTACATGGTGCTGGACAAGCAATACACCGTGCTGGATTCAGCCCGCGGCTACGACGAAACCGGCACTGCCTCGTATTACGGCAGCAAGTTCCACGGGCGCCTGACCTCCAACCGGGAGGTCTACGACATGTATGCCTACACGGCCGCGCACAAGACGTTGCCGTTGCCCAGCTTCGCGCGGGTGACCAACCTGGACAGCGGCGAGTCGGTGATCGTGCGGGTCAACGACCGCGGCCCGTTCCACGACGACCGCCTGATCGATCTGAGTTACGCCGCCGCGGTGCGCTTGGGCATCGCGCTCAATGGTACCGGCCGGGTCGAGGTGAAGGGGCTGACGCCGGAAGACATGCTGACCGACGGCAAGTTGATCGGTACGGTCGCGAAGGCCGGCCGTCGCCCGCCGGCAATGGCACCGGCCACCGGCAAAACGGCCGGGCCCAGCCGGATCGACCGGCTCGTGGCCGATCTGCCGGCAAAATCCGTTACTGCCGATGCACGCCCGGCGCGGACGGCGGTGCCCGTGCCCGACACGATGGCCCGAGGCGCCGCAGCGTCGGCCACGACGATGGTCGCCACCGTGCCCGAAAACGAACGCTGGCGTTATCGCGCCAGTGCCAAGCCCGGTGGCCCGGTCAGCGCCGATGCTTTCGATGCGTGGATGCGCGAGCGCGGCGTGCACGTGGCCACCGGCAAGCCGGCCGTGCTGTCGGCGGCAAACGCGCCGTCGCCCGCGCATGCCGCAGCGCCGGTGGAAACGGCCGTGCGCCCGGCAGCGGCCTCCGTTCCGGCGGCTGCCCCGACGGTGGCGGAAGGGCTGGTCGGCGACCTGATGCTGCAGGTCGCCAGTTTCGCTTCGCGCGAGAACGCCGACCGCGCGCTCGGGCGCCTGTCGGCCGCCGGCATTGCCGGCGCCACGCTCAGCGACATCCAGTCCGGCGGGCGCACGATGTGGCGTCTGCGCGTGCGCTCGGCCCAGCCGGATTTCACCGAGCTTGCCGGCCGCATCGCCCGGCTGGGTTTCGGCGTACCCAAGCTCGTGCGGGAATGATCCAGCCGTCGTCGCAGTGAATCGCGCGCCGCATCGCCCGTGCAGCCTCACTACAATGCCCGTACCGTCATCGGCCACATGGCCCCGAGGAGTCGTCCGCTCATGAAGTACCGCTTTGCCGCCGCCACCGCGATCACGCTTGCCGCAGGACTGGCGTTTGCCCAGACCCCGGCCCCGCTGCCGCCGGCGGCCCCCGCCGTGGTGTCGATCCCGCCG
>JADHEF010002079.1_pt1 | contig 10020 bp, 7 predicted proteins | sample 8952391 | NCBI WGS metagenome assembly JADHEF01 (sample SAMN16124439, study PRJNA663245) | bioreactor sludge metagenome | isolation source: sludge (nitrite) | place: India:Bengaluru | collected 2019-02-28
GTCCCGGGCGGATTCGAACCGCCGTCGCGGGCTCCAAAGGCCCTCAGGATTGACCTCTACCCCACGGGACTGACGATGTTAGCTGCTTTCCCTAATCTGCACTTGCTGCTGCCTGCCGGCCATGAACTTGGAAAGGCCTGCCGCAATGGCAAGGTGTGTCCGCATAACATATATATGGCCTTTCCCGGAGAATTTCAGGAGATGAAGCTTCTCACCAGAGAACACGTGAGCCAGAGAAGACTGGTTGAGATTCTGAGAGTCATAGAGAGCGCAGGCTCTCCTGTGGGGGCCAGGGCCATATCCAGCTCCCTCAGCAGTAGAGGCTATGACCTGGGTGAGAGGGCGGTGCGCTATAACCTCAAGATCCTGGACGGGCTCGGATTCACCAGGAAGGAGGGCTACAGCGGCCGGGTGTTAACCCCTCTGGGAGCGAGGGAGCTGGGATGCGCCCTGGTGGGAGATAGAATCGGTTTTGTTAACACCAGGATCGAAGAGTACATGTTTCGCACCAGTTTTGATTTCCAGACCGGGCGGGGTGAGGTGATCGCCAATACCAGCATTGTTGATGAGAACGACAAAGAGATGATCCTGGATATGATGGCGCGGGCCTATGAGGCTGGGTACACCATAAGCCGGAGGGGGCTCGTATTGGGCGCAGGTGAGAGCCTGGGCGGCCTGGAGGTCCCCGCCGGATCCCTGGGCATAGCCACCATATGCAGCATCACCCTGGATGGCATGCTCCTTAAAAGTGGCATTCCCGTCCTGACCAGCTTCGCGGGACTGGCCCAGGTCAGGGAAGGTCGAACCGTCGGCTTCATAGATCTCATAGCCTATGCTGGCTCGTCCCTGGACCCGGTCAAGGTCTTTATGAGCCGCAAGGCAACCAGCATCTCTGCTGTAATATCCACTGGCACGGGAGCCGTCCTGGCCAATGTGAGAGAGGTGCCGGCGGGAGCGGAAGAGCGGGTTCGGATGCTTTTGGATGATTATCAAGCCGCTGGCTTTGCCGGCCTGGCAGAGATCGGTCAGGAATCAGAGCCGCTATTGGGCTGTCCAGTAGGTCCGGGTAAGATCGGCATAGCGTTTTATGCCGGAGTAAATGGAGTTGTGGCCGCGGAAGAGATGGGTGCCAGGGTCAGGACGGCACCCATCTCCATTCTTGTGGATTATGCTGCGACCCGCAATCTGAGATGATTAAGGTTTTATAGGGCATTGATCTCAAGACACAAAGTCACATTCACTTTGATGAGGAATAATTATGGATTTTAGAGTTGTAGTCTCAGATCCCGCGAGCGGCAAGGCATATCAGGTAGAGCTTAAGGATCCAGGAGCGTCCAAGCTCTTGGGCAAAAAGATCGGCGACAAGATCGAGGGCGATGTCCTGGGCATGCCCGGCTACTCGGTACAGGTTACCGGCGGCAGCGATCGCGAGGGATTTCCCCTGCGAGCCGACCTTCCCGGCACCAAGCGCAGAAAGATACTGGTCTCCAAAGGAGTGGGCTATCATCCCACCGCCGAGGGAAAGAAAAAGCGGAAGAGCATTCATGGCCGGGATATATCATCTGATGTGGGTCAGATAAATGTCAAGGTGATCGAGTCCGGAGCCAAGTCCGTAGAAGAGCTGCTGGGCAAAACCCCCAAGGAAGAAGAGAAATAAAAAAAACCGGCGGGCTTAGGGATGAGCCGCCGCTTAGTTTCTTTTCTGGCATGTGCCAAGGTTCTTTTCTGGCCTATGCAAGGCCATTTTTTTGCCGATGGCGGCGTCTTTTTCCGCCTAATCCGGGACCAGATATCGCTCGCGAATGTTTTTTGCCCGTCAGCTCTGCCGGCCCCGCTCCTCTTCGGTCCATGCGCGAGAGAGGAATATCTCAGGAATCTGGGCTCTCATAACTGATTTCATCTGAGCGGGGCTCAGGGCGGAGAAGAGGGAGTTCATGAGCCTGTCGCTTTTCATGGCCAGGTCCACCATCTTTCTGATCTGAACCGATCGGGCAAGCTCTACTCCGAATTCCCTGCTTATGCACGAGGGGTAGTCCTCCAGCCGTGCCTCACCTCGCAGATAGCCTGCTGCTGCCAGCCCCACGATCCTGCCCCCGACGATGGCAAGAGGTATGCCGCCGCCGCTGGTGGCCATGACCTGTCCGGCGGCATCCCCGGCTAAAAGGAGGTTGTCTTTCATGATGGCCGGAGGTCTCCCTCCCGCCGGGACCGCCCCTCTCATCACCGCCACGGCCTCGCCACCGGCCAGCTTTTCCCTGCCCAGGGGATGCTCGGCTATGAAGCGGTCCAGGATCTGGGGCAGACGCTGACCGGAGAGGTAGGAGGCCCGGACGCCCACACCCACATTGGCCGAGTCGCTGCCCAGGGGAATGATCCAGGCATATCCTCCCGGAGCATATCGGGCCGAGAAGTACATCTCTGCAGCTTGGGGATCTATATCCACATCTACCATCTCATATTCCAGACAGATGCCCGTCTCCTGAACCGGATTTCCCATGGCCTTGGATATCATGGAGTGGGGGCCGTCCGCTCCTATTATCAGCCGGGGCCGGACGGCTCCGCCGAAGCGCCCGGAAAGCTGCAACTGGCCTTCGGCCAGCCTGGCCCGGGTGGCAGGAAGGATCCTGGCACCGGCAATTGCAGCCCGATGGGCCAGATGGCGGTCGAAGGCCCGCCGGTCTAAAACCCTGCCTGCCACAGGAAACTCTTTGAAGCTTCCGGAGGGCGAATAAATTCTCTGCAGGCTGGTGCGGCAGAGGACGATTCTTTCTGGGATATCGGCCAGGGCCCGTGGGAGCTCAGCCGAGGGCAGGAGCTTTTCTAGCTCTCCTACCTCCGGCAGAAATCCGCCGCACTGCACTGGACTGCCGATCTCGCTCTTCTTATCGATGAGCCAGACGGAAAGCCCTGCCGCAGCGGCGGCTTCGGCAGCGCTGCTGCCGGCCGGCCCCGCTCCCACCACCGCCAGATCGACATCCTGGCTCATCCTGGCCTGCCCCTCATGCCCAGAGCTCCCAAAACATCATCGATCTCCCCGTAGGCCAGGAAAAGCTCATCCTTGAGCCTCTCTTCCTGCTCCTGCCTGGGCTCGGCGGAGAGCCATATATGGTTGTCGTCTCCCCGCACCATCTTGACGCAGGAGAGCATGTCCGCCTGAGAGAGGCGGTAGACGATATGGCTTCCTGTAGGGGTGAACCAGAGAGGATATCTCTCTTTGAGGTCCTTTACCAGAGTCTCCCAGGGCAGGGTCCCATCCCCGCCCTCCCGGGCGGAAGAATGCTCTATGGCTAAATTGAGATGAGACCTCTCTCCCGCTCTCTTCTCCTCTATGCGCGATGAGACTGCCAGATAGCCGGGACCGCTTCGGTCCGCCTGGGGCAGATCGCGATCGAACACCCTCTCGGCGATATCGGGGAAGAAGGCGGCCAGCTTGAGATCCGACTCCGGTTTAGTGGCCAGGGACACCCCCACGAAGAAGAGGGCGGATAGGGAGAGCCCCACCAGCACCCCGTGCTCAGTGAGATAGGGGGAGATCTTGTCCAGAGGCTGCCTGAGCCAGAACTGCTCATAAGCTATGAGCAGGATCTGAGTCCCTCCGCCCACGATCAGCGCGGCCATGGCCCCCCAGCGGGTGGCCCGCCGCCAGTATAGTCCGCCAATGATGGGGAAGAAGTAGGATGTGGTGCCTATGACTGTGGCTATGATCACGGCATCGACGATGCTGGTGGCGTTAAGGGCGATCGTAGCCGATATGGCGATCATGATCACTACTAAAATTCGGTTGACTGCGATCATCTGCTTCATGGTGGCGGCCGGCCACAGATGCCTCTGCACCAAATCCCGCGAGATGCAGGAGGCAGCGGAGGTGGCGAAGGTGTCGGTACAGGACATGGATGCCGCAGCAAATCCTATGGAAAGCAGGGCCAGGAACAGCGGTGAGACATTGTCGCTTATGATCCGCAGATAGAGCATCTCCGCCTCCACCTCTCCTGCCGGGCGGGGGTAGAGCACAGACAGGCCGATAGCAGTGATAAAACAGCAGAGATAGACCAGAGCGAGCAGGCCGCCGCCTATGAAAAGGCCCTTCTTGGCCGCCCTTTCATCGCGGGCCGCCCATATCTTCTGCCAGGGATCCTGCTCCGCCACCCAGCCGGGCAGGAGAGCTACCAGGAAGATGAAGGCCCCCATCAGCCCGCCCAATAGGAATGGATTCCACCAGTCCTCCCCCAGAGCAGTGGAAGCGGCGAGAATGGAGATGTCTCTGGCCGCGGTGAGGTTCAGGGTCAGGCTGGCCACATAGACGGCCAGGGCTGCCAGGAGAGTATATTGGAGCAGATCGGTCCAGACCACGGCCCGAAAGCCCCCCACACCCACATAGAGGGCCACGGATACGGCCATGATGGCCACGGCGAAGAATGGATCTATGCCGAAGAATGTTCCCAAGACCAGCTTGAATCCTATGAAATCCGTAACGGAGAAAAGTATCATCATGATGGTCACGGCCAGGGCCACCGGGGCTCTGATCATGGGATCATATCTGATCTCCATCAGCTCCGGCTGGGTGAGAGCGGGGATATTCTTGATTCTTTTTGAGATCAGGGCGATGATCATCAGCCCGGCGATATTGGGAAAGACCCAGATCCAGATGGAGCCCACGCCAATGAGAAGAAAGAGGCCCGTAGCTAAAAGCAGTGCGCTCGCCGTGGTCCATGATGATGCAGCCGAGAATCCTATGATCAAAGGACCGAGCTCTCGGCCCGCCAGCCAGAAGTCAGTAACCGATCTCTGGCTGCGGGAGAAATACAGGCCAATGCCCAGCATGACTGCGATGTAAATGGCGAGGAATATCAGGAACAGCGAATAAGCATCCAAGGATTTTCCACCTCAGGCAGGCTAGTAGCCCTGGTGATATTTAATATCTTACCAGCAGGATAAGATCAGCAACTACTTAAACGGAAAAAGGGCAATGAATCGCTTTGAGGTTTCTTTGATGAGGAGCGATGTCACTAAAAAGGGTAAAGAGAGAGCGCCTCACAGGGCTCTTTTAAAAGCCACCGGGCTATGCGATGAAGAGCTCCGCAGGCCATTCATCGGCGTCGTAAACTCTTATAATGAATTTATCCCCGGACACATCCATCTGGACAAGCTGGGCCAGGCGGTAAAGGCGGGCATACGCTCCGCGGGAGGAGTTCCATTCGAATTCCAGACCATCGGCGTATGCGACGGTGTAGCCATGGGGCATGGAGGAATGAGATACTCTCTGCCCAGTCGCGAACTGATCGAGGACTCCATAGAGATCATGGCCGAGGCCCATCAGCTGGACGGACTGGTGCTGATACCCTCCTGCGATAAGATCGTTCCCGGCCATATCATGGCGGCGGGAAGGCTGAACCTGCCCACCATCGTTGTCACCGGCGGGCCTATGATGCCGGGATTTGCCTGCGACAAAGAGCTGGATCTGATCAACGTCTTCGAGGGCTGGCAGGCGGGAGGCGAGGCTCTGGCCGACCTGGAGGAGATGGCCTGCCCCGGTGCCGGCTCCTGCGCCGGTCTCTTCACCGCCAACACCATGGCCTGTCTCACCGAGGCCATGGGATTGAGCCTTCCCGGCTGCGCCACCGCTCATGCCGTGGATGCCCGAAAGATGCGCCTGGGCAAGCTCTCCGGCATGAAGATAATGGAGCTGGTAGAGAAGAATATCACCGCCCGTCAGATAGTTACAGCTGCCTCTATTGATAACGCCATCCGGGTGGACATGGCCATTGGAGGCTCCACCAATACCGTCCTCCATATCCCGGCCATAGCCTCAGAGTTCGGCCTGGACCTAGACCTGGACCGGTTTGATCAGCTCAGCCGGGAGACGCCCCATCTGGTCAACCTGCGGCCGGGTGGGCCGCATCATATTCTGGACCTGGACCGGGCGGGAGGAATTCAGGCGGTGATGAGCCGCCTCTCCTCCAAGCTCGCATTGGATGCCCTAACGGTTACGGGCAAGACGCTGGGCGAGAACCTGCAAGCCTTCCGGCCGGTCAATCCCCTGGCCAACCAGTCGGTCATATCCTCTCTGAATAGTCCGGTTCATGCCCAGGGCGGAATAGCCATACTGCACGGCAGCCTGGCTCCGGAGGGCGCGGTGGTCAAGCAGACCGCCGTATCTGCGGCAATGATGAAGCATACCGGCCCGGCCAGGGTCTATGACTCGGAGGAGGAGTCCATGGCCGGCATTGTAGGGGGCGGGGTGAAGGCCGGCGATGTGGTGATAATCAGATACGAGGGGCCTAAAGGCGGCCCGGGCATGAGGGAGACCCTGGCTCCCACTTCGGCCATCGCCGGGGCAGGCCTATCCGAGTCCGTAGCTCTGATCACCGACGGGCGCTTCAGCGGAGGAACTCGCGGCCCTTGCATCGGGCATGTATCACCGGAGGCGGCGGTGGGCGGGCCCATCGCCCTGGTCGCTGATGGGGATATTGTCTCCATAGACATCCCGGCCAGAAAGGTGGATCTTCTGGTCGACCCTGCCATACTGGATCAGAGAAAGAAGGCCTGGAAGGCGCCGGAGCCCAAGATAACCAGCGGGATCCTGGCCCGCTACAGAAGCTCAGTCACATCTGCCAGCAAGGGCAGCGTGCTGCGATGAGCGGCGTGAGAAGCTTCGTGGCGGTGGAGCTTCCTGCCTCCTTTCGCCAGGAGATAGGCCGCTTGCACGGTCGCATCGCGACGGAGGGACTGCGCCTGGTCCGGGCGGATCTGGTGCATATCACCCTCAAGTTCCTGGGAGATGTGCCGGAAAAGGATTTGAATGCCGTTGCGCAGGCCCTTCGCGAGGTCAAGGCGGCACCATTTCCGGTACAGGTCAAGGGCATAGGCGCCTTTCCAGGGGGAGGCGTGCGGGTGCTCTGGCTGGGTCTGGAGGGCGACTTTTCAAAGCTATACCAGGGAATAGAGAAGGCGCTGGAGCCCCTGGGATTTCCGTCCGAAAAGCGGGGCTTCTCCCCCCATGTAACATTGGGCCGGGTGGGCCGCCCTAATGCACAGATCAGCCGGCAGATCCAGGCCAGGATGGAAGAGCTCTCCGGCCTGGATCTTGGAGGCTTCACCGTAGACCGATTTTATCTCAAGAAGAGCACTCTGACCCGGGGAGGACCGATCTACGAGGATCTGGCAGCATTTCCTCTCTGAGATCAGGGAGGCGGTGCTGGAGAGGATCAAGCCCGCCCCCTCGGAGAGAAAGAGACTTCAAGAGGTCTCTGCCGCCCTCATCACCCGCATCGAGAAACTGGCCGAGGATTGCGGCCTGAATCTCAAAGTCATGCTGGTGGGCTCAGCGGCTCGAGGCACCTGGCTGGCCGGGGACTATGATCTGGACATCTTTTTAGGCGTTGGGGTGGAGGATGACCTGGAAAAGGCATTGCAGCTGGCCAGGCGGATATCCCCCGATCATCGGGAGAAATATGCCGAGCACCCCTATGTCCAGGCCAGGATAGACGGCTTTGAGGTAGATCTGGTTCCATGCTATCTGGTCGATGATGCGGCCCACCTGAGGTCTGCCGTGGACAGGACCCCATTTCATAACCGATATGTGATGCAGAGGATAGCAGGCCTGGAGGATGAGGTCCTTTTATTAAAGCAGTTCATGAAGGGGACAGGAGTCTACGGCTCGGAGCTGAAGGTGGGCGGCTTTTCCGGCTACCTGGCCGAGCTGCTGGTGCTCTGCTACGGCTCTTTTGCAGCGGTAATAGAGGCGGCATCCCTCTGGAAGCCGGGGCTGAGGCTGGACCTGGAGGGCCTGGGCAGGGTGGAGCAGGCCGATCCGCTGGTCATGGTAGACCCGGTTGATCCGGAGCGAAATGTGGCTGCAGCACTGACATTGAACAGGATGCTCCAGTTTGCCCTCGCGGCCCGCACATTCATGACCCGGCCTGATCTTGAGTTCTTCTTTTCCAATCCACCGGCCCCCCTGTCCGACCGGGAGATAGAGGCCCTGATGGAAGAGCGAGGCACTCTGCCCCTGCTGATCGAATTTGCCGCCCCCGATGTGGTGGAGGACGTCCTCTATCCCCAGCTTCGCAAGGCGGAAAGCTCGGTCAAGGCTCTCCTGGAGCGCAAGGGCTTCTCCATTCTGCGCAGCGATGTCATCTCATACGGCAATCGCGCCGCTCTGCTTTTAGAGATGGAGGTCTGGCGTCTTTCCCCAGCCTGCCGGCGAGAGGGGCCGCCGGTCTGGCAGGCGGATCATATCACCCGTTTTTTGGCTGCTCACAGCCAAATCCTCTCCGGCCCTTACATCAAAGGTGGCAGAGTGGTGGTAGAGGAGAAGCGGCGTTATGCCCAGGCCGCTGATCTGCTGGCGGCGGAGCTGGCCAGCCTCTCCCTGGGCCGGCATATCTCGGCATCCATTCGATCAGGATACAAGATATATGCCGGAAAGGAGCTTTTGGCCATAAAGGATGATGGCTATCGCATCTTCCTGGCGGAGTATTATCGGGCCAGATGCATCAGGCAGGATGCCGAAAAGCCCTGAATGCCAGTCATTTCAGGCCAGGCACTTCCAGTATCTGCTCTGGATCTTTTTCACCTCATCTATCCTGCGAGCGACGCTGCTGTCCATGCCTTTGATCAGAGGTACATCTCCGCCAAAAGCCCTGAGCTCGGATACTATGGCCTCAGCGGAAGCATCCAGGTTGTAGCCGCCTTCCAGGCTGGCTGCCACTCTGCCCTGACAGCATTGCCTGGCAACATCCTTGACTAGGCCGGCAATGGCTCCAAAGCCCTGTGCCGTCAGGCGCATTCCTCCCAGAGGATCATCCTGATGGGGGTCCTGTCCCGCCGAGACCAGGATTATATCCGGCTTGAACTCCAAAGCAATGGGCCTCAGGATCTCCCGGTAAGCCATGAGATAGCCCTGGTCGCCCGTTCCGGCCGGCAAGGGCACATTGACCGTGGTGCCTTCCGCGCCATCCTCACCCACCTCATCTGCCCTCCCTGTGCCGGGATAGTGGGGATATTGATGGGTGGAGAAATATAGCACGGAAGGATCGGAGTAGAATATATCATTGGTTCCGTTGCCGTGATGGACATCCCAGTCCACTATGAGCACCTTTTTCAGACCTCTGGCCTGGGCGTACTTCGCGGCTATAGCCACGTTATTGAATATGCAAAATCCCATGCCTCGATTGACCTTGGCGTGGTGGCCCGGGGGCCTGACCAGGGCAAAAGCGCTGTCGTATTCCCCTAGAACGGCATCCACCGCGGCCATGGTTCCCCCCGCTGCCATCAGGGCGGCCTCATAGGATTGGGAAGAGAGGACCGTATCCATATCCAGATAGCCGCCGCCTTGCTGGCAGATGGCCTGCACCTGCTCGATATACCTCCTTCCATGCACGGCGGCGATCTGCTCCACAGAGGCGGGCTCAGGAGTTGTGAGATCGCAATCGAGCTCTTCAGATTTGATCTTATTCAGGATGGCAGTGAGGCGCTCTTTTTTCTCTGGATGCTCTCCCGTCTCATGGAGAAGATATATGGGGTGATAGATTAAGCCGATCTTAGACATGCTTTTATGCTATGTATTATTCCCAAAAAACGGTTTTCCTCTCGGCGGGCTTAAGCCATCTTTCCGGCTTTTGCCTTCTCCGCAAGAATAGTCTTTAAATATCTGATGGTTAATGCATAAATTGAGCCTAGGAAAGCTCTTTGGCCCCCTATTGCTTCCAAAAGGGCAAGAACAGCACCCTGCTGCCGGTAGAGGACCAAAAAAGATATAATAGGGAAATACTCTATCACTACCCTATAATCCCCTATGGGATTTGAGGAGGGTGACGTAGCTATACATATGTCGGAGAAAAGCCAAGCCGGGATGGCAAAGATAGAAATGGAGTGCCACGGCGTATTGCATGGCGATCGAAGACTTTATTCAGGCAATGGTTTTAAGAATACTCAGACTGTATGCTGCTGAATTGATTGTATAGGGAAATAGGAGGTTAAAAGATGAAGAAATTGGCTGCAATTACATTTACATCGATG
>JADHEF010002065.1_pt1 | contig 10013 bp, 7 predicted proteins | sample 8952391 | NCBI WGS metagenome assembly JADHEF01 (sample SAMN16124439, study PRJNA663245) | bioreactor sludge metagenome | isolation source: sludge (nitrite) | place: India:Bengaluru | collected 2019-02-28
TGAGGTGATCAACAAGAGCCAGCACTCGTTGCAGCGCCACCAGTTCAGCCGCCATGCGGTGAACATCGTGGAACGCCTGCAAAGCGCCGGCTACCAGGCTTACCTGGTCGGTGGCTGTGTCCGCGACCTGATGCTGGGCATTACGCCGAAAGACTTCGACGTCGCCACCAGTGCCACTCCCGAACAGGTCCGTGCCGAGTTCCGCAACGCGCGCATCATTGGTCGCCGCTTCAAGCTGGTCCACGTGCATTTCGGCCGTGAGATCATCGAAGTCGCCACCTTCCGCGCTCCTCACTCGGAAGACGATCAGGGCGACAGCCACCGTTCGTCGCACAATGCCAGTGGCCGCATCCTGCGTGACAACGTGTACGGCACCCTGGAAGAAGACGCGCAACGCCGCGACTTCACCATCAACGCCCTGTACTACGACCCGGTCAGCGAGCGCATTCAACCGCCTGCTGCGGCTGATCGGCGACCCGACGCACCGCTACCAGGAAGACCCGGTGCGCATGCTGCGTGCAGTGCGTTTCGCCGCCAAGCTCGACTTTGGCATCGAAAAGCACACGGTCCAGCCGATTCGCGAACTGGCCCCGTTGCTGCGCGAGATCCCGCCAGCGCGCCTGTTCGAGGAAAGCCTCAAGCTGTTCCTTTCCGGCCAAGGCGCCATCGCATTCGAAATGCTGGTCGACCTGCAATTGTTCGAGCCGCTGTTCCCGGCCAGTGCCCACGCCCTGGACGAGCGCCCGACCTACACCCACACGCTGATCAGCCAGGCACTGAACAACACCGACCTGCGCGTGAAGCAAGGCAAGCCGGTCACGCCGGCGTTCCTGTTCGCTGCACTGCTGTGGCCAGCCTTGCCATCCCGCGTGCTGCACCTGCAGAACCAGGGTGTACCGCCGATCCCGGCCATGAACGGTGCTGCTCATGACCTGATCGCCGAGCAATGTGCACGCATCGCCATCCCCAAGCGGTTCACCCTGCCGATCCGCGAGATCTGGGACATGCAGGAGCGCCTGCCACGTCGCAGTGGCAAGCGTGCCGACATGCTGCTGGACAACCCCCGCTTCCGCGCCGGTTACGACTTCCTGCTGCTGCGTGAAAGCGCGGGCGAAGAAACCGACGACCTCGGCCAGTGGTGGACCGATTACCAGGATGCCAACGACAGCGAACGCCGCGAGATGATCCGCGAGCTGGGCAGCCGTGACGAAGGCACCGGTGCCGGCCCGCGCAAACGCAAGCGCAGCGGCAGCAAGCGCAAACGCGGTGGCGACGAGGCGTTCGAGTGAAGACGCGCGCCTACGTCGGCCTGGGCAGCAACCTGGACGCACCTGCCGAGCAGCTGCGCAGCGCCTTGCAGGCGCTCGACCAAGTGGACGGGACACGCCTGGTAGCCGCCTCGGCCCTGTACACCAGCGACTCGTTGCTGCCCGGCCAACCGCGCTACACCAACGCAGTTGCTGCCCTGGACACCGCTCTGCCGCCCCTGGCCCTGCTCGATGCGCTGCAGGCCATCGAGAACGACCAGGGCCGCGTACGCAAGGAACGCTGGGGCCCGCGCACGCTGGACCTGGACATCCTGCTGTTCGGTGATCAGGTACTCGACGAGCCACGCCTGAAAGTGCCGCACTACCACATGCACGCACGCCCCTTCGTGCTGTATCCGCTGGCTGAACTGGTCCCGGGTGATTTCCGCCTGGCCGATGGCCGCGCCCTCGCACAGTTACTCGACGACTGTCCGTTCGTCGGCCTGGAACGCCTGTAAACCGGGCGTTCCAGCCTGCCACGCCACCGCGGTAACGCCAGTAACACCCTGATCGTAACAATGCGGTAACAGGGTGATTGACTTGGCCAAGGGTGAAAAAATCACCATGCTGACCTGCTACGACGCGACCTTCGCCAAGGCCGCCAGCCAGGCCGGTGTCGAAGTGTTGCTGGTGGGCGACTCGCTGGGGATGGTCCTGCAGGGCCACGACAGCACCTTGCCGGTCACCACAGCAGACATGGCCTACCACACCGCCTGTGTCAAACGCGGCAATGACGGCGCCCTGATCCTTGCCGACCTGCCGTTCATGGCACATGCCACCCCGGAGCTGGCCTTCGCCAACAGCGCCACGCTGATGCAAGCCGGCGCCCACATGATCAAGATCGAAGGCGCTGCCTGGCTGGCAGAAACCATCCGCCTGCTGGCCGAACGTGGCGTGCCGGTGTGCGCGCACATGGGCCTGACCCCGCAGACCGTCAACGTACTGGGCGGCTACAAGGTGCAGGGCCGCCAGGAGGCCCAGGCCCGGCAGATGCGTGCCGACGCCATCGCCCTTGAGCAGGCCGGTGCGGCCATGCTGCTGCTTGAATGCGTACCCAGCGAACTGGCGGCGGAAATCACCAATGCCGTGGGCATCCCGGTAATCGGCATCGGCGCCGGCAGCGCCACCGATGGCCAGGTGCTGGTACTGCACGACATGCTCGGCCTGTCGCTGAGCGGCCGGGTACCGAAGTTCGTGAAGAACTTCATGGAAGGCCAGCCAGACATTCAAGGCGCCCTTGTCGCCTATGTCGAGGCCGTCAAGCAAGTCAGCTTCCCAGGTAGCGAACACGGGTTCAGTGCATGAATACAGTCAAAACCGTCCGTGAACTGCGTGCAGCCGTTGCCCGCGCCCGCGGTGAAGGCAAACGCATCGGCTTCGTGCCGACCATGGGCAACCTGCACAGCGGCCACGCAGCCTTGGTGACCAAAGCTGCACAGCGCGCCGACTTTGTGGTGGCCAGCATCTTCGTCAACCCGCTGCAGTTCGGCGCCAACGAAGACCTGGACAAATACCCGCGCACACTGGCCGCCGACCAGGAGCGCCTGCTGCAAGCCGGCTGCAACCTGCTGTTCGCGCCCACCGTGGAAGAGATGTACCCCGACGGCATGAGCGTGCAAACCCGTGTCAGCGTACCGCAGCTTTCCGAAGGCCTCTGCGGCGCCAGCCGGCCAGGGCATTTCGAAGGCGTGGCCACCGTCGTCAGCAAGCTGTTCAACATGGTCCAGCCGGACCTTGCCGTATTCGGCGAAAAGGACTTTCAGCAACTGGCAGTGATCCGCGCCATGGTGCGCGACCTGAACATGCCGGTCCAGATCATCGGCGAGCCCACCGTGCGTGCTGACGATGGCCTGGCGCTGTCGTCGCGCAACGGTTACCTCACGCCCGAGCAGCGTACTGCAGCGCCCGCGCTGTACCGCACACTGCAGCACATCGCAGCGGGCATCAGCCGTGGCCAACGTGATTTTGCCGCGCTGGTCGCTGAAGGCCAGGCGCAGCTGAACACTGCGGGTTTGCGCCCGGACTACCTGGAAGTGCGCCATGCCGTGAGCCTGCGCCCGGCAATGATCGATGATCGCGACCTGGTTGTGATCGCGGCGGCTTACCTCGGTAATACCCGGTTGATCGACAACCTTTACCTGCACGTCGAAGACAAGACCGCGTAATAGCCTGGGGCTGCTTTGCAGCCCCAAAATCACCCTGCCATACCCATTCCCAGCGCGTGGCCTTTGCCTATAATGATGCCAGCCTGAACCCGGCAATGACTGCCGCGTCCAAGGCATCACCACGCACCAAGGGAACCCCGCGCAATGGCGTATTACCGTACACCCCACGATGTGACGGCGCTGCCCGCCTGGCAGGCGCTTCAGCAACACCGCGACGCCATGCAAGGTTTCAGCATGCGCGAAGCCTTTGCCGCCGATGCCAAACGCTTCGACCAGTTCTCCCTGAGCTGCTGCGGCCTGTTCCTGGACTACTCGAAAAACCTGATCACCGAACAAAGCCGCGACCTGCTGGTCAACCTGGCCAACGAAGTGGGCCTGCAGGACGCCATCAAGTCGATGTTCGGCGGCGAAATCATCAACGCCTCCGAAGGCCGCCCCGTGCTGCACACTGCGCTGCGCCGACCGGTGGGCGACAAGCTCAGCGTCAACGGCGTGAACGTCATGCCGGAAGTGCACAAGGTGCTCAACCAGATCACCGAACTGGTCGGGCGCATCCACGACGGCCTGTGGCGCGGCTACAGCGAAAAGCCGATCACCGACGTGGTCAACATCGGCATCGGCGGCTCGTTCCTCGGCCCCGAACTGGTGTCCGAAGCACTGCTGCCGTACGCCCAACGCGGCGTGCGTTGCCACTACCTGGCGAACATCGACGGCAGTGAGTTCCACGAGCTGTCGGCCAACCTGCGTGCCGAAACCACCCTGTTCATTGTCTCGTCCAAGTCGTTCAACACCCTCGAAACCCTGAAAAACGCCATGGCCGCACGCACCTGGTACCTAGCCCAGGGCGGCTCGGAAGCCGAGCTGTACCGCCACTTCATCGCCGTTTCCAGCAACAAGGCTGCCGCTGTGGCCTTCGGCATCCGCGAAGAAAACATCTTCCCGATGTGGGACTGGGTAGGCGGGCGTTACTCGCTGTGGTCGGCCATCGGCCTGCCGATTGCCCTGGCCATTGGTACGGCCAACTTCAAGGAGTTGCTGTCGGGTGCCTACACCATGGACCAGCACTTCCAGACCGCGCCGTTCGACAAGAACATGCCGGTGCTGCTGGCCCTGCTAGGCGTGTGGTACGGCAACTTCTGGGACGCGAACAGCCATGCGATCCTGCCGTACGATCACTACCTGCGTAACATCACCAAGCACCTGCAGCAGCTGGACATGGAATCCAACGGCAAGAGCGTGCTGCAGGACGGCACCCCGGTGAAGGTTGATACCGGCCCGGTGATCTGGGGCGGCGTCGGCTGTAACGGCCAGCACGCCTATCACCAGTTGCTGCACCAGGGCACCCAGCTGATTCCGGCCGACTTCATCGTGCCGGTGGTGAGCTTCAACCCGGTGGCCGACCATCACCAGTGGCTGTACGCCAACTGCCTGTCGCAGAGCCAGGCGCTGATGCTGGGCAAAACCCGTGAAGAAGCCGAAGCCGAGCTGCGCAGCAAAGGCCTGAACGAAGCGGATATCGAAAAGCTGGCCCCGCACAAGGTGATCCCGGGCAACCGCCCGAGCAACACCTTGGTCGTGGAGCGCATCAGCCCTCGCCGCCTGGGTGCGCTGGTGGCGATGTATGAACACAAGGTGTTCGTGCAAAGCGTGATCTGGGGTATCAACGCCTTTGACCAGTGGGGCGTGGAGCTGGGCAAAGAGTTGGGCAAGGGCGTTTACCAGCGCCTGGTCGGCAGCCTGGAAGACAGCGCCGAAGACGGCTCCACTCAAGGCCTGATCAACTACTTCCGCGGCCGTCACCGCGGGTAATCCGATACCTGCACCGGCCTCTTCGCGGGTTTACCCGCGAAGAGGCCGGCACAGGTTGAACACCTCTCCCAGCTACACTGTCCTATCGAATAGCCGTTGCAGTCCCTCGCCCCTTACAAGAGCAGGACCACCCGCCATGTTCGATATCAAGCAGTATCCCCAGGCTTTAGCCGTCAGCCAGTCTGCCGCCCTCACCCCAGACGAATACCGCCGTCTCTACCGCCAGTCGGTAGACGACCCTGACACCTTCTGGGCCGAACAGGCCAAACGCCTTGACTGGATAAAGCCTTGGTCAAGCGTGCAGCAGTGCGACCTGAAAACCGGCAAGGCCCGCTGGTTCGACGGCGGCCAACTCAACGTCAGCTACAACTGTATCGACCGCCACCTGGCCGAGCGCGGCGAGCAAACTGCCCTGCTGTGGGAAGGCGACGACCCGAAAGACTCCAAGGCGATCACCTACCGCGAGCTGCACCTGCAGGTCTGCCGCCTGGCCAACGCCTTGAAAGCACGCGGGGTAAATAAAGGCGACCGGGTATGCATCTACATGCCGATGATCCCCGAAGCCGCCTTTGCCATGCTTGCCTGCACTCGCATCGGTGCCATTCATTCAGTGGTGTTCGGCGGTTTCTCCCCCGATGCCCTGCGTGATCGTATTCTCGATGCCGACTGCCGCACCGTGATCACCGCCGATGAAGGCGTGCGCGGCGGCAAACGCATCCCGCTGAAACAGAACGTCGACAAGGCCCTGGCCAGTTGCCCTGCCGTCAGCAGCGTATTCGTGGTGCGCCGCACCGGTGGCGATGTTGCCTGGGTCGAAGACCGTGACCTCTGGTACCACGAGGCAACGGAAAAGGCCGGCGACAACTGCTCCCCCGAGCCGATGCAAGCCGAAGACCCGCTGTTCATCCTTTACACCTCTGGCAGCACCGGCAAGCCCAAAGGCGTGCTGCACACCACTGCCGGCTACCTGCTACAGGCGACGATGACCTTCAAGGTGGTGTTCGATTACCGCGACGGCGAAGTGTTCTGGTGCACTGCCGACGTCGGCTGGGTTACCGGCCACAGCTACATCGTCTACGGCCCACTGGCCAATGGCGCGATCTCGCTGATGTTCGAAGGCGTGCCCAATTACCCGGACACCTCGCGCTTCTGGCAGGTGGTGGACAAGCACAAGGTGAACATTTTCTACACTGCCCCAACTGCCCTGCGTGCGCTGATGCGTGAGGGTTCCGGGCCGCTGCAGAGTACTTCGCGCAAAAGCCTGCGTCTGCTGGGCAGCGTCGGTGAGCCGATCAACCCCGAAGCCTGGGAGTGGTATTTCGAGGAAGTCGGGCAAAAGCGCTGCCCCATCGTCGATACCTGGTGGCAAACCGAAACCGGCGGCATCATGCTCACCCCGCTTCCCGGCTCGTCATCGTTCAAGCCCGGCTGCGCCACCCAGCCCATGTTTGGTGTGCAACCGGTACTGCTGAATGAAAAGGGCAAGCTGATCGAAGGCCCCGGCGCCGGCCTGCTGGTCATCAAGGCCAGTTGGCCCGGTCAGATCCGTAGCGTCTACGGCGACCACCAGCGTATGGTCGATACCTACTTCAAACCCATGCCCGGCTATTACTTCACCGGCGACGGCGCCCGCCGCGATGCCGAAGGCGACTACTGGATCACCGGGCGCATCGACGATGTGATCAACGTCTCGGGCCACCGCATCGGCACCGCGGAGGTGGAAAGCGCGCTGGTGCTGCATGACAGCGTCGCCGAAGCGGCGGTGGTCGGTTACCCCCATGACCTCAAGGGCCAAGGCGTGTACGCCTTTGTCACGCCCATGAATGGCGTAACACCAGACGACGCGCTCAAGGCCGAGTTACTGGCCTTGGTCAGCAAGGAAATTGGCAGCTTCGCCAAGCCCGAGTTGATCCAGTGGGCCCCGGCATTACCCAAGACCCGCTCAGGCAAGATCATGCGGCGTATACTGCGCAAAATCGCCTGCAACGAGCTGGACAACCTGGGCGATACCTCGACCCTGGCCGATCCCAGCGTGGTACAGGGCCTGATCGACAAGCGTCTCAACCAGTAACCGGCGGCCACAGTCCATGGCCGCCCTGAACCACAGGTCGCCATGGAAGCCTTTCGTCGCCGCATCGAAACCCAGGTCATGAGCCTTACAGGGCTGGCCCTCGGCCAGCTCGATCTGGAAAACCCCAAGGGCGACCCTGGCCTGTTCGGCCCACAAAGCATCAGTTGGCGGGTGCATGGCGACTTCCCGAGCATGCTGGTCGGCGGTATCAGCGCCCTGTTACTGCAACTGCTGCACCCACTGGCCCTGGCGGGGGTGTGGGACCACTCCAATTTCCGTGAAGACTTGCTCGGCCGCCTGCGCCGCACCAGCCAGTTCATCTCCGGCACCACGTTCGGCTCGACACGCGATGCCGAGTGGTTGATCGACAAGGTGCGCACCATCCACCTGCAGGTCACCGGCACCGCACCGGATGGCCGCCCTTATGCCGCCAGCGACCCGGACCTGTTGACCTGGGTCCATGTAGCGGAGGTCAGCAGCTTCCTTGCCGCCCACCTGCGTTACCGCAACCCGCTCCTGCCGCGCGCCGAGCAGGATGCCTACTACGCCGAAATCGCCCTGATCGCCGAGCGCCTTGGCGCACGTAACGTGCCGCGCTCGTGTCAGCAGATTGAGGATTACCTGCTGCGCATGCGCCCCCAACTTCACTGCGACAGCCGCAGCCACGAAGTGGTCAGGATCCTGCTCGACGCTCCTGCCCCCAGCCGCCTGGCACAACCGGTAGGCAAGCTGATGCTGCATGCCGGTATCGACCTGCTGCCGGGCTGGGCCCAGACCATGCTCGGCCTGCAGCACGGGCCCCTGCAGCGGCGCATGATCCGCCTGGGCCTGCAACGCACCGCGCCAGTATTACGCTGGGCAATGCGCGACGGATCAGCGCACCGGGCCAAACGGCGCATGGGCATCGAATAAGGTCAAATGGTCGCCCCTGCGGAACTGATTTAACGTGCCATACTCCAAGCACTCCTGCTTAGACAGACGAAGCGACACATGTACAAAGGATTGACTCGCGCCGCTGGCGCAATCTTGGCCCTTGTGGCCCTCTACAGCCTGCTCGGCTTTCTCATTCTTCCCGGTGTGGCACTGCGCATCGCCAACCAGCAGTTGGCCCAGTACGCGACGGTGCCGGCCCACCTCGAACGGATCGAACTCAACCCCTTCAGCCTGGAGCTGACATTGTGGGGCCTGCAGATCGGCGAGCCCGGCAAGGAACAGGTCGGGTTCGAGCGGCTGTACGCCAACCTCTCGCTCGACAGCCTGTGGACCAAAGCCCTGCACCTGGAAGCCGTAGAGCTCGACAAACCGCGTAACGAGGTGCTGTTTGCCAAGGACGGTAGCCTTAACCTGACCGGCCTGTTCAAGCTGCCCGCCAGCGAAGCCAAACCTGACGAGCCACCCAGCGATCCGTTTCCGCTGCGCATCGGTAGCATCAAGCTCATCGACGGCTACCTGCATTTCGAAGACTTGCGCCCCAGCGAGCCGATCGAGTTCCTCTACGACAACATGAACCTGGAGCTGAAAAACCTCAGCACCTTGCCCGACGACAGTGCCGACATGACCTTGGTGGCCAACGGCCCCAATGGCGGGCGCATTGATTGGAACGGGACCCTGAGCCTGTCACCGATCGCCTCTGAAGGCACGCTGAAGATCACGGAAGGCAAGATGAAGGCCTTCTGGCCGTACGTACGTGATGCTGTGCCACTGGTGCTGGAAGACGGCGTGGTCAGCCTCGACACGCACTACAAGCTCAACCTCGCCAAACAGACCGAGCTGTTGCTGGACAACGCCTCCGTACGCATTGCGCCGTTCGCCATCAAGGCCCCGGATGGCCGCCCCTTGGCACGCCTGGCCAGCCTGGAGGTGAGCGAAACCTCCGTTGACCTGGTCAAGCAACAGGTCACCGTAGGCAAAATCCGCAGCGAGAAACTCGAAACCTGGGCTGCGTTGGAAAAAGACGGCCAGCTCGATTGGCAAAAGCTGTTTGCCAGCCAGCCTGCCAAAGCCACGCCGAAGGAAAAGGCAGAGCCGGCTGCCGCCGAGCCGACACCTGAGCAGCAAGCCGCCAAAGAGCCGAGCAAGCCCTGGCAAGTGCTGCTCAAGGACGTGCAATTGCGCAACTACCTGGTGCACCTGGCAGACCGCAGCCAGAAAGAACCGGTAGCCTTGGACATCGGCCCGCTCAACGCCGACCTGCAAGGCTTCGACAGCCTCAACCAGTCGCCCTTCACGCTCAAGCTCGATACGGGCGTAGGCAAGCAAGGCAAGCTGCAGGCGGCCGGCCAGGTCAACCTGGCACCGATATGGGCCAAGCTGGACGTAAGCACCCGCGATATCGACCTGCGCGTAGCACAGGCCTATATCAGCCCGTTCATCCTGCTGGAACTGCGCAGTGGCATGCTCTCCAGCGACCTCAAGGTCGACCTGAAGAACACCGCACCGCTGGCCTTCAATATCACTGGCAAGGCCCAGGTGAACCAGCTGCACACCCTCGACACCATCAAGAGCCGCGACTTCGTCAAATGGCAGCAGGTGAACGTCGATGGCTTGTCTTATGTACACGGCGATGCGCTGTCGATCGACAAGGTAACCCTGCTGCAACCCTATGCACGCTTCATCATCAACGAAGACCGCACGACCAACGTCAATGACCTGTTGATCCCG
>JADHEF010002062.1_pt1 | contig 10010 bp, 6 predicted proteins | sample 8952391 | NCBI WGS metagenome assembly JADHEF01 (sample SAMN16124439, study PRJNA663245) | bioreactor sludge metagenome | isolation source: sludge (nitrite) | place: India:Bengaluru | collected 2019-02-28
AGACCAAGCAGGAAGATACGATCATCTCCGTAGGCCCCGTGAAGATCGGCGGCGCCCGGATCACCGTCATGGCCGGGCCCTGCGCCGTGGAGAGCCGCGAGCAGATCATGGAAACCGCGGCCCTGGTGCGCGAGTCGGGCGCGGTCATCCTCCGGGGCGGCGCCTACAAGCCGCGGACCAGCCCCTACGCCTTCCAGGGCCTCGGGATCACGGGCCTGGAGTACATGAAGGAAGCGGGCGAGAAGAACGGCATGCCCATCGTCACCGAGGTGGTCTCCCCCGAGCTCGCCCAGGCGATGAAGGACCTCACCGACATCTTCCAGATCGGCGCCCGGAACATGCAGAATTTCGAGCTCCTCAAGAAGGTCGGCTCCTTCGGCAAGCCCGTCCTCCTCAAGCGCGGCCCCTCGGCCACGATAGAGGAGTGGCTCATGGCCGCCGAGTACCTCCTGGCCTCGGGCACCAAGGACGTCATGCTCTGCGAGCGCGGCATCCGCACCTTCGAGACCTACACCCGCAACACCCTGGACATCTCGGCCATCCCGGTGGTGAAGAGCCTCTCCCACCTCCCGGTCATCGTCGATCCGAGCCACGCGGTCGGCATCCGCGCCAAGGTGAGCCCTGCGGCTCTGGCCGCCGTCGCCGCCGGCGCCGACGGCCTCACCGTGGAGGTCCACCCCCGGCCCGACGAGGCCCTCTCGGACGGTCCCCAGTCCCTCTACCCCGAGCAGTTCGAGAAGCTCATGCGCGACATCGAGGCCCTGGCGCCGGTGGTCGGCAAGGAGCTCCTGCGCACCCCCGACGCCGCGGCGGAAAAAGCCGCTGCCCTGGCCGCCTCCCAGGCGGTGGAGCTTCATGCCGCGCATCCCGCGGGGGAGGTCGTCACCTTCTCCGGCGAGCGCGGCACCTTCTCCGAGCAGGCCCTGGACCGCTTCTTCGGCGAGGACGAGGCGCGGGCCGCAAGCGCCTCCTTCAAGGCGGTCTTCGACGGCGTCCTGGCCGGGAAGTACCGCTACGGCGTCGTCCCCGTGGAGAACAGCCTCACCGGGTCGGTCCACGAGAACTACGACCTCCTCATCCGCTACCCCGACGTCTCCATCGTCGGAGAGCTCAAGCTCCGCATCGTCCAGTCCCTCCTCTGCCTCCCCGACGCGGCGGTGGATGACATCCGGGTCGTGCGCAGCCACCCCCAGAGCCTCGGCCAGTGCCGGGAGTATCTGGAGGCCCACCCTGACTGGAAGCTGGAGCCCTGCAACGACAACGGCGGCGCGGCCCTGTCGGTCGCCCAGGGCCGGGACCGGAGCGTGGCCGCCATCGCCGGCGAGGCCGCGGCCCGCATCCACGGACTCAAGGTCCTCAAGGCGGGGATCGAGACGAATCCCCTCAACTACACCCGCTTCGTGGTCATCGCCCGCTCCGACCGGCCCGTGGACGCCTCCTTCCCGGGGGGCAACGACGCGACCAAGGCCACCAAGGCGTCCATCGTCTTCTCCACCTCCAACGAGGCGGGTTCCCTGTTCGCTTCCCTGAAAGTGCTCAACGAACGCGGCATAAACCTCTCCAAGCTCGAATCCCGGCCGATACCCGGCAAGCCCTGGCGCCAGATGTTCTACCTGGACGTCTCGGTCCCCGAGGACCTCGGGGCCTTCGATTCGGCGATGGAGGAGCTCAAGACGAAGACCGAGGACTTCCGTTTCCTCGGAACCTACCGGGCCTCCCTGTGAACGGGCCGGCTCGACGGAGGGCAGCATGAAGCGGCACGTGGTGTCGGCTCTGGTGGAGAACCGTTCGGGAACGCTCAGCCGCGTTTCCGGCCTGTTCAGCCGCCGCGGCTACAATATCGACGGCATAACCGCCGGCGTGACCGACGATCCGTCCGTCACGCGGATGACCATCGCGGTCCACGGGGACGAGGCCGTCCTCGAGCAGATCATCAAGCAGCTGGAGAAGCTGGAGGACGTCATCGCCGTCCGGGAGCTGGACTCCGGCGCCTGCAACAAGCGCGAGCTCATGCTCGTGAAGGTGAAGGCCGACGAATCCAACCGGCCCGCCGTCCTCGAGATCGCCTCCATCTTCCGCTCCCGCATCATCGACGTAACCCCCTCCACGATAACCATCGAGGCCACCGGCGACAACGACAAGCTGGAAGGCCTCCTCCTCCTCCTGCGCCCCTACGGCATCCTGGAACTGGCCCGCACCGGGCTGGTCGCCCTGGAGCGCGGCCCCTCCATTCTAAGCATTAGCATTTGACCGGCGCAGACGGACAGCGGCGCCGGTCGGAACCCGCGTAGCGGGACCCGACCGGAACCGAGGCGTTTGCGCCGACTCCACCCCCCGAAACACCGGCGGGCGACCTATGCCGTCCGCATCCATGCGCGAGGAGTGCGACCCATGAAAGCCGCGGAACATATCGAGATATTCGACACCACCCTTCGGGACGGGGCCCAGGGGGAAGGCATAACCTTCTCCGTCCAGGACAAGATCGCCATAGCCCGGGCCCTGGACGAGCTCGGCGTGGACTGGATAGAGGCGGGGAACCCCGGCTCCAACCCCAAGGACCTGGAATTCTTCCGCTCCGCCGGGGACCTGGGGCTCGCGACGGCCAGGCTCTGCGCCTTCGGCGCGACCCGCAAGAAGGGCACGACCCCCGACAAGGACGCGAACGTCATGAGCCTCCTGGACGCGAACACCGGAGCCGTGGTCCTCTTCGGCAAGAGCTGGGACCTCCACGTCACCGAGGTGATCCGCGCGAGCCTGGAGGAGAACCTGGCGATGATCGCCGAGACCGTCGCCTTCTTCAAGGAGAAGGGCAAGACGGTCATCTACGACGCGGAGCACTTCTTCGACGGCTGGAAGGCCAACGGCGACTACGCCCTCAGGACCCTCGGCGCGGCCCTGGAGGCGGGGGCCGACCGGATCGTCCTCTGCGACACCAACGGCGGCTCGTTCCCGGACCGCGTCCAGGCGGGCGTGCAGGCCGCCCGGGAGCTCGCCGCCTCGGCGGGGAAGGGGAGCGTGGTCGTCGGCATCCACGCCCACGACGACTCGGGAATGGCGACGGCGAACTCGGTGCTCGCCGTGGCCTCCGGGGCCCGCCACGTCCAGGGCACCCTGGTCGGCTTCGGCGAGCGCTGCGGGAACGCCGCCCTGGCGGCCATCGTCCCGAGCCTGGAGCTCAAGATGGGCTTCAGCTGCCTTCCCGAGGGCCGTCTCGCCCGGATGAGCGAGCTCTCCCGCCGGGTCGCCGAGATCGCCAACGTATCGATCCCCGACGGGATGCCCTACGTGGGGAGCCACGCCTTCGCGCACAAGGCGGGCATGCACGCCGACGGCATCCTCAAGGTCCGCGCCTCCTTCGAGCACGTGGACCCGGCGGCGGTCGGGAACGACCGGCGCTTCCTCATGAGCGAGGTCGGCGGCCGGTCCGCCATCGCCGAGCGGGCCAAGAAGGTCGACCCCGCCATCACCAAGGACCACCCGGTGGCCGCCGCCGTCGCCGCCCGGCTCAAGGAGCTGGAGGCCGAGGGCTGGCAGTTCGAGGGGGCAGACGCGAGCTTCGAGCTCCTGGTCCGCCGGGAGCTCGGGCGCTACCAGCCCCTCTTCTCCATCGACCGGTACCGGGTGGTGAGCGAGCACCCCGCCTCCGAGGCTGCAACCTGCTCCAACGCCTGGGCCAAGGTCATCGTGGACGGCAAGGCGGAGATCGCCGCCGCCGAGGGCGACGGTCCGGTCAACGCCCTGGACGGGGCCCTGCGCCGCGCCCTGGAGCGCTTCTACCCCGAGCTCGGGAAGGTGCGCCTGTCGGACTACAAGGTCCGCGTCATCGACGGGAAGGACGCCACCGCCGCCAAGGTCCGGGTCCTCATCGAATCCACCGACGGACGCGAGTCCTGGACCACCGTCGGCGTCTCCACGGACATCATCGACGCGAGCCGCGCGGCCCTCGTCGATTCGATCGAATACAAGCTGATCCGGGACATCGAGCGCCGGTTCAAGCCCTATCTGTAAAGGAGCATAGCCATGACCTATTCAATCGCCCTCATCCCCGGAGACGGCATCGGCCCGGACGTCGTGCGCGAAGCGGTGGAAGTCCTGGACGCGGTGGCCGACAAGGCCGACCACACCTTCAACTACGCCGAGCTCCTGGCCGGCGGCTGCGCCATCGACCAGACCGGCGAGCCCCTGCCGCCGGAGACCCTGGAGGCCGCCAAGGAGTGCGACGCGGTCCTCCTGGGCGCCGTGGGCGGCCCCCAGTGGGAAACCCTCCCCGGCCACCTCCGTCCCGAGCGCGCCCTCCTGGGCCTCCGCGCCGGGCTGGGCGTCTACGCCAACCTGCGCCCCGCCGCGCTCCTCCCCCAGCTCAAGGCCGCCTGCCCGGTGAAGGACGAGGTCCTGGCCGCGAGCAACCACGAGGGCAAGGCAGCCTTCGACCTCCTCATCGTGCGGGAGCTCACCGGCGGCCTCTACTTCGGCGAGCGGGGCCGGACCCCGGACGGGAACGCCGCCTACGACACGGAGCTCTACTCCAAGGCCGAGATCGAGCGGGTCCTCCGCGCCGGCTACCGGGCCGCCGCGGGAAGGCGGAAGAAGCTCTGCGTCGTGGACAAGGCGAACGTCCTGGAGTCCAGCCGGCTCTGGCGGGAGGTCGCCGCGGTGGTGTCCAAGGACTACCCGGACATCGAGACCACCTACATGTACGTGGACAACTGCGCCATGCAGCTCATCCGGGGCCCGGGCCAGTTCGACGTTATCGTCACCTCCAACCTCTTCGGCGACATCCTCTCCGACGAGGCCTCGGTGCTCACCGGCTCCATCGGCATGCTCGCCTCGGCGAGCCTCGGCGACCCGGTTTCCGGCAAGACCATGGGCCTCTACGAGCCCATCCACGGCTCGGCGCCGGACATCGCCGGCAAGGACCTGGCCAACCCCCTGGCGACCATCCTCTCGGCGGCCATGCTCCTGCGCCACTCCTTCGGCCTGGAGCAGGAGGCCCGGGAGATCGAGGCGGCGGTGAACCGCGTCCTGGACGCCGGGTACCGGACCAAGGACATCGCGAGCCGGGGCGGCGACGCGGCGGCGGAGAAGATCGTCGGCACCCGGGAGATGGGACAGCGCGTGCTGGACGCGCTGGCGGGAAAACTGTAGGAGATCGATATGAAGTATTCGGGCGCGCGCATCCTTATCGAGTGCCTCGTCGAGCAGGGAGTGGACACGGTCTTCGGATACCCGGGCGGTTCGGTGCTCTTCATCTACGACGAGCTGTACAAGAACAAGGACCGCATCAGGCACGTGCTCACGAGCCACGAGCAGCACGCCGCCCACGCGGCCGACGGGTACGCGCGCTCCTCCGGCAAGGTCGGGGTCTGCATCGCCACTTCCGGCCCGGGGGCCACGAACCTGGTGACCGGCATCGCCACGGCGTACATGGACTCGGTGCCCCTGGTCGCGATCACCGGCAACGTGCCGACCGCCCTCCTCGGGAAGGACAGCTTCCAGGAGGTGGACATCGCCGGCGTCTCCATGCCGGTCACCAAGCACAACTGGATCGTCAAGAACGTGGACGACCTGGCGGACATCCTCCGGGAGGCTTTCATCGTGGCAACCTCGGGGAGGCCCGGCCCCGTCCTGGTGGATATCCCCAAGGACGTGACCGCCGCCCTGGCCGAGTGGGAGCCCTGCGCTCCCGGCCGCTCCGCCGAGGCCGCCGCCCGCCACGACGCGCGGCTTGCCGCCCGGTCGGCGCCGCGGAAGGTTCCCCAGGCGGAGATCGACCGGATCGCCGCCATCATCAACGCCGCGGAAAAGCCCTTCATCTACGCCGGCGGCGGGATCATCATCTCCGGCGCGAGCGGGGAGCTCCGGCAGCTGGCCGAGAAGCTCAAGGCCCCCGCCTGCGCCAGCCTCATGGCCCAGGGCTGCCTGCCCCACGACCACCCCCTCTTCACGGGGATGATCGGCATGCACGGGACCAAGGCGTCCAACAACGCCGCCCAGCGGGCCGACCTGGTGATCGCCCTCGGGGCGCGCTTCTCCGACCGGGTCATCAGCAAGGCCGACACCTTCGCCCGGAACGCGAAGGTCCTCCACATCGATATCGATCCGGCGGAGATCAACAAGAACATCCCCGCCGCCTACTCCCTGGTCGGGGACCTCAAGGACGTCCTCTCCCGGCTCGTGCCGGCGGTCGTCGCGAGGGACAGGTCTCCGTGGAACGGGGACATCGAGAAATGGAAGAAGATCGTCCCCGAGGCCCACTCCCGGGATACGCCCCTCCACCCCCGGTTCATCATGGAGGCCGTCGCCGCGCGGGTAGGGGCGGAGGCGATCGTCGCCACCGATGTGGGGCAGCACCAGATGTGGACCAGCCAGTTCTATCCCTTTTCCGCGCCCCGCACCTTCATCACCTCCGGCGGCTCGGGCACCATGGGCTTCGGCTTCGGCGCCGCCATCGGCGCCAAGTTCGCCAACCCGGACAAGCCGGTGGTCCTCATCACCGGCGACGGGTCCTTCCGCATGAACTGCGCCGAGCTCGGTACCGCGGCGAACTACCACGTACCGGTGCTGGTCGTGGTGGTGAACAACCGCGTCCTCGGGATGGTGCGCCAGTGGCAGGCCCTCTTCTACGACGAGCGCTACGCCGAGACCGACCTGGTCCGGCCGCCGGACTTCGTGAAGCTCGCCGACGCCTACGGCCTCCCGGGCTTCCGCGCCGCCGACGAGGGTTCCTTCGAGGCCGCCCTGGACCAGGCGATGGCGGTGGTCCGCTCGGGAAAGGCCGCCCTAGTGGAGGCCCTCATCGACCCGGACGAGCAGGTCCTCCCGATGGTGCCCGGCGGAAAGCCGATCGACGAGCAGGTGATGTAGACGTCAGACCTGATGTAAGCGAGACCTGTCCCTGTTCCCGAACTATCTCAGCAATCTCGCCTGTCTTGAGACCTGTCCCCGATCTCAGACCTGTCCCCGTACCTCTGCCTTTCCGACGGGCTTTGAGCGGACCGGGAGCGTTGTCTTCAGAATTCTCGTAGGGAAGTTCTTTAGCCTTGTTATAGAGAATTTGCAAAAGCCGGTCTCAACGATGTCGAGAGAAAAGCCCGTTAAACTGGGATTGTGTTGGCCGCTCTGAGTTGGAGGAAAGGTATGCGAGGAGACTGTTATGCCGGTTCAGGGACTGCAGGCGGAAAGGATCAATTAGCCTCCCGGAACTTTCACGACAAGCGCAGTACCTGATGATCTGGAAGCCAATATGTTATTTCCGTATCAGGCTTGTCCACTATATCACCTCTGTTCGTTCGATGATGATGCAGCCCGCCAAATACCCACTCCCAGGCATTCTTTACGAGGCCAGCCTTCACCGGGTTCTCGTCGATATACGAGAACACTTCCAAAAGGCTCACCAACGACTCGATTATCCGCGAATAGTATCGGTCCTGCCAAAAATGCCCTTTCAGTTGGTGTATCCGGTTGTACGCCATCGCGAACACACCCATGATCCAGTGCATGATCTTCGGAAGGCTCTCTCCCCCCAGTGGTCGGATCAAGAGGTGGTAATGGGTCCCCATAATTGTAAAATTCTCTACCGCGAAGGCGTACTTGCACTTGGCCCGCCGCAGCGTGTCCATAAATAGCGCCTTGGACGCTGAATCGTCCAACCGCATCTCCTGATGGTTTACCCGCGCTGTCACGTGATATCTCGCGCCGGCTACGAGCCGTCTCGGTTTCCTCATACAGGCTGTACGCACTCATATCCACTTTTGCTTTAATGCCTTTTATAGTTGTCCTGCTCCTTTTTCGTTTTAAGACCTGTCCCCGGCGTCTCACCGCCCCCGCCTCCGTCTCCGACTCCGGACCTGTCCCTGCCGCGGACCGCGACGGAGACCTGTCCCCATCGAATTACCGACTTGAAAAACTGGTTCTCGGAGAACTGGGCGCCGAGGAGTCCGAGGCGCTGCTGCGGGATCCCGAGGTGGCGCGCCGCGCCGAGGCCCTCCGGGCCGACAACGAGCGCATCCTGGCCCGCCACCCCCTGCGCCTCCCCGAGCCCGATTTCGCCGCAGCCCGACGCCGGAGCCCGTTGAGCCTCCGCGCGGCGCTATCCGGCTTCCGTTCCGCCCTCTCGTTCCGGCTCGGCCCGGTGCCGGTCGCGGCGTTCGCGGCCTTCGCCGTCGTCTTCGGCTCGGTCCTCTTCGTCCGGGGCGGAGTGGACGACGGCACGCGGCTCAAGGGGCAGCCCGCGACCCTCTTCCTCTACCGGAAGACGGCCTCCGAGGCGGTGGAGCTCCGGGACGGCGCCGCCGCTCGGCAGGGCGACACGATCCAGGCCGCCTACGCCGCCTCGGAGCGGCTGTACGGCTTCATCTTCTCCCTGGACGGCAACGGACGCCTGACGCCCCACTACCCCGAGGCGGGCAACGCCGCGACGGAGCTGGAACGGGGCGAGCTTCGGGTGCTGGATTCCGCGTACATCCTGGACGACGCTCCCCGCTACGAGCTCTTCCTGCTCGTCGCGTCCCGCCGGCCCTTCGACCTGGAGAAGGTGGAGCGGGCCGCCCTCGAAATCCCGGTGGATTCCCGTTTCGCCGCCGCCCTGGGCAAGCGCCTGGGTTCCGCCTTCACCGTCGCATCCGTCAATCTGATCAAGGAGTGATCATGAAAAAAATCCTGTCGATTTTCCTCTCGTCCTTCGTCTTCATCGGCGCCGCCCTTTCCCAGGACGACGCCCGCACGATAACCCGCGTCGCCCTGCTGATCGGCTCCAACGCCGGCGGCGCGGACCGGCCGACGCTCCGCTGGGCGGAGAAGGACGCCCGCTCGTTCTCCGCGGTCATGCGGGAGCTCGGCGGCCTGGATCCCCGGAACGAGCACCTGCTCCTCTCTCCCGACCGGCGGGGCCTGGTCGAGGAATTCTCCCGGATCAGGGCCAAGCTCACGACCCTCTCCTCAACGTCCGGCGGATCCTCGGCGCGGCGGAACGAGTTCCTCTTCTACTACTCGGGCCACTCGGACGACGAGGGACTCTTCCTCGGCGAGGAGAAGGTCTCCTACGCGGACCTCAAGTCGCTCATCGGCGGACTGGACGCCCAGGTCAACCTCGTCGTCCTGGACTCCTGCTCCTCCGGCGCCATCACGCGCCTCAAGGGAGGCACCAAGGCGCCTCCCTTCCTGGCCGACGAATCCAGCTCACTCTCGGGCCACGCCTACCTCACCTCCAGCTCCGAGTACGAGCCGACCCAGGAATCGGACAAGATCCAGGGCTCCTACTTCACCTACTACCTCGTGGCGGGGCTCCGGGGCGCCGCCGACGAATCCGGCGACAAGCGCGTGACGCTGAACGAGGCCTACTCCCACGCCTTCGCGGAGACCCTCTCCCGGACAGAGAACACCAAAGCGGGCCCCCAGCACCCCTCCTACAACATCAAGCTTTCCGGCAGCGGCGATCTGGTCCTCACGGACCTCCGCTCCGCCGAGAACCGCCTGATCTTCGATCGGAGCGTCAAGGGCCGGCTCATGATCCGGGACGACAAGGAGCGGCTGGTGGCGGAGACCCTCAAGGCCGCCGACGCGGACATGGAATTCTCCCTCCCCTCGGGGACCTACTCGATCACCCTCATCGCCGACGCGAAGGTCCTCAAGACCCGGCTCTCCCTATCCCGGGGCGACGCGAAGCGGATCGGCGTGTCCACGATGATACCGGTGAAGACCGAGTCGGCGGTCCTCCGGGGGGAGGGCGCTGCGGTGGAAGTCGTGTCCTCCGAAGACGCCGCGGAGCCGGAGGAATCGCCGGTCCGCATGGAGCGCTTCAGCCTGTCGATCTACTCCTTCGGACCGGAGATCGACGAGCTCAAGCTCGGGCACAACTTCGCTCTGAACCTGGTCGGCGGCAAGTCCTACGTCATCGAAGGCATGCAGGTAGGCGTCGGCGCCTCCTGGGTCACCGACGACCTCAAGGGCATCCAGACCGCGGCGGGGTTCAACTACGTCGGCGACGACGCCTGGGGCGCCCAGTTCGCCGC
>JADHEF010002080.1_pt1 | contig 10010 bp, 8 predicted proteins | sample 8952391 | NCBI WGS metagenome assembly JADHEF01 (sample SAMN16124439, study PRJNA663245) | bioreactor sludge metagenome | isolation source: sludge (nitrite) | place: India:Bengaluru | collected 2019-02-28
GCTCGACGGACAAAACCCCGCAATGAAAGCGTCGCTGCTGAACAAACTGGAAATCCTCCAGGACCGCTTCGAAGAACTCACCGCCCTGCTCGGTGACGCCGAGGTCATTTCCGACCAGACGCGCTTTCGCGCGTATTCCCGTGAGTATGCCGAGGTCGAGCCGGTCTACGCTGCTTATAAAGAGTGGCGCAAAGTGCAGGACGACCTCGAAGGCGCCCAGGCGCTGCTCAAGGACAGTGACCCGGACCTGCGCGAAATGGCCGTGGAAGAAGTGCGTGAAGCCAAGGAGCAACTGTTGACGCTGGAGGCGCAGCTGCAACGCATGCTGTTGCCCAAAGACCCTAACGATGGTCGCAACGTGTTCCTCGAAATCCGCGCCGGCACCGGTGGCGACGAGGCGGCGATCTTCTCTGGCGACTTGTTCCGCATGTACTCGCGCTACGCAGAAAAGCGCGGCTGGCGCCTGGAGATTCTGTCCGAGAACGAAGGCGAGCACGGCGGCTACAAGGAAATCATCGCCCGTGTCGAGGGTGAAAACGTTTACGGCAAGCTCAAGTTTGAGTCGGGTGCTCACCGCGTCCAGCGCGTACCTGAGACCGAGTCCCAGGGCCGTGTGCACACCTCCGCATGCACGGTGGCGGTGCTGCCCGAGCCGGACGAACAGGCCGCCATCGAAATCAACCCGGCCGACCTGCGCGTGGACACCTACCGCGCCTCCGGCGCCGGTGGCCAGCACGTGAACAAGACCGACTCGGCCATCCGTATCACGCACTTGCCTACCGGCATCGTGGTCGAATGCCAGGAAGAGCGTTCGCAGCACAAGAACCGGGCTCGCGCCATGTCCTGGCTGTCGGCCAAACTCAACGACATGCAGACCAGCGCAGCACAGAACGCCATCGCCAGCGAGCGCAAGCTGCTGGTGGGCTCTGGCGACCGCTCCGAGCGCATCCGCACGTACAATTATCCACAGGGCCGGGTGACCGACCACCGCATCAACCTGACCCTGTACTCGCTGGACGACATCCTCAGTGGTGGCGTAGAGGCGGTGATCGAACCGCTACTGGCCGAGTACCAGGCCGATCAACTGGCCGCCCTGGGGGACTGATGACCATCATCGCCAGCCTGCTGCGCAACGCGCAGTTGCCCGAATCGCCCACCGAACGGCTGGATGCCGAACTGCTGCTGGCGGCTGCCATCGGCAAGTCGCGCAGCTACCTGCACACCTGGCCCGAGCGTATCGTCAGCAGCGAAGATGCCGAGACTTACGCGGGTTATCTGCAGCGCCGCCGTGGCGGGGAGCCGGTCGCTTATATCCTCGGGCAGCAGGGCTTCTGGACAATCGACCTGGAAGTGGCGCCGCATACCCTGATCCCGCGGCCAGACACCGAGCTGTTGGTCGAGACGGCCCTCGAACTGCAACCCGCCTCGCCAGCCAAGGTGCTTGACCTGGGCACCGGTACGGGCGCGATTGCCCTGGCCTTGGCCAGCGATCGCCCGGCCTGGCAGGTGACTGCGGTTGACCGGGTAGAAGAAGCCGCTGCCCTGGCTGAGCGCAACCGCCAGCGCCTGGGCCTGGCTAATGCCCAGGTGCGGGTAAGCCACTGGTTCGACAGCCTGGTCGGCGAGCGTTTTGACCTGATTGTCAGTAACCCGCCTTACATCGCAGCTGCAGACCCTCATCTGGTGGCCGGTGACGTGCGCTTCGAGCCCAGCAGTGCGCTGGTCGCTGGCGTCGATGGCCTGGACGACCTGCGGGTGATTGCTGCCCAGGCCCCTGCGCACCTGTTGCCGGGGGGCTGGTTGTTGCTGGAGCATGGCTACGATCAGGCAGCAGCGGTGCGCGCCTTGCTGGCGGAACACGGTTTCATCGAGGTTGCCAGCCGCACGGACCTGGGCGGCCATGAACGCATTACCCTGGGGCGCCTGCCATGCTGAGTGATGAAGAACTGTTGCGTTACAGCCGGCAGGTACTGCTGGCCCAGATCGACATCGATGGCCAGTTGCGGCTCAAGCAGAGCAAGGCGCTGATCGTCGGGCTCGGTGGCCTGGGCTCACCGGTTGCGTTGTACCTGGCCGCCGCTGGGGTCGGTGAACTGCACCTGGCTGATTTCGATACCGTCGACCTGACCAACCTTCAGCGCCAGGTCATCCACGACAGCGCCAGCGTGGGCATGAGCAAGGTCGACTCGGCCTTGCAGCGCCTGGAGGCGATCAACCCGGAAATCAGCCTGGTTGCCCACCGCCAGGCGCTGGACGAGGACTCGCTCGCTGCCGCCGTGGCGGCGGTCGACCTGGTACTGGATTGCTCCGACAACTTCGGTACCCGCGAGGCGGTAAACGCCGCGTGTGTCGCGGCTGGCAAGCCACTGGTCAGCGGCGCGGCGATCCGCCTGGAAGGGCAGTTGTCGGTGTTCGACCCTCGACGTGACTACAGCCCTTGCTACCACTGCCTGTACGGGCATGGCAGCGAAGCCGAGCTGACGTGCAGCGAAGCCGGTGTGATCGGCCCACTGGTGGGGCTGGTGGGCAGCTTGCAGGCGCTGGAAGCGATGAAGCTGCTGGCCGGGTTCGGCGAGCCGCTGGTCGGCCGCCTGCTGTTGATCGATGCTCTCGGCACGCGCATCCGCGAATTGCGGGTCAAGCGCGACCCGGCCTGTGCAGTCTGCGGCAAGCGCGATGGCTGAGCGCTCGGCGCCGATCGGCGTAATGGACTCCGGGGTTGGCGGCTTGTCGGTGCTCGCCGAGATCCAGCGGCTGCTGCCCAACGAGACGCTGCTGTACGTGGGCGATTGCGGCCACATACCCTACGGCGAGAAGTCGCCAGATTATATCCGGGAGCGTCTGCGGCGCATTGCTGCGTTCTTCCATGAACAGGGCGCCAAGGCCATGGTACTGGCCTGCAATACCGCCACGGTGGCGGCGGTGGCCGACCTGCGCGAGTTGTACCCGACCTGGCCGTTGGTGGGCATGGAACCGGCGGTGAAGCCCGCTGCTGCCGCCACGCGCTCGGGCGTGGTCGGCGTGCTGGCCACTACCGGTACCCTGCAAAGCGCCAAGTTCGCCGCCTTGCTCGACCGTTTTGCCAATGACGTACAGGTCATCACCCAACCTTGCCCAGGGCTAGTCGAGTTGATCGAGGCCGGTGACCTGGCCAGCCCGGCAATGCGCCAGTTGTTGCAAGGTTATGTGCAGCCATTGCTGGCCGCTGGCTGCGACACACTGATCCTGGGCTGTACCCATTACCCCTTCCTGCGCCCATTGCTGGCCGACATGGTGCCAGCCGATGTGGCCATCATCGACACTGGCGCCGCGGTGGCGCGCCAGCTGCAGCGGCTGCTGGGCGCGAATGACCTGCTGGCCGATGGGCCGGCCCGGGATACCCGCTTCTGGACCAGTGCCGATCCGCAAACTCTCAGAAATATCCTACCGATGCTGTGGCATAAGTCTGGCGATGTGCAAAGCTTTGCGTTGTGAAAAAAACGTGAAAATTAGCTGAACTATCGTTCCACTGCCGCGCTCTACCGCTTTGCCTGAGATGAGGCAGACACTAATAACAGCATCAGGAAGAAGGATGTTTCTCATGAAGAAACTGCTCGGCTTGGCGGCGGCTGCCGCTTTTACTCTGGGGCAAGCACTGTCGGCGCAGGCAGCCGACGTTTCCTTTTCGGTAGGTCAGACCGGTGACTCGACAATGGTCTACCGGCTGGGACTGCAATCAAACTGGGATGCCAGTTGGTGGCAGACCAGCGTTGGCCGCCTGACCGGCTATTGGGATGGGGCCTACACCTATTGGGATGGCGACAAGACGGCGAGCAACCACAGCCTTTCGTTCGCGCCAGTGTTCGTTTATGAGTTTGCCGGGGCGTCGGTCAAGCCCTACATCGAAGCCGGGATCGGTGTGGCAGCGTTTTCCAGCACCGAGCTGGAAAGCAACGAGCTGGGCTCGGCATTCCAGTTCGAAGACCGCATCGGCTTTGGCCTGCGCTTTGCCGGCGGGCATGAGATCGGCGTGCGGGCCATTCACTACTCCAACGCGGGTATCAAAGAGCCCAACGATGGAGTAGAGAGCTACAGCCTGCATTACCGCATGGCGCTGTAGGCCGCACGTTAGCCGACTAGCTGCGTGGCAGCGGCCATAGACTGCTCAGATCAAGTGTTTCCAGCACCAGCTCTGGCTCTCTCTGTGGCCACCGCCGCAGCAGTTCTTCAGCCGCACGCTGCGGCGTCCATTCCTCCGGTATCGCTTGCGCCGGTGTCACGGGTGTCTTCAGCGATTGGGGGCTGACCACCGTAACGTCTATCCCTTGGCCTTTCAGCGTCTTGCGTTGTTCACGCATCCATTGCGGCATGTTGTTCCAGCCGGCGCTCACCTGGGTGGGTGCATACAGCTGCAGCGCCGAATAGCGGTTGAAAACGGCCATCACCTGCGGCGATTCACCTTTCAACAGCAAAGGCAGCGCATTGGCAAGGCTATGTTCACCCGCCACCTGGTTGCTGGTGACAATCGCTTCGAACACATCGCTGCCCGCCAGGGGGGCATCCAGGTAGTCGCTGGTACCGGCGTTGAGGATCAGGCCATCCAGCGAGCACCAGGCATGGCATATCTGCCGGCACGCATCCGCCGCTTGCCCATCGGCATGCAACTGCCAGGGCAGGCGCAAGAAGCGCCGTCCATGCTGTGCCGCCAAACCGTTCAATTCATCGCTTTCCTTAGCACTGGCGGCAACGCGATGGCCCTGTTCGAGCAAGCGTTCCACCAAAGCCAGACCTAATCCGTTGCTGGCGCCTGTAACCCAAAAACTGCGTGAGTGAGTCAAGACGTTGTGCCCTCTAATTCTGCCGACGTGGTAGCCCCTTGAAGGCTTCCAGTGCACGCTGGCGACTGCTGCTGAGATTCACCATGGGACAGTGATACAAATTATTATCAAAAAGATCTCTGTGTTTCGCGGGTTCATGGATTGTTTTATCGTCGAGCTCACGTAATTCCGGCAGCCAGTGCCGAATGAAGCGCCCCTGCGGGTCGAAACGTTGCGACTGCGAAATCGGGTTGAAGATGCGGAAATAGGGCACTGCATCGGTGCCGGTAGACGCGCTCCACTGCCAGCCGCCGTTGTTCGCGGCCAGGTCACCGTCTATCAGGTGGCGCATGAAGTGGCGCTCGCCCTTGCGCCAGTCGATCAGCAGGTTCTTGCTGAGGAACATGGCCACCACCATGCGCAGGCGGTTATGCATCCACCCGGTGTGCAACAACTGGCGCATGGCGGCGTCGATGATCGGGAAACCCGTGCGCCCCTGTTCCCAGGCTTCCAGATCTGCCGGTGCATCGCGCCAAGGCAGCGCTTCGGTTTGCGCGCGGAAGGCGCGGTGGCGCGAGACCTGTGGGTAACCGGTCAGGATGTGCTTGTAGAACTCGCGCCACAGTAGCTCGTTGATCCAGGTTTGCACGCCGGCGCTGCCGCTGTCGAACTCGCCCCGGTTGCTGGCCAGGGCGCCGTGCAGGCACTGGCGCGGCGAGATCACCCCCGCCGCCAGGTAGGCCGAAAGCTGGCTGGTGCCGGGTTTGGCTGGCAGGTCACGCAGTTGCTGGTAGTCATCAATGGTTTCATCGAGAAAGCGAGACAACCGCCCCTGCGCTTCGGCTTCACCCGCCGGCCAATGTGCTTGCAGGGCGCGTTCGGGCTTGTCAAAACCCTCCACATGCTGCGGAATCGGGTCGCTCTGGATCTGCAGGGGCGCTTGCTGTTTAACCCGGTGAGCCATGGCTGGCAGGCTGCGGTGCAGGTGCTCCAGACAGGTTTTTTTGAACTGGCTGAAAACCTGGAAGTAGTCACCGCTGCGAGTGAGGACTGTGCCCGGGCGGAAGAACAGCTGGTCGAGGTGGCTGTGTGCCTGAATGCCCGACTTCTCCAGCAGGGCTCGGGTGGCATCGTCACGGCGCTGTTCGTTGATGCCGTACTCTTCATTCCAGTGAACGCTTGCCACCTGATGCTGGCGGCATACCTCAAGCACGGCTTGTGGTGCCTGGTCCCAGGTGTCGATGCTGCGGATCAGCAGGGGAATATTCAGGCCTTCCAGCGACCGGCCCAGGTCGCGCAGGTTGCGCAGCCAGAAGTCGACTTTGCAGGCCGCGTCGTCGTGGGCCAGCCACTGAGCGGGGCTGACCAGCCACAGGGCGATGGTCGGGCCGCGTTCACTGGCGGCGCTGAGCGCAGTGTTGTCATCGATGCGCAGGTCACTGCGCAGCCAGGTCAAATGCATGGGGCAGGCGTCTCTTCAGGCTGGCGGTCATGGGCTTGAAGCAAGCGTAATGCCGCCTGAGGGGTGTCGAACAGGGCGAGGTCTGGCAGCTCAAGGGCACGCAGCTGCGCTTCATGCAGTACCACCGTCGCACCACCGGCCAAGGTTTTCACGGGCAGGTTGTGCAGGGCGCGTTGCAGTGCCTTGCCATCAACGCGTGGCCCCAGGTGCAGAAGCACGGCACGCGGGGCAAGCGTGCTTACGGCACGTTGCAGGTGTGGGCCGGTGACCGGGTGCTCCAGCACCTCTACCGGGAAACCGTTGCTGGTGAACAACCAGGCGCATAGCCATAAACCGGGGCTGAAAGCACGTTCACCGTCTTCCACCAGCAATACGGCCGGGCCTTGTAGCAACTGGTTGTCGTGGTACACGCGGGCGCCGAGCTTGCTGCGTAGCCAGCTGTGGAAAAACACCTGCTCCAGTTGCGCGTTGAAGTAATTGCGCCAGCGCAGGTCGAGCAGGTCGAGCAGTGGCAGCAGCAATTGTTCGCACAGGGTAACGGCGGGGTACAGCGCCATTGCCTGGTTGAGCTGGTGGTCAAGGGCGCGCTGTGACAGGTTGGCAATCGCCTCGATCAGCTGGAGCTGCCGGGCCTGCCAGTCGCCTTTGGGCGCAGTGCTGGAAGGTTGGTCGAGCAACTCGCGTACTTGCCCTACCGAGGCCCCCCGCTGCAGCCAGGCAAGGATGGCCTCGACCCGTTCGACCTGTTCCAGCGGGTACAGGCGGTGCCCTTTTGCTGTGCGCTGTGGCTTGAGCAGGCCATATCGGCGCTCCCAGGCGCGCAGGGTGACCGGGTTGACGCCGGTGCGGCGGGCCAGCTCACCGATGGGCAACAAGGTTTCAGACAGCATTGCGCAATCCCAGGTTTTCGGGGTGCGGCTGCAGGTACGCTTGCTGCTGCAGGTAGGGGTCGGGATGGTTGCGTAAGTGGTGCTTGAGCAGGGTCAGTGGCACCACCAGCGGTACCACACCTTTTTGATACTGGCCGATGACTGTCTGCAGTTCGGCTTTGTCCTGTTGCGTCAGGCTGTCCTTGAAATAGCCGCACAGATGCTGCAGCACGTTGCTGTGGGTTCCGCGGCTGGCGCAGCGGCGCAGGGCCTGCATCAGTTGGCTGAAGTAGCGCGGGCCGATGCTTTGCGGGTCGTCATCGCGGCTCATGCTACCCAGCAGGCGCCCGAGGGTGCGGTAGGCCTGGGGGTTGTTGGCCATCACCAGGTATTTGTAACGCGAATGGAAGCGCACCAGCGCGCCACGGCTAAGGCCCTCGGCCAGCAGGCGCTGCCAGTCGGCGTAGGCATACACGCGGCTGATGAAGTTCTCTCGCAGCACGGCGTCGTGCAGGCGGCCTTCTTCTTCCACAGGTAGGTCCGGGCGTTTCACACAGAACGCCTGCGCATAGACGCCGCGTCCTCCCTGGAAGGCCGGGTGGCCGTTGTCCTGATAGACCTTGACCCGTTCCAGCCCGCAAGACGGTGATTTCTGCATGAAGATGTAGCCGCAGATGTCGTCGAGCTCGTCGGCCATTTGTTCGCCATACGTGCGCAGCGGGCCGGTCAGGTCCATGCCGGGGTTACGGGTGCCGACCACTTCGGGATGTTCGGGGTTGCCTACCAGGCGGATAGGGTCACGCGGAACGCCAAGGCCGATTGCCACTTCCGGGCACACCGGCTGCCAGTCGAAATGTTGTTCCAGCTGCGTCAGGCACAGGTCGGAGGCCTTGTGGCCGCCGTTATAGCGCACGCTTTGACCCGTCAGGCAGGCGCTGATGGCGATACGCGGCTTGCTGTGGGCGGAAGGGTCGTGCATGGCTGCCTCCGGTAAACCTGTACATGACAAAAAACTTGTACAGGTTTATTCCAGCACAGCACTGAAGTTATGCAAACCATTATTTTTGTATAGCGCTACATCATTCCAGGTGTTCGAGCAGTCGCCGTGCCGCTTCCTGGCCGCTGAGCCAGGCGCCCTCGACGCGGCCGGAAAGGCACCAGTCGCCGCACGCGTACAAACCCTGGTCGGCATCGGCCAGTGCGCCCCATTCGTGGTTGCTGCTGGGGCGTGCATAGAGCCAGCGGTGGGCCAGGGCGAAGGTAGGTGCGGGCACCACGCAGCCGACCAGCTCGGCGAACTCGCCCCACAGCTGTTCGATCACTTCTTCCTTGGGCAGGTCGATGTGTTGCCGGCTCCAGTCAGACGTGGCGTGCAGCACCCAGGTGTCGAGTTGTTCGTCACGGCCGGGTTTGCTGCGGTTGCGGGCCAGCCAGTCGAGCGGGTTGTCTTGCACGAAACAGCCTTGCATCGGCGTATCCAGCGGCGCCTGGAAGGCGAGGGCGACGGCCCAGGTTGGCTCCATCTGCACGCCAGCGGCCACGGCAGCCAGTTTTGGGGTGGCAGCCAGCAGCGGCGTAGCCTGCGGTGCCGGTACCGCGATCACCACGCGGCTGTAGGGGCCATGGCTGCAGCCTTCGGTGTCCTGCAGGTGCCAGTACTGTTTGCCGCGGAACACCTCGGCGATGCGGCAGCCGAAGTTCACCGTCACATCCTTGAGCAGGCCACGGGTGATGGCGCTCATGCGGGGCACGCCTACCCAGCGCGTCTGCTCGTCGGGGGAGGGGGTGAGTTCGCCGTCACGGTAGTTGTACAGCTGCGGCTTCCACTGCTCGGCCCAGCCAGCGGCAACCCACTGTTGTACCTGCTCGACGAAACGCCGGTCACGGGCAGTGAAGTACTGCGCGCCGAGGTCGAGCGCGCCGGCTTCGCTGCGCTTGCTGGCCATGCGACCGCCACTGCCGTGGCCTTTGTCGAACAAATGCACGGATTGCCCCGCCTTCTGCAAGGCCTGGGCAGCTGACAAGCCGGCGATACCGGCCCCGATGATGGCGATAGGTACTGTCATGATGGCCTCTTCAAACCTTGCTGTAAGCAGACTACGCTGTCAGGCAAACCTGTACAATCCAGAATTTCTGTATAAGGTTATTCCGCTTTGGCGGGCAGGTTGGCCTATGTTTATCCGAGAGCGTCGGGTCAAAAAAGTGCCTTGATGTTAAAAATAGACCACCGCCGCATTCTGCGAGGACACAGCCATGCATATATTGCTGACAGGCGGCACCGGGTTGATAGGCAGGCACCTCTGCCAGCACTGGCTTGGCCAAGGCCATCGCCTGACGGTGTGGAGCCGGCGACCTGAGCAAGTGCCGAAAATGTGTGGCAGTGGTGTGCGTGGCATTGCCCGCCTGGAGCAACTGGAAGCGGACGATCACCTGGATGCGGTGGTCAACCTGGCCGGCGCGCCGATTGCCGACCGGCCTTGGACGGCAGCCCGGCGTAACCTGCTGTGGGCCAGCCGCGTTACCCTGACCGAGCAGTTGCTGAGCTGGCTGGGTACCCGCGAGCAGCGACCAGACGTGCTGATCTCCGGCTCGGCGGTCGGTTGGTACGGTGATGGTGGTGAGCGCGAGCTGACCGAGGCATCACCGCCGGTGCGCGAAGATTTTGCCAGCCAGTTGTGTATTGCCTGGGAGGAAACGGCCCTGCGTTCCCAGGCACAGGGCATCCGCGTGGTGCTGGTGCGCACCGGGCTGGTGCTGGCCAGCGATGGCGGCTTTTTGTCGCGGCTGCGCGTGCCCTTCAAGCTAGGGCTGGGCGGGCCTTTGGGCGATGGTCGGCAGTGGATGCCGTGGATCCATATAGACGACCAGGTCGCCCTGATTGAT
>JADHEF010002082.1_pt1 | contig 9999 bp, 12 predicted proteins | sample 8952391 | NCBI WGS metagenome assembly JADHEF01 (sample SAMN16124439, study PRJNA663245) | bioreactor sludge metagenome | isolation source: sludge (nitrite) | place: India:Bengaluru | collected 2019-02-28
CCCATGACCGTATCCTCTCACACTGTACGGTCTCCGGCAAACCCGGGGGGGTTCATCCAGTTATCTCGAAGTCTCTTAGGGCAAAGAACAAGAACCCTGTCATTCCTTAGTTCGTAGTATTTAATTATTGCCAGAGCTTCAAATGTTTTCCCTAAACCAACAGAATCGGCGATAATGCAACCACCATACTTTTCCAATTTATCAATCGCACCAACTACTCCATCACGTTGGAACCTGTAGAGTTTCTTCCAGACAACTGTGTTCTTGATGCCAGTAGCAGTCTTAATTACTTTTTCTTCATCAAGTTCCTCACCCCTGTCCTTGAACAGATGATACAATATGGAGTGGTAAAGTAGTGATGGTTCTTTATGTTCAACGATGTTTTGAAGCTCATTAAGAAAGTTTTGCTTCGCTTCAGTCCCATCAGGGAGGGCATTCCATATACCATCAAACCAAGAAACAAACATGGGAACTTCAACTGGGTTGTCAGCACACTGGATAAGACTCATCCCGTTGCCGGGAGTCAGCCCTAAACCTTCAGTGGTAATGGGGCAGTTTCCTAAGATTGCTCGATTTTGCTCTGGCTTATCCCCTCGAAGAACAATGCTTGCTTGAGGCAGGGAAGTCGTAACCTCTTTTACTTCGACCTTCTTTCTGACCCATTCAGTACACTTCTTCGCAAGGTATCGTGACTGAAGGCGATTACGATAGTGGCGTTCGGCTTCCGATCCGAGAAGAGATTTACTGGTCTCTTTCATAGGTCGGAGAACCATACGGGCAGATTGAGCTTTGGATAACAACTCCCCAAGCTCACCAAACGCAAATAGGGATAGGTCAGTCGTGGCAATATCTATTGTTGATTTTGGGGTAAGGTTGTCCCGTAGAACATCCACCACACGGTCATTACCGGAATTTGTTATCAAACGCATGCGGAACCTCGATGAATCTGTTTTTTTCTATGCAAGCCACCCTGCATGGTGCCTTTGCTTAGTGCAATGCTCATAAGCATCATTTGGAAGCATTATAGCAGATTATTTGCGGCTTTTGTAGGTTCGATTATTGAAATTGACGCAATTTCTCTATTTTCTCCATCTTCTTTGTATTACTCATAGAAGCCCATAGGACGCGTTGTAGGGTCTTCTTGTATGATTACCTTCCTCATCTCTCTGCGGGTTGTTTTTGACTAAAACAGTGAGTCGGGGAGGTGAATTCTGATGCCGATAATGTCCCAATAAGCATTTTATAAAGATTTCTACATGTACACTGAGGACTGGTGAAATGATCGAATACATGGACACGCTTGATGAGTCTGAAAATTACGCTTTGGAAGGTTTCTGCGAAGGCTGGAAGAAGCCTCTCTCCGCCGTTCAACTAAAGGCAGTCATTAACAACAGCACGTTCAAAGTTCTTGCGATTGATACTGCCGAGAAGAAGGTTGTCGGTCGCCCCGAGATACAAAAGTTTGTTGGGGCACTCGATGGTCAGAAGGCTCGAAAAGGGATTTTCATCACTACAAGCTCCTTCACAAAAGAAGCAATAGAATATGCTAAAGGAACAACTGTAAAAGTTGTTTTAATAGATGGCGATAGGCTTGCCGACTTGATGATTGAAAACAACCTTGGTGTTTCAACGGTGATGAGTTATGTGATCAAGCGAGTAGATTCTGACTACTTTGATAATGAGGTCTCTTTATAGATTTAGTGAGATACAGAATTGTTGAATCACTTTTAGTGAAAACAAATGTTATAAGGTTAGCACAGCTAAGAATATAGATTAACTCAGTATTGAAGTAATCTTAGATACTTCCATCAGCTAATCTTTTTACAAAGAGTGATAAATGACACCAACCTTAGAAATCAATCGCTCTATGCCCCCGCAATTCGCTATTCATGGTTCATAATAAGGTTATTACTTGATCAGTTTTGCTGCTTTAAGTGTTTTTTGAGCCTTTTTTAGTAGATCAACCGAAACGATAGGGGGATAGAGGTCCGACTTAACTAACATACCGATGTTGTTTGTTGCCAAACCAGCATAAATTGGTCTCACAAGTCCTATCAGTATAGATCGTGTAAACTTTTTTCCAGATCGGTTCCTGATATTATCCCTGGTAAATTCTGATAACAAATCTGTTATTGCTTTTTCAAAATTATCTCTATCAGATTTTGCAATAGCTTCAATAGCTCTTTTAATAATCTTCGCTTCGTTTTCGACAATTATGTATTTACCATCACCCTGGCGGACATATCCATAAATCCGAGACAGCGGGTAATCCTTTGTTTTTACAAATGACTTTAATGCATCTTTTAGTTTCATATTATTATCTTTTATTAATTATTAAATACTTAATATTTGTAATGAATTATTATCTCAATGTAATCAGAATAAGCAATTTTATTACACATCACCATTATGCTTTAAGTAACAAAGTTAAAAGTTTTTTATTATTTCAAAAAGATACTTAGAACCCTCTGAGGAATATCTAAAAGTTTCCCACTTCACTCTTGCCAATTCCACATCTTCTTTCGTATGACAATATCTAAACCAATCTTCAACTACAAAGCCACAATTTTTAAGTGTGATCCCCAGATGGACCCAATCATCATATCTATAAAATCTACCTCCCTTATAAGCTTTATCGAGCCTATCTAAAATAATTGTCTTGATAGTATCAGGTATTCTATTGTTACCACTAAGATGAACATTCGCATTGCAATATTTGTTATTGTTGCTAATTGACTTTTTGACTGTATCTTTCTTTAGTGGATCATTAATTTTTCCATGTTCATTAACATAAGGCAGTAAAACACCCTCTATCGATCCTTTCCCATGGTTATATATTGACTCATTATTAACATTACCAAAAAACTTACGAGCGACATCAATACAATGCCCATCGATAACTCTTTTCTCGAAGAAAATCCGACTCAATGATCTGAGCAACTCTTTCAAGAGTTGAGCATCTTTTATTTCGTTATTTAATGGAAAAAGTGCATGAAATCTATCTTCAGGTGCTTTCCCATTTTTTTTAATTTGATGATTGCGTGATGTTGTTAGGTAATATTCATAGGGTTCAAACTTCTTTTCAAAATCCTTTATTTTTATACTTTCATCAATATCTATAAACAACACCTTACACGACAAAAAACAGGTTGAGTTCTTATGGTTCTTTTCAAATATCCCCTGGCTATTTACACCATCCTTAAATCGACACATTGTGTAATCTGTGTGTCTTGCCAGTTCGTGCAGATCACTGGCTGAGTTGATTAAATACTCGTGCGGGAAAGATGTGGCATATAAATCATACAGGGTGTGGCTTGCGTATAATATCATTTTTATTAAACACTCTTTTCTTCTTTAAGTTATCCCCAGGGGTTATTATACCCCTGGTAAAATTATATATATTGTGTGTATTTTTTACTTTGATTTCTTTTCAAAATATTTTCTCGGTTGCATTATTGTATCTGTTCGATTGGTCCATTCATCAATTTTGTATTTATCAAACCAAGCCTTAACCCAGCTATAATCTCTAATAGCATAAGTTGATGTGGTGTTCATAATTTTCCCCTTATAATAATGTTTACTCTCTGTATCATTTACATTAAATATTATTCCCCTTTCTTTTAGGGTGCTGAGATATTTAATGACGGTTTTTTTCGACATTCGAAGCGCTGTCGCAATGAATTGAGCTGAACATTCTGCCGTATGATACTGACCACCACAAAAGCTTTTTAGAAAAAGAAGAATCTGTAATTCTTCAGCGCTTAACTGTGTTATTAACAATTCGGGTATCTTTTGATATTTATACATTATATTTGTCCTCTTTAATATTTTTTATGATTTCATCATCATTTTCTTCAAAATCTCCCATTTCAGAAATCTTCATCTTTTGATAATTTATATTAAACCTGATTAAACCATTTGATGCATTATGCCTGTTTTTCAGCACCCTTACAGCTATTTTGTTTTTCTCTTTATCCTCCTTACTTTGGATTATCGAAAATAATACATCAACCAACCTCACCTTTTTTAAGGAGTCTGATATTGCTCCATAACCAATATATTCTTTTGTTCCACCTTTCTCTGATTCTGCTGTCCGATTTGTCTGTGTAGCGGTTAATATTGGGATACCATTATTATGAGCCAATGCTTTAAGATCACTATATACCACGCCTTGCCCATCATAATCGTTCTGCATCTTGCGTGTTGGTAGCAACTCATCAGCATAGTCAATAATTACTACATCTGGTTTATTCCGCGCATTATCAATCATTGCCTGTATGTCGTTTGCATTGGCACTACTTGGATTAACTTTTATAATGCTAAGAGCAGGGACATCTATTATTTTTCTGACAGGTATCTCACTAATATCTACAACATCATAATAGTGTTTGAATATTCGTGTTATAATATCTGCACAATCCATCTCTGTAGATAAATAAAGAACTCGATAGCCAGACCTGAGGGAATCAACAGCAAACGAACAAAGAAATATTGATTTACCATATCCTGATAATCCCATGACGCAATAAAGATCACCAGGACGCCAACAGTAATCCATACTGCCACTTATGGCTAATCCAAGTTGTTTGTAATTTGTTTTCAGGTAGCAATCTTTCTGTTTGTTAATATTTATTATAGCATCTCTAATCGACTTCTCATCAGTAATTTCAATCGTGTCTTCGGGCTTTCCGCTGGATACAGAATACCTTCTTTTGATTTTTAGCTCGTCTTCCTCAACATCATTACTCCCCAAAGTATATAAAGTAGCTAATTCTTCATTTCTCTTTGTGGTATTGATTTCTTCAAGGAAGTGATAAGCCATAGACATATCCCAGTCATTTGAATCAATCTCAACTCCATAGACTTCTTTGAGACTTGCTCTGTTTGGCAACTGATTACTATCAGCTGACAATACGCTATTTAGTATTCCTAAATATTTTACATCGATCGATCTACAATTAACTACATCTTGCATTAGCCTTTTGTTTTGCAATGCACATTCGAAAATATATTTTTCTTTATCCATTTTTTCTCCTTTTAGAAATAAAAAACCACCCCGAACCGATGCCGTAATCATCGATCCAAGATGGTCAATATTTTTTTAATTCTAAGATATAATTACGGTATATCTATACTTATGTATGCTTTTTTAGGAAAAAATATTCGCGAAGCGAAAAAACTTTGCCCGAAGGGCATCCCCTCGAAGAGGGGAGTATCAGAAGCGCCTATTTACCTTCTACTTCTTTCAGAACCAATTCAGCCAACAGTTCGTAGATATATTTGCCTTTTTGCAGGGCAAGCCATTTGATAATAGTATGTAGTTTGGTAGGCACTTTTATCGATACATACATGTCATTCATTTTAGGCTAAATCCTTACAGATCATCTTAATTGTAAATTCATCAATATCTTCTATCTCTGCCAGTGCATTGATAATTTCATCTTTGCTATTTAGTTGATGCAATTCACCGTCATGAAGCTTATATACTGCACCATGTTTGTTGTAATAATACTCAGTGCCGTCCTCTAAGCTGCCTATCAAATCATCGATGTCTGGATTTAGTACGCATGCTTTTCCATCAATTGTTAATCCAAGTTTAATCATTTTATACTCCTTATTATTATCTTTATGGAAAAGTAGAAAAGTAGATTATTTTTTAATTAAATAAATGTTTTCCATTACGGTTAATTGAACTGACTAAATTGAGAGGCACACTCAATCTGAAAATGTGCTTTTTACAATCACAAGCTGTTAAGTCATTTTTTGATGATAACAAGCGACGCCACCACTCGTCGCACGTTTTTTACTCTACATCATCATTGTCATCTTCAGCCCAATCCTCATCTTCATCCTCTTCGTCGTCATCGTAATCCCTAAAGTCGTCTTCGACTTCACCATTTTTTATTTTCGCGTCACCACAGAATCCGATACCAGGTTCATCGTAGGACAGCTCAAAAGCAAGTCCAGGAAATTGTTTAGATATTTCCGCGTAACCCGCAATTGGAGGAGCCCATGCAGTATCAAAGTCGAGCCATACCGAAGAAGCTCCTTCCTCATACTTAATTTCCATATCGAACTCAGGCCACTTTGTGCCCCACCTCTCACAACACCAGTCATACCAGTCGCGGAATCCGTACTTCTCAACCATTTGTTCTGCAATTGGCGATTGAGGTCTTGATGGCAGAGCCATCAACTCAGCGGGGCAAGGGAAATAAGCATCCAGAAGGGAAAGGCTGTATTCATCAAGCCGCTTTACCCCATTAATGAGTCTGCTTATTTCTTCTGGTGTGCCTGATATTTTTAGACTGTTGCTACACCAATTAGGCATTAGCGCCTCCATTCAGATGAGCAAATACTAAATCTATAATTGCATCTTCAACAGAATCACAATCCACTTCCGACAAGATTTTATTCCATTCGGTATCGGATAAACTTCGACCAATCCTTGATTCAACCGTATATCGATTGATCCAACAACCCACAGCATCTAAATACATGTATACTCCTTTAGGGCCATATGCCCTGATTAAAAAACAAAACTCAAATACGATTTCTATGCAGGGCGCAGAAAGATATTTTAGTTTTCTCACCAATCCAAACTCTTCAAATCGACACGGACAGTTAACTACTCTTTCTTCATCTATTACCTCCGTATTTTCATCTCACTATTGAATTTGATAACACAATAAATACATACTCATATTTCAATATTCATGTTAATATTATTTCAACATCAATTGGGTTATTAGTAATTATCACTTGTAAAGTCTATAAGGTTATTTTACTGCTATTTTTTCTCCTTTTTTCAAGGACATCAGTAGTATATCATCAACCTTAGTTTTTTCAACTTGAAGAAAACTAATATTCTTAACCTGATATACCTACATAAATAAATACTTATTATGAATTACCACAAGCATAGTCATTCTTGGAAAACGTTATTACATATGTCAAAGCACCAAATGTCGATTATATTATCTTAATGAGGAGTAGTAGATGACATCTGTTAAAATAGCTGAGAAAATGCTTAAGAAGATGCTTAAAGAATATCTAAGTGGAGATCTATAAGTTGTGTAATTAGTTTTTGTGCTAAACATAAAATTGACATAAGAAAAGACAAACTCATTAATTCTCGTTATGCTATTCATCGACATAAAATGGAGAACGAAAGAGAACGCGGTGCAACAATACAACAAATAGCAACAAAATATGGATGCAGCAAATCTACAGTATCAGGCATACTAAATGGACGCATAGGCATGCCAAGGACTAAGGGCTTACGAAAACCAACTAATTCGACTTAGACATGTTGGAATTATTACCCATTTTACATCTGTCAAATTATTGAAATACCCATTTCGGGTCATTTCATTCTACGTCTTAATGGTGTTATTTTTAAGTTAATTAAAGAAAGGAAGATTAGCTCATTCTGCTTTATTTGATTGCGTAATATTGAAGCGCTGGCATGAAGCTTTCAACTGGTTAAATCAAGTCTGTTACGATTGAGGTCTTCTGGAATGATCATCCAAACCGTAGTGCTTTTCTTATAGTTAATAAGGCAGAACTCTATTCATTCAGATCATAAATAGTGGTCAGCATTAAGCATTTTGCAACAACTAATAAAGCATTCGAATATAGAAATCATAATTAAGCTTGTTGTTTTGTCCAATCGTAATACTTCGGAGTTAAGACATTTTTATTTGTAATTTGCGTAATAATTTCAATTCTTTTAATAAGATTTGAGTTACCAGAAATGTTTGATCCAAATGCAGGATCAATGATTATCTTTTGTAATCCGCTATCAAACGATGTGACTAATGTTTCTAATTTCTCGATTTGCATCTTTGACAACTCTTTTATACTTTCAATTGTAGTAGTTTTAAGATCAAAATCATGAATCCTATTCGTCTTTCTAACCCTAACTATTAGTTTGTAATCCATAATGTATGATTCGCAAAACCCTGCTAATATTTGTCGCTTATCACGTGGCTCTCCTTCTTCCCATTCTATTAATTTTTCCAAGGTGTATTCTTTTAAGATTGTCTGAATACTGTCATCGATGGATGCAGTGAGTTTGTTGTTGCTTTTTTTATCGGCTTCGAGTGATTTTATTTCAGATTGTAATTGTTTTAAGTCGTCAATAAATGTTACATCTTCTACCCCATTCATGATTGCCTTCTTTATATATCCTATCTTTTTGTTCGCGGCTGAAATCTTCGCATCAATAATATTAATCAAGTCTTCTTTATCTTTTGATGCATTGGCTTTAGCGGATTCCAGCTCCTCACGAACTAAGTCTAAGTCTTGCTGATTGCGTAATGAAAATCGATATAAAAAATCAAAGATGGTATCAATCAAATCTTGTTGCAAGTAGCGTGGCATTTGTCCGCAAGATTTTGCCCAATGAAAATAATAATGATAAATAGTTAATCCTGATTTATTTCGACGTTCTGTAGTAGCTTTGTGATAGTATTTGGCACTGCATTTATAACATGTTATGAGTCCTGTTGATTGTTCGGATTGTCTTCGTTGACGAATGTTTAACATCCTGCTATCTATAGCCGCTACTACATTTCGCCAATCTTTACGAGTTACTATTTCAATTGGAAAGTTTATACATGGTATCTCCTCTCCTTTTTTATTGTGAGTCCATCCGGTATATTCAAATATCCTTAATCTTTTCCCCCAATTACTAATATCTCTCCATCTTCTGTCGTCAGACTGTCTAAGTGTGGGATCAATTTGCATTAACACCGATTGTAGTGATTTCCCTTTTAGAAGTTGTCCATAAAAATAGCGTAGCGTATCAATTTCATCCTTAACGGGAGACCAGACTCTTCTCCCAGTAACATCATCCCTATCGCTTTTTCTGTATCCGTAAAGTGAGTTACATTGCTTATGCCCTTTATCAACTAATGTATCGAGTCCTCGTTTGGTTCTGGCAAAGATTAGCTGTCTTTCATATTCGGATATTGCTGACAGAATAGAAAAGTTGAGTTTATCGGCTGGATCATCCAGCTTAAATTTCTTATTACCAACATATAGGACAATATTGGCTTTCAAGAATGTTTGAAAAATAACGGCAGCTGCAAACGAGTTGCGTGCTATCCGAGATTGTTCCCAAACCCAAACCGAGCTAATGTCTTTGCGTTTAACCGCATCAAGTAAATCCATTAACGCAGGACGTTTGCTTATATCATCAGAAGCACCGGATATAGCATCATCTTTGAAAACTAAATATGGCTCGTTTTGATTATTCGCAAAAATGATCCCGGCGTTGATTTGTTGTTCTATTGTCTTGTCTTCAGCTTGTCCATCAGAGCTGGTTCTTGCATATATCCCAATCATAGGTATGATTTTAGCTCTATTTTTAGTTCTTGTAAATAACAATCTATATTCTCCGTGGAGGCCTACCTCCAGGAATCGGGGCGGGCCGGCCGGGACGGAGCGCCGTCCCGGGCGGTCCTCCTCTGGGGCCCCGAGGACCTCAGGCTTGCGGAGCTGATGGGGAGCGGCGCCGGTAAAGACCGGATCGCCGCCCTCATGGCATACGCCCGGGACGCGGGGCGGTGCCGGAGGGAAGCGCTCCTGGAGCTGCTCGGGGCCGAATGCGGCTGCTGCTCCGGCTGCGACGTCTGCGACGGGAGGGCGTCGGCGGATTACCGGGAGCGGAGCTCGATCCGGGACTTCGTCGAGCGGAACGGCCGGCGCTACGGCCTCTCAGAGGCCGCGGACCGCTACGCCCGGGCCGTCGGCGGCGGCTGGACCGAGGACGACGCCCGCCGGGCGCTGGAACAACTGCGGAGGGAGGGGGACATACGGACCTGCGGGCGCTTTCTCTGGAAGGGAGCCCTGGCCCAGGGAGGCGCCCGACGCGGGGCGGCGCAAAAGGAGGCTCTGGGTCTTAATCCTCCAGCTCGTCCTCCTCGGTCTCCGGCTCGGGAGGAGGGGGGGCGGGCTTGGTCATGATCATCTTCGGCGGCCGCTGCTGGCGGGGCT
>JADHEF010002083.1_pt1 | contig 9996 bp, 6 predicted proteins | sample 8952391 | NCBI WGS metagenome assembly JADHEF01 (sample SAMN16124439, study PRJNA663245) | bioreactor sludge metagenome | isolation source: sludge (nitrite) | place: India:Bengaluru | collected 2019-02-28
CATCGAGCGACTCGACTGACTCGGGGGCGAACTTGGAGCGGCGCCGCTGCTTGATGCAGAAGCTCCGGGCGATGGTGTAGAGCCAGGTCGATAGGGAGGATGCCCCGCGGAAGTCGGGCAGGGTACGGGCGGCCAGTACCAGCACACTGACGGCGACCAGCGCGAGGAACCAGAAGATTGCGCGCCAACCGAAGCCGGCAAACAGCCAGCCACCGATGATCGGTGCGATGGCCGGGGCGGCGCCGAAGAACAGCGTGATCTGGCTCATCAGCTTCTGTGCATGCACTGCCGCGAACAGATCCCTCACGATCGCGCGGCCGACCACGATGCCGGCGCCGCAACTCATGCCCTGCAGCACCCGCCCTGCAATCAGCACGCCGACGTGGGAGGCGGTGGCACACACCACGCTTGCCAGCGCGAACACCGCAAGCCCGACGAACACGACTGGTCGGCGCCCGAAGCTATCGGACAGCGCGCCGTGGAACAGCATCATGACCGAGAAGCCGGCGAGGTAGCCCGACAGCGTCTGCTGCAAATGCACCGGCGTCGTCGCCAGGCCTTGGGCGATGCCTTCGAAGGCCGGCAGGTAGGTGTCGATAGCAAACGGGCCGAGCGAGGACAGCGTGGCCAGCAGTGCGGCCAGCAACCACACCGGCCGCGTCCAGGTTACGGCGGGCTGGAACTCAGGTTTAGGCTGCGCAGACATCGATCGCATCCGGCAGAAACGGGGCCGCAATCGCGTTGCGGTCACAGCGCATGGCGGGCACAGCGAGCTGCTGCGCCGGGGTGAGGCGGGGTGTCACGTTGAAGCTTCCTTGTCGCAATTGACAAGGATACCGCGGGCGGCCGCCGGTGCAGCGTCAGTGCGGCGGGATTGCCACACCGGCGCTGCGCCGCCGGGTGTTCAGCGGACGCGGATGATGCGGACGTTCGGTACGTCGGTACTGCCGTCGGTGGTGACGCCCGGCATCGCCATCAGCACGCCGTGCTTGCGGTCGAAAACGAAGCGGCCGTAGTAGCCGTAGCGGGCAGCGCCGGGGCCTGTTCCGGTGGTCGTCAGCAGTTTGCCGCTCCAGTCGTTCGGGTTGATCTCCCACAGCCGGCCGTTGCTGACGTTCTCCAGGATGTAGATCCGGTCATCGGCGCGCGTGGCGCCCGGTGCGAAGGCGGCACCGGCCACGTCGCCGGTGTAGGGCAGATCGTTGACGACCGCCTCCCAACCCTTGCCGGTCGGGTCCACCTTGTAGCTGCGCGTGAAGTCGTCCAGCGTCAGTACGTGCACCGGCGTGCTGCTGTCCTTCGGCCGGAAGCGGAGCACTTCGCCGCGCTCTGGCATGTGAACCGCGATCTCCTTCCAGCGGCAAGGGTAGGTGTTGGCAAGCCCCGCGATCGGGGTGTAGCTACCAACCGCCTTGCTGCCGTCTGCAAGCGTTGTTTGGCCGGCTGGATCGAACACCCAGCCACCGTACTCGCTGCTGGCACAGAAGACGTAAACCTTTCCCTTGTGCGGCCAGGCCTGGATGTCGCTCGACCACTTCGAGGTGCTCCAGTCGAGGAAAGGCTTGCGCCACTGCTTGCCCGCCAGATCCCAGACCACGTTGCGCCTTACGCCGAGGAAAAGTTCGTCCCGTTCGGCAATCCAGGCATAGCCGTACCAGCCATGGGACGCCATCGGGTTGCCGTCGGCGTTGAGCGAATCGGTACCGACTTCGTTGGTCGACCAGTTGCCACTATTACCGAGAATCTGCTCACGTGGCGTGCCGCCCCAAGTGGTGCTCCAGCGGTAGTTGTCGAAACCGAAGAACAGCAGGCCGTTCCACTTGCCGTCGCCGTGTCCGCCACCGAACAGGTGCAGGCCGTTGCGTTTGGTGTCTAGCGCCGCGCCACCCCAGGCATAGACGATGGAGGTGAGGTCGCTGGCCGCGAAACCCGCCGGCACGGCGACGTTGTCGAGCAGGCGCGAGCCGGGCATTTCCGTCCAGCCGTTCAGGGGCAGGGCCGCAAACCACTCCGGCTTGATCGTGCCGTTTGCGTCGCGTGGCAGATCGTCGACAACCGGTGGCAGCGGCGGGGTCGGCGTGGTGCCGCCGCTGTTGAGGCCCGGCGAGCCGCTGATGCCGGCAACGGCCGTGCGCGGCACGATGTTCCAGGTCGGGTCGCCGAGGTAGGCGTTGGTGCCGCCCTTCTTGAGGATCTGTTCGCGCACGAACACGAAGGCCTCGTCGGCCTTGGCGACGCCCGCGTCATGGGCAGCACTGAGTGCGGCGTATGCCTGGATCGCGTAGCCGGCCGAGTCGCCGGTTGAATGCAGTTCGGTCGGTGCGCCGCCTGTGCGGGTGTAGAAGCTGTAGCGGGTCAGGTCGGCCATCGTCTTGATTGGCACGTTGCCCTTGAGCAGTCCGGCCAGACGGTAACTGGTGCCATCGAAGGGGCTGAAGTCCGGGTTGCTGGTGAAGCGCTTGGCGGTGAAGCCAAGTGTCCAGTCACGTGCGGCCGCGGCGGGGTAGCCCAAGTCATTGCAGTAGGCCAGCATCAGCGCGAAGAAGTCGTTCATCCACGGCGAGAACCAGTGCGTGACCTCCGGCGACATGCCCGGCTCCGGCGCGAGATCGAGCGAGCCGTCGGAGCTGGATGTGCCTTTCCACCAGCCAAGCGGATTCATCGGGATCGCGTTGGTGGCGTACCAGCTGAGGTTCTGTTTCACCTTGTCGTCGAAATACGCCGCCTGCCAGTCGCTGCTCGGCGCGATCCATGCTGCATGGGCCAGAGTGCGCATCGACCACGCCTGACCGCGTACCTGGTCGTTGTGCACCAGACCTTTCTCTTTCTCGCGGTAGTCGTGGTGCATCGAGATCAGGTTCCAGTCGGCCCAGAAATACAACTCGTCGAGGTAGTAGCGGTCGCCGCTGAGCATGTAGGGGACGAAGGCCAGCGAGGGCTGGTGGGCGGTATCCGGCTGGTGCGGGGTGGTGCGTGGCAGCGTCGTGTTCGGCAGGCGGTCGGCCGGGTCGGACCATTGCGATGCGCTGCCCAGCGTGACCGTCGGGTGCTTGTTGATGCTGATGATGTCGCCGGTTTCGGCGTCGCGGTAATGCACAGAGAACACGCCCGCGCGCTCTGCGGCGTCGTACATCACCTGATGGGCTCTCGGATTTCCGGAGAGCAACGCGATGACGGTCCAGGCGGGTAGCGGGCCAATGTCCATGCGGCCGCCTGTGTTGGGCATCGCGGAGGTGACGATACCGCTGTCGAACAGGCCACGCTTGGACTTGGTCCATTGGCTGACGATGTTGTCCACCGCGCTGGCTGGCAGCGGCGTGTCGGTGTAGTTCAGGATCGCGCGGCTCTTCTTCAGCAGCGCGACGTCAGGCGCCACGATCGGGCTCGCCGCGCCACCGAACTGGAACACCTTGCGGTAGCGGGTCTGGTAGGGCTGCGTGATGGCGGTCTGGTTGAACAGCACGGTGCCGCGCTCGTCCGTCATCGTGATGTCGTAAGTGCGGTCCCCGCGCGCCGCGGTCGATTCGACGTTCTCGATCGTGATCGAGGCGCGGCCACGCTTGCTGCTTTCGAAACGTGCATCGAACAGCACACGCAGCCCGGGGTGGGCCGACTTGTTGGCGTCCACCGGTGCGACGCGGGCGCGCCATTCGTTCACCAGCGGGCCGCTAAGCCAGGCGTCGCCGCCATTCTTGAGCGCATCACGCAGGCTGGTGCGATACGAGGTGCCCGCTTCGCGGATCTCGACGATGTAGTTGACCGTGCCGGCCAGCATCGTCGCCAGATCGGCGCCGCCCGTCGCGCTGGTGTTCGCTGTGGCGAGCTTGATCGGCCCGCCCGCTGCGTCGGGCAGCTGCGTCGAGATGATCGCGTGGCGGATTGTGCCGTCGGCATGGCGGCGCTTGACGTCGATCTGCGTGGCGATGTTGGCGCCGCCGCGCTGCGCAATGATGTTCTCGGCCGTGCCGGGTGGCAGCGTGACACCAAAGGTGGCGACGATCGGCCCGCTCGCGTCGGTGCTTGGCGCAACGGTGACGGTGCCGATTTCCTGGCCGGCGATGATATTGGGCGGCGCAACAACTTCACCTTCGTTGCCGCCGCCCGTGCCGCTGCCGCCGTCGGTGCGGGTCGATGCGGCGCCGCCCCCGCCGCCGCAGGCGGTCATCAGCGCGACGGCGACGGCCGACAGGTATGCGGAGCGGAGCCCACGAATCGATGCAAACCTCTGAATACCCATGTGCTGCCCCGCAAATCACTGAAAACTACAAAATGGAAGCCCCGGATGATGCATCTGTAATAAATGACAAGCAACTGCCCCGACTGGCTTGCTGGCAGCTCAGGCCGGCACCGTTGGCCGTGCGCTGACCCCGCAGAGCGCGAGGAAGGCCTTTTCGATCGGTGCGCGCGGCAGATCGCGGGTGATGAAGACGAGGAGGGTGTCACGGTCGTCGTCGGGCCAGTCCGGCAGACGACTCTCCGGATAGCGCTCCTGTTGCACCGCGTGAACGACGCGCGGGCCTGCTTCGCCCGCGACATTCACCAGGCCTTTCACCCGCAGGATGCGTTCGCCGGTGACCTGCAGCAGCAGATCGAAGGCGTCGATGAAGGCGTCCCACTCAAAGGGGGTCTCGAAACGCAGCAGATGAGTCTGGATGTCCCTCGAATGGGTTGCACTCACGCTGCGGCCGAAGGCGTCGCGTGCGTCGGCGGCTTCCACGCGCCCGCTGCCCAGCCAGGTACCCAGCGCCGCAGCCGGCCGCGGGCCCTGGCTGAAGGCCATGCCAGCGAGCAGGTCGTTCGGCACGCGCCCCATCTGGCCTTCGAAGCGTGTGGCGGACGGGTTCAGGCGATCGAGCGCACGCGCGGCGGCATCGCGTTCGGCCTGTGTTGCGATGTCGCATTTCGTCAGCACGATCCGGTCCGCGTAGGCGATCTGGCGCTCGGCTTCGGGGTGTTGCGCGAGCTGCCAGCCAGCGTGACGCGGGTCCAGCGTCGCCACCACGCCATCGAGCCGGAAGCGGTGAGCGAGGAAAGGGTCGCGCATCAGCGTGTGGATGACCGGTGCGGGGTCGGCTAGGCCGGTGGTTTCGATCACCACGCGATCAAGCCGCGCGAGGTGGCCTTCCTCCTGCCGTATGCTCAGGTCACGCAGCGTGCGGGCCAGGTCGCCGCGCACCGTGCAACACAGGCAGCCGGATTCGAGCAGCACGACTTCCTCGTCCACGCGCTCGATCAGCAAGTGATCCAGGCCGACTTCGCCGACTTCGTTGATCAGCACCGCGCAGCCGGCCAGGGCCGGATCGCGCAGCAGGTGATTGAGCAGGGTGGTCTTGCCGCTGCCGAGGAAACCGGTCAGCAGGGTGACGGGAACAGGTGCTTGCATCTGCTGATTGTAGGACGGCTATTGCCGCGTGCCGGTATCAATCAGCCCGTCGTAAAGATAGGCCTTCAAGGCCATGCGTTGATGCCAAGGCAGGTGTTGGTGCGTGTCGCCGAAAGAGAGGCCGTAATGCAACAGGCCACCTTTGCGCGCCTGCTGGTTGCGGATGATGCAGGGCAGCGACAGCATGTAGGCCTCGTTGTCGAGACGCATGCGGAAAGTCAGCGTGACCTGACTGCCGATCTCGCCGATCACGAACTGCGTGTCGACCGCGCAGCCCTTGTCGGACATGTCTGAGATCGCGACCTTGAGCTTTTCCTTGCCGGCGGCTTCGATTACCGCGGGCAGCGCGGCGCTGACCCGCAGTGACGAACGGTAGGCCTTGCGCTGCGCGACTTTCGGATACGCGAGCATCAGGTACGCGGCGGGTGCGGCGCCGTAGCGCGTTACGCTGGTCTCGAAGGCATACAGGTAACGGCCGCTGCGCAGCTTCACGAACAGCGGCAGGCCTTCGTGGTCGCGCCAGAAGAAGTTGCGGCTGATGAAGGGCGCACCAACGATCAGGGCCTGCATCGGCATCAGGCCGAAGAAGGGCACGTTGTAGGGGCGTGCATCGTTGTCGCCTGGTAGGCGCAAGAACAGTTCAATTGATTCGACCGCATGGCCCAGTTCGCGGAACGGATCGCGGCTCTCGCCGATCAGCAGTTCCTTGTCGCCCTCGTCGGCGAGTGCCATGCCGGCGCGCGCAATGCCTTCCGCGGTGCGGAAGGGGCGTGTGCTGAGCAGGCGGCCGAGCATGTCGTCGTCGGCCACCACCGAGCCCGCTGCGAGCACGAGGATGCCGCCGCGGGTGAACAGGTTGTAGGGCACCGGCTTGCCGACGGTGAGTTCGAAATCTGCGACCGGAATCAGGACTTGCTGCTTGTCGGACATCGGGCACTGTGCGCGTTGCGGCCCTGCGCGGGTTCGCCAGGAGCCAAGTGCATTGTCGGCGAAATCCGCAAAAGCTGAAGGGCCCTACGACGTTGGGCCATCTTCTGAACCGTTTGGCGGAGTCGGGCGCGGCGCAGCGACGTCCAGTTCGCGAGGGTGGTTGGGCAAACGCGGGTGTCGCGAGATCGGCGCCAATGCGCGGCGACGTTTTCCTTGCAGCGCTTCTGACTCTGGCGCGGCGCAGGGCGAATCTGCTTCAATCGCGACTTCGTCTTGAAGGGCTTCGCCTGTGATCCACAGAATCCTCCTGCTCTGTCTGCTGTTGTGCTGCAGCGCATGCGCCACCCAGGTTGCGGAAAAACCGCTCGATGCGCTTGCCCCCGGCGGCCAGCCGCCGATCGCCTTCCAGCGTACGGCCTTGTCACCACATAACGGCGGTACCCTGATCGGCGAACAGCTGCTGCGCGCCGGCGACATCCTGCTTTCGGCCGCCAATGGCATCACCTCGGCGGGTATCCGCCTGTTCACGCTCGCGCCGGTGAGCCATGCGGCGCTCTACATCGGCAACGGCGAAGTGGCCGAGGCGGTGGGCGAAGGCGTGCGGGTGCGCTCGGTGGCCGAGGTGCTGGACGAGGAGTCGGTTGTTGTCGCCTTCCGGCACCCGACGCTGGACGACGCGGCCGCTGCGCGCATCCGCAGCTTCGCGCAAGAGAAAGTGGGCGATCGCTACAACTACGTCGGCGTGATGATGCAGGCGCCGTTTTCGATCGAGCGCCGGCTGTGCGAGCTGCCGACGGTGCCGGCCACGATCCGCGATGCGTGCATCAACGGGCTGGCGACGGTGCAGCTGGGCAACGGTACGGCGGGCGACGACCGCTTCTTCTGTTCCCAGTTCGTGCTGGAGGCCTATCGCGAGGCGGGCCACCCGATCACCAAGTCGAACCCGACCTGGGTTTCGCCGGCCGACATCCTGCATATGCGTGAAGGCGACGTCTCGTCGATCCAGGTCGACCAGCCGCTCACCTACGTCGGCCACCTGAAGTTCCCGCCCGCTCCGGCGCCGGTGGTGCGCGTGCCCGACGGCGCGTAAGGCTCATCCTCGCTTTACAAAACAAGGGGCGCCCGAGAGCGCCCCTTGTCGTATCCGCACCACCCCTGCCGCGAACTGCCTCAATCGGGCGAGTCAATCACCTGAAGTTGCACCTTCTGCGCCACCAGTTGGCCAGGCGGGTTGTAACGCCACTGCCGGATCGCATCGACGACTGGCTGGCGCAGCGCCGGGTTGCTGAGTTCCAGCACTTCCAGATCCGCCACGGCGCCTTCCGGCGTCACGTTGAAGCGCAGTGTCGCGCTCTGTGCGCCCTTCAGGCGGCGTCGCACCTGTGTCGGAATATCGGGCTCGACCATCGTCACCAGCGTCGGTTGCGGTGGCGGGGGCAATGCGGCCGGTTCGGGCGCCGCAGGCGCTGCTTCGATGGCGGGGGCCACCACCGCCAGCTTGGCGGGCTCCGTTGCCGCCTCCGCCGCTGGAGTTGTGGCTGCGGGTCTTTCAGCAGCGACCGCGTTTGGTGTTGCCGTTTGCGCAGGGCGTGGTTTGCTGGCCGCAACCGGGGGAGTCGCAACCGGCTTGGTTTCACGCGGTGGCGCGGGCGGTTTTTTGTCCTTGTCCTTCGCCTGTTCCACTTGCAGGATGAAACGCATCGGGCCCTCGGCCTGACGTCGTGTGGCTTCGGACACTTCGGTCTCGGGCATCACCTGAGGTATCGGTTTCGCGCTCTGCGCGCTCGCCGTGCCGTGCCAGGCGGTCAGCATCGCCGCGCCGTAGAACCAGATCCAGCCATGCTTTCCGCCTTGTGCGCAACCCGCGTTGCGTACGCGTTTCCATGCAGCCATGCGCTTCAATCGAGCGACCTCCCCAGATCATCAATCCCAAGATGGCCGCCGGTAGCAGCCACCCCTCACGCGCCGGACGGTCTCCAGCGCCAGAATTGCGAGAAGCAAAAAATACGCCGAATCTGCCGCAGCAGGCTTCTGTGCCCAAAAGCACCGCGGAAGACGGTTGATTGCCGCATTGCGCCCCCCGACGCAATGCTTTGGAAAATCATGCTGATACGGCGCGCGCGTCCCGGCGCTGCGCAGGTCAGGGCGGCAATTGTGGGGTGCAAGTCGCACGACGCACAACCCGCAGGGTGACATTTTTGACGTTGTTGTCGATGTGCTTGCGATGCACCGTGTCGGCGCGCGCTGCGCTGCGCCGATGCACGGGGTGACAAGTGTTGACGCAGGCACTGGCGCGGCAGGCGCCGCAAGCCCACCATGCGTGCTGGCATAGCTGCATGACGGAGGCACACCATGGGATTGTTCGATTGGCTGCGCAAGCTCGAGACGCCGGCTGCGGCGGATCTGGTTTCGCCGCAACTGGTGCGCGATGCGACCGATTTCCTGATCCGTCAGACCGACCCGAAACTTGCGCTGTGCGCCCGCCCGCACGAGCGGCTGGCCCCGGGTGTCGAAAGCACGATCCGCCACATCATCGCGAGCGTGCAGCAGATGCCCGCGCCCTGCGACGCGTCGCCCGAACACTGGCACGACTCGCCCGAGCTCGCGGCGTTCTTCGTTTCCGCCGATGAACTCGCTACGGCCTTCAGCCGCTCGGAGGCCTTGCAGGCGTTGTTCGAGCAGAACCCGGTGCTCGATGAGGCTTACGCGGTGCTGGGTACCACGCTGATCGAGCGCAAGGGCCTCGGCATGGCGATGGAGGGCGAGATGCTTCGGCGCGATGTGGTACAGACCAGCGTCAGCTTTTCAAACCCACGCGTGCATATCGTTGCCCCGGACATCGAGGGGCTCGGGCGCACGGTTGCGTGGCGCATGTTCGAAGAAATCGCCATGGTTGCCTTGGAGCGCATCGATGCCCTGCGCGAGGAACGCAAGAGCCTCGCTGCCGACCGCACCTTGTTGCAGACGCGCTTGCAGATGCTGCACGGACACGGCACCGGCTTCGATGTGCACGAAGGCGGGCAGGATGGCGATTCGCTGAAGACGTTGCTGGAAGAGAACACGCGCGCATTGGCCGCCTCGGGCGCCGGTGCGGACGCACTGGAGCACGAGCTTGAAGTGGTCCGCGGCGTGCTCGAACAGTCCGAATCGCTGGTGTCGATCACGCCGCGGGTGATGCGGCTGACGCCGATGAACCTCCTGGTGGAAGGCGAGAGCAGCGAAGCCTTACGCGAGATCCGCTTCGCCTGCGCGCGCGCCGAGCGTATCCGCCCGGTCACGCGTGCCGCACTGCAGGTGCGCTTCCCGCGCACTGCGATGCGTAAGGTAACGATGAGCTTCGCAGAAGCGAGCCGCTTGCCGATCTAGCGTTCGCCAGCCTGCATCGCTTTGCGATGCGGGCCTACGAAGCGTCGGGCAGGTTCACACCGGCGCGGTCAGGAAGGTATGTGCCGCGGCCATGGCGGCGCTGTCGGCCAGCACGGCATCGGGCGCGCCGCCCTTGCCCCATAGCGCGCCCATCCACTGCATGCCGAGGAAGTCGGCACACAGCTTGTAGCTGTCGAACATCGGCTGCGCCTTGGCGCGGTCACCGCTGGTGGCGATCACCCACAGGCGCTTGGTGCTCATGTGGGTCTTGAAGTCGACGCCGGGCACCCGCATCCACGCGCTCCACTGGTCAAGAT
>JADHEF010002084.1_pt1 | contig 9995 bp, 8 predicted proteins | sample 8952391 | NCBI WGS metagenome assembly JADHEF01 (sample SAMN16124439, study PRJNA663245) | bioreactor sludge metagenome | isolation source: sludge (nitrite) | place: India:Bengaluru | collected 2019-02-28
TGGACGAGACCACCCAGCAGAACGCCGCGCTGGTCGAGGAAGCCACCGCCGCCGCACGTTCGATGGAGGAGCAGGCGGCCGTGCTGATGAGAGCCGTGTCCGCCTTCCATCTCGGCAACGATGCCGGACATGTGCAGGAAGCGCCTGCATCCGGCGGCGCCGGGCCGCACCACGATGCCGACGAGACGATCGCCTCGTACAGCGACATGATCAACGCGCACCTGTCCTGGAAACTGAAACTCAAGCAGGCGCTGGCCAATGGCGGCGGCGGGCTCGATGCGGCCATGCTCGGTCGCGACGACGCCTGCCGCCTTGGCCACTGGCTGGACGGCGAAGGCCGGCGCTGCGCGCAACTTCCGGCCTATCGCGAGCTGAAGCAGAAGCACGCGCGCTTCCACCGCGCGGTCGGCGAGATCGTGCGCGACATGCAGGCCGGACGCGACGCCCAGGCCCACGCCAGGCTGGAAGGCGAATTCACCGAACTGACGCACGAAACGGTCGGCGCAATGCGCCTGCTCAAGCAGCAGTGCGACGAAGCATCGGCTCAATCACGCGGCTGAGCCGATGCCGCCAGCAGGCTGCGCAAAGTGGCCTTCAAGCGCCGGCCCTCGGCCCGGAACCAGTCGCGCTCGTCCCGCCAGTGCGGGCAGCGCGCCTCCACCTCGGCCCAAAATGCCGGCGAGTGGTTGTGCTGGATCAGGTGGCAGAGTTCGTGCACCAGCACGTATTCGAACGCCGATGGCCGTGCCAGCACCAGCGACAAGTCCAGCGCCATCGTGCCGTCCGGGGCCAGCGAGCCCCATTGCGAAGACATGATCTTCCAGCGCACTGCACGCGGCGCCCTCGGCAGGCCGGGCAGATAGCGGGGCAGCCAGCTGCCGACGTCGGCGCGGGCCTGCGCCTCGTAGAACTCGCGCAGGGCGCGGGCCAGTGCGGCATCGCCGGCACGCATGGGCAGCTGCGCATGCACGCCGTCCTCGCGCAGTTCGAATTTCGAATAGCGGCCTTCATGCCAATGCAGCGGCACGGCCACGCCACGCAGCGGCAACGCCGGGGTCTCGAAACGGCGCAACGGCGCCTGGGCCTCGCCATCGGGGCGTTGCCGCTGCATCTGTGCCAGCAACCAGTCGCGATGCTGGCGCAGGAAGCGCTCGCCAGCCAGATCGCTTGCGCCCGGCGGCAGGGTCAGGCGTGCGCCGCGCTCGTCCACGCTCAGCTTGAGCCGGCGCGCGCGCGGATCGCGCACGCGCAGCACGTCGATTTCGACGGCATCGTCCAGCCGCAGACGCAGTTGCTCGCGTTCGATGTGGCGAGTAGCCGGGGTGACGAAGCGACGGAAGAACGAAGGCATGGGCGCAGCATCGCATGCGCGGCGTCCGAGCGCCGTCAGGCCGCAGGGGGCGATGCGCCGCTCAGTCGGCCTTGCTGAGCTTGAGCGCGGCTTCCAGCATCACGAACAGGCGCTTGAGCTCGGCGCTCATCAGCGCGAAACGCGCGTCCAGCTCGGCGCGCATGCCGTCGGACTCGGTGTTTTCAAGCTGATCAAGCGCGCCGTCGAGGAACTTGAGCTTGCGCACCACCAGATCCTCGCCGAGCACGAAGGACACGTGGTCCTCGAAATTCAGCGCCAGCCGGGTGACCTGCTTGCCCATTTCCAGATGCTTGGCGATCTCGTCGCTCTGCAACTCCTGGTTCTGGCACTTGACCACCGCGCCGCCGTCGATGGCGTCGCGCAATTCGCACTCCTCGCCCAGCGCCAGGCCTTCGGGCAGCGGCTCGCCGGCGATCCAGCCGGTCAGCACGCTGCGCGGCGCCACTTCGGCATTGAGCGGCAGCGCCGGGAAACTGCCCAGCGCGCCGCGAATCTGCGAGATCACGTTCTCGCCGGTCTTCTTGGACGAGGTATCCACCGCGACGAAGCCGTGCTCCAGATCGAGCAGCGCGTCGGTGCGGGACGGCTTGACGAAGGCGCGCGGCAGCAGCTCGTGCAGCAGGTCGTCCTTCATCTGCTTGCGCATGCGCCCGCCCGGCTTGCGGCCTTCCTTCTCCTCCATCTCGGCGATCTTGCGCGCCAGCAGATCGTTGACCACCGCGCCGGGCAGGATCTTGTCCTCGCCGCCGACGGTGAGCCACAGCGAATCGCCGATGCGGTGCGAGAGCTGCTCGCCCTCATCGCCCGGGTTTTCGCTGCGCCCGAACGGGGAGATGAAACCCCGGCTGGACATCTCCAGCGGGCCGACCGGCTTGAGCCTGGCCTCGGGCAGCAGCGTGTCTATCTGCGAGAAATCCACCGATGCGGGGAAACGGAAGAACGTGAGGTTGCGGAAGAACATGCGGGTATCCGGAAATGAAGCGGAAGGTGCCAGCCTAGCCGGCGTCGGTCTCGTCGGCTGCGCCGCCGCGCCCGGCCAGCCATGCGTGCGCGTCGGGCAGCGGGCTGTCGGCGTGACGGCCAAGCGCGAGGAAGTCGAACAACGCGGGGTCGGCCAGCTGCGAGGGCTGCACGTTGGCCAGCGCGCGGGCGATGTGCTCGACCCGGCCCGGCTGTTCCCTGTCCCAGGCCTGCAGCATCTGCCCCACCTGGCGGCGCTGCAGGTTCTCCTGGCTGCCGCACAGGTTGCACGGGATGATCGGGAACTCGCGCGCCGTCGCGTAATCGACGATGTCCGCCTCGCGCACGTAGGCCAGCGGCCGAATCACCACGTGACGGCCGTCATCGGACAGCAGCTTGGGCGGCATGGCCGACAGCTTGGCGTGGTGGAACAGGTTCATGAAGAAGGTGGCCACCATGTCGTCGCGGTGGTGGCCGAGCGCAATCCTGGTGAAGCCGTGCTCGGCGGCATGCCGATACAGCGCGCCGCGGCGCAGACGCGAGCACAGCGAACACATCGTCTTGCCTTCCGGGATCACCCGGCTGACCACCGAATAGGTGTCCTGCTCGATGACGTGGAAGTCCACGCCGAGCGAGCGCAGGTAATCAGGCAATACGTGCTCGGGGAAGCCGGGCTGCTTCTGGTCCAGATTCACCGCGGTGATCGAGAAGCGTACCGGCGCGGCGGCCTGCAGCTGCAGCAGCAGGTCCAGCAGCGTGTAGCTGTCCTTGCCGCCGGACAGGCACACCATCACCTTGTCGCCGTCCTCGATCATGCCGTAGTCGGCAATGGCCTGGCCGACCTGCCGCCGCAGGCGCTTGGCCAGCTTGGCCTGCTCGCGACGCGCGCCGTCGCGGCCGGACAGGCGCGCAGGCGCCTGCACCCCGGCGAAGGCGGCACGGCGCGGGACCGGATCGGGCAGCGGCAGGATCGAACTCATCGCCGTCATTGTAGCGGCCGCCGCCACGGTGACGGCCCGCGTGGCGGCTGTGTATGCTCGGCCCACGTGGACACGACAATGACGCCCGCCGAGATCGCCCGCAAACTGGCCGAACTGCGCCGGGAGCATCGCCGTCTCGACGAGGACATCGCCATAGCGCCGGCCAACTTGGACGACGAGCTGCAGCTCAAGCGGCTGAAGAAACGCAAGCTGCAACTGAAGGATTGCATCGCCCGGCTCGAGAGCGCGCTGATCCCCGACGAGCCGGCCTGAGCCGGCTTGCGGGTCTCACTCGGGCTTGCCGGGCGGCGGGGCGGCCGGATTCGCGGGCGATGCATCCGCCTCCGGCGTGCCCGCCGTTTCGGCCGATGCCGCTTCCGTGCCGGATGCGGCCGGCGGCACGCCCTCATCCGGAACCGGGGCGGAAACGGCTTCGGGCGCCACCGCCTCCGGGCTGACCTTCTCGATGGTGTGGCGCAGCTCGCGGCTGAGGATGAACTTGGCGTCCTTGGCGAAGACGTCGAGCTTGTCGCCGAACACCAGCTTGCTGTGCTCGTCCGGCCACACCAGTTTCAACTCGCGCAGCTTCTGGATGAAGCCGCGGAACAGGGTCTTGTCGAAGAACTCCGGCGCGGCCGGCGCGTACAGCAGGCTCAGCCGCTGCGCGGCCTGCTGGCACAGGCCTTCCAGCTCGGCCACGCCGAGCGTGCCCGGGCCGTTCTTGGCCAGCACCGAGGTGGTGATGTAGTAGCGCTCGAAGGCCTGCTGCAGCGAATGGCCGATGGCGCGCAACCGGAACACCTCGTCGGTCTGCCCGGTGTTGCGGGCGAGCACGTCGCTGCCATCCTCGACCGGCTGGATCAGGCCTTCGCGCACGAACAGGTCGATGGTGCGGTCGATGCGCTCGGAAAAGCCGTCCGCGTCCCACGGCAGGAACAGTTCGGCCTGCAGGAACGGGTACACGCTGCCGCCCAGCCGCAGCAGCGTGGCGCGGCTCATGCGGCGGTTGTTCTGGAAGCAGCACGCCACCCAGGCCGCCGCAGTAAACAGGTGCAGCACGTTGTTGCGGAAGTAGCTCAGCAGCACGGCGGTGTCGCCGCTGACGGTGAGCACGTCGCCGAGCGGGTGCTTGATGCGGGTGAGGACGTTGATTTCCTCGGCGTGGGCGATGATCCGCGCCGGCGAGTGCGGAGTGACCGTGACCCGGTCCGAATACGGCGTCTCGGTCAGCACGCGCTTGCTCAGCTCGATCTGTTCGATCAGGTCGGCCTCGCCCATCGCGTGCTTGGGCGTGGACAGCAATGCCAGGGCCAGCAGGTTGATCGGATTGACGTCGGCGGCGCCGTTGACGTGCACCTGGATCTGCCGGGCCAGCGAATCGACGGTATGCGACAGCCACGCCGGCTTCTCGTCCTCGCCCACCGGCTTGCCGTCCCAGTCCGGCGCCTGTTCGGACAATACGTGGCCCAGCGGGATCGGCTCGCCGAAGTTCACCACCACCTGGCCGAAGTTCTGCTTGAGCACTTTGGGGATGCCCCACAGCAGCGCCCAGATGGACTCCTTCTGCTTGGGCCGGCCGGACAGCTCGTCCAGGTAACTGCTGCCTTCCATCAGCTTCTCGTAGCCGATGTACACCGGCTGGAACAGCACCGGCTTGCGCGGCTGGCGCAGGAAGGCGCGCACCGTCATCGAGATCATGCCGCCCTTGGGCGGCAGCAGCCGGCCGGTGCGCGAACGCCCGCCCTCGATGAAGTACTCGATCGAATAGCCGCCGGACACCAGCTGCGCCACGTATTCGGTGAACACCGCCGAATACAGCGGGTTGCCCTTGAAGCTGCGGCGCATGAAGAACGCACCGCCCTTGCGCAGCAGCGTGCCCACCACCGGCAGGTTGAGATTGATGCCGGCCGCGATGTGCGGCGGCACGATGCCGCGGTCGTACAGCAGGTAGGACAACAGCAGATAGTCCATGTGGCTGCGGTGGGTGGGCACGTAGATGATCTCGTGCCCCGGCGCGGCCGCCTTGAACTTGTCCAGGTGGTGTACCAGCACGCCGGCGTAGATGCGGTTCCACACGTGGCTGAGCAGGAAACTGGCCGAGCGCACCACCGGGTTGGAATAGTCCGCGGCGATTTCCCATGCATAGGCATGGGCGCGGATCCACGCGTCCTCGGGCTTGATGTGGTCGCGCTTGGCCTGCGCGGCGATCGCCTCGCGCACGGGGTCCGAAGCCAGCACCTGGTCCACCAGCAGGCGCCGGGTGGACAGGTCCGGGCCGATCACCGCTTCGCGGATCTTGTGGAAATGGCTGCGCAGCAACCGCGAGAGCTTGCGCACGGTGCGCTCGGGCGGCAGGTCCTCGGCCAACACCTCGCGCACCGGGATCGGCGCGGCGAAACGGACGATGGTGTCGCGACCATTGAGCAGCAGCGCCAGCAGGCGGCGGAAACGGCCGACGATCACCCAGTTTTCCGAGAACAGCACCGAGAACCAGCCGCTCTGCTTGTCCGGCGCACGGCCGACGAAGATCGACACCGGCACCAGTTCGACATCCAGCGCCGGATTCAGCCGGTGCGCCTGCAGCAGCCGCGCCAGCGAGTCCGAATGGCTCTTGGCATTGCGCGGTTCGGGGATCAGCGGCCCGGTATTGCGGCGGGACAGCGCCAGATAGGCGCGCTTGCGCTTCAACGGGTCGCCCGGCAACGGCGCCAGCGGCGATGGCAGGCCGGCCTGACGGCAGGCGCGGTCGAGGATGAGCGTGCTGGACAGGCCGTAGTGTTCGAGCACGTAGCAAACCGGGCGGCCATCCTCGAAGCGGGCCGGATCGTCGGGCTCGATCTTCAGGCTGATCCACGGCTCGGCGATCTTGCCGAGCAGGCGCAGCCACAGCGGGCGACGGACCTGCACACGCGGCGACGGAGTGCCGGCACCGCCTTGCGGCGGCACCGGGGCGGCCGGAGAGGGCGTTTCCGGCGCGGCCGGAAATGGCAGGGGATTCTGTTCTGGCATCGGCGACATTATGGCCCAGCAGCCGGAACGGCGGCCTTGGCCGGGGCCATGCCTTGTTCCACGGGCCGTTCCACGGTGGCATCCGCCCGCTCGGAGACGCGTGCCGCCTCCTGCAGGAACGCCTCCGGATACCAGTGCCCGTCGCGCCGGAGCAGCCGCACCGTGGTCGGGATCTCCACCCCGGCCAGCGGATATTCGATGCGCACCACTGCCACGTCGCCCTTCTGGCTGACCAGACCGGTGCGCAGATCGGCGAAGGTCTCGTCCAGGGCTAGGTCGTAGGTGCCGAGCACGGCCTTGACGTCGGCCGCGAACGGCGCCAGCCGGGTCAGACTGCCGTCCAGCCCGGCCGCGGAAAAGTCGGCCTCCGAATACAGCCCGGTGCGGCGCGCGGATGCGGTCAACCGCTTGAGTGCCGCCCGGGCGCGGCCGCGATCGCCCAGCGGGGCATGCGTCCCCCAGTTGCCGAGCGCCTTGACGATGGCGATGTAATAGGCCCGCTGCGCAGTGGTGTATTGCGGTTGCTTGCGCAGGTATTGGGCGCCGAACAGGGTCAGCGAACGCGCGGCCGACTTCAGGTCCGCGCCCTGTCCGGCCAGCTGGCTGTCGAAGCTCCGCTGCAGGCGCGCCTCGGCATCGGGCGCAGACAGCGTGGCCAACAGGCCCGGCAAACGCGTGGACAGGGGCAATTCCGAAATCGGCCAGCGGCTGCGGCCGTCGCGCCACGCAGCCTCCATCGCTGCGTAATCCGCCGGCGGCAGTGCGGCACGGGCGAAACCGGACAGATCGTTGGCCTGCAGCCGTCCGGCCAGCGCGCGCACGGCCTCGGCCGGTTCGCTGCTGGCGCCTGGCAGGTCGGCGGGCGGATGCTTGCCGCACGCGGCCAGCAAGCCGAGGGCCGTCAGGAACAGGAACGTTCCGGCACGGCGCCCCGAGGTGCGTGGACAGACGCAAGTCGTCGGCAAAGTCCGATCCCCCGTTGATGTCAGCGGCCGAGTGTCGCCGCAGCGCGACGACCGGGACAAGCCCGGGAGGCCAATGAGCAGGCCGGCGGTCACGCCACCGTGGGTGGCCGAACCTGCCATCGAACCTGCCTGTGCCCAACCGCCGATGCCGGCGGATCGCAGCGCAACCGCCTGCGGCTCCCGCATGCCGCGGGGGATGTGGTGCGCCCGGAGGGATTCGAACCCCCGACCAATGGCTTCGGAAGCCACTACTCTATCCAGCTGAGCTACGAGCGCTTGGGTCGGGCATTCTAGCCGGAATCGGCCCGATGTGCGCCAGCACCGGCACGGCCCGCGCGATTTCGCCGATCAAGCACCGCTGCCGCGCCGCATGCAGGGGCGACGTGGCCGGATACGGTTGGTACGCTTTTGCGCATGAACGGAAAACTCGCGGAAACCCTGCCGCCGCACTGGCGCACGCGGCTGGGCCAGTACTGGAAGCTGCTGCGCGGCGACCGGCCGATCGGCACCCTGCTGCTGCTGTGGCCCACGTGGTGGGCATTGTGGCTGGCCTCGCACGGCATGCCGTCGTGGTGGACGCTGTTCGTTTTCACCGTAGGGGTGTGGCTGACGCGCTCGGCCGGCTGCGTGATCAACGACTACGCCGACCGCTGGCTGGACCCGCACGTGGAACGCACCAGATCGCGTCCGTTGGCTACCGGCGCGGTGTCCGGGCGCGAGGCGCTGGCGGTGTTCGCGGTACTGATGCTGGTGGCCTTTGCGCTGGTGCTGACGATGAACCGGCTGACCATCCTGCTGAGCTTCGTCGGCCTGTTCCTCGCCGCCACCTATCCGTATCTGAAGCGCCATACCCACCTGCCGCAGGTCTATCTGGGCATGGCCTTCGGCTGGGGCATCCCGATGGCCTTCGCCGCCGTGCAAGGCACGGTGCCGCCGTTGGGCTGGGTGCTGTATGCGGCCAACATCCTGTGGTCCACTGCCTACGACACCTGGTATGCGATGGTCGACCGCGACGACGACATCCGCATGGGCTCCAAGTCCACCGCCATCCTGTTCGGCGACCTTGACCTAGTGATCCAGGGCATCCTCTACGCGCTGGTGCTGCTGGCTCTGGCGCTGGCCGGGCGGCAGGCGCAACTGGGCGCGTTCTACTGGCTGGGCCTGCTGGTCGCGGCCGGGTTGATCGCATGGGAATTCCGCATGGCCCGGCACCGCGAACGCGGGCCGTGCTTCAAGGCCTTCCTGCACAACAACTGGGTGGGCGCGGCGGTATTCGCCGGCATCGCCCTGCACTACGCCTCGCATTGAAACGCAAACAGGCCCGCCGCCAGTGACGGGCCTGCCGCGAAGGTGTCAGAACATCCGCTTCTGGCGTTTGCGCAAACGCAGCGCCATGGCGATCTGCAGCAGACCATAGACCAGCACGCCGGCGGCGACCCACAGCATCAGCACCTCCATGCTCAGCCCCGGCTTGGCGAAGAACAGCACGCCCAGCAGGATGGTCAGCACGCCGCTGAGCACCAGCAGCCACTCGCCGTTGACCACCTTGCGCACCGCCACCGCAAACACGATGCGGGCGATGCCGGCGATCAGCAGCCACAGGGCCAGCACCCACAGGAAAGCCGTCGCCACCGCCAGCGGCTTGAAGATGGCCAGCAGGCCGAAACCGATCGACAACACCGCGTAGAGCACCAGCAGGCTGTTGGGCAGCAGCACTTCCTTGCGGAACACGCTGGCCAAGCTGACCACGCCGTCCACCAGCGACAGCGCGCCGAAAGCCAGCATCAGCGCATAGATGGTGTTGCCCGGCGAGAACAGGGTGACGATGGCGAACAGCACCGCCGCAATGCCGTACAGCAGGTACAGCCACCAAGCAGTGCCGCGCGGGGTGACGAGAAGGGGGTCGAGGTTCATGCAGTCGCTCCTTGATGCGTGAGTGTGATGCTCTTGTCGCGACCAGTATCGTCCATTCGGGTTGAGTGCGCGGCGCATTGCGCCCGCAGGCATGTACCGCCTGCTCACGGCACCCGCGCGCAAACCCAGACATCCACCCGGCGCGCGCCGGCCTTGCGCAGCGCGCGTGCCGCCGCTTCCACGGTGGCGCCGGTGGTCATCACGTCGTCCACCAGCACCACATGCGCGGGCACCTCGCCACGCACCTCGAAGGCCTGCCGCAAGTTGCGCCGGCGCGCTGCGGCATCCAGTCGGGACTGCGCGCGAGTGGCCTGCACGCGCTGCAACAAGTGACCACGCAGCGGAATGCCGAAAGCCCGGGCCAACGGCCGGGCCAACTCCAGCGCCTGGTCGTAACCCCGCTGGCGCAAGCGGCCACGATGCAAGGGCACCGGCAGCAGCGCCTGCGGCCAATCGGCGGGCGGATCTTCCCGCAAGGCCTGCACCATCAATAAAGACAGCAAGGCCCCGGCGGCGAGATCGCGATGGAACTTGAAACGCGGCAGCAGCCGGTCCAGCGGCTCGGCATAGATGAAGGTGGCGCGTACCGCATCGAAGACCGGCGCGCGTTGCAGACAGCCACCGCATAACGCGGCCGGCGCGGGCAACGGCAGGCCACACCCCGGGCAGGCGCTACGGTTCCACGGCAACGCGGCTTCGCACGCGCGGCACAGGTCGCGCCCGGGCTGGCCGGCCTCCGCACAGACGAGGCAATGCGAAGGCAAGCCGTGACGGCCGATGCCGGCGGCCAACCGG
>JADHEF010002070.1_pt1 | contig 9986 bp, 7 predicted proteins | sample 8952391 | NCBI WGS metagenome assembly JADHEF01 (sample SAMN16124439, study PRJNA663245) | bioreactor sludge metagenome | isolation source: sludge (nitrite) | place: India:Bengaluru | collected 2019-02-28
GCCTCGCCAAAACAAACCGCCAAGGCGGTGGACAAGTGGGTTTTCCCCGGCATCCAGGGGGGGCCCCTCATGCACGTGATTGCCGCCAAGGCGGTTTGTTTTGGCGAGGCCCTGCGGCCGTCGTTCCGCCGATACGCCGAAAGCGTGGTGGCCAACGCGAAGGTGCTGGGGGAGCGCCTGGTGGCCGAGGGAGTCCGCCTGGTCAGCGGCGGCACCGATTGTCACCTGTTGCTGGCGGATGTCTCCCCGCTGGGAATCACCGGCAAGCAGGCCGAGCACGCGCTCGACCAGGCAGGCATCACCTGCAACAAGAACATGATCCCGTTTGACACGCGCAAGCCCGCGGAGAGCAGCGGAATCCGGCTCGGCACGCCCGCTCTCACCACGCGGGGAATGGGACAGGACGAGATGGTGCGGATCGCCGGGTGGATCGCCCGTGTTCTCAAGAATATCGGGGACAGCGCCGTTCACGAATCGGTTCGCCGGGAAGTGGCAGAGATGACCACCCACTACCCCCTGCACCAGCGCGACTGACAGCGCCTAAAGCGCGCCCCCGAACTTTTTCTGGATCTCGTCGCGGAAACGAGATTTGGGATCGAGGTTCAGGTGTTCCCGGTATGCGGCCTGGGCGGCCGGCAGGTCGCCCTTCTGGAACAGGACGTCCCCCAGAAACAGGTGAACCTCCGCGTCCTTGGGCGTGGCGCTCCTGATCTCGTTGAGGATCGTCAGCGCCTCGTCCAGCCGCCGTCCCTTGAAATATCCGAGGGCAAGGAGTTTGCGAAGCGAAAGGTCCCCGTCGCCGCGCAGGCGCAGGAATTCCAGGAAGCGGGTTGCACCCGCCAGTTTGTTCTCGGCGAGCACGTTGGAGAATAGCTCGGCGGAATCGAGCGGGGTGCCCGGATACAGCGTCCGAAGGCGTCGGTAGAGGTAATCCGCCATGATGTTCTGGTTCAGGAGAATGGCGTTGACGATGCGGGACTGCATCAATTCGGGGCGGAATGCCTGGAATTCCTCGGCCCGGGCGAGGGCGACCGCGGCTTCCCCGAACCTCTGGGACCGATACAGGGACTGGGCATACATGCGATGCATGACTTCACGGGCCACCCTGGGTTCGGGTTCCATGGAAAAGAAGATGTCCAGGGTGTCCGCCGCGTGGGCGAAATCCTTGAGGAAATACTGGCACTGACCCAGGAGGCGATAAAGCTGGGGCAGGTGGGGCATGGTAGTACGGGCGACAGCCAGCGTCCGGACGGCCTGATCGTACTGCTCGAGATAAAGCTCATTGGCCCCGAGGCGCCACCGCGCATATCCGTTATTCGGGTAAATCTGAATGGCCCGGGCGGCCAACTCGCGGGATTTCGGGTAAGTCCCCGCCTCGTAAAGGCGAATGCTTTCGTGGGTCAGGACATCGGCCTGGTACTGGCGGGCCGCACCCAGAAAAACGGCCACGGCCAGGAACAGCATGGCGGCGGCGGCGAGACTGCTCATCATCAGTCCCGGCGGGCGGGCGGCGGGCGGGGTGTTGGAACCGCGAGGTGAGGGAGTCATGATTTGCTGAAAAGAGTCGAGGGTTGATGCGAAGAAATGCAAGGCGACATTTGTTGTTATTGGTGTGGCACAGAATTCGCTTTCGAGGTTGTCCAAAGTGGGTGCTGGTTTGCTAAAGCAAGCAAAATCAAACTTGGAGATGGTTGTTCCTCCAAGTGTCCGAACTTTGGATGTTTGCCTCCAAGCCAGGGAACGGCCGTTCGAAGTCGTCGCCCCTCTCCCGATCCGTATCGCGCTTCAACCCAGGTGAACTGATGGCCCAACTTTCCCTGAAACACGAACAGAAACTGCAGCAGCGGCTGGTCATGACGCCGCAGATGCAGCAATCCATCAAGTTGCTCCAGATGACCACTCAGGAACTGGAGCAATTGGCGACCCTGGAGGTCATGGAGAACCCGTTTCTGGAACTGGTGGAGGAGGGCGAAGAGGACGAGGCCGACCGCGGGCAGGCCGAGGAGGTTCCGGACGATCCGGGCGGGGAAGATGGGGAGAGTCTCGAGGAAGCGCCGGGCGGGGACGAGGGGAAGGCAGAGGGCGATGATCAGCCGGACACCATGGTTCCATCGCAGGACGCGATTGGGGAGACTTCGGAACCGGAAAATCCCGCCCCCGACATTGGTGACTTTGATCCGGCCCAGGCCGAGCATTTCTCGGATGTCGATGTGAATTGGGACGATTTTTACGACGGGGCGGAGAACCATGTTTATACGGCGCGGGATCCGGACGAGGAGGAGCGGGATTTCCAGGAGTTCGTTGCCCCGCCGCAGAGCCTTTACGACACCCTGAGGTGGCAGCTGCATGTCAGCGGACTGACGACGGCCGAACAGGCCATCGGCGAGTACATCATCGGTTCGATAGACGACGACGGCTATCTTCGGATCTCCCTGGATGAAGTGGCCGCGGCCACCCGTTGCACGGTCGCGGAAGTCGGGAGGGTCCTGCGGATTGTGCAGACTTTTGACCCGCCCGGTGTCGGTGCGCGAAACCTCGCCGAATGCCTTCGCATCCAGCTGGAAGCGCAAGGGGAGAAGGATCCCCTGGTACTCCGGGTCGTTGATGATTTTCTGGACCTCCTGCACAAGAAGAAGTTCCGCGAGATTGCGAAGGCAATCGGGGTCGACGAATCCCGGATCAACGCGGTCTCCCACCGGATTGCCCGACTGGAACCGATACCGGGCCGTTCCCGGTCTTCCGACGAGGCGCGGTATGTGATTCCGGACGTCACGGTACGCGAGATCGACGGGCGCTACATGATCCTGCTGAACGAAGGGCGGGTATCGGGCCTCCGGCTGAATGGCTACTATCGGGAACTTCTTTCCACGGGGGCCGGGTTCAGCGACGCGGAAAAGGAGTTCGCGCAGGACAAGCTGAAAAGCGCGGTCTGGCTTCTGCGCAACATCGAGCGCCGCAAGTCGACGATCCTGAAGGTCAGCGAGGCGGTGATGGATTTCCAGCGCGACTTCCTGGACAAAGGCACGAAGGGCCTGCGGCCGCTGACGCTGAAGCAGATTGCCGAGGTGGTCGGGATGCACGAATCCACCGTCGCCCGCGTGACCACCGGGAAGTACATCGACACGCCGCGCGGCATCTACGAGCTGAAGTACTTCTTCAGTCCGGGCCTCGAGACGGCGTCGGGAGAAGACGCCAGCAGCACCTCGATCAAGGAGATGCTTGCGCAGATGATCGCCGCGGAAAACCCCAGGCGTCCCCTGAGCGACCAGAAACTGACGGACATGCTGCAGGAAAAGGGCATCACGATCGCGCGGCGCACCGTGGCCAAGTACCGCGAGCAGCTGAAAATCCTGACGGCAAAACTTCGCAAACAAGTTAACTAGACGAACCGTAAACTTAATAGGTCGCGCAGCAACAAACAAGCCACAAAACCGATTAAACAACAAGCCCGCTAAACATCATGTTAATTAAGCAAATTGTCATGATATTGTTGATGTTCGCGCGGGCGGATGTCAGGGGGCCGGCGGGTTGAAGGCCGCGGCGAGAAAGGCCGCGGCCGTTTCGCCGCCGGCCTCAACCTCCGCGCCGGCCTGGACCTTCAGGTCCCCGAAGGGCATGTCGTCGAGGAATCGCCTGTCCCACGGGCGCAGCGCGTTTTCCGGGATCAGGTAGCGGTCGAAACCCGGGTTGGCGCGGATGGTTCGCAGGAAATCGGCGCCGGGAAGCAGCCCGGTCACCGTGATCCCCTCGCCGAACAGCGTGTTCGTCGTCTCCAGTATCTCGAGCCGGACGTTGGCCACCCGGCTGTTGACAAGGTCCACCAGGCGCCGGATCACGCGCCCGCCCATCGGCGTGGTGATGGCGGCAATCCGGCGGGGTTCGGGCAGGCGTTCGGGCAACTGGGCAACGAGATCCTCGACCCCCTCATAGAGGCGGTGGAACATCCCCACCCCGTTTGCAAGCTGGGGTATTTCCGGGTACTGGCCGTACGCTGGAGGTTGCTCTCCGGCGATGAGGAAGAATTCGTCGCTGGGGAAAACCACGGGGAAACCGACGCGGCGTTTCACCCTGGCCTGCAACGCCGTCATTTTGGGGATGAACTGGCGGGCGTACTCGGGCGTCACCGCCTGCAGGTTTGGCAGGCGCTGGCGGTGGTTGGTCATGCCAAGGGGGACAACCGCGACCGATTCGACCTTGGGGTACAACGCGGCCAGTTCGTTGACAGTCTGTTCGAGAACGGGGCCGTCGTTGATCCCGGGACAAAGCACGATCTGGGCGTGGATGTAGATTCCCTTGGCGGTGAGGCGCCTGAGGAGGGGGATGATCGGTTCGATGCCCTGTTTGGCGAGGAGACGCTCGCGGACCGCCTGGTCCGTGGCATGGATGCTGAAGTAGAGGGGGGAAAGCTTCATCCGCAGGATGCGGGATATGTCGGCGGGGGAGAGGTTCGTGCCGGTGATGTAATTCCCATACAGGAAGGAAAGCCGGAAGTCCTCGTCCTTGATGTACAGTTCGCGGCGCATTCCGGGGGGCAGCTGGTGGACGAAGCAGAAAACGCAGTAATTGGTGCAGCGCCGGATCTCGAACGGCTCCACCTCGATTCCGAGGCGTTCGTGGAATGCCTTTCGGACTGTGCGTTCGCGGGGAAGCCCCCCGCGATCGGTCCAGGCGATCTTCAGCCGCTGCGCGGCACTGTGAAACCAGAGGTCAATCACATCACCCAGTTCGTGGCCGTTCAGGGTCAGGAGCCGGTCGCCCGGCTCGATGCCGATCCGGGCGCCAACGGTTCCCGGATCCACGCGGAGCACCCTGAGGCCTTCGGCGGCCGGGTCGGATGGTTGGGCGGTATTGGGGAGCCTTGACATGGTGATGGGTAAAACAGTCTCCGCCACTCATCTATTTGGCGAGCCCTGCGGGTGCGCATCCGCGGGGCCGAGGGGTTTAGCCGGTCCGCCCCGCCGACAATTCGACCAGTTCCCCGACGAGGCGGTCGAATTCGCGGTGGGCCGCCGGCGAGGTGCCGCGAACTTTGGTGGCCAGATACAGGCGTCCGGTTTCCGGATCGTGGAATGCCCAAACCTCGCGATAGGTGACCAGGAACGCAACGAGCGTTCCCAGGATGATCAGAATGCTCCCGATATAGATCCAGATGACGCTCGGGTCTTTCATGAAGCCGAGAAAGGAAACGTGTCCTTTCGCGGTGCCGAGGTATTCCACGGTGAAACGGGTTTGCTGGGGGAGCGTTCCTCCCGCCGCGGCGGCTTGCGGTCCCGCACCCCCGGCGGGAGGGGATGTTTCCGACGTGCCGGAGGAAAGGGAATCCGTAAGCCCCACGGCGCCGTGCGGCGTGGCCGCCGTGTTGGTCACCTGCGGAAGAGCGAGAATCCCGCCGGAGATACCCGCCAGTTCCTGGAGGGCTCCGGCCGACAACCAATACTCGCCCAGGTCCGCGTCCGGCTGCTTTTGTCGGACGCGCAGGCGGACCTCGTAATCGAACAGGCCGTTACCGCCGGAGGCCCCGGCCGCACGGCGGAATTCGAGGAAGTCCACCGCAACCTCCGGGTGGGGCTGCCCGATGATGCCCTGCGCGCCCCTGTTCAGGAAAGCCCACGTGGCCCCGTTGGGTTTGCCGTTCTTGAAGACCATGACAAAGACGGCCGGGTTCTCGAATTTGTCGTCCGCGGTGGTGGGCTGGTTGTCCTTGTCGAGGCGGAAATTGGGGAACATGGCGGCAACGAGAATGGAGTAACGGGAGGACTTGAGCTGCTGTTCCAACTGGCTCATATCCATGCCGGTGGGCCTCGGCGACGAGACGGTGCCCGATTGGATGACGGCCCGCGAACCCAGATCCAGCACCCGGTCACGCGCACCGGGTTCGAGCGAGTCCACGTCAAAAAAGACCCCCTCCAGCCCCGGAAGGCGCAGGCGAACCGGATCCCCGGCCCCTGCGTCCACCTCGACGGCCTGCCCCGTTGATGAATCGGATACGCGGTAGCGTCCCCGGATGACGCGCTCGTTCTCGTTGAAGCTGTTCTGGGTCACCTTGTAGCCGCGGTAGATCAGCGGGTGGGTCATGCTGATCTCGGCGATCTCGGTGTGGCTGCCGTCCCGCAGTTCCACGAGGGAGGAGTAATACCGGGCGACGCTGCTGTGGGGATAGTAGTCCGCGCGAAAATCCAGCAGGTGCAGGCTGAACGGCATGGGCCGTTCGATGAGGTTGTCGGCTGTGCTGCCCTTCAGGCGGTCCCGGCGCTGGAAGAAGCTTTGCTGGCTCTGCCCCTCGGGCAGGATTACCGTCGAATCGAAAACGCCAAGGCCCAGGTCATCGGCAAGAATCCGGTAATACCCGGCTGCCATGGTCCAAAGCAGGCCGATATGAATGATGGTGGCCCCGCATCGTCCAAGAAGTCCCTTCTGCGAATACCAGGCGTCGCCTTTGCGGTGGGTCACGGTGTATCGTCGCGCCAGCGTCCTGTCCACGGCATCGGTGGCGCCGACCCAGGGTATGGATGCCGAATGGGTGGCGTTCTCGAAGAAGGGCCGGTTTGCGACCGTATTGCGCTTCTTGTACAGGGTCAGTGCGATGTACGACTTTTCCCACGAACACAGCACCAGGTTGACCAGGAGAAGGCCCATCAGGCCGATGAACCACGGGGTGTGGAAAACTCGCGCCTGGGCATAGTCCACCCCCATGTTGGCGTCGGAGCCGACAATGGAACCGGCGATACACGCGAGGGTGACCAGCACGATCAGGACAATGCCCAACCATAGGGACGACAAGAACTTGAGGACGGATCTCAACGGGGGGGACGGTTCTCCGATTTTGGATGGGGCCTGAGGCCGGACAGCTGACCGGGCCCGATACACATGCTACCGCTTTGCCGGTGTTTCTTTTGCGATTTACGGGTGTTGATTTTTCTGGATGAGGGGGGATCGGTGGTGGGTATATTTAAGATCATCAGTACCGCGCATTCCCAGAGGTGCCTCATGAAGCATTTTCGGAGTATGGTTGCCGTGGCTGTCTGCCTGGCCGTTTCGGTTGGATATGCACAAGATTCGGGGACGGGAACTGGCACAGGCACGGGGACCGGTACAGGCACAGGAACCGGCACCGGAACAGGAACCGGCACCGGAACGGGGGGCGGATCAGGAAGCCGGGTCGGGGGATCAGCCCTGTCCCCGTATGCCGCCGGCGTGGCTGAATCCGTGTTTGGTGCCCGGCGCATCAATCCCACGAACCGGTGGGGCATGGAGCGCATGAACCTCTCCGGAGGGGTGGCTGCCTCGCGGACCCTGCGCGACAACAACATTGGTGGTGGACCCACCAGTTTCCAGTCGCCTGTGCTGGTGGTGGAGGAAACAGCGCCAAACAGCGCCGGCAATCAGGTGATTTCGCCGGATGCTAATCTTCCGGGTTCCAGCAATTCCGGAGTTGGCAACAATATCGGCACGGGAATCGGCAGCACCGGTTCGATCGGTACCGGGACCGGCACGGGTACTGGCACCGGCACGGGAAGCACCGGAACCGGTACCGGCACGGGAAGCACCGGAACCGGCGCGGCAACCACGGCGAAATTCACCACGGGTGAGCGTCTTCACGCCAGGGCCGCCTCCTCTGGCGGGACGGGGGAACTGGCGCTTCTGGCCGCAACTGCCGGCGCAGCGCTCAGCGCGGCCCCGGCCACGGCGCGGAATTTCGTGGTTTCCGAAATCGTCAATCCCGACAGCTCGTCCCGCGGTGCCCAAGCCCGACGCGCAGCTTCCATTCTCGTAAACTTGCCCGCTTCCGATGTGAGGACCCTTTTTGGCCATTCGGAACAGATGGCGGATCCGGACCGGGCGGTCCTGTACTCGAAACGGATCAATGAATTGGCGGGTCCGAACCCGTTGGGATTCTCGGGGGAGAAACTGGTCGTGCTGGTCACGCACGCTGCGGGGCAAGGCGCCGACTCGGGCCTGCGCGCGATGGCGCGCTCCTCCCAGTCGCTCGCGAATGTGCCTGGCGACAAGCTGCTTGCCGAAGCCCTTGCCGGTTCGACCGAAAAAACGCAGGTCAAGGCTCTTGGCTCGGATGCGAGACGGGTGCTGGACCAGGAGAACGCCGATTTTTGGATTTTGGAGGGCAAGCAGCAGTTCCCAGCCCTTGCGCAGGAGGCCGTGAGGTCGGCAGGCAAGGCCTCGGTGGTACTGGCTTCCGGCGATGAGATCCGCGGAGTCCAGGCAAGCCCGGTTGGGAAGGAGCGGATTGCCCTGGCGACCAAGGGAATCGGGGATGTGGCGCGCAATTACCCCTCCACAACCCCGGTGCAGCGCACGGCTCATGTGGCGCACCCGAATCTTTTGGTCGCATCGGTCGAATCGCCCGAGATCGCCGCCCAGACCATCAAGTCCCTGCAGGCATCGCCTTGGTACCGTTCGGAAGCCAAACTCATGACCTTGGTGGAAACCCCCGAGGGAACGGACCTGCTTACCTTCTAGGCGCGGCTGACCCGCCCTTCACCGCAGGTTCCCGGAAAGCATCCCGGCAATGACGGTCTCCAAAGATTGGACAAATACGGCTTTGCCGTCCGGTCCGATATAGACCAGGGCATCGTATCGCCGGAGGTTGCGCCGGCATGCTTTTCGAGGAGGCGCAGTTCGGCTTCCATTCTCGCTTCCTCCATCGCCTCGCGCTCCCGGATGGAGTCCAGCCTTCGGCGAACCAGGTAGGCGCAGTACGCCAGTCCGGCAACTGCGGCGGCGCCGATGCCCATCTCGGTGACACGGGTTAACAGTCCCGCCGAATCCGGTTCCGGACTTGTGGCGTGGGGAAAGCTTTGAGCCACGGACTTGGCGGCATTTGCGGCCGCGAGCGCGACGGCCGCGATGCGCCCCTTGGATGCGTACCGGTCTACCTGGCGAGGATTACGGAAACAGTGATCAGCCATAGGGCCACGTTGATCAGAAGCGCTGGATCCTGCAAGAACGTTGATTCGGGCGCTCCGCCCTGTTCCCGCTTGTAGACGAGGTAGAGGTAACGGAACACGCCGTACAGGACGAAAAGCACGGTCCAGACCATATACTGGTGGCGCGGATTGTCGGCCTTCACCCCAAGCGTGACATAGAGGGAGTATGAAATGACGGTGGCGGCGGTGGCGACGCTAACCATCTGGTCGAGAAAGGTCCGCGAGTAGTGTTCGAGGACCGGGCGATGGTGGCTGGCCGATCCGGCCAGCAGGATGATCTCGTGGCGGCGCTTGCAGATGACGATGAAAAGTGCGAGAAAAAGGACGCATGTCTTGAACCAGGGGGTGATGGGGATGTCCTCGCCGGGAAGCTCAATCGCCTTCACGCCTGCCACGGCGCGGACGACAAATCCCAGGGCGACGGTCATGAGGTCCAGGATCACCACGTGCTTGATCCGGATCGAGTAGGCCAGCATCATGACGAAGTAGATGGTCGCCGCAACGCCGAATTCCGGATTCAGGAACCAGGCGGCGACCAGGCACACACTCCCGACGACTGCCGCTACGGACCATGCGGCCGGGACGGGCAGGTCGCCCGATGCGATCGGACGGCGGCACTTGAGGGGATGCTTGCGGTCGCTGTCGGCATCCCGGATGTCGTTCACGATGTATATCACGCCGGAGAGGCCGCAAAAGACCAGGAAACCGGCCAGCGCGGCGACAACCCTTCGCGGATCCCCGAGATGCTGGGAGAAGATGATTCCCGCGAAAAGGAGCAGATTCTTCGTCCATTGTTTCGGGCGCATGGCCCTGAGGGTGGCGCTGGCGAGTCGCATGGTAGGCACGGGATGCCAACTTTCCCGTCATGGAGCGCAACACTTCAACCATTTTCCCCGTTGACGCTGTTCCTGCCGGCGCGTACATGTCATTCTTTGCCTTGAGGAAACTGAGACGAACAATACGCTGATACGTTCTATTATCGGGCGCTGGCCCGGTTTGTCTGCATGGACGGTTACGGGCGCCATTCTTGTGACCTGTTTG
>JADHEF010002052.1_pt1 | contig 9975 bp, 9 predicted proteins | sample 8952391 | NCBI WGS metagenome assembly JADHEF01 (sample SAMN16124439, study PRJNA663245) | bioreactor sludge metagenome | isolation source: sludge (nitrite) | place: India:Bengaluru | collected 2019-02-28
TAGTGAAATCGATTTTCATTTTCTTTACGTCAATTCGCCCGATGATGCTTCCAAGAACTTCGCCATCATCATATGTTGAATTGGAATTTTCTGCAGAAGCCAGAAAGTAAATTTTGTTATCTACTAAAATTGCATCAGTAAAACCAGTGCGAACGCCTTTAATTTTTGGGAGTTTGTATTCGTTAAAGATGATTTGAAATTCGTTGACTAGATTTTTACCTTCTACAGTGAAAACTACATTTTTTCCTGTTTTTCCGTTGCCACGATTGAAGAAAAACCAAGTTTCGCCATTATAAATTACGCCTTCGATGTTGAAATCTTCGGGAGCAATTTTAGCGAAGGATTGCATAGTTAAGTACAAATCGGTTAGTTCTTGGGTTTTTATAACTTCTTTGGTTTTGCTGTCAACTTGCACCATGAAATTTCGATTTTCGGTGGAACCAGAACCAAAGATGTAAATGCTGTCGGCATGTTGGGTTATGGCTTCAAAATCGGGTTTGAAAGCTTTTGGAGTGTTTTCTTGAGCGTTTTCGGCAAGTGGATGACGTTGTAGTTTGGCTGTTTCGGTTTGGTATTCGTAGAGATACGAACTGTTGTCGCCGATTGCTAAAATGGTGTTGTTTTGAAATAGTAATCCTGATGCGGAACCAAGCCCAATGATTTTAAATAGTAGCGAAAGTTGAAATTTTTCCATAAGTTTACAGATAGGTTAGCCCAGATAGAAGCGGCATCCTTTTTCTTGCTTTAGAAAAAAAGCCCTTCGAATGGGCTAAGTGTTACAAAGCAAGAAAAAGATATAGCGAATAGCTGGAAATAGCTTCTCAAAAATACTATTTTTATCAACATAAATTTATACTTATGCATCATATTAATCCCGAAGATTTTAGAGTAAAAGGCAAACTCGATTTGTCAAAAACACCAACAGAATTGTCGATTGATACTTCAAAAAAAGAAGAAGAAACGGCTTTGGACGATATTCAAAAAAAGCTTAGTGCCAAACAAGATGCGATGTATGCGCACAATCGTCATGCGTTTTTGATTTGTTTGCAAGGCATGGATACGAGCGGAAAAGACAGTTTGATTCGTGAGGTTTTTAAGGAATTTAATCCGCGTGGCGTGGTAGTTCATAGTTTTAAAACGCCAAATTCGACGGAATTAGAGCACGATTATCTTTGGCGACATTATTTGGCTTTGCCAGAGAAAGGAAAGTTTGCGGTTTTTAACAGAACGCATTATGAAAATGTTTTGGTGACGCGAGTTCATCCAGAATATATTTTGTTTGAAAATTTACCTGGAATTGAGAAAGTAGAAGACATTACGCCACAGTTTTGGGAAAATAGAATGGAGCAAATCAATAATTTTGAGAAGCATATTTCGCAAAATGGAACAACAATTTTGAAGTTTTATTTCCACATGAGTAAAGAAGAACAGCGCAAGCGATTGTTGAAACGATTGGAACAGCCCGAAGATCAATGGAAGTTTTCGACTGGCGATTTGAAAGAGCGTGAACGCTGGGATGATTATATGAAATACTACGAAGAAGCGATTAATAAAACCAATACCGATTATGCGCCTTGGTATGTTGTTCCTGCTGATGATAAAGGTGTTGCACGATATATTGTGGCTAAAACGATTTGGGAAAAATTAGAATCGCTAACGGATATTGCTGAGCCAACATTGGATCCAAAAGTGGCTGAAAATATTCCTTTTTATCGTGATCAGTTAAAAGGTTAATTTCACACAAATTTCACGAATTTACACGAACCAAGTATTGCTTAATTTCACTAATTGATATTTAAAATTAGTGAAATTGAAGAGCAATTAATTTGTGATAATTTGTGAAATTTGTGTCTTCTTATATTTTATCTTTGCATCCTTCAAAAAATGCAAAGTGACTTTTTCAAATTACACTAAAGAATTCAAATACAATTTAAAGATGGCTTATCCTGTTATTCTCGGGATGATTGGTCACACCTTGGTTGGAATTGTTGATAATATCATGGTTGGAAAAATTGGTCCGACCGAATTGGCTGCGGTTTCGCTTGGCAATAGTTTTATCTTCATAGCAATGTCGCTTGGTATTGGGTTTTCTACCGCCATTACACCTTTAGTAGCTGAAGCTCACGGGAAATCGAGTAGAGAAGAGGGTCGATTAGCGTTTCATCACGGATTGTATTTGTGTACAATTTTGGGATTATTGCTTTTTGGGATTGTTTTCTTTTCTAAACCTTTGTTGTCTTTTATGGGACAACCCGAAGCTGTTGTAACGCTGGCAAAACCATATCTTGATATCGTTGGGTTTTCTTTAGTTCCGTTGATTATGTATCAAGCTTACAAGCAGTTTGCTGACGGAATGAGCCAAACTAAATACTCCATGTGGGCAACGATTGTTGGTAATGTTGCCAATGTTGTTATCAATTATTTCTTTATTTACGGGATTTGGATTTTTCCCGAGTTGGGCATTATTGGTGCAGCGATTGGAACTATTGCTTCAAGAATTATCATGCTGATTTTTATGCATTATATAATGAAAAGCAAAACCAAGTTTCATTACTATTTTGAAGGCTTTACGTTGAAGGAAATCAAGAGAGAAATTAACTTGAAGATTATCAAAATTGGACTTCCTTCGTCGATGCAAATGTTTTTTGAAGTGGCGTTGTTTACTGGAGCGATTTGGCTTTGCGGAATGATTGGTACCACTAGTCAAGCTGCCAATCAAATTGCGTTGAGTTTGGCATCGTTAACCTTTATGTTTGCTATGGGATTGAGCGTTACAGCTATGGTTCGTGTGGCTAATCAAAAAGGGCAAGAAGATTATGTAATGTTACGAACCGTTGGGTTATCCATATTTATTTTGGCGGTTATACTTGAAATTGTTTTTGCTATATTGTTTATTGCTTTCCACCAAGTGTTGCCTATTATTTTTGTCAATACCCAAGATTTAGCTACAATAGTTGAAACCCAAGAAGTAATTTCCATATCGGCACAATTGCTTATTGTTGCTGCTTTTTTCCAAATATCCGACGGTATTCAAGTAGTTGTGCTTGGCGCTTTAAGAGGTTTACAAGATGTAAAAATACCCATGTATATGACTTTTGTTGCTTATTGGGTTATTGGTTTTCCCGTTTCTATCTATTTAGGATTATATACTGATATGAAAGCCGTAGGTGTTTGGATAGGATTGTTAGCTGGTTTGACAGCAGCAGCATTATTTTTGTATCTTCGCTTCGATTATTTGACTAAGAAACTTATAAAGTAAAGAGTAAATAGTGATGAGTAAAAAGTATAAAGCTTTAATCACCAATCACTATTCACTATAAACTATTTACTAATCACTAATTACTAATAAAAATGCAATTACCAAAATTTGTTCTCGCTGATAACTCTGATTTTCCAGAAGATATATTTGTTATTCACCTTGATTTCCCTCGTTTTATTATCAACTTAAAAGATGATGAGGTAGAATTTCTTGAAGACCTTGAAGGGGAAGACGAAACTGAACTCGAAAGCGAAATGGAACATTTAATTACACTTGCTGGAGAGTTTTATGATAAAGAAATGGAAGGTTACGAAGAGTAGTTCCCAAAGATTAGTACTACTCAAAGCCGTTTTTAATAGCATATACCGCTAGACCAACACGGCTTTTTAAATCCAGTTTTTCAAATAGACTATCTCGATAACCTTCAACCGTTCTTGGGCTACAGTGCATTTCTTCTGCTATTTCTTTGTAGCTCATTTCGGTGATGCAATAGCGCAGAAATTCTTTTTCTCTATCAGACAATTTGTTTGATAATTTTCCTTTTACTTTATTCATGCCCGAAAAAATAAGTCGCGATGCCCAGTCTGGATAATAATAACCGTTTTCTAGCATGGTATTGAGTGCCATTTCCAAATCTCTTGGATGTACATTTTTTAATAAATAACTCCTTGCACCATTTTTAATCATTTTGTTGATGCTCTCTTCATCGGTTTGCATGCTTAATACCATAATCATTACCTCTGGATGATGTTCTTGGAGCCATTTTGCGGTTTCAAAACCATTCATTATCGGCATGCTGATGTCTAATAAAACGATGTCGGGCAATTGGTTTTTCTTAGTTATTTTATCAATAAGTTCCTTACCGTTTTCACATACGTAGAGCACTTCAAAGTTAGTAAAGTTGCTAATTATTCCTTTTATAGCTTGGGCTATAAGAACATGGTCATCTATTAAGGCTATTTTCTTTTTCACTAAATAGGTAAAGTAATCGTTATTTTTGTTCCTACATTAATCTTACTTTCTATAGCAAAGGTACCCAAAATCATTTTCACTCGTTTCTCCATGTTTTTTAGCCCCATTCCGTTGGTATATCTTTTTTCTAAATCAAAACCTATTCCATCATCTGTTAAAACTAGAGTAGCTTTTTGTTTATGTGAATGCATCACTATAGAAATGGTTTCACACTCTGAATGTTTGATACTATTTTGTATAAACTCTTGAACGATCCTAACTAGTATCGTTTTAATTTCGGTGTCTAAAATTAGTTTTTTATCATAGCAAAGAAACTTGACTTTGATAATTTTTAGTTTTTCTACTCGTTCGCATTCTTTTTGAATTAAATCATAAATTAGTTGCTCTGAAATTGAATTTTGGGTTAATGATTTAGTTAATTCTCTCATTTCCCATAGCGTTTCGTTCAAAATGCCACTAATGTTTTGTATTCCTTCTTTTGTATCAGTTTGTTTGTTTTCATGTTCTAATTGCTGTATATAAATGCTGGCTAAAGTTAATTTTTGACCAATATTATCATGAATTTCCTTGCCTATATTATCCATCGTTTGCTGTTGAATTTCAAGTTTAGTGGCATACAGTTGGGTCAAATACAGCTCTTCTGCTTCTTTCTTTTCTTTATTTACCTTAAAATAGCGATACACAAATGCACCTACAAAACAAAGGTTTTCTAAAAAGAAACCATAACACAAATAGTCGAAACCTGTGTATTTGCTATGACCTTCGGTGCTAAAACTATCCCATAGTGCAAGAAAACCACTTATAAAAACAAAACTTACTGCCGCAAAAAGATACCTAAAAAAAACTTTGTCTAAATTTTTATACAACTGGATGTAAAATACTAACGACAAACCAATAATTACAATTCTACTAATTAAAAACACCACAAAATCACGGCTCATAAACAACGGAAACCCTATAACTGCCAGTATATATACAATAGTAAAACCCAAGAAAATACGAAAATAAACCCCAAGTTTTTTAAACTTTTCGTCTTCAATAATCATGGCATAGTAAACAAAAGCGCAAAACAAAAAATGGCTCAGCATCTGCAAAACATCTACCAATAAATTCATAGCACGACGACGAGACGTTTTTGGAGGAAAATCGCCCGTGTTTTTATAATACACAATGAAAACAAACGCTATTAAAATAGCTAAATAGGCGCTGTAAAACTTATAAACTTTTGAAGGAAAATAAAAATTAAGAAAAAGGCTAATGACACCCGCCAAGCTTAAAAAACCAATAGAGTAGAAGCAAAGTTCAATAAAAAAAGTATCATTAGTATACATATAGAATAACAAAATTAGTAGGCGTTAATATAAAAAAGTAAACATTGACATTTAATTTTAATAGTTACTACAAATAAACGACTAGTTTTTTGTTAAAAATAAGTTCTTTTCAAATTATTTATACCCGTTAAACAACGGTATTTAATACCCGTTAAATAACCCTGTTAAATACCGTTTTTTAACTGGAAATTATTTGTTAAAAACATACAACATTTGTTAAAGTTATTGAAAGTAAATTTTTTTAATCAAACGTATTCCAATAAAAATCAGCTTTCTATAACTAATTATCGCTCTTTAAAATAGTAGATTACAAATTGTTCAAGATAAGTTGAGTAGTTTTTTAGATTGCACCCAAAATTGGCCAGTGATGCCCGCCAATTTTTGGGATGCATAAAAAAAGATTTGGGGAACTCCCCGAAGCTTTCGGGGAACTCCCCAAAGGTTTCGGGGAACTCCCCAAAAGTTTCGGGGAACTCCCCAAAGGTTTCGGGGAACTCCCCAAAGGTTTCGGGGAACTCCCCAAAGGTTTCGGGGAACTCCCCAAAAGTTTCGGGGAACTCGGAACTCCCCAAAGGTTTCGGGGAACTCCCCAAAAGTTTCGGGGAACTCCCCAAAATTGTTAAAATAAGTAGTATATACTAAAAAAATATAAAAAATGTTTAACCAATAAAACTCTAAATTATGCCAAAGTATGGACCTTTCCCGAGTAAAGAAGCTGATTTAAACTCGTATTTTCAAATTGCAGTACCTTATTTATTAGAAAACAGAATAAGGTTATTAATCTCTCAAGCCAATCAAGATTTGATTGAATTAAAATTAGAGGCGTGGAATGAAATTTTTCCCCAATCTCAAAACAGTAACACAAAAACCAAAACAATAATTCAAATTAAAGATGGGGCAAAAGAAGAATTAATGACGGCATTAAGAGCTGTATATGCGGATATTCCTGCTAGTATTTGGACTTTAGAAGACCGAAATACACTTAACATGCCAGAGCGCAGTACTTCTAAAACTCCTGCGCCAGTACCAACTACTGTTCCAATTGGACAAGTAAATACCAGCCGACGATTAGAGCATACTATTTCGTTTACTAACGAAGATGGCTCATTAGCAAAGCCTTTTGGTGTTCATGGATGCCAAATTTGGTACAAAATAGGAACCGCTGCGGTGGATCCAAGCGAGCTAAGTTTTATGTTTACCGATACCGCTTCGCCACATATTCATCAATTTAATGGAGAACACGTGGGTAAAAATGTGTATTACTGGCTCCGCTGGGAAAACACCCGAGGCGAAACAGGACCTTGGAGCGATGTAGTGATGGCTACCATAACGGGGTAATCATAGTAACATTTTTTAACTTCAACTTTTGATGATTTGTCGAGTAGTTTTATAATCAATAGGTACAAAAAAAAGGTCTTTGGGGTGTTTTTGTAAGATTATATTACTTCCAAAATACGTAAAAATACGTATATACAGGTCAAATAAAATGCTGAAATTTGCAAGTAATAAAGAGCCAAAAGAGTAGTTATATATGCCATAAATTAAAAAATAAATTAAAAGTTGGTTGAGTAGTTTTAATTTCCTGCCTTGAGGGTTACTTCATTTATTGGATTAAAAAGAGAGGCAGGTTTAAAATGTAAAGTATGAAAATGTTAAAAAACGTAGAGTTAGTCATTAAAATATTAATTGTAGCAAGCATAATGTTTATGCTGTATCAGATGTATCAAATTTATATGCATTATTAATTAAGTTATGTGTTGGAAAAATCTAGAAAAAAAATGTAAACAAGTCTACCATACGCAGTTTATAAACGCTGCGGATGCTGTAGAGCGCAGGATGATTATCAATTTAATCTCAGACGAGTTTCCTGATGTACCAAGGTTGCGCATTATTCATGCGGTGGATAAATGTATTAGTGCTTCGGAACAGCGAGTAGCACCGGTGGAGTTTTTAAACCGAGTGCAAAACTATATGCGATAAGCCTAGCGGAGCAAAACGATTATGGTTTGGATTTAAAATAGAAGTCCAATAAATCGTTGGCGGCTTTAAAAGGAGAAATTTTTCCTTGTTGCACAGCCAAGCTTTTGTTTTTTAATAATTCGTCCATCGAAGGAAATTGATGAAAATGGTTTTTTAACTGCTCATTAATGGTTTCCATCATCCAAAACTGGTTTTGGGTTTGACGTTTTTCTTCAAAATAATTGTTACCCTTCACCAGTTCTATATATTCTGAAATAATCTTCCAAACGTTGTCAATACCTGTTTTTTCAAATGCGCTACAGGTAGTTACTTTTGGTATCCATCCACTGTTTTTGGCAGGAAATAAATGCAAGGCTCGGTTAAACTCCGTTTTGGCTAATTTGGCTTTAGCAATATTATCGCCGTCGGCTTTGTTGATTACGATGGTGTCTGCCATTTCCATGATGCCGCGTTTTATCCCTTGGAGTTCATCGCCAGCACCCGAAATTTTTAATAGTAAAAAGAAATCCACCATACTGTGAACCGCAGTTTCGCTTTGACCAACGCCAACGGTTTCTATAATAATCGTGTCAAATCCTGCCGCTTCGCAGAGAATAATAGTCTCGCGGGTTTTTCGGGCTACACCGCCAAGCGTATCACCCGAAGCACTCGGACGTATAAAAGCGTTTTCGTCTTTTACTAATTCTTCCATGCGGGTTTTATCACCAAGAATACTTCCGTGGGAAATGGTGCTACTTGGATCAACTGCCAGCACCGCTACTTTTTTTCCAATGGAAGTTAAATATTTTCCAAAAGCTTCAATAAACGTGCTTTTACCAACGCCTGGCACACCCGTAATTCCTATGCGGATAGATTGATTAGCATGAGGCAAACAGCCGTTGATGATTTCGTTTGCTTTGACTAGATGGTCAAGATTAGTACTTTCTACCAAGGTAATGGCGCGGCTGAGTGCTACTTTATCTTGTGCCAAAATTCCAGCAATCAATTCCTTTGCCGAAGGTTGATTTCTTCTCTTGAGCAAGATGTTTTGAACAGAAGATGCATTGATGCATTCGGGCTGTTGAATTCCATCTTTTTCGTGTAATGCACTATTTGTATTAGCTTTTTTACTCAAGGTAATAATGTTTGGGTAAATTTAATAAAATAAAAGAAGTCTGTGAGTATATTAAAATAGCAATTTTAAGAAACCTTTCACTTTAGATTTTCTTCTGTTTGTTTTTTTTGCCGTTCCTTTGCAAAATATTTCTACTATTATTTCTAAATGGAAAACATTTTGTTGGTTTTTCTATGTTTGATAATGGGATTGGCAATGCAACGTGTTACTGCTTTTCCTAAAAACGGATACTTAGCTTTAAACCAGTTTGTCATTTATATTGCTTTGCCAGCATTGGCATTATTTTATATTCCTAAAATTTCTATTTCGGCAAAATTGTTATATCCGCTTGGCATTGCTTGGATAGGATTTTTGCTTTCTTTCGTTTTTTTCTATTTCATAGGAAAAGCAATGGGTTGGTCGAATAAATTAATAGGATGTTTAATTCTTACCGCCGGATTAGGAAATACTTCTTTCGTTGGTTTTCCTATCATTCAAGCACTTTATGGAGAAGAAGGCATCAAAACAGCCATTATTGTTGATCAGCCCGGAACTTTTGTAGTAATGACAACACTTGGCGTTATTACCGCCGGAATTTTTTCCCGAGGCGAAACCAATGGAAAAGACATATTAAAAAAGATTTTACTTTTTCCACCGTTTATTGCCTTTGTTATAGCTTGTTTGATGAATGTGTTTCAAATGGATTTTGATGACAAATTTCAATCTGTTTTTCAAAAATTGGGAGCAACGATAACTCCGGTGGCTTTGGTTGCCGTTGGTTTGCAATTAAAAATTGACAAAAAAAGCAAACATTGGAACTTTCTTGCTTTGGGATTGTTCTTCAAATTGATGATAACTCCGGCGATTTTCTTTTTACTTTACAGAGTTGTTGCTGGTGGCAAAGGTATTGCTGTTGATGTTTCTATTATGGAATCAGCTATGGCACCAATGATAACAGGAGCAATTTTAGCTTCCAATTACGGATTAAAACCCAAATTAAGCAGTATGATGGTCGGTATCGGAATTCCGCTTTCGTTCATTACACTCGCATTTTGGTACTTTATTTTAAATACTTTTTAAATGGACACTTTAGTTAAGGTTTCGGTTAAAGACAAAGATTTAGCTCAAAAAACAGTTTACTCAATACTATTTTCAATCAGTTTTGCCCATTTGCTCAACGATTTAATTCAAGCAATTATTCCGTCTATTTATCCTTTGCTGAAGGAAAGTTATAATTTGACCTTTTCACAAATTGGTTTAATTACATTTGCATTTCAGTTTTCGGCATCCATTTTCCAACCGTTAGTGGGTTATTATACCGATAAAAACCAGATCGGAAG
>JADHEF010002087.1_pt1 | contig 9973 bp, 8 predicted proteins | sample 8952391 | NCBI WGS metagenome assembly JADHEF01 (sample SAMN16124439, study PRJNA663245) | bioreactor sludge metagenome | isolation source: sludge (nitrite) | place: India:Bengaluru | collected 2019-02-28
GGAGGAAAGCCGCCTGCGCATCGACGGCCGGGAGGAACTGGAGGCGGTGCACGACGAGATCGAGGGGCACGTCTTCACGGTGGTGGGGGGATCGTTTTGTGATCCGTCGGATCGGACCGATTAGATCCGTTCGATTCGACGGATCGGTCTGATCCGACGGGCCCTGGAAGGTCCCCTCCGAGCTTTTCCACCAGTCTTCGCGTCGCCCAGCGCAGGAAGATGGCCGAGTACTTGGCGCCGGAGAGCGCCATGCCGGCGATGAACACCAGGTGCGAGAGGCCGTACATCACCGGCCCGCCGACGACCGCGAGCAGCGGCTCGCCGAAGTAGACGGCGAGCGCGGCCAGGGCGCTGATGGCCGGCCACCCGACGACGTAGCTGAAGCCGATCAGGAACACCCCGAGCAGGACCCGGAAGGTGGGCTTCTCTTTGAACGCGCTCAGGTCGGCCTGCTCCTCCACCGCCCTGCGGGCGTAGGGGGTGTCGGCGATTCGGGCGACGACGCGGGCGATGAACGGGATGCGCATGGCGGAATCGGTTCTCAACGGGTTCCGGCATGCTATACTGCACCTTTGCGGCCGAGAAAACCGATTTGACACCGGCAGACCGAGATAGAGTGAACTCTCCCATGGGACACATGGCCGAATTACCGGAGCCGAGCAGCCCCTGGACGTTTTTCGATCGGGCCTACTGCATCTCGCTCGACGAGCGCCCGGACCGGCGGCAGGAGGCCGAGCGCCAGTTCCGCCGCGTCGGCCTGGACGGCCGGGTCGAGTTCCTCGTCGTCCGGAAAGACCCGGTCGACGCCGAGCGCGGGATACACTCGTCCCACATGGAGTGCTTCCGCCGCGGGCTCCGGGCGGGCGCGCGGACGATACTGGTCTTCGAGGACGACATCTCGTTCGACCGGTTCGACCCCCGGGTCCTCGCGGCCTGCACCCGGTTCATGGCCGCGGCCGACTGGAACATGTTCTTTTTCGGCTGCCTGACCGCCGGCAGCCGCCGGACCGATAGCCCCGCGGTGCTGCAGGTGCGCTACCGGGGGCTGACCCACGCTTACGCCGTGCGCCGCGATTTCGCCGAGAGCCTGCTCGTTTCCCCGTGGCGCGGGCAGCCCTACGACATGCTGCTCAAGGAGCGCTGCGAGGGGTTTTACGCGGCCTACCCGTCGTTTGCGTTCCAGAGCAACGCGCGCACGGACAACCTGCGCCTGCGGCAGCTGGACCGGCTGCGCAGGCTCTGCGGCGGGCTGGCGCGCATCCAGAAGATGAACGAGTTCTACCACCGCCACCGCTGGGCCGTGGTGGCCGCGCACGTCCTGCTGATCGCGGGCCTGCTGGCGCTCGCCGCCCGCCGCTGAGGAGAGCCGATCGACCGCATGAGCCCGCTGCCCCTGAACTGGCGCTTCCTGCTGCTGACCATGACGGTGACGCTCGGGCTCTTCGGCTGGGGCGTCTCCCGGCTCGAGGTCGACACCGACATCCTCGGCGCTCTGCCCAGGACCGACCCGGTCGTGGCCGACGGCACCTACCTGCTCCTGCACCACCCCATGCAGAACCAGGTAGTCGTCGACGTCGCGGTCGACCCGCCGGATCTCGACACCCTGATCTCCGTCGGCCGGCGGGCCGAAGCCCGCCTGCGGGAGAGCGGGCTGTTCAAGAGCGTCGGCACCGAGGACGCCGCGGCGCTTATGCCGGAGCTGCTGGACTACCTGGCCGGGCACCTGCCGGTGATCTTCTCGGCCGAGCAGCTGGAATCCGACGTGCGGCCCCTGCTCGAGCCGGAAGCGGTGCGCGCCCGGGTGGCCGAGATCCGCGCCGGCCTGCTGGGGCTGGAGGGCATCGGGCGCGGCACGCAGATCGCGCTGGACCCCCTGAGCCTGTCGACCCTGGCGCTGAAGCGCCTGTCGCACCTGATCCCGGCGGGCGGCGCGCGCATGTCCCAGGGGCAGCTGATCTCGGCCGACGGGCGCCACCTGCTGCTCATCGCCAGCCCGGCCGAGTCCGGCACCGCGACCGAAGTCGCCGCGCGCATCAGCGCGCAGATCGACGCCGTCGCGGCCGAACTCGGCGCGGCGCAGCGCGCGGCAGGCCGAACGGTCACGCTCACCCCGGTGGGAGCGTTCCGCGCCGCGTTGGACAACCAGGAGATCATCAAGCAGGACATCGCTCTCGCGATGAGCCTCTCGACGATCGGCATCGCGGTCCTGCTGTTCTTCGCGTTCCGCCGACCGCTGGTCGGGCTCTTCTCGCTGCTGCCCGCCATGGGCGGGGCCATGCTCGCCTACTTCATCTTCTCGCTCTTCCACCGGTCCATCTCGGTGCTGGTGCTGGGGTTCGGGGGCGCCATCATCGCCTTCACGGTCGACCAGGGGACCAGCTACCTGCTCTTCCTGGACCGCCCCCAGGGCGCCTCCGGGAAAGCGGCTTCGGTCGAGACCTGGAGCATGAGCCTGGTGGCCGCCCTGACGACCGTCGCGGCGTTCGCCACCCTGTGCGTCAGCGGGTTCCCGGTCTTCGTGCAGCTGGGGCAGTTCACGATGCTCGGGGCCGGGCTGAGCTTCCTGATCGTGCACCTCGTCTTCCCGCGCGTGTTCCCGGGGCTGCCGCCGGGCGGGGAACGCTCGTTGCAGTTGCAGAAGGTCGTGGACGCGCTCGGCGAGACCGGGTGGGCCGGGTTCTGGGCCGCCGGTCTCCTGGCCGCCGCCATGCTGCCCTTCGCCCGGCCGGGCTTCGACGTCAGCCTGCAGGCCATGAACACGGTCGGCGCCGAGACGCGCGCGGCCGAGAAGCGGCTGACCGATGTCTGGGGCGGGATGTTCGATCAGGTCTTCCTGATGACGGAGGGCCGCTCGCTCGAGGAGCTGCAGCGGAGCGGGGACGGCCTCGCCGCCCGCATCGACGCGGACCTGCGCGCCGGCGTGCTGGCGTCCGGCTTCGTGCCCTCCATGATCGCGCCAGGACCGGAGCTGGGGCAACGGAACTTCGCCGCCTGGCGGGCCTTCTGGGACCCGGCCCGGGTGGCGGCGCTGAAGCGGGCGCTGGCGGATGCCGCGGTGGCCCAGGGGTTTACCGAAGAGGCCTTCGAACCGTTCCTCGCCCAGGTGCACGCAACGTCCCCGCCGCCGGCGGACCCGCGGCTTCTCGAGCGCTTTCCGGGGTTCCTCGGGATCGCGCGCAGCCCGGACGGCGCCACGTGGATCCAGGTGTCCACTCTCGCCGCCGGCCCGGCCTACGACCCGCGCCGGTTTTACGGGGAGTACCGGAGCGCCGCCAGGGTGTTCGACCCCCGCTACTTCGCCGAGCGCATCGGGGCGCTGCTGTTCGACACGGCCGCCCTGTTCTTCGGGATCAACCTCGCGGGCTCGTTCGTGATCGTGGCGTTCTTCCTGCTGGACGGCCCGCTCACGCTCGCCTGCACGCTGCCGTCGTTCTGGGCCATGATCATGACGCTCGGCACGCTGAACCTCATGGGCCGCCCGCTCGACATCCCCGGGCTGATGCTGTCGGTCATCGTGTTCGGCCTGGGCATCGACTTCTCGATTTTCTACGTGCGCTCGTTCCAGCGCTACGGCACGCTGGCCCACCCGGCCTTCGGCCTCATCCGGATGGCGATCTTCCTGTCCGCGGTCGCGACGCTCTGCGGGTTCGGCGTCATGTGGGGCGCCAACCATTCTCTCTTGCGCAGCACCGGCGTCACCGCCACCCTCGGCACCGCCTATTCGCTGCTGGGGTCGTTCCTGATCCTGCCGCCGCTCTTGGACCGCATCCGCCGGCGGCGCAGCGCGCGGGCCGCGGCGGGGGAGACCGTGCGCGATCGCGTGTGGTCGCGTTACCGTTACCTGGAAGCCTACCCGCGGCTGTTCGCGCACTTCAAGATGCGGCTCGACCCGATGTTCTCCGACTTCGAGCAGCTCCTGCCGCCGGGCGACGGCGTGCACTCGATCCTGGACGTCGGCACCGGCTACGGGGTGCCGGCGGCCTGGCTGCTGGAGCGCTACCCCGACGCGCGGCTGCAGGGAGTCGAGCCCGCGGCGGAGCGCGTGCGCGTCGCCACCATGGCGCTCGGGGAGCGGGGGGCCGTCACGCAGGGGCGCGCGCCGGAGATCCCGCAGGTCGAACGCCCGGCCGATCTGGGCACGCTGATCGACATGCTCCACTTCCTCGCGGACGACGAGGTCGCGCTCACGCTGCAACGGGTGCGCGAGCGCCTCGGCGCGGGAGCGCTCCTGCTCGTGCGCGTTTCGCTCGTGCCGGCCCGCCGCCGGCTGCCTTGGTCGTGGTGGGTGCAGAATTTGATGCTGCGGGCGGCCAAGGTCCCTGCCTTTTATCGGCCGCTGCCCCGGGTCGCGGAGCTGACCGCCGCCGCCGGCTTCCGCGTCGAGCGCACGCTGCCGTCCGGGGCCGACGGCGAGCTCGCCTGGCTCGTCGCCCGCACGCCGTGAGCCCGGAGATGCGCATGCCGTACCGCATCCGAGACGCGTTCGCGCAGCACCCCCCGGTCGTGCGCTGGAATGCCCTGGCGTGGGTGGCGGCCGCGCTGCTGGCGCTGGCCGATGCCCGGCTGGCGGCCATCCCCCTGGGGGCGTTCGCCGCGGCGTGCCTGGTCGCCGTCTTCACGCCGAGCAGCGGCTTCTTCCTGCCGGTCGTCAGCCGCGGCAGCGGCGACCGCCGAGCCGTCGCCCTCACCTTCGACGACGGGCCCGACCCGATCACGACACCCGCTCTCCTGAAACTGCTGCGGGAGCGCCGGGCCGTCGCGACCTTCTTCGTGACCGGCGAGCGGGCCGCCCGGCACCCCGAGCTCGTCGCCGCGATGGTGGCCGACGGCCACGGCATCGGCAACCACTCCTTCCGGCACGACCTCCTGGGCGCCTTCCGCAGCGCCCGCACTCTGGCCGCGGAGATCGATTCGGCCCAGCGCGCGCTGAAGCCGCTCGGGGTCGAGCCGCTCGCCTACCGGCCGCCCATGGGGATCACCACCCCGCGGCTTCGCCGGGCGCTGGCCGGCTCCGGGATGGTCGTGGTCAACTTCAGCTGCCGCGCCTGGGACGGCGGCAACCGGCGGCTCGGGAAGCTCGCCGGCCGCATCCTCAAACGCGTGCGGCCGGGCGACATCGTGCTGCTCCACGAACGGCTGCCGGACCCCGCGCGGCTCCCCGACTGGGAGCGGGAGGTCGACAGCCTCCTGAACGGGCTTGCGGAGAAGGGGCTCGCGGTGGTCCCGCTCGCGGAGCTGATCGGCCGGGAGGTGATGAGAGAATCAGGGTTCGAGGGTTCAAGGGGTCGAGGGGTCGAGGGGAAGGATCCAGGATCCAGGATCCAGGATGCGGGATGAAAAGCAGCAGACCGGACCCCCCCGGAAGGGTGTGCGGCTGGGATGCTGCCGGCAAATGCATCCTGCATCCGCTTAATCCGGCTATACTGTGGGAGCGGCTTTCCAGCCGCGATCATCGAGTCCCATAACTTTTTCTACAGGGAACCATTGTTTCCATAGCGTCAAGACAGCGGCGGGAGCTCCTTCCCGCCAAACGCCAAACACCAAACACGAAACACCTAAATACCCAACTACCCAAACACCGTCCCTATGCAACTTCTGGTCTTCTGCCTTCTCTCGCTGCCGCTGCTGGCACTCTCGTGGCGCTCCATGTTCAGCCTCAGGCGCCACGGGCTCTACCGGTTCGTCCTGTTCGAGTGCATCCTGTGGCTGGGCGTGCGAAACCACGCCCATCTCCTGGTCGAGAAGTTCGACCTCCAGCAGGTGGCATCCTCCGCGCTCATGACCGCATCGCTGGTGTACGTCCTCGCGGCGGTGCACACCATGCGCGCCAAGGGTCGGATCAGCCGAGAGCGCCGGGACCCCAGCCTCTTCGAATTCGAGCGGACGACGGCGCTGGTCGAGACGGGGATCTTCGGGCTCGTGCGGCACCCGATGTACGCGTCCCTCCTGTTCCTGACCTGGGGGCTCCTGCTGCGGCGGGTCGAGGCCGGGCTGATCGCTGTCGCGGCGGTCGCGACGGTCGCAGGCGTGCTCGCCGCCTGGATCGAAGAGAAAGAGAACCTGGCTTATTTCGGAGATGCCTACCGGATCTACGCCCGGAAGACCAAGCGCTTCATCCCCTTTCTCATTTGACCGCCAGCTGCCGCTCGTTCCAGGGCGCCGGCGCCTCCCCGCGCAGCAGCGCGTTCACCGTGGCGGCGACCGCGGGGCTCGCGAGAATGCCGCCGTGGTCCTCGTTGAACCCGTAGATCCGCCGTGCCGCGACCTGGGCCCGCGGGTCGAGCTGGCTCGCGATGCTCACCCCGCCGTCGTTGTTGCGGTCGATCATCAGGCTGAACCCGCCGCTGTAGCCGAAAAGCAGGTAGTACGCGGTGGCGTCCGGCAGCGGTGTCGCCCACAGCTCCTGCAGGAACGGGCTCGCCGGCGCCATGTCGCGCCAGGCCGGGATCACGGCCGGGGAGCGCTCCACGCCCTGGGCGGCGCCGGCGTGGCCCTGCCACGGTGTGCCCAGGCTCACGAAAGCCGGGAACTCGACCGGGAAAGCGTTGCGCGCCGCCTCGGACAGGAAGCCGCGGACGACCAGCCCGCCCATGCTGTGCGCGAGCAGGCAAACCTGCTTGAACTCGAGCTGATCCTGAAGGATGGCCATGGCCTTGTACAGGAGCCGGCTCTGGCGTTCCAGGCGCATGCCGGTCGGGTAGAAATAGACCCAGGGCTGGTAGCGCGACCGGTCGACGCGGTCGACGAGGAAGCGGAAGTCGGTCGGGGTGGCTCCCGAGCCGTGCACGAAGAGCAGCGGGGTCTTGCCGGGCGAATAGGGCTCCAGGAAATAGAGCCCCATCCCGGCGTCGCGGATGACCTCGATCGGCATCCAGAGCCCGGCCTGGGCGTTGGCCTTCGAGAAGCGCGGGTCGTCGAGGGTCGTGACCTGACCGATCTGGTAATAGTTCAGCTCCGGAGCCGCATCCGTCGAGGCATTCGCCTTGACCTCGATCTTAAGCGGGACACTCACCGCGCCCGGGGCTTCGATCCGGATCACGATGCCGGACACGGTTTCGCCCGGGCTCGCCGTGATCGGCGTCCGATAGACCCCGGCGGGCTCGTCGGGCTGGAAGGTGTAATCGCCGTTGCGGTCCTCGAAGGCCATGATCCGGTAGCGGCCCGGGGCCGGGACGACGAACCGGAAGCTGCCCCGGCCCTGGACGAACGCGAAGCGCAGCGCTCCGCGGCTGGGTTCGTCCGCGTTCCAGAGCGCCACGACGATCGGCTGGGGAGTGGGGGAATAGCCCTCGACCGTACCCTCGAGGGTGGCAAGCGCCGGGCGCACCAGGTCGATGGCCCGCTGCAGGGTGATCGGCCCGCAGGCCGCGAGCCCTGCGCAGAAGGCGAGCGTGGCCAGACACGCCGCGATCCGCTTTGTCCACTCTCGGTCGCGATCAGGTGGTGCGACGATCATGAGGTCCTCGAAATTTTGCGACCCCGACCGGCCGGTGATATGCTGATAGTGCTTCGGCCGGACGGCGGAAGGGTGAAACCAACCACACGCACGGGAGATGGGGTATGAGATCCGGAAACGCCTGGAAAACGAGTTGCATCTGCATGCTGGTCTTGATGGTCCTGGCCCTGGTTGCCGCCTGCGGCGGGCGGGGGGCCACCTCCGACGCCCCGGCCGCGAGCAGCGCCAAGGCGGATGCGCCGCCCGCCGACCCCGCACTCGCCAAGCGCTATCGCGCGGTGGCGGTCGACGATTTCGAGACCACGGTCGAGATCGCCAAGGACTACCCCGACACCGCGCGCGAATGCCAGTCCAGCGCGGTCCAGGCGCTGAAGGACAAGAAGCTCTGGGCGTCGATCGACAGCGGCAAGGCCGCCCTGGCCCGCCGCGACGGCACGCTCTGGGTCAAGGCCAAGGTGATCGACATGCGCATCGTCTCCGGGGCGGCCCGCATCTGGGGCGGCGCGTTCGCCGGCAGTTCGCACATGGAGGTCGAGATCCGGCTGATCGACGGGGCCACCGGCCAGACCGTCCGCGAGAAGAGGCTCTCCAGCGCGAACAACCCCTGGGCCGCCGCCTGGGTGGGCGGTGCGAGCGACCACAGCCTGCCGGCCGACGTGGGGCGCATGATCGCCGAGTACGTGGCCTCGGTCATGCCCAAGTAAGTCCCGCAGGCGGGATTACGCCGACGCCGGGCGGTCGCCGCGGCCGAAGCGGGCCCATGCGACCGCCAGCGTCGCCGCGCAGAAGGCGGCCAGCAGCAGGAGCTCGCGGGCGACGGAACCGAGCGAGCCCTCGCGCGCCGCGATCTCGATGATCGCGGTGAGCCCCCAGGCGAGCGGCGAGAAGGCGCTCAGCGTCTGCATGGCGGGCGGCATGACGTAGACCGGGACCATGAGCCCGCCGATCGCCGCCGCACAGACCACCGAGACCGCGCCGAACATGGCCGCCTGCTCCAGGGTTCCGGCGACGGCGCCGAGCATCAGCCCGTAGCCGCAGGCCGCGAGCGCGACCAGCGTGACCGTGGCGGCGAGTGCCGGGGTGTCGGCGCCGAGCTCCAGCACCGGGGTGCCCAGCATCGGCAGCACGATCTTCCCCACGAGCACGATGAACCCGAACTGCACCCAGCAGACGGCGAGGTAGGCGCCCATCTTGCCGGCCAGGATCGTGAGGTAGGAAACCGGCAGCGTGCGCAGGCGCGCAAGCGTCCCGTCCTGGCGCTCGCGGATGAAGATCCCGCCCATCGGCAGCGCGATGAAGAAGATGCCGAACACCGACATGGCCGCGACGTTCTGCTGCACCGATGTCGGCAGCCGCTTCAAGCCGCTCTGCTCGGAGACGACCTCCACCAGCCTCCGGCCGCCCCAGGACGGGTCGAGCTCGACCGTGGGCAGGCTCGGGTCCGCGACCACCCGGCCGGTGGCTGCGCCGAGCGCCTGCCGCACCCTGGCCGGCAGCGCCTCGGAGAGCGCCCGGGCCTTGATCTCCAGCTCCATGGCGAGGGCCATCCGGCCGAGCGCGTTCACGAGCGAGGAGCGGAACGCCCCCTGGACCAGCGGGTCGAAGTAGACCGAGAGGTGGGGCGGGGGCGGCCCGGCCAAGGGCGCCCCGCCCGCGAAGGCCTCCGCGATCTGATCCCCGGTCCGGCTGCGCACCGCTGCGGTGAGCCCGGCCGGGACCACGATGCACACCTCGTAGCGGCCCTTGTCGACCAGGCGCCGGGCCTGCTCCATGTCGATCGCCCGCCCGTCCAGCTCGGTGACGAGCGTCAGGCTCTCGATCCGCGCCAGCTGCTCGCGGATCAGCGGGCCGAGCGTCTGCCCGTCCTGGTCGACGAAGAGGACCTCCATGCGCGCCGCGCCGGTCGTCTTGAGGACGTTTTCCTGGACGAGCGACACGACCACGGCGAGAACGGCCGGCATGACGAAGAGGACCAGCAGCCCCATCCGGTCGCGGTAGAGCAGGAGCAGCTCCTTGAGCAGGGTGGCGATCAGCGGCCGCATGGTCTCAGTCTCTGAGCTCCTTGCCGGTGAGGCGCAGGAAGAGCCCGCCCAGGCCGCCGCAGCCCGGGTGCGCGGCGGCGAGTTCGGCCGGGGTGCCCTGCGCGATGACGCGGCCCTCGTCGATGACCGCCACGCGCGAGCAGATCCGCTCGGCCTCCTCGATGTAGTGCGTGGTGTAGAGCATGCCGGCCCCGCCGCGGCTGAGCCTCGCCAGCCGCTCCAGGATCAGGTTGCGCGACTGGGGGTCGATGCCGACCGTAGGCTCGTCCAGGAAGAGCAGCCGGGGCCGGTGCAGCAGCGCGACGGCCAGGTTGGCGCGACGGCGCATCCCGCCGGAGAAAGCGTCGATGCGCCCGCCGGCGTGGTCGGCGAGACCGACCGTCTCGAGGCAGGCCCGGACGCGCTCGTCCAGCTCGCGGCCGCCGATCCCGTGCATGCTGCCGAAATAGGTCAGGTTCTCCGAGGCCGTGAGGCG
>JADHEF010002086.1_pt1 | contig 9964 bp, 18 predicted proteins | sample 8952391 | NCBI WGS metagenome assembly JADHEF01 (sample SAMN16124439, study PRJNA663245) | bioreactor sludge metagenome | isolation source: sludge (nitrite) | place: India:Bengaluru | collected 2019-02-28
TCAGAACAATATGGCCTTTCGACCAGAGATGAAAATGCGCATGGTTAAAAGCGGAACGGTTAAAATTAGGTAGGCCGCTCATCGGCCCGGCTATGTAAATCTTCATGCTACCTCCCTTGCTCCGATCCGCCTCAGTTCTGCCAGCGAAACAGATGTGATGATGTGTCGCGGTTTGGTGAACGGACGCCAGATAAATAGAACTGACCCCTTTGGATTGCTTTTGCGCTTGCCGCCATCCGTTACCGGAACAAACTGAATGCGCCCGTCGGTGATGAGCCGTAATTCGTCAGCCGTCTGCATTGCCGCGCTGAACCATCCGGTAGATATGTCGGCGGGGAGAAGCATCACGACAGGCTGTCTCTGCGCCATGCATTGCTCAGCGGCTTTCTCTACCCATGGCGAGATATCGGAATAGGGCGGGTTACACCAGATTGCGCCGTACGAGTTCCATTCTCGACTCAGAGAATCATCCCGCTCGGTTAGGAAATTAGCGCACAGTGCGTTACGCTCACTGGAGGCGGCGTCCAGCCAGAAACCAAACTCCATATCCAGTGCATCGAATACCCACAGCGGTGTCTGCCAGCAGTCCTTTTCATCTTGTGGCGTCGTCGATCCTCCAAAATCGGTCATGCCGCCTCCCACTTAGTCACCGCCTCGGGGTTATGCTTATCCCACCCATTGCGCTCAATATTGGTTTGCAGCCGCTTATCTCCTACCTCTTCAATGCAGCGGCCGGTAATCTCCGCGACTTCGGCGTTTGAGTGTCGCCACAGCAGCGCCAGTTCTTCGGTAGTCCATTCAGGCATGACTTTTCCTCCTGACGATCGGGCAAGTGAGTTGCGCTTGCTGCGCACGGAGTGGATAGAGCGACCGGTTGCCGCGGCGATTTCCTCAGGAGTGAACCGGCCAAACAGAAACAACTCTGCTTTGGTCCACTTCCTGAGGTTGGTATTGCCCGGAAATTTCACGTCGAGACGAGCGGCCTGGGTGTAAACGGCGCGCTCACTTCTCTCCAGTTTTTCAGCAATCATTGAGACGGGCATCTGTCCGGCAACTTCATGCAGGAACAGGTTTTCCCACGGTTGCCAGTGATTTGCTCCCATTGTTACCTCCACTGTTCGCCAAACGTGAAGCCGATCTCCGCCAGCGCCTCGTCCATCTTCTCTATGAACTCCGGCACCATTTCGTTGAAATCGGACATGTACTGCGGATCCCGCTCAACGACGACGTGGTGAATACCTTCGCGCTTCATGCGCGGGTCGTAGTTGGCAAAGAACCATGCGTCTTTTCCGGTCACCCACATGCTGTACTGCACCTGGGCCATGTACGCAGACTTGATGGCTTCGAAACCGCCAAGGCGGAATTTCATGAAGTCGCGGGAGGTGAAAGGGCATTTAAGCTCAAGGCCGAACCCGTTACTGCACAGGCCGTCAGGGGAGCACGCAGTGCGCATGCTCTCGTCACGGAACAGGATCGGAGACTCCGTGACTTTCACGTCAGTGGTGAACTCGAAAAGGGTGCGTGCGTCTTCCTCGTACTGCTTGCCCCAGGCCAGCGCCTTGGCGTTAACCTCTGGCGCTACGCCGGTGCATACCTCGGCGAGTAGGGTGTGGAAGTAGGACATTTTCATGTCTGTCCACTTGGTGCCAGATCGAGGCTTGGAAATGACGTTGTGAGCGTCAGAGGCAGTAATAACTCCGAGCCTTAATTTGGCCCATGCTTCATCACCTTGCTCTACGGTGGACACATCTATGCCGGTCCGGGCCAGGATAATTTCTGGTGTCATGCTGCCGCCTTCTTCTTGAGGAAGCCTAAGGCCTTAACTGCCTCGGCTTGGGTAAGCTCGGATGAATCGCGAATATCACGACGGAAAATTTGCGAACAGACTGGGAGCAGGTTTTCTTCCCATGTCTTATCCATTGCGATAAGGACGTCGTTAATCTCCTTGATAATTTCGTCCCCTGCTGGGGTTACATCGCGTTCTGGCTGGCGTTCTGCTGAGAAGTTGATACCTTCCTCACCCTCGGTATTAACATGGTCGATGGCGGCATCCAGGATTTTGCTGCCTGCTTCACGACCGTCTTTAGGATCATCTGCTCTTCATCGGTGACCCATGGACACTTCTTGCTGTTGTCAGATTTGTACTTCTTCCATGCTTCAGACCGGTCACGGATGGAGTAGATGGCATCGATGCGCATCGTATGGGTAAGGTAATCACCATCGTCAGTTTTTACCGTTACATACGCCCCTACAATGTCCCCGCGCTGCTCTTCAGTATCAAAGTCGTTGTAGATGTGGATCGGCGGCTTATCGAGCCCCTCGCGGCGGAACTGGTCGTTTCTTCGAACAATAGCCGACTGGCACCACTTAATGGCGCCAGACTGCTGCGCGATGTGCATCAGGCCCATGTAACTGATGTCGAGGCAAATAGCCCCTTTACGCGGAACCAGGTAAGCCAGCTTCTGAGCTGGGTTTAGCGAAATACCGATAGCCGCAACGTTGATGATTGCGTTCTGCGTGCTGGTCTGGTTCTGGAAAGCGACTTCCGCGAGGTAGTCGTTGTTCTGAAATAGTTGGATGGCGAACTGGCTTTCCTTCGCCCACACCATCCGCTCGTCAGTGGCCGCCTTAATGAAAAGCGGCTCCTGTTGTTTGACGAAATCAACAAGGGTTAAGCTCATAGTCCCTCCTTAAAATGGGCAGGTTGGATGAAGGCGATCCCACTCTTCTTCGGCGCGGTCGTAACAGATGCGTGTGACATAGTCGTTATAGGCTTCCTCTGCCTTTTCACCGACTAGTGCCATTTGCGCTTCTTTTGGGAGAAACAGGCTACTCATTTGCAGAGCATATTTCGGGAACATGGCGATCAGTTCTTTCGCCCGGTTGTCGATCCACTTCTCCTTCTCGTCGGTGAGCTGCTGCTCAGCCCAGCGCCGATCTTCGATGCGGTCGTAAGTGAGGTATGCGTTCATGGCTGAACTCCTGAAATTTGGATGTGCGCTTCCCGTCTGCGATAGCCGGACAGGGAGTGATGAAAGTGGGGGAGGGGATTACTTGCCTAGTGCTTTGGCGATTACGTAGCTAGCCATCATTAGAGGATGTTCTTCGTGACAATCATCTGGACACACACCGCAGACGTCTTCTGCGTAATCTCGAAGCTTCTGTAGCGCTTCGAGTAATTCAGGTGCTGCTGATATTAATTGCGCATCCTCTCGTTCGTTTCTGGTTGCAATTTCAATGTACGTGTCGCCCATAACCACGCCGTGGAATGTCGTCATCATTTCATTCACATTTCTGATTGTGTATTTCCACGGACCAGGCGTTCCTTTGAATTCTTCCATCACACCCTCACTTCAAACGAGTTACGATTTACCCTGACTCCAAGCGCTTTACGCTGGGCCTCAATTGCCTGTTGCAGCATCACAGAATCTTCCAGATAGCGAGCAATTGCTTTCTTGCTCAGTGATGCGCGGAGCTTGTGCGTGTCAACGATGACCTGATTAACGATGTGACCGAAGCCATTCTTAATCATCTGGTCACGGTTCATTACCAGCTTGTGGCGAACGTTACCGACCTCTACCAGTTGCCATGTATGACCGTTTGCGAATCGGCTCACTGTGTACTGCTTGCCGTTGTGGGTGACTGTCATGAGGCCTCCAAGCCAATGGCATCAGAGATAATCTGGAGCTTCTCAACTGAAACGCCTTTTCCGTTGCCTACTGGCTTTTCCATCCAGTCGAGCGACACTAGTCGGCCGTCGGCGATAACACCGATATTGAAATCATCACAACCTGCTACTTCAAATCCGTGAGAAATTGCCACTTCCCGCTTATCAAATCTTTCCAAATCTGAGGAATAACCAATGCCGTAACCGTGGTCGTTTGACCAAGCGTGCTGCTGGATAACGATAAATTTTTGCATAATCACTCCGCCCGTAAGCTGGGCTTCTGAACGTTGAAACAAGACTTCTGCGCTAATGGGCGGTGGATGGCCGCCGGTTGTCATAAATGGGCAGACTCGAAAATCTGCCTATGTATGGCCGATAAAAAAGCCGCTGGTTAGGCGGCTTTAGCTTCAATGTGATGAATCAGCTTCCAGTCGGCGCTGGTTGAAGAGTGCTGGTAGTAGTCCCAGCATTCATCGTCTGCTGTGCTGGCGTTACATGTTTCTGCGTAACTGATGGCTTCTTGCTCAGAACCAAAAACATAGTTTGAATACCGGCATTTGCCATCATCGTGGACAAACAAAACATCAAACCTTGGCTCGTCATAATCAGCAGAGATATCACGAACATTGAATCCCTTTAAAATCTCTTGTCCGCTACTTGTTTTCATTGCCTTACCCTCTGTAGTTACCCGCTGATGCGGGAGAAATGCTTTGTGGTGGAGTGCTCCGGATTCGAACCGAAGTTTTCATGGGTGATCAGTCCATGCAGGCCCAGCCACACCCCACTACAAAACATTCCAGTTAGTGCCGGGATATTTATCCGCGCCCGGCGCGCGCTCCCTTGCTTTCCACAGTCAAAGGAATGCCGTAGACTGATGAATCCACAGTCAAAAGGAGGTTTTATGTCAGATATTGCTAATCCTAAAACACACCCTGAGCTAGCAGCCGCTCAATTGGTAATTGAGTTAGTGCGCGCTGAACGTGTTCCCATTCATCATGAAAATGTGAATGGTCTATTGAAGATTTATGACCAGGCATTACAGCACTTTAAAACTGACCATTTTGAAGATGGCAGTGATAGGTAGTTAATTGTCGTATAGTTTATAAAACGCCTCCCGGACGGTTTGAGCAATTTCTTTTGCTTTTTCCGTCCTGTTTTTCTCACCAAAAAAGACCTCATCATCAAGCTTCTTAGCCAGAAGCTCTGCAGCTATTGACTGCACTTGTTCAGGTAATTCGTAAAACTTCATAAGCGCCTCTCTTTTTGTTTACCGTCAGCCCCTCGCAAAGAGCTGCTGGTAAAGCTTCCCCGATGTTCGGGAACTGAGCAGCAAACCATTCCGGTGCGGCAAGGTGGCGTTAACCACCCCAGCGATCGCCCCTCTGAATTCTGCCGATATGTGATTTGCTGACGTTGAACATATCGGCAATCTGTTTTTGCGTTTTCTTTCCCTTAAGCCGTTTTATTTCATCAACGTCAGAACTACTTAATTTCGCTCTTGGGTTTAACTCGCCGTGACGGTGACAACTTCTACCCTTAAGTGCCATATCACTCATATTGTCCTGATGGGTGCCAATTCGTAGGTGAGAAGGATTGATACACTTTGGGTTGTCACACTCGTGCATAACAATTAAGCCGCGAATGTCATCCAATGTGAGTCCGTTTGCCTCGCAATAAGCCTTCCTGTGAAGCTTTATTGATACCGTTTTACCGTTAACCTTAGTCGTGGTAATTCCGTATTTTCTGTTCTGTTTGTGTTCGACACATGCACTTAACATATCGACCTCTTTTGATAAAAATCATTAGGTTAAGTATTCGTGTGTAGTCAGCGCCAACTCTCTGCCAGTGTTGCCCGTTCTCACGCCGTTCTCGCTCTCGCGCGGGGATACTCTCTCACCGACCGGATCGCACCCGGTGATACAGCACGTTTACGTGTAGGGGTCTTAACAGGTCATTGACGCTGTAAATCTGCATGTTGTTAAAAAGCAGGCGACTTGCTGTCCGCCGCTGGCTAACTTCGCTCAGCTGTCGATGTTTCGTTTCGATGGATTGATAATGTACCAATAGTTCATTAATGTAAAGTACCAAAAGTACATTTAATGTGAATGGAAAGTTCATATGTGAGTATCTTTATGAACTTTAAGGGGAAATAATTTTTAGTTTTTTATTTATGGAAGTGGTGATGCATGGAAGATGGTTGAAGTTTTTAGATGTTCGTCACATCTACAAGTCTTGTGCGCCCGTTGTAAGTTGCGAAAAGACCGCCGTCTGGCTCAACAACTGAAAGCTCAGCGTATCGAAGAAAATCTGTTTTGACCACAGACATCAGCACCTCGCCAGTATCGATGTTTATTACCTCAAGTCGGTTCGCGTAAAAATCATCTTTGTCTTTGCTGCTAGCAAACGATAGAGCGATGTAGCGGCCAAATTCAGATATGGCCGAACTAATAAGGTGGGTGGAAGTTTCTATCTTGAATAGCTCTTTTCCGGCGTTATCCATAACTATGGCTGCTGCCATGTTGTTGTCTTTGCCGGTATGAACAGAAAACAAAAAGCGACCGTTTACAGCTATGCATTGAGCTTTAGGGGAGTACCGCCCGCCAATCTTAACCATAAACATGAATTTCTCATCCCTCAGAACCGCTAGAGTGTCGTCTCTGAGGTTACTTTCATCGCGCTTAAATGCCCCTAGTTGCCAGCGCTTATCCTGGCTTAATTGGCATGAGATGATGTGAGCTCCGAGCTCATATAAAGCGCCTCCATTACTCAGATCTGTAATCCTTTTTGCTTCCATGCGTAAATTCCTCAGCTATGAAATCTGTATGCTCTGGACTGGCTTACTAGGACCTTCGCGCAGATACGGAGAGATGAAAAATCGCCATCCTCGATATACCAGGTCTCATATTTTTTGTTGTCTGAAATCACAGCTAATTTTTTGTGCTGCTTTTGGAGGCGCTTTATGTAGAGATCATTATCCAGAACGAAAATATATATGCCGTCACCGTCAAAGCAGTCGATGCTCACGTCGACGAAGATCTGGTCTCGCGGCTCGAACGTGCCAGACATCGAATCGCCATTCACGGCAATCATTTTTATGTGGTCAGCTGGTCGCCCGCCAAATACGGCGCGAGCCTCTTCGGTTGAATACTCTATGGATCTGATTGTTTCAATGAACTCATCTCGCACAAGAATTCCTTGCCCAGCACTAGCCTGAATATCAAATACGTCTACACGGAAAGAATCATCCCTCATAATCAAATGCCCTTCAGATATACCATCTGCCGCACTATCACCTAATAGGTAAGACGAGGATGTGCCGATGATAGCCGCCAACTCTTGCAGCTTCCCTCGTCTTGGAATTGCCTCCCCATTGAACCACTTGCTTACTGCTTTAGGTGTCAGCTTCATACGCTTGGCTATTTCAGTCTGACGACCATGTACAGGCAAACCAGCTTTATCACAGGCCAGCGCTAGCCGTTGGGAGAACTCCATACGCGCCTTTTCTTCTTGAACCATGGGTTCAATCATAATATCACTTGCGTGAACTATCAGTTCCGACATAATATGTACTTACAGTTCAATTTGAGGGTTAACAAATGCAACCTAAGAACCTTGGCGACATCATCAAGCAAATCCGTGTACCGGTGGTGGCGAAGGCTTGCGGGCGCACGCCCCGCGCTATCTACAAATGGATTAACAGCGGCTGCCTACCGCGTACCGACTACACCGGCGAAACAGGCTATGCGTCAAAAATCGCAGCTGCATCTGGTGGTCAGTTTACCGAGAACCAGATCCTTGAAATCAGCAAACCAAAAGCCGCTTAACGGCGGCCATAACCAATTACATGAGAGGAAGTATCGCAAATGGAAGCCTTAACGACACGCAACAAAGCGGAGGCACGACGAATTGAGAGTTGGGTGCAGCGTCAAATCGCTGATCTGGGTACCGCCCGGATAGCCGAAGTAGCTGGCATCAACAAATCCACAGTCAGCCGGTGGCGCGAGAACCTGGTCCCGAACATGTCGCTGCTGCTGGCCATCCTGATTTCTAACCGGGATGGGGTGAAGGGAGATTTTGAAGCATGAACGTAGAAAGGGGAAAAGCCGCGGTGCTGGAACACCAACGGCTTTCAGGTGCAAAAACGAGAGTAGTTGCAGGAGGAATAATGGCAAAAAATCCACGCTATTACCATACCGCTGTACATAAAAACATAACCCGCGACCGCTTCATCCGCTCGGTTAATCCGATTGTGGCAGAGAAGATGCGCGCCATCCTGGAAGAGCTGAAACGTAAGGAGAGTGGCCGTGGGTAACGTATCCAATTTAGCCGAAGCCAGAGAGGCCAGAAGGCTCCAGAAACCGCGCACGAATGACGGTAAGGGGTTTGCCTTGCTGCACCGTAAAATTATGGATGTGCCGTTCTACAAGGACGCTGAGGCATCACACTTATGGGTGCATCTCATCCTCAAAGCCAAGCACGCTCCTGAGTCAGTTCTCACCGATATCGGCGAAATGCTGGTTAACCGGGGACAGTTGCTCAGTGGTCGAAACGCCCTGGCATTTGAAACAGGTCTGAAAGCAGATCGCGTTCAGTACCTGCTCAGAAAGTTCCAGAAGCTGGGGATGGTTAGCTGGGTTTCACACGGTAAATTCTCTGTTTTTACCATCGTGAAATATGACGATTATCAGTCAAATTCTGTACCAGCAGATTACCAGCAGATTACCAGCGCAAAGCCAGATGTGGCGCAGCTTGAAGCGAAGAGTGTACCAGCAGATTACCAGCAAATTACCACAGATAAAGAAGTTATTAATAACTCTCTTACTAACGTAAGAGAGAGTGCATCAGCGGAATTTATTCCTGCACAGAAAAAATCGGCAATCAGCTGTGAGCAGGTGGTTGAGATTTATCACCGTGTACTGCCTGAAGCCCAGGGCATACGAGTTCTGACTGACAAGCGTCGTAATCTGATCCGCACCTTCTGGAAAAAAGCCGGAGCTGCAAACCGTCAGCTCGGCGGCGCAGGATTCACCCTGGCAGACTGGGAAGCGTACCTGAACTACATCGCTACCAACTGCCGCTGGATGCTGGAGAACCGCCCGGACAACCGCACCGGCCGCACATGGCGCCGCAAGTCGCTTGAATACTTCCTGAACGTTGACGTTTACGTGAAGACGCGCGAGGGGGCCTGTGATGATCTCTGAAATCATGACCGTACCTCATAACCTCGAAGCAGAGCAGAGCGTTATCGGTGGCCTGCTGCTGGATGATGACAACAGCGAGCGAGTCCAGAAGGTTCTGGCGATGCTCAAGCCTGAGTCGTTCTACAGCCGACCTCACCAGCTGATCTTTGCCGAGATGCGCCAGATGTTCCGCGACAACAAGCCAGTGGATGGCCTGACATTGTTCGACGCGCTTGAAGGCAAAGGGCTCGCGGAGCAGGTAGGTGGCTTTGCTTACCTGGCGGAGATTGCCAAGAACACTCCCAGCGCTGCAAACATCGTGGCATACGCAGCATCAGTCCGGGAAGCCGCAATGGAGCGCTATGGCATCAACCGTCTGACCGAAGCTACTGAGCTGCTGTATTCCCGCAACGGCATGAGCGCTACGCAGAAGTACGAGGCCATTCAGGGTATTTTCACCCAACTCGCAGACCATTCAAAAACCGGCAGCCGCCGTGGTTTGCGTTCGTTCGGCGAGGTTATGGATGACTGGGTAGCGGATCTGGAGAAACGATTTGACCCTTCAGGCGAACAGCGCGGAATGAGTACCGGTATCCCGTCACTCGACCGACTGCTGGCGCCGAAAGGTCTGGTGAAAGGTTCCCTGTTTGTGATTGGCGCAAGGCCAAAGATGGGCAAGACAACCTTGTACGGGCAGATGGCGATAAACTGCGCGATTCGCGAGAAAAAGCCAGCCCTGATGTTTAGCCTGGAAATGCCAAGCGACCAGATCCTCGAAAAACTGGTTGGTCAGAAGTCCGGCGTAAACCCGAGCATTTTTTACATGCCCGCTACGGATGACGCCGATGACCAGTACCAGGGCGACTACGACGGCGACTTTAAGAAGGCGATCGCCACAGCCGGGAGACTGAGTGAAATCGACATGCTGTACATCGACGACACTCCCGGCCTGTCACTGGCGCATATTGTTACCGAATGCCGTCGAATTAAGCGCGAGAAAGGCTGCGTAGGCATGATTCTGGTTGACTACTTGACACTGATGACTGCCGAAAAAGCAGACCGTAATGACCTGGCATACGGGATGATCACCAAAGGGTTAAAGAACCTCGCCAAAGAG
>JADHEF010002088.1_pt1 | contig 9963 bp, 13 predicted proteins | sample 8952391 | NCBI WGS metagenome assembly JADHEF01 (sample SAMN16124439, study PRJNA663245) | bioreactor sludge metagenome | isolation source: sludge (nitrite) | place: India:Bengaluru | collected 2019-02-28
CGGCAAGGTCCCCTTCCCGCACCGCCGGCACCAGCAGGCCAACCCGGACTGCACCGTCTGCCACGCCAAATTCCCCCAGAAGGCGGGCGCGATCGAAGAGCTCAAGGAGAAGGGGACCCTGCCGCGCAAGCAGGTCATGAACGAGCTGTGCACGCGGTGCCACAAGGAACGCCAGGCGGCCGGCCAGAGCTCCGGGCCCGTCACCTGCACCAAGTGCCACGTCAAGGGCTGAGGCGAACACGATGGAGATCCTCGGATTGCAGGGGAGCCCCCGCAAAAAGGGCAACACCCAGTTCCTGCTGTCGGCCTTCCTGAAGGCGGCCGAAGAGCGCGGGGCCGTCACCCGGCTGGTGCGGGTGGCCGAGCGCCGCATCGAGCCCTGCAAGGAGTTTGTGGTCTGCGAGACCAAGGGCACCTGCCCGATCCGCGACGACATGGACTCCGAGATCTACGGCCTGATCCGCCGGGCCGAAGTGGTCGTGCTCGCCTCGCCGATCTTCTTCTACAACATGACCGCCCAGCTCAAGGCCGCGGTGGACCGCTGTCAGGTGTTCTGGGCGCGCAAGTACCGCCTTAAGCTCGCCGACCCGCTCAAGGCGACCCGGCGGGGCGTGCTGCTCAGTGTCGCCGCGACCCGCGGCAAGACCCTCTTCGACGGGATGCAGCAGACCGCCAAGTACTTCTTCGACGCCATCGACGCCCGCTTCGAGACGAGCCTGCTCTACCGCGGGATCGAGGGGCCCAAGGACATGTCGCGCCACCCCTCGGTAGTGGACGACGTCCAGCGCGCGGTGGACGAGCTCATGCGCCCCTTCGCCGGCCGCCGGCGCGTGCTCTTCCTCTGCCGGGAGAACGCCTGCCGCAGCCAGATGGCCGGCGCCTTCGCGCAGGTGTTGGCCGGCGACCGGCTGGACGTCGCGGTGGGCGGCAGCACGCCGGCGGCGGCCATCAACCCGGACATGGCGGCGGTGATGGCCGAAAAGGGGATCGACCTCGGGTTCCGCACGCCGCAGGGCATCGAGGCCGCCCTCGCCTTCGGTCCGCCCGATGCGATCGTATCGATGGGCTGCGGCGAGGCCTGCCCGGTCTTGCCCGGAGCCTTCCGGCAGGACTGGGACATCCCCAACCCCGCGGGGCAGCCGATAGACGCCATGCGCCGGGTGCGCGACGACATCGAAGCCCGCGTCCGACGATTGATCGAAGACCTCAACCCGTGATATGGGCGGAAGCCCGGGAGGACGAATGAGCGCACCCGAAGAGATGCACCAGTGCCAGACCGTGAACTGCGGCTACGTCTACGACCCGGATCGGGGCGACCGGCGCGGCAAGGTCCCCAAGGGGACCGCGTTCAAGGACCTGCCCGAGGACTGGAAGTGCCCGGTCTGCGGCGCCGGCAAGAAGATGTTCAGGCCGCTGGCCGGCCCGGGATCGGTGCAGGCCGAAGGCGCGTGACGATTGGAGCCACCGGCCGCAACGCGGCCGTCAATATCACCTGAACCCATCCAACCCCAAAGGAGGAGAGAGCATGGCCCGATACGTTTGCCAGGTGTGCGGTTACGTGTACGACCCCGCCCAGGGGGACCCCGACAACGGCGCAGCCCCCGGGACCGCCTTCGACAAGCTGCCGGACAGCTGGGAGTGCCCGGTCTGCGGCGCCGCGAAGTCCGATTTCGCCAAAGAGTCCTGATCCAGCTCGTTCCGCGCGGGATGCCCTTGGCTTCGGCGGCGCCGCAGCCAAGGGCATCTTTCGTTTGGATGTTCAGGTGGAGGCTCCTCGACTGTTGCGCGTTGCGGCACCGGGGATCGTGATTAAAATAACGTGTCGAAATGAAGGGGGCTTAATGGATCCGATTGAGATTGCACCCGGCGTGTTCAACGTCGGGGTCCAAGACTGGAACATCCGGGACTTCCACGGCTACTCCACCGACCTCGGGACGACCTACAACGCCTTTCTGGTGATCGACGAGAAGATCACCCTGATCGACTCGGTCAAGAAGGAGTTCGGCGACCAGCTGCTCGAGAACATCGCGGCGGTCGTGGACCCGCGCAAGATCGACTGCGTCGTCAGCAACCACACCGAGCTCGACCACTCCGGCAGCCTCGCACGGGTGATGCACCGCGTGGGCGAGGGGAAGCCGCTGTACTGCTCCAAGATGGGCGCCAAGAACCTCGCGCGCCACTTCCCCCAGAAGTGGAACTACCAGCCCGTCGGCTCCGGCGACCAGCTGAAGATCGGCCGGCGCACGCTGCACTTCCTCGAAACCCGCATGATCCACTGGCCGGACAGCATGTTCACCTACATGCCCGAGGACGGCATCCTCTTCTCGAGCGACGGCTTCGGCCAGCACTACGCGGGCCCCGAGCGCTTCGACGACGAGATCGGCGAGCGCATCATGGCCCACGCAAAAAAGTACTTCGCCAACATCCTGCTGCTCTACGCGACGCACATCGAAAAGCTCATCCGCCAGGTCGCGGAGATGAAGCTCGACCTGCGCATGATCTGCCCGGACCACGGCGTCATCTGGCGCCGCGACCCGTCCCGGATCGTTCAGGCCTACCTCGAGTGGTGCGCGCAGCAGCCGCAGCAGAAGGCCGTGGTGGTCTACGACACCATGTGGCACAGCACCGAGCGCATGGCCGAGGCGATCCACGCCGGGATCACGGCCGAGGGCGTCGTCTCGATGCCGATGAGCCTGCGCGCCTACCACCGCAGCGAAATCATGACCGAGATCTTCGACGCCCGCGCGGTCGTCGTCGGCTCCCCCACCCTGAACAACGGGCTCTTCCCGACGGTCGCCGATTTCCTCTGCTACCTGCGCGGGCTGAAGCCGCGACACAAGATCGGCGCCGCGTTCGGTTCCTACGGGTGGAGCGGCGAGGCCGTGAAGCTGATCGAAGCCGATTTGAAAGAGATGAAGATCGAACCGGTCGAACCCGGCCTGCGCGTGCAGTTCGTGCCCGAGAAACCCGTGATCGACCAGTGCCGCGAGTTCGGCCGCCGGATCGGCCGGGCCGTGAAGGCCGGCATGCCGGCTGCGGCCTGAGGGGCGTGAGAAGGATGAAACGGCCGGTCGTCGAGCTGAGCGAGTGCATCCGCTGCGATGTCTGCGTCGAGGCCTGCCCGGCCGTTTTCCGCCGCAACCAGGCGGGCTACATCGAGGTCGCCGACCTCGACGCCTACCCGGCGGACGAGGTCGACGACGCGATCCGCAACTGCCCGGCGGACTGCATCCGCTGGGAGGAGGAATGAGCGCGGAGCGTCTCGGCGGACGCGAGCTGAAGCGGCTGCTCGCCGCCGAGCTCGCGGGCGAGCCGTTCGACGGGGCGCTCGAACGCATCGGCCGGGTTCCGCCCCGGCAGGCGGTAAGCCCGCTCTTCGGGCTGTTCTGCAGCCGGGAGCCGCTGGTGCGCTGGCGGGCGGTCACCGCCGTGGGAATGGTCGTGGCCCGGCTGGCCGAGAGCGAGCCGGAGTCGGCACGGGTGGTGATGCGCCGCTGCATGTGGAACCTGAACGAGGAGTCCGGGGGCATCGGCTGGGGGTGCGCGGAGGCGATGGGCGAAAGCCTCGCCCGCAGCGACTCGCTCGCATGCGAGTACGGCTGCATCCTGCTCGCCTACCTGGACCCGAAGGGCAACTTCATCGACCACCCCGCGCTCCAGGAGGGGGTGGTCTGGGGCGTCGGCCGCCTGATGCGGGCGAAGCCCGAGTTCGCACCGGCGGCCGCGGAACTGCTGCTGCCGTTTCTCGCGAATCCCGCCCCCGCGCTGCGCGGGCTGGCGGCCTGGGCGGCCGCCCCGGCGCAGGACGAGCGGCTGGCGGCAGCGCTGGCGAAACTGGCCGGCGACGAGGCCCCGTTCGAACTCTACGAAGACGGCCGCACCACGCGGCCGACGGTCGGCGCGGTCGCCCGCCGGTCATTCTCCTGACGGCAATAGCCGCATCACCGTAAACACCGGCCGCACCGGCGGCCGCGCGAGGCAGCCCATGGAGTGGTCCCGCGAAGCCGAAGAGGCGGTCAAGAAGGTGCCGTTCCTTGTCCGCCGGCGCGTGCGCGAGCGCGTCGAGCGCGAGGCGCACGACGCCGGCAGGACCCGCATAACGCCGGCCGACGTCGCCGCGACCCAGGCCCGCTACCTCGCAGGCATGTCCGCGGAGATCAAGGGCTACCAGCTGGAAACCTGCTTCGGCGCGGCGGGATGCCCCAACCGCGCCGTGTTGAGCGAGCCGCTCGTCGAGCGCATAGAACGGGTGCTGACGAAGGAGGACCTCCTCGGATTCCTCAAGACAAGGGTCGCGGGCGACTTGAAGCGCCACCACGAGTTTCGCATAGCCCTGGCCGACTGCCCGAACGCCTGCTCGCAGCCGCAGATCCGCGACGTGGGCGTTATCGGGGTCTGCGTGCCCGAGCTCACGACGGCCGAGTGCCGCCAGTGCGGCGCCTGCCTCGACACCTGCCGCGAGCGGGCGATCGCGATGGACCCCGAGCGCCGGACCGCGCGCATCGCGCTCGAGGCCTGCATCAACTGCGGCCAGTGCATCCCGGCCTGCCCGACCGGCACGATTGCCGAAGGCTGGCGCGGCTACCGCGTGCAACTGGGCGGCCGGCTCGGCCGGCACCCGCGCCTGGCCCTCGAGCTGCCCGGGATCTTCGGCGAAGATCAGGTACTGGAGATCCTCCAGGAGTCGCTCAAGCTCTACAAGGAACGCAGCCGCAACGGCGAGCGCTTCGCCCACCTGTTCGGCGACGAGGACTACGCCGCGTTCTGCCGGCGTTTCTGCGGGACGGGGGAGTGAAACGGGACGGATGCTCGATCCTGGATTCTCGATTCTCGCTACAACGGGTTCGATGCAGGATCCAGGATTCAAGATGCAAGAGGAAGCTCCGAGTGCTCCATCTGCATCCTGGATCTTGTATCCTGCATCCGCCCTATCGGGTATCCAGCATCCTGTATCGAGCATCATACATCCTGCATCCTGTATCGAAAGGAGCGACCATGGAACGCAAGACCTTTTCAGTTCCTAAAATTTCGTGCGGGCACTGCGTCATGACCATCCGCAAGGAGCTCGGGGCGCTCGAGGGCGTGCGCTCGGTCGAGGGCAACCCGCAGTTCAAGACCGTCGACGTCGAGTGGGAGGCGCCGGCCACCGAGGCCGCGATCCGCGCCACCTTGACCGAGATCAACTTCCCGGCGGCCGCATGACGACGAGTCCAGCCGCAGCATTACTGGTGCCCGCGATCCGGGCAGCCGTGCGGGCGGGCGAGCCCATCCTGGAGGTCTACGGCGGCGAGCTGCAGGTCGAGTACAAGGACGACCGCTCGCCGCTGACGCTGGCCGACACGCGCTCGCACGCCGTCATCGCCGCCGGCCTCGCGGACACCGGGATCCCGGTGTTGAGCGAGGAGGGCCGCGACATCCCCTTCGCCGAGCGCAGCCGCTGGCGGCGGCTGTGGGTGGTCGACCCGCTCGACGGCACCAAGGAGTTTGTCAAGCGCCTGGGCGAGTTCACGGTCAACATCGCGCTCGTGGAGGAGGGGCGGCCGCAGCTGGGGGCCGTGTTCGTTCCGGTCACCAACCGCCTCTACTTCGGGGCCCTCGGCGAGGGCGCCTTCCGCCTGGACCACCCGCAGGTCATCGCGACGCTGCGCGCCCCCGGCCCCGCCGGGGAGCCGGCCGAGGTGCTGGCTCGGCTCAAGGCCTCCGCGACGCGGCTGCCGCTGGACACGGCCGACCACTCCCCCTTCGTGATCGTCGGCAGCCGCTCGCACGCGACTGAGGAGCTGCACGCCTTCGTCGAAGAAAAACGCCGCGAGCTTGGGGCGGTCGAGTTCATCTCGGCCGGCAGCTCGCTGAAGTACTGCCTGGTGGCCGAGGGCGCGGCGGACGTCTACCCCCGCCTGGGGCCGACCATGGAGTGGGACACCGCGGCCGGGCAGGCCGTCGTCGAGGCCGCCGGTGCGCGCCTGGTCCGCTGGGACACCGGCGAGCCGATGACCTACAACAAGCCGGACCTGCTCAACCCCTGGCACGTCGTGCACCGCAACCCCGCGCGAGGAGCGGGGAAAGCCGCATAGCGGGGGATTCTCCCCGCCGGCGGACAACCGTCCGATGAACGCCCAGACGTTCCAGCTGCCCGTGACCGGCATGAGCTGCGCCAACTGCGCGGCCACGGTCGAGCGCGCCCTGACGCAGCTCGAGGGCATCCAGTCGGCCGCGGTCAGCTTTGCCGGTGACACGGCCACGGTCACCTTCGACCCCAAGGCCGTCGCCCTGCAGGACATCCTCGGTCGCATCCGGGAGGCCGGCTACGCCGTCCCGACCCAGCGGGCGGAGCTCGCGATCACCGGCATGAGCTGCGCCAACTGCGCGGCCACGATCGAGCGCACCCTCGGCAAGAAGGTGCCCGGTGTCGTCCGGGCCTCGGTCAACTTCGCCTCCGAGGCCGCAGCGGTCGAGTTCCTGCCCGGGGTCGTCGCGCCCGCGGAGCTCGTCCGGGCCGTGGCCGAAGCCGGCTTCGGCGCGACGCTCGCCGCCGAATCGGAGGAATCGGAAGACGCCGAGACCGCCGCCCGCAGGCAGGAGACCGCACTCCAGACGCGCCGCTTCCTCGTCGGGGCGGCCTGCACGCTGCCGCTCTTCGCGCTCAGCATGGCGCGCGATTTCGGGCTGACCGGCAGCTGGAGCCACGCGGCATGGGTGAACTGGCTCTTCCTCGCGCTCGCAACCCCGGTGCAGTTTTACACCGGCATGGGCTTTTACCGGGGCGCGGCCAAGAGCCTGCGCAATCGCAGCGCGAACATGGACGTCCTCGTCGCGCTGGGGTCGAGCGTCGCCTTCGCCTACTCGCTCGCCGTGCTGCTCGCCCCGGGCCTCGGCCACCACGTCTACTTCGAGACCTCGGCCGTCATCATCACCCTGATCACGCTCGGCAAGACGCTCGAGTCGCGCACGAAGGGCCGAACGGGCGGCGCGATCCGCAAGCTCATGGGCCTGCGGCCCAGGACTGCCGTGGTGCTGCGCGACGGCGCCGAAACCGAGATCCCCATCGCCCGGGTGGCCATCGGCGACCGGGTGGCCGTGCGGCCGGGCGAGCGCATCCCGGTCGACGGCCGGGTCGTGGAAGGCGAGTCCGCCGTGGACGAGTCGATGCTGACCGGCGAGCCGCTGCCGGTCGACAAGCGCGCCGGCGACCCGGTGGTCGGCGGCAGCATGAACGGGCAGGGGTACCTCGTGTTCGAAGCCCGCGCCGTCGGCCGCGACACGGTGCTCGCCCAGATCATCCGCCTGGTGCGCGAAGCCCAGGGCAGCAAGGCCCCGATCCAGGCGCTGGCCGACCGGGTGGCCGCGGTCTTCGTGCCGGCGATCATCGCGCTCGCCGTGCTGGTCTTCGCCGCGTGGTGGGCCGTGAGCGGGGATTTCGTCGCCGCGATGATCCGGCTGGTCGCGGTGCTGGTCATCGCCTGCCCCTGCGCGCTGGGGCTCGCCACCCCGACGGCGATCATGGCCGGCACCGGCAAGGGCGCCGAGCACGGCATCCTCTTCAAGAACAGCGAGGCGCTGGAGAACGCGAGCCGGCTGACCGCGGTCGTGCTCGACAAGACCGGCACCCTCACCCGCGGCAAGCCCGAGCTCACCGACCTCGTGCCGATCGCGCCGGGCATCGGGTCCGGCCGGGAGCTGCTGCGGCTGGCGGCCTCGCTCGAGAGGGGCTCGGAGCACCCGCTCGGCCGGGCGGTCGTAAGCCGGGCACTGGCCGAGGGGATCGAGCTGCTGGCCTTCGCGGAGTTCCAGTCCGCCGGCGGCCGCGGGGTGCACGGCCGGGTGGACGGCCGGCCGGTGGCCGTGGGCAAGCCCGACTGGGTCGAGTCGCAGACCGGGCCCTTTCCGGAGGCGGCCCGCGATAGGGTCCGTGCCCTTCAGGCGGATGGCAAGACGGTGATCGCGGTCGGGGCCGAGGGCGGGCTCGCCGGGCTGCTGGCCGTCTCCGACGCGCTCAAGCCCGACTCGGCCGAGGCCGTGCGCCGGCTGCGGGCGCTCGGTCTGAAGGTGATGATGCTGACCGGCGACACGCCCGAGACCGCGCGCCGCATCGCCGCGCAGGCCGGCGTCGACCACGTCCTGGCCGAGGTCCCGCCGGAGGCCAAGGCCGCGACGGTGAAGGGGCTGCAGGCGGCCGGTGACCGGGTGGGGATGGTGGGCGACGGCATCAACGACGCCCCGGCGCTGGCGCAGGCCGACGTCGGGCTCGCCATCGGCACCGGCACGGACGTCGCGATCGAAAGCGCCGGGGTCATCCTGGCGAGCGGGAGCCTCTCCGGGGTGCCGCGCGCCATCCGGCTGAGCCGCGCGACACTGCGCACCATCTCGCAGAACCTGTTCTGGGCCTTCGGCTACAACGTGCTGCTGGTGCCGATCGCAGCCGGAGCGCTCTACCCGTTCGAGGCCCTGCCGGAGATGCTGCGCCAGCTGCACCCGATCCTGGCCGCGCTCGCCATGGCCTCGAGCAGCGTATCCGTCGTCACCAACAGCCTGCGGCTCTACAAGAAGAGGCTGGACTGAGGGCGGGCGGTTCACGGTTCAGCGGTCGGCGGGAATGCGGGCGTTACGGTTCGTTTGGCCGTTAACCCGTTTGCCCGTGGACCCGTTAAAGGGCTGTCTTTCCCGGGCCAACGGGCCAACGGGCTAACGGGTGCACGATGTTCCTGCATCTTATGGACATCCTCTGACGGCTTCCCTGTAACCAAGCCGAGGTGAACACCATGACCGAGCTCTTGATTCTGCTGGGCGTCATCGCCGTCTGGATTTTCCTGCAGGCCTACCTGCTCCCCAAGTTCGGGGTCTCCACCTGAATGCGCCCCTCTTGTCGGGCGACAAGACCGGATGACGACCCGCCCCCAAGGCCCGGCGACCCGCAAGACGACCGCCGTTGATGGTGCCGGGCTGGGCCATACAGGTGCGGACCTCGAAAAGGAGGGCCGCTCCACCGTTTGACAAGCTCCCCGGTGGGGATTATCAGGTTGCCGAATACCGATGCATCGGACAGGGGCCGGTCGGCGCGATTCGACACACTCCGCCGGCTTCAGCTTTTTTATATGGCCCGAACGCCGGGGCGTTCGAGGGGTTTGGCATGGTCTTGAGCGAAGTAAAGGAAGGTCAAAGCGCGACCGTCGTGCGCGTGGGCGGCGCCTCCGTGCTGCGGCGCCGCATCCTCGAGATGGGGGTCGTGCGCGGCACCGAGGTCTACGTCGAAAAATACGCCCCGTTGAAAGACCCCCTGGAGCTGGTCGTCAAGGGCGCCCACATCTCGCTGCGCGTCGAGGAAGCCGCCCAGATCGAAGTCGACCATGTCCGGTAACCCGCCATCCGCCGCACCTGCCCGGCGCCTCACGATCGCGCTGGCCGGCAACCCCAACGCCGGCAAGACCTCCATTTTCAACCACCTGACCGGGACACGGCAAAAGGTCGGAAACTGGCCCGGGGTGACGGTCGAGAAGAAAGAGGGCCGCATCCAGCGGGGCGGCTGCGAGCTGACGATCGTCGACCTGCCGGGGACCTACAGCCTGACGCCGCTGTCGATCGAAGAGGTCGTCGCGCGCAACTTCGTGCTGGACGAGCGGCCGGACGTCGTCGTCGACATCATCGACGCCTCCAACCTCGAGCGCAGCCTCTACCTCGCGACCCAGATCCGCGAGCTCGAGTGCAAGGTGCTCTTCGCGCTCAACATGGCCGACCTGGCGCGCGATCGCGGGACCAAAATCGACGCCGGCAAGCTTTCGGAGCTGCTGGGCGTCCCGGTGCCCGGCAGCACGTACGGCTCCGCCCAGTACGCGTCGGCGTCCTTCAGCGCGGGGTTCATCGCCGTGAGCAGGTCGCCGACCAGCGCGGCGTCGCGCGCCTTCGCCGCCGCCGCGATCGCCCACGTCGCGGCGTGCGTGTAGACGCCGCCGTTCTCGCGCAGGCCGG